>Ga0214474_1000164_pt1 | contig 34938 bp, 35 predicted proteins | sample RVTome_2_FD_187335 | JGI IMG/M metagenome (GOLD analysis project Ga0214474, IMG submission 187335) | Soil microbial communities from uranium-contaminated site in the Upper Colorado River Basin, Wyoming, United States - RVT95D214 HiSeq ... | reverse complement strand
TCAGAGAAGGACGTGGCGACCCTCGCTCTCCCACGGGCTCACCCTCTCCCAAGGATAAAACGATCTGCCACGTCCCTAACCATGAAAGATATAATATATGCATAAGATATAAAAAACATACAAGGATCATAGGTGAGGGGGAAAACTATGATTATATCCACTGGCCAAAGGGCCACCTTCGGCCTCACCCCCGCCCTCTCCCGCCAGCGGGAGAGGGGAATGACGGAATTCCTCCGGCCCAAGCGGGATTCGAGGGTGGCGCTCCGTCATAAAGGATTGCCTAGAAAATAAAACCTCACGCTTGCCTCTGCCCTCAAAGAGGTGACGGAAAAAATACTTTTAAAATAAACGAGCCTTAAGGCCCTTCCATAACAAATTTTTAGCATATATTGATACTTACTAATTACTGTAGTATGGTGTTTTTAGAATCTAGTTAATCATTATGTTATGCGGCTACTCATTCATTCTCGGTTCCGTGGATAGGGTCTTCCCTTGGGCAAGCCTCGAATTAAAAAAACTCTGACGCTTGAAGAACTTGTCGGGCAGAAGCGCCTTGTGCAGTTCCAACAGCTCCAACGACTCGTAACAGATCACGCCCGTAGCTACCTTCGATCTGACGGCCAGAGTTTCGACCCAGAGCGGATAAAAACTATTAAAAAAGGCTGCGAGACTCTACAACGTGGCCAAAAACGTCCCGCGAATTTCTATTGTTCGGAGGAAGGCCTATGGGGTTACTGGTGCTATCACTTTGTCCGAAACGCTTACCAAGCCACTTATATTCTCCGTGAGCACGCGTGGGAATGCCGTCGTGATCATCTCAACATTGTTCAGCTCGGGGGCGGTCCTGCGGAGGATCTCATAGGAATCCTCGAACATCTCAGCCGGCCGTCCGGGCCGAAGCCACCAAAGGTGACATACGTCAGCGTCGATACGGGATGCTGGGACTCCTTTCTCGAAGAAGTGCGCAATAAGTTCCTCTTTACTCTATTTCCTGAGTTGGCTGTTAATCTGCTTGATCAATGTACCATTGATATTGGGACCGAGGGGCTCGGCCACTTTATTTCACCCCTCCCACGCCAGGCGGAGCTTCTTGTTATAGTTGCAAATACGTTGGTCACGAGTAGGGGCGAAGATGGGTTGACGTCAAATACAATTGTCGGCGCCTATGTTGCTCTTGTGACCACCCTAGCTCCACCAATCCACTCGCTTCTGATAGTGGAACCTAGTGGTATGGAAGACAAGGTCGATGATTGTTTGTCTGAGGTCGCTAAGGCACTTAGCATTGACGATGAAAATGCTATTACCTCGGGTAGCTTTCTCCTGCGTTACAAGCTAGAATCGAGTGATGTGCAGCAGGAGGTATTCCCAAATAGCAATGGGAAAATCGAAGCCTTACGTTGCTATGGACTACTCAGACACCCCCCTTCCTGATAGGCTTGGACCGAGTTCTGGTTTGCCGAAAGAAATGCTGGGGGAGGGGGAATTCTAGTGGACGACCTTAGAATGTAATGCTGACGTGGGGGACGCCCTTAGATTTTAAAGCTTCATAAAAAAACCATCTCGAAACCTAAAAACTAAGGACATCCCCTTTCACGTCAGCAGGACGGGGTTTGAGCAAGGTCATGGGACGCGCCGGATTCATTGCCAGGGCTGCCGGATCTCTTTTTTCTTCGCTTTTTTCGTCTGGCCAACCCATACAGGAAAAGGGGCAGTTTAAGCAATGCGTTCATCGCGTCGCGGCCGGTGAAAAATCCCAGGCGCCGGACCTTTCTGATGATCTGGATGATCTGCGGCAGATCGTAGAACTCAGACCTGATCCGGTTCCTGATCTGCTTGAGCTCCTTTCGCCCGAACTGCTCCGAATAGACGGCACCGCCGAGACGTTGGAAGTAGTAGCCCGGCGTTTGCTCGACCACTTCCTTGAGGGGCGAGAACCTCTCGATGCGGAGTTTTTGGAAACTGATGGAATCCAGCTTGAGCTCCCTTGCGAACTTCGGGATGTAGAGCATCTCTTCTTCCGTCTCGCCGATGTTGCCGTAGATGAAGTACCCGTGCAGATAGAAGTCGTACTGCTTCAGGACCGCACACGCATCCCGGATCTGCTGTTGGGTGATGCCCTTCTGAAGCTGCTTCAAGATCCGATCGTGCGGCGACTCGATCCCGATCAGGAAGACCTTGAAGCCCGCCCGCTGCGCCTTGTCGAGGACCCGGCGATGCCGCGCGACGTCGATCCGGGTCTGGGCAATAAAGATCTTCTTGATCTTGTTCTCGATAATCAGGTCACACAGCTCTTCGCTCCTCTTCGGGTTCGTAAAGAAGTTGTCATCGCTGACGAGCACGACATCGGCGGCAATCGTCTTCAATTCTTCGATGACCGATTCTACCGGCCGTTCCGTGTAGCTCCTCTTCTGCCCCAGCGGATTGAGACTGAATGTGCAGAACTTGCATTTGAACGGACATCCCCTTGCTGTCATTATCGTGTCGAACGTGAGACTGATGAGTCGAACACCGTTTTGCATCAAGCTGTAATCGTTCCTTCTCAGAGAGCGGTCAGGGAAAGGAAGATGCGTGATGTCAGGAAGATGTTGGTTTTCGTTGTGGACGGCTCCTCCGTTTTCACGATAGGAAAGCCCACGGATATCCTTGTACGGGACCCCCGTGACGATCTGTTTGATGATATCCTCGCCCTCGCCTCTGACGATCATATCGATATTCGGGCAGCGGTCGAACAGATACGCGACCTCCTCCGTTGCCTTGTAGCCTCCGACGATTGTGCAGACCTCAGGGGGCAGCTGAGCGATGAAATCACAGATTTTCTCGAACCGAGATGACCATACAATGCTTACGCAGAGAAGGTCGATTCCGTTTCTGATGAACGCGCTGAGCGCCTTCGGGTCCTGGTAGGCCTCCTCATACCGAAGGTCGAGAAGCGACACCTTGCCGACCGAGTCTTTCATGCTCGCTACGATGTACTCAAGGCCGGTCGGCGGGAAAAGCCCCATGGCTGGGGTAGAATCCCCGAAATAGGGGTTGAGGGCAAGAACATGGTTGTATTTGATCATGTGGGGATTATAGCACTATAGCGGAAAGACCGCTATGGTTGAGGTAAGGATTTCTCCTCTCTCGCCCCTTGCCGTGGATATACTCTCGCCAGGAGATCTCCTTGATGAGCTTGATGCCGCCACCGGACTCCTTCTTCTTCAAGCGAGGGATACGGCGGGATCTTGCAAGGACGCCGAAGATATCGTCACCCTCAAAATACCGCACCATGTCACAGCTCTTGCCCGCCCCTACATGACCCGCTTCCATCACTAATTTGAAGTACATCTGCTCCCTCGGCCTCTCTTTTTGATAGCCAGTATAACCGAGGGAGATTAAAAGCCCATTAAAGAGAGATTAAATCTTTTTAATCTGTCAGGCAGTGGGCGGGTAAAGGTAGGTCCCTTCTTGGGCAGTGCTTTTCACCGCACTGTGGCCCACATCGCATTGACTGAGGGTCAGGGCTCGCGTAGATAAGAGGATGCTCGTCTTGTTGATGCGGGGTTAAAAGGGCAAAAGCTCGTCTGCCCGCGATTCCCCCAGGCGGGTGCAGATGACGGCTGGCTGGTCGTGCAGCGGGCACTTGTACTCGCAGATCCCGCAGCCGATGCAGAGCTTGAGGTCTATGACCGGGCGCCTGATCCGCTTTCTCCCCCGGGGGGTCATTATCTCCGCCTGCTCGAACTTGATGGCCTTGTCAGGCGTCGGGCAGTGCTCCTCACACACGAGACATTCGAAGCCCTGGGCGTAGGGGATGCAGCGGTTCTTGTCGATATAGGCGAGGCCGATCTTAGTGCGGGCCTTCTCCTCCTGGGAGAGCTTCGTGAGGGCGCCGGTGGGGCATACCTGCCCGCAGAGGGTGCAGTAGTATTGGCAGTAGCCGCTGTGGAAGTCGAACCGGGGGGTCCAAACCCCCTCCAGCCCGGCCTCGAGCAAGGCGGGCTGCAGGCCGTTGGTGAGGCAGACCTTCATACACTCCCCGCACCGCACGCACCGGCGCAGGAACTCATCCTCAGGCAAAGCGCCGGGGGGACGGATCAGTCTCCCCGCCCTCCTCCTGGCCAGGGGGGTGGTCCTGATGATGGGGACGATGAGGATCCCGGAGACCAGCGAGGCAATCAGGCCGCGCCGCTGCAGATCAATACCCGCGACCTTTCTCCCGCCACCGGCAAGACCAAGGGCGGGAAGAAAACCAAACCGCACTGCATCCTCGGGGCAGTCCTCCTGGCACTCGCCGCATAGCACACACTCCGCCTTTTTCCACTCGCCTTTCAAGTCCGATGCCGCCCCGGTGCGGCACTCCTTGACACAGAGGTTGCAGGAGGTGCAGCCTTTGCCCACGACCCTCTTGAAGGGGCTGATCCGTGTCATGAGCCCCAACAGGGCACCGAGCGGGCAGAGACCGGTGCACCAGAAACGCCTGCGAAAGAGATTGGCAAGGAGGATAGCGGCGAAGATGAGGCCTATGAAGGCGCCTTGATAGAAAAAGGGCTGGCGAAAGGCCAAGACATATTTTTTAAGAAAGGCATAGACCGCTTCGGAGACGTCCGTGACGATGGGGATCTGGGCGCGGTAGAGCAGGTCGAAGATGGTGTTAACCATCAGGTTCACGGCGGGCTCGGCAGCCACAGCCAGGGAGCGGATCAGCAAGGAGATGGGGTCTGCCAGCCCGGCTATCTGTAGGGTAAAAAGGGAGCTCGCGAGGACAAAAAAGAGGCCATAGTACTTGAGCCGACGTACCTGATCCCCCAGGGGCTTCCGCCTGCTCTCCTTGGGGGTGAGGCGGCCCATGAAGTCGTTGAGCGTGCCCAGGGGACAGACCCAGCCGCAGAAGACCCTGCCGAAGCAGAGGGTGAAGCCGACGGTAATAAGGGACAAGAGCAGGGCCGTGGGCACGACATGGGAGGAGAGGAAGGTAGTGATGAGGATCAGCGGATCAAAGCGCAGGAAGATGCGGACGGGATAGGCGATCTCATCCGTGCCCTTGTATGCGGTCAGGGTAAAGAGAGCCAGAAAGAGCGCCAGAAAAGAGCACTGGCTGATGCGCCTGAGGTGCCACCAGGGGATTCGGGGAGATCTGCCCTTGCCTTTGTCCTTAGGAATCGGCCTAGACCTCCTTGATCCTAAGCTTCCCGAGGTCCATACGCCCTAAGCCCCGCTTGGCGGCGATAGGGAGATGGGCCATCTCTGCGGGCCTTAACCCAAAGAGTCTTGCCCCCATGGCATCAATGGCCACCTGGTCGCGGCTGGCTGCCACCGTGTTGAGCTGCCTGACGTACTTTAAGCTCCCGCCCTGGGGGCCGTTGGCTGTCAGTATGCGGATGGCATCGAGGACGACCAAGGTCGGCTTGAAGAAGGCAGCGAGATCCACGATGGCCTGGTCCAGGTGCCAGTGTAAACGGGCGCGGTCGCCGCTGATGAGTCCCATGAGGTTCTTCATCCCCATGGTGAGCCGGACCGAAGTGTGGTGCTTGAGGATGGGGCAGTTGATCACCTTATCCACCTCCATTGCCTCCTGATAGACCTCCCAGGACTTGAGCACCTCACCCTTGAGATCCATCTTGCGGAACCGGCGCTCGTCCATATAGCTGACTGTCGCCCCTGCACTTTTTGCCGCTGCCATGATCCCGCTGCTCACATAGGAGCGGCGAGGGTCCTCCATGGGGTTGTCGAAGACCTTGACCTCTTTGGCACCGGCCTGCAAACAGAGGCGCACCAGGGTGGCCACGACCTCCGGATTGGTGGTGGCTGCCAGCTCAGGCTTGCGGTCAAATGCCATGTTGGGCTTTACCAGCACCACGTCGCCACGGGAGACAAACCGCGACATCCCACCCAGGGCGCGTATGGCCGCCTCCGTGATCTGGGCAGGGGAGGTGCCTTTCGAGATCACCAGGTCAGGGGCGGTTGGCGTCGCCGCAACGACGAGATCCCTCCATGGCCAGGGCGCCAGGGCTGCCCCTGTGCCTGCCAGGAATAGTTTCAACCATTCTCTCCTGGTCAGCTTAGACATCTGTTCTTCCTTGTATGAGCAACATTTAATATATATGCTCCCCTGGGGGGAGTCAACCCTGAGCGCGGTCGATTGGGTCAAGAAACCGATGAAAATTGACAACCCCTACCCCTTTCTCGTATTATGATCTTTTAGCTTATGGGCATAACACCCCATGAAGATGCGTACAGGGACAGACGGCTGATTAATCAACCCTCTGTCCAAAAAACGGCATTGCTCGACAAGGAGGGATCATGTTGGGGATCATCGCCGGGAGGAGTTTCTCCCTTGCGGGGATGGAGGCAGCGGAAACGCAGGTTATGGAGACCCCCTTCGGGGCGCCATCGTACCATGTTACCATCGGTCGCCTCGGTGGTAGCAAGGTGGCGTTCCTTTCCCGCCATGGCCCTGAAGGCATCCCCCCTCACCGCATCAACCACCGCGCCAACGTCTATGCCCTCAAAAAAATGGAGGTGACTGAGGTGATCGGGGTCAACTCGGTAGGGAGCCTCAAGGAGGAGTTGCCCCCCGGGCTGCTCGTGATCCCCCACGACTACCTCAGCCCCTGGGGGATCCTGACCTTTTACGAACACCAGGTCGTGCACATCACCCCGAGCCTGGATGCGGCGCTCAGGGCACGCCTGATTCAAGGCGCCGAGGGGGCAGGGGTGACTTACGTCAAAGAGGGGGTCTATATCCAGACCATCGGTCCACGGCTGGAAACCAAGGCGGAGATCGCCATGCTGAGAAACTTCGGCCACGTGGTGGGGATGACCATGGCCCACGAGGCCACCCTTTGCCAAGAGGTGGGGTTGGCCTACGCGAGCATCTGTTCGGTGGACAATTACTGCCACGGCATTATTGATAAACCACTTACCGAGAAAGAGATCGCTGACAAGGCGCGGGAGAACGCTGGTGCCATTCATAAGGTCTTGCTCCGGGTGATGGAGGAGATGGCATGAGCATCCTCATTAAGGGCGTTCGGCTTAACGGCGAGACCACGGATATCTTCATCGAGGGGAACAGGATCAAGGAGATCGGCGACCGGCTGGATGTGGAGGCCGAGGAGGTGATTCCAGGCGAGGGGAAGGCGGCCATCCCCTCCTTTATCAACGGGCACACCCACGCCGCCATGACGTTGCTGCGGGGGTATGCCGATGACATGCCGCTCAAGGAGTGGCTGGAGACCAAGATATGGGTCGTCGAGGCCCACATGACGGAGGAGGATGTCTACTGGGGGGCCAAGTTGGCCTGCCTGGAGATGATCAAGACAGGGACGACCTTTTTCAACGATATGTACTGGCACTGGCAAGGCACGGCGAGGGCTGTGCAGGAGATGGGGATCAGGGGCGCTATAAGCGCCGTCTTTATCGATCTCTTCGATGCACAAAAGGCCAGGGAGCAGATAGCGCTCAACCAAGAGCTCTATCAAGCCCGGGAGGCGTTCGGTCCCCGGGTGACCTTCACCCTGGGCCCCCACGCGATCTATACGGTGTCGGAGGAGGCATTGCAATGGTGCGCCGCATTCGCCCAGGCAAAGGGTCTGCTGATCCACATTCACCTTGCCGAGAGCGAGGAAGAGACCAACCGCTGTTTGGCTGACCACGGGACGCGCCCGGTGCGGTATCTGGAGCAGATCGGATTTCTGGGGCCTCATCTCATCGCCTGCCACTGCGTCTGGCTGAATGAGGAGGACATGGATATCCTCAAGGCCCACGACGTGCGCGTGGTGCACAACCCCACCTCCAATATGAAGCTCGCCGTGGGAGGGGTCTTCCCCTATCCCCAGCTGCGCACGCGGGGGATGATCACCGCCCTGGGCACCGACGGGTGCGCCTCCAACAACAACCTCGATATGCTGGAGAGCGCCAAGTTCGCCTCCTTGCTGCAGAAGTTCCACACCGGCGACCCGGTGGTGATGCCAGCGCCCGAGGCCTTGGAGATGATCACGACACAGGGCGCCCGGGCCTTCGGCCTGGAAAGCGGCATCATCGAGAAGGGGAGGTGGGGCGATATCGCCCTGGTGGATCTGAACCTTCCCCAGCTCACCCCCCATTTCCATCTGGCATCCGACCTCATCTATGCCGCCAACGGTTCCTGCGTCGATACCCTCATCTGCGACGGGAGGGTCCTGATGCGGGGAGGCCGGGTAGAGGGCGAGGAGGAGATTATGGCGAAGGCCCGCGAGAAGGCCTTTGCCCTGGTCAAGCGCGCTGCCGGATGACCTTTATCGTTGACACGACCTTGGGAAAACTGGCCAAATGGCTCCGCATCCTGGGCTGCGATACCGTCTATTGGCGCGCCGATGACCCAGTGGGCATGCTGCGCCGGGCCCGGGAGGAAGGCAGGACCCTTGTCACCAAGGACACCAAGCTCTTTAAGGCCACCGGGTCAGTGGAGGCGCTGCTGATCCGCGAGGACAACCCCTTTCGGCAGCTCAAGGAGGTGGTGCGGCGCTTCCGCATCCTTGTCGACCAGGGGATGCTCTTCTCCCGCTGTCTCGCCTGTAACGCCCCTTTGGAGCCGATAGACCCCGAGGAGGCAAAGGGGGGGGTGCCGGACCATATCTACCACACCCACCAGGAGTTTTCCCGCTGTCCCTCCTGCCGGAAGGTCTACTGGGCCGGGACCCACTACGGGCAGATGACCAGGGTGGTGGAACGATTGCAGAAGGAGGGATCGTGAGGGTCGTCGGCGGGGAGTTCAAGGGCAGACAGCTGTCTGTCACCAAGGGGAGACGGATCCGGCCCACCTCTGACCGGGTCCGCGAGGCGATCTTCGACATCCTGGGTCCGGTATGGACCTTTGAAAAGGTCCTCGATCTGTTCGCTGGCACCGGCTCCCTGGGCATTGAGGCACTGAGCCGCGGGGCAGAGGAGGCGGTCTTCGTGGAACAGGGTAAGGGCGCCCTTACGGTGCTCAAGGGTAATTTGAAGGCCCTCGGGTTGAAATCGAGGTCATGGGTCCTCCCCTTGACTGCCAAAAGGGGGATAACGGTCCTGGCAGAGAGGGGTGAGGTCTTCGACCTCATCTTTATGGACCCCCCTTATGGCAAGGATGTAGTGGGCAAGACCATCGAAGAGATCACCCAGGGGAGCATCCTCGCCTCCACAGGGGTCATCGTGGCCGAACACGCATCGAGAGACCGGATCCTCCCACCCCTCGGCCTGGCGCTCTCGCAACAGCGCAGATACGGGGATACCGCGGTCTCTTTTTTTCAAAGGTAAACCTGGGAAGTATTTGTCACTAGCAATGGTAATGGTTGTCTGTGTGAAGCTTATTTTCCTTATTTACCCCCCCTGCAGGACCCTTTGGATTGCAGCAGCTGCCCCTTTTATTTCTTTTCGTTCTGGTAGGGATAATTGCACCCTATATCCTTGCAGCGGGAATAGCAGAAAAAGATCTTTTACGCGAAGGGAAAAGTTTGAAAAAAATATAACGGAAGATTCAAATAGGTTTCTCGTTAATGGGAAGCGAATCAAAGACCGCCAACCTCGTACCGGTAATGGATAGCAATCAGGATAAAATAGAGGATTTAATACATACTATCAGGCATGGCACATGAATCTCAGGATGATAAAGTAACAACTTTGCTTTTGATTTAAAAAAGGTTATAGTCCTCTATAGCAATTTGACCATATAACGATAAGATATATGGATACATTTTTCTTACTGCTGGTAATATATAGTCTCGGTTTTTTAAGTGCCATTCCCATTGGGCCGGCCCAGATCGAGATTGCGAAGCGCTCCTTGAATAATCACCTGCGGGCTGCGGTGATGGTAGTGCTTGGTTCTTTTTCCTCCGATTTCATGTATGGCGTTATCGCTTTATTCGGGGTTGCCCCCTTTTTTAACAACCAAAAAGCCGTCGCTATCTTTGAGCTCTGCGGCGCGGTCATCCTCTGGATTTTGGCGTTCTTAACCTTGAGGGAAGGCGCCAAAGCGCATCTCCTGGAGTTTACCCCTTCTTTTCTGAAGAGCAGACGTATAGCATTTATCACCGGTTTCTCGCTCTCGGTAGTCAATCCCATGATGATCTTCTGGTGGCTCGTCGGCGTTCAAATTGTGAGGCATATAAATCTGGTTGATACCTTTACCCCTGCCCTCTCCCTCTTCTTTGTCCTGTGTGGGGCCTTGGGACTCGCGACGTATTTAACGGCCCTAGCCTTTGCCTTGCATTGGGCTAAAAAGTTTTTCTCAAACAAGGCTATGCAGAAGATCTATGTAGCGCTAGGGCTTGTGCTCATCCTGTTATCCCTGTATTTTCTTATTAATTCATTAAGGATTTTGTTCGGTTAGCTCTTTCCGGCGTCAGATCGCTTCAGCCTGAAATACGATCCCCTCGCGGGCATTATTTGCTATTAATGTTTGAAACGGTATACTTCGGAGGAAATAATTTTCATAGGGGCACATTGATTTTCCCCCATAGATGTCTAGCGATCCATGATTCCATTCGAAACCCTTCTGAAAACGTACGGTTATTGGGCCATTGTCATAGGCACCTTTGTCGAGGGTGAGACTATTTTAATACTGGGAGGCTTCGCAGCAAAGCTCGGGTATCTGGCTTTGCCGTGGGTGATCCTGTCCGCGTTTATCGGCAGTCTCTGCGGGGACCAGCTGTTTTTTTACTTGGGCCGCGTTCATAGTCAGAGGTTCCTGGCCAAACGCCCTCTGTGGAAGGAGCGGGTCTATAAGGCGCAACGGCTGCTTGAGCGATTTCAAACCCCGCTGATCATTGGATTCCGGTTTCTCTACGGGCTGCGTACGGTAACACCCTTTGTCATCGGCATGAGCTCGGTTCCGACAAGAAGATTTATTGTACTCAATACAATCAGCGCATTGATTTGGGCTATCGTCGTAGGGATTGGCGGCTATCTCTTCGGCAATATCCTGGAAATTATACTAGGCGACATCAAGCACTATGAACGTCTTATTCTCGGGGCAATAGCTGTAGTTGGCATGTCGTTGTGGGCTGTACATTTTTATCGGCAGAGGAGAAAAAGAGTCCCCTCCCATTTTGTATAAAAATATTAATGAGGGGATGTCGCAGAGCGACAGAGCCGGCCACATCAACTCATCGCCAGATCGGTAGTGGATGCAGGAGGGATGCGGGAAGGGGCTCCTGCGCCATGGTGAGTGCCTGGTGACGCATCCCTTGCATGGATCAAACGCTCTCAGCGGAGTGCACGGGACAGCAAGGACGACCTTAGACGTCGCGACGGCGCGGAGTTTTCAGGGCGAGGCCTTCCATCAAGTCTGTTTGGATAGCCTGGATCTCCAAAAGCCTCTGCCACTGATGCCTCAGGAGGTGGTCTATTTTTTCATGCAGCTGGCGTATCTCCAACTCTGCTTTGAGGTTTATCAGATAATCATGTTGGGCGCGCAATCGATCCTTATCCTCTTGGCGGTTTTGGCTCATCATAATGATGGGTGCTTGCATGGCAGCGAGACAAGAAAGGACCAGGTTAAGCAGAATATAGGGGTATGGGTCGAAGGGTTTCCATATGAACACGGCGGTATTCATGACAATCCAGACAAGGAGCACGGCAGCAAAGATGCTGATGAAACGCCAGCTTCCGCCGAATGCGGCGAACCTGTCAGCCAGCCGTTCCCCGCGTGTCAACTGCTCCTCAAATTCGATGTTGATGTTCTTGGCTAGCAGTTTTTCCTTTTTAAGGCTCTTCATAACCTGTTCCTCTAATGTCGAAATCTCGCCCTTATCCGCCTCAAGAATAGTGCGGACATATTCAGCTCTGAAATGATTCAGGTCATCGAGACAGATGAAGCCATCGGATGACCAATCAGGATGATTTTTCATAATTATCTCAACGATAGGGTCGCGGACCAGCGTTCCCGGTAAAATCTCGTTGAGCGCCTTTTGCTTTTTGCAAATCTGGCAAACGGCTGTTTTATGCGATTTTTTTGTCATTTCATCCTCCCTTCAGTGGTTTATCTTTCAACAAGCATAGTTAACCTATTGATGCGCTCTCATGTTTGTTAGAGTATCAAAAGTGGTTTGCCTCTCAAAGCGAAATTATGGGGCATGACCTGGGAGAATAACGCGCTGGGGCCTTCGGCTTTTTTGGCTTACGTGAAGAGGGCGGCCAGGTGAATTATAAAGGGCTCTGCCTATCTCTCAAATCGCCCGGGGAATCTTTTATAGATATAGGATTTCTGATCCTTCTGTAGCTTTGCTGCTTCTTGATTAATCCTGATGAAACGGTGCTTCAGCTCATAAAAGCCGTGCCACCAGGCGTAATCAGGCGCCATCATGGCGGCGCCCATCCGGGCCCTTCGCCCCTCATGGTGCCAGAGTTCGTAAAAGTCCCATTCGAGCTCCTCATCAAAATAGCCGCGGGTTGAAAGAAGGCCGGCCTTATACAGGGAATCCATCAACTCCTTTATCGGTTTGAAATAGTTGTCGTTGTAATTGATCACTACCTGATCCAGGTTGAAGAAATGGGCATCGACCCACTGCCGGGCATGGCACTGCAGACAGACCTTCTTCATTTTCTCACGTTCCGTTTTCCATGCCGTATGTGAGGGAAAGGGCGCGAATTCGCTCGGACGAACAGTCAACGGGGCCTGCAGCTCCCAGGAAAGCCTCTCGGTGACGTCGTGCGTTACAGGCACATCGAGAGCAGGCGACATATGACAGGCCGCACAGGTCGGCGCCCGGTAATCCCTCCCCGCCTGCCAGCGCCGATCATCAGGGTTCCAGTTCCAGGTTGCGCCCTCGGCATGGTAGATGGTCCCGTGCTTGGATTCATTATAGATCTCTATCTGGGGGTGATCCGGCCCGAGATGGCACTGGTCGCAGGCCTCGGGCCTTCTCGCCTCAGCGATGGAGAACTTGTGTCTGGTGTGGCAGCTGCTGCAGCTGCCGAGGCTGTCGTCAGGATTCTTTCTCCCCACGCCGACGTTGGGCCAGGAGCCCGGTACAGGCTTCCCCTGATCAACCTTCACTACTGAGCCATGGCAGGCATAACAGCCGCTCGTGCGCTCAATGGCATTGTTCATGCCGTCATTGAGCCAGCGATCGATCTTCCACATGATCTCGTAGGTATGGGCGTGTTTGCTCTTGGCATACTGGGCAGCCTCCTTCGGGTGGCAACCGCTGCAGGTCTTGGGGGTTACCACCACTGCGATGGGATGGGGGTCAATCTTTAGGTGGGAAGCGCTGGCAAGGTTACTCTCCTTGCTCGTTTGGTGACACTTATAACAGTCTACGCCCACCTTGGCATGGACGCTCGCCTGCCAATCACGGTAGATCCCCGGGGTCTGCGTGCGATGGCATCCGATACAGGTGACACCCGAGATGACGCCGGCCCTGGTCTCAGGGATAAGCCGCACGGGAAAACCCCATCGCCAAACACTGATGCAGCCGAGGATCAAGAAGATGATAACCAGATTGATATAGGCCATCTTGATGAAGGTCTTCTGGGCACGGGTGAGTTCTTGCGCCATCGCACCTGCCTCGGAGAGCTCCCCCACATACCGGACCTTTTCAAAGACCTCTGGGCCATGGGGCGCCCCCGTGAGGGCCTGGGTGAGATCCGCGCCTGCTGAATGTCTGCCGAGGTGTCGCCCCGCTTTCCATTTGGGGCTCGTCGTAACATCATAGATCCGCTTTGCATAGACCACGTAGGCCGGCTTGCCCTTGGCGCCGTTAAAATAACCTATTTTATCGGGGGTGATGGTATCGGCATCAGGAGAGGCTTTTTGCCCTTTGGCATCTTGTTGCATACGCCGGTGGATGAGGGTTATGGCCATAACGCCCATGGCTACCATCAAGAGGAAGAGGAGGATCTTGATAAAGAGCATGAGGCAGAAGGTGTTGTCGAAGAACTGCCCCCACCTGCTGATGCGCGCCCAGGTCAGGTAGGTGCCGGTCAGGGCGAGGGTGACCATGCATGAGACGCCGAGGATGCGCTCGTGTTTGGGGATCCCGCCGATCAGCCGGACAGGCCTTATAAAGATGTGGATATAAAAGATCGCGCCGAAGAATACGACGGCTGCCAGGAGGTGGAGGTACCCGATGATGAAGCGCAGCGTCTTATGAAAAGGTGTCTGCAAAGCATCGGCCTTTTGCAAGAGCCGCTCGGGGATGGGGTATTGATACCCGTTCTTGATATAGGCAAAGCCGACGGTCTTGAGCGGACCGCCCGTGCTCTCCTGATGGCAAAAGATGCACCCCTTGCCCGTCTGCGCTGCATACTGCTCGGTGGCAAGGGCAGGGGAGACTATGATAACGAAAAGTAATACTATTACACCCAAAAAGGCGTTGCTATAGTGTTGCTTGCTTCTCATCTCCACTATCGCTTTAGAAGGATACAGAGGTTAGCACGAAGCATGACATGGCGATGATACTCACCTTATCCTTACCCCACCGATTGAATAATGTCAATGTGCGAAACTCGTATCCGGGCTTGTACTTGTATTGCAAGGCGGCTAGGTATCTGTTATGCTTAGTTTTGGAGATTGATCATACCTGTGAAGGGCGTTTTTTGCAATATAAGGCATGTTTATTGCGTAAATTATTGTAGGGTTTATTGCTGTTGTTATGGCTGCCATGTATCTGTGGCACCGTATTGGCGATGATACTGAGCGTGGAGAGGGCGAATGTTTGGTAACTCTTTGCAGGAGATAAAAAGAGGGATTATATTTCGTAACTTTTTACGGCGATTCGGCATCGTCAAGGCGACGCTCATAGCTGCATTGTTATCCATTTTTTCCTCATTCGTGTTGTATTTCTGCATTGGCACTATTTTAGGAGAAATCACACCCGTCGGTATGTTTTCCTCCGTCATAATCCCTGCTTGTGTGGCCCCGCCAATTGCATATGCCATTCTGCGGCTTGCACAAAGACTCGGCCTGGCTGAGAAGGAATTGCTGGACGCCTATAACAGCTTGGAGCTGCAGGTGAGAATGCGCACTGCCGAGCTTGTCACAGCGAACAGACAGTTGCAGGAAGAGATCGCCACGCGCACCCGGACGGAGCAGAAGCTCAAAAAGGGTGTCGCGAGAATGAAGAAAAACCTGGAGAAGACGATCGTTGCCATCGCCGCGGTAACCGAGATACGGGATCCTTTTACCGCCGGTCATCAAAAGCGGGTGACAACACTCGCCTGCGCCATTGCCGAGGAGATGGTCCTTCCCGATGATCAAATCGAGTGGCTCCGCCTGGCATCCATGGTTCATGATATCGGCAAGATAAATATCCCCACGGAAATCCTCGTCAAGCCCACCCGCTTAAGCGAACCTGAGTTCAATATCATTGAGGCCCATCCCCAAATAGGTCATGATATATTATATGAGATCGAATTTTCCCAGCCCGTTGCCAAGATAGTGCTGCAACATCACGAATTGATGGATGGTACCGGCTATCCTCAGGGACTTTCTGGTGATGAGATCGTCTTGGAGGCGCGGATCTTAGCGGTAGCCGATGTCATTGAGGCCATGGCCTCGCATCGGCCCTATAGACCGGCGCAGGGCATAGGAATGGCACTGGAGGAAATTTTACACAACAAGGGCGTGCTGTATGATTCCGATGTCGTCGATGCCTGCCTGCGGGTATTTTACGAGAAGGAGTTTGCGTTCGAGTAATCCGCGAAGGCACAGTGTTATTCAGAACGTGAACAGTGGATCTTCCGATGTGAGGCGTACGCAGCGGTGAGAATAATGTTGCGGTGACTGCAAGCATAAAAATGGTGGCGGTGCAGGGAATTGAACCCCGGACACTGCGGATATGAGCCGCATGCTCTAACCATCTGAGCTACACCGCCACGGAAAGTATTGTAAAGAAGGGCAGGGGGATTGCCACCTTTTTAGGCGCCGATCTCCCTGCGCATCTTTTTGATGGTCTCTTTGCGGTCAGGGGTGCCAAAGATCCCCGAGCCCGCTACAAAGATGTCGCCCCCGCGGCGCGCCACCTCCCCGATGTTTGCTACCTTGATCCCCCCGTCCACCTCGATCTCGACATTCAGCTTTTGCTTGGCGATGATCCCCTTGAGCTGCTCGATCTTGGGGAGCATGGCGGGGATGAACTCCTGTCCGCCAAAGCCCGGGTTCACCGTCATGATCATCACCAGGTCGACATCAGCCAGGATGAAGTCGAGGCTCTCCAGGGGGGTTGCGGGATTGAGGGCTACCCCTGCCCGGACGCCTTTCTCCTTGATGGCATGCACCGTTCGGTGCAGGTGGGTACAGGCCTCCACCTGGACGGTCAGGATATCGGCCCCGGCCTCGATGAATGCCTCGAGGTACAGGTCGGCGTTCTCGATCATGAGGTGGACATCCAGCGGGATGCTCACGGCCTTTTTGAGGGCCTTGACCACCACCGGGCCGATCGTGATGTTGGGCACGAAGTGCCCATCCATTACATCGACGTGGATCCAATCTGCCCCGGCCGCGATGACTTCCTTGACCTCATCACCAAGCCGGGCCAGATCGGCCGAGAGGATGGAAGGGGCTATTTTTTTCATCCACTTGCCCCCGCGGCCGGCTGGGCGACCCTGCGGGTCCTTTTTTTCAGCCTGCTGATTTGACGCTTGTAGATGGTGGCCATCCTCTTGTCACCCTTTTGCAGCGCCTCCGCCCGCTTGGCCTTGATGGAGACAATGCTCTTTTTCAGCTCCTTGACGTTCAGGTCCTTCTTCGCCTTCTTTTTGGCGACCTTGTGGGGCCGTATCTCAGTGATCCCCTTGGCCTTGCGGATGAATTCCAGGAGATCCTCCTTCTTCATCCCGCTGACGCCCTCGGCCCCCAGCTCCTTGGCCATATCCCGGAGCTCTTTGATAGTCATCTTCGGCAACTGTTTGGCTAGATCCTCCATATCCGTTCCCCTTTTCTAGGCCCTCTGATTGGGCACCTATTCCATAGCAGAGATTCAGGGAAAAATCAAGGCCTGCAACAGAGGGATGACTGGCGCATACGGGAGGGTAGAAAGAGGGGTAATGCCTTACTGAGCGCCCGGATGACCCGAATCGAGCCCCCCGGCGCGAATCAGAAGGTCTTTGGAAAAGAAAAAGAGAGAGAGATCCATGAAATAGTGACATTTTTTGAGAGAAAGAAGCGATCGGATCTTTATGATTGGCATTGTGCCGGAGAGGGTTGTGAGTATGCCGTGACGAGCGCTCTGTAATTCTTAAAGAGCCGGCCTCCTCGCTATTACATTCGCTCCATCCCCAGCTCCCCAAAGGGGGCTTTTTATTGCATGAAACAGGTAACTGCGGTAGAATAGTCGGCAAGGGACAATGATCATGAGATCCTATGGAAAAAAGAGATGGTTTGTTTTCCTTGTTATTTTTTGCTTAGGTGCGCTGGCTTCGGTGAGTTATGCAGGGGATTGGGAATTCTTTCATTACTATGAGCCATTTGGGATGGCCAGGCAAAAAGACATAAAGGTTTATCTCAAGGTAGAAAAGCATCAGAACGATGGAATACTGCCATTACTCGTGAAAGATGTTGCTCTGGATAAAGACTCTGAGGGCTGCCGATGGCTAACCACGATCAGAGAGTATTGCATGATTAGAACCTGTACTGGAACATATAAAGGCAGCGGGGAAAAAAGCATTCCCGTCAAAGAGAAAATAACGTCTTATATTGTTGATTGTGCACAAAGAAAATATTCAACGCTTGGAACAGAGTGGTATGGATTTGATGGTTCACGGCTAGGCCGCTCTTACTGGAATCCTGCCCCCAAAAAGCCCGGCACTGACTTTCCGCCAGAGGCGGATAAAACTGAAGCGGAGTTAAGAAAGATACTTAACTATGTTTGCAATACCTATAAATGACTCGCTAAAGCCGCTCCAGTCAAACAAATTACGCCAACCATCTTGACCCCGCTCCCACCCCCGCCCGGAAATGGGGCCTTTTTTATTGTCCCAGAATATGATAGTGTCATTACCTTATCACGCCTGCATCATACGAGAAGATTGAGAGGAAAGAATCAGCATCAACTTAACAGTAGCACAGTCTAGCCTTGGAGGAGGTCGGGAAGATGTCAGTCAAGGAGCACATGAAACACGTCAAAGGTAAAAAGAATGGGGGTATCACCCTCTACGCCCTCAGCACCTGTGGATGGTGCAAGAAGACCAAGGGCCTGCTCAATGATTTGCAGGCCGACTATCACTATGTTGATGTGGATCTCCTCGCAGATGACGACCGAGCGGAGGTCGTCACAGAAATCAGCAAGTGGAATCCGGAGTGCACATTTCCCACGCTCATAGTCGACAACAGCAGATGTATCGTCGGCTTCAAGGAACAAGAGATTCGGGGGTTGCTAAAGGATGCCGAATAGAGAGATATCCGAAGAAGCGGTCGAGTCCGAGTATCAGCGTCTCAAGCATGAGGCAGAGTCAGGCGGATATCATCTGAACCCCGATGTCGACTTCACCAAAGATCTGATCTGTGGCTTATTGGCGAACCAGGGGAGATATGGCTATGGGGCTTGCCCCTGTCGTCTGGCGTCAGGGATCAAGGATGATGACCTCGACATTATTTGCCCCTGCGACTACCGAGACCCGGACCTGACCGAGTATGGATCGTGTTACTGTGCCCTCTATGTATCAGGGGCAATCTTCAGGGGAGAGCGGGCAGCTCAAGCGATACCGGAAAGACGTCCCCCTGAGCCCAAAAGGAGAGGGATGAAAGCGGGCCGTTCTTCGCAGCATTTTGCGGCAGGAGAAACCTCGCTCGCTTACCCGGTGTGGCGATGCAAGGTGTGCGGCTATCTGTGCGCCAGGGATGAGCCGCCGGAGCAATGCCCGGTGTGTAAGGCAAAGAAAGAACGGTTCGAACGGTTTATGTAGAGGTATGCCCGAACAAGGAACGTCCTAAAATAATCCGTCTTGTCAGAGGTATCAGCCTTCCTACGATCTTTCTAGTACCTCAGCCCTTGTATGAGAGCTTTTTTCTTGTCCGGCAAAGACGTCAAGGCATTGCATTGGCAATTGATCACTTGGCCTTGACAACAGTGTGGTTTTCAGCAGATTATGAGCGCTCCACTTGGAGGAGATGGTGTCTATGAAGAAAAATAAAAATGATTTTCAGTTCAGCGAGTTGCTCGTCCCCTTCTTTTTATTACTCGTATTTGGTGTGATTGCCGTCGTGTTTTGGCAGATAAGGGGAAATATCTTTTACCTATTCAACTTCGGCTATATGGGCATGGCAATCTTTATCGGCGGAGGCCTTTATGCGATCCTGCCGCGCAAAAAGAAGCCTGCTGGAAGGCGATTAACCCAGATTTTGATCGGCGCCTACATGCTTGGGTTTGTCGGCTTCATCATCAAGGAGAACATGCAGCTGGAGGGCTTTTTCTTTTACTTGGCTGCGGGTATCTTCGCCGGTTCCGTCATCCACTACCTCGTGGCGAAGGTCTTTGGCCCTGCCATCTTCGGCAGGGGTTTTTGCGGCTGGGCATGCTGGACAGCGGCGGTACTGGATCTGCTCCCCTATAAGAGGAACAAACAGGGGCGGGCAGCAAGTGGCTGGGAAAGGCTGCGGTACCTCCACTTTGCTGCCAGCCTGGGCTTGGTCTTTGCCTTGATCTACTGGTTTGGTTACGAGACAGAACGCCAGAGCATACGAGAGATATACTGGCTGATGGGGGGGAATGCCTTCTACTACGCCTCAGGCCTGATACTAGCCTTTGCAATGCAGGACAACCGGGCCTTTTGCAAATACCTGTGTCCCATCACCACATTGCTGAAGGTGACCAGCCGATTCGCCATGCTCAAGATATCGGGGGCTGCATCCGCGTGCACCGACTGCGGGGCGTGCGCCAAGGCGTGTCCGATGGATATCGATATCCCCCGCTACATACGAAACGGAGAGCGGGTCCTCTCAACAGAATGTATCTTCTGTACTACCTGTGTGTCCGTCTGTCCTGAGAATGCCCTGACCGAATCCTTCCGTTTCGATAGAGGGGGAAAGGAGCATATCAGGCGTCGGGAAAAAGGAACTAACTATACCCCCCAATAGATCACGTGGTGTCCCCGATGGAGAGGTCTTAGTGGTTGCCAAACTGCCTCTTTGATTGCTTGGCTGCCCTCCATTGCCACCGCGATGTTGATGAGCTCCTCGGCAGCTGTTACCTCACCCTCGCCCGTGGGGATGCACTTGTTCGTCTCATCCTCAGTCTTGGGTTCGGTGGGGCCACCCTCCTTGCAGCCCCCGGAAAAGGGATATATTGTCACACCGTCACTTTCTGCCCTATCAAGGAGTACGATTTTTCCTCTTGACTTTACTCCCTTAAAAGTGTAAAAATAAGATGTAATTTTTGAGTCAAATCAGGTGCAGGGGAGGCAAGGCAGTGCGCTTTACCGCCATGATAGGGATATTTTTTTTTACAGCAATGATCCCCGCCCCTGCAATGGCTGATATCTTCCTCTACGTAGACAAGGAAGGGGTGATGCACTTTTCCAACGCCCCCACCCATCATCGTTACCGCGTCTATATGAAGGAGGGTTCCGGCACCGCCGCTGAAGTAGAAAAAATCCCTAAGCCCGACACCGATAAATACGATCACCTCATCACCGAGTCCTGCGGCCTGCATGGAGTCGATTTTGCCCTGGTAAAGGCGGTTATCAGGGCCGAATCCTGCTTTGATCCCTATGCCATCTCCTCCAAGGGGGCGGAGGGGCTGATGCAGCTCATGCCGGAGACCTCGAAGAAGCTCAATGTCGCCAACCCCTTCGATCCTCAAGAGAACATTAAAGGCGGGGTGAAGTATCTGAGATACCTCTTGGATCGCTTCAATTACGATCTGAGGCTTTCCCTGGCCGCCTATAACGCGGGGGAGACCACCGTTGCTCAGGTCAATGGTGTCCCCAACTACAGAGAGACGAAGAGCTATGTCGCTGAGGTCTTGCGATATTACAAGGAATATAAAAAGAAATCGCCGACAAGTAAGGTGGCAACACCATGACGGCGCAGACGGGAGGCTTCTGGAATCTATCCAACAATCTCACCCTCTTCCGCATAGGGGCCATACCCGTTGTCGCCCTCCTGCTTCTGTTCTTTCCCGAGAGATGGCCGAGCTTTGTCGCCGCTTTCATCTTCCTGCTGGGCGCCGTCACCGATGGGCTTGACGGCTACTTGGCGCGCCGGAGGAACACGGTCAGCAATGTGGGAAAGCTCCTGGATCCCCTGGCCGACAAGCTCCTAGTCTGCACTGCCCTCATCATGCTGATTCCCCTCGGGCGGGTGAGCGCCTGGATCGTGGCGGTGATCATCGGCAGGGAGATGGTGGTGACCACCCTGAGGGGGGTGGCGGGGTCGGAGGGGGTAATCATCGCAGCCAACTGGTCCGGCAAGCTGAAGGCCTTCGTGCAACTAGCCGCCACCAACCTCCTCATCCTCCACTATCCCTATTTCGCCCTCGATATCCATTTGATCGGAACGATCCTCATCTGGATCGCCCTCGCTCTGACCATTTGGTCCGGAGTCGATCATATCATCCGCTATCGCAGGATAACCTAGAGCACGATCTCGGGGTTCAAGGCGTCTTGCCATCCCTCCCCGAGGGTTCTATCCGATTACCGTAATCCAGATTGCCAATCCAGGGCAGATGGAGGTCCTGTCGCGCGGAACCCCGTCGTTCTTATCTCTTCCCCAATTACCTTCCAGCATCTGACGGTGTGGCCGTCGCCAACCTCGTATATCTTGATCTCCTCTTTTCGGCAGCGGTCTTCAACAAGGGGGCACCTCCCCTGAAACTTACAGCCCGGAGGCGGGTTAAAGGGGCTCGGGACATCGCCGACGAGCGCCGGCAATTGATGCCTATCGTCTGGATCAGGCGCAGGCATGGCCGCGAGTAATGCCAGGGTATAGGGATGGAGGGGGTTGTCATAGAGCACCTCGGCTGGTGCGTACTCCATAATATGGCCCAGGTACATCACCGCAACTGCATCGCTGAGGTAGCCGACTACGTTGAGGTCATGAGAGATAAAAAGGTAGCTCACACCCAAGGTATCTTGTAACTCCTTAAGGAGATTGATGATCTGGGACTGTATGGATACATCAAGTGCCGATACCGGTTCATCACAGATGATTAAAGTCGGATGAACGCTCAGGGCGCGAGCAATGCCTATCCTCTGTCTCTGCCCGCCGCTGAACTGATGGGGATACAAACCAGCTGCGTCCGGCCTTATTCGTACCATCTCCAAAAGATGGGCCACTTGAGCTTGCCGTTCGCTCCGTCCTTTTACACCCACGGTACGAAGCCCTTCTTCAATGGATTGCCCGACGGTCATGCGGGGATTGAGAGAACCATAGGGGTCCTGAAAGATAATCTGCATCTCTTTCCGCAAAGGCTTCATCTTTTCCTCGGCAAGACCGCTGATATCTTGACCCCTAAAGATAATCCTTCCCTCATCAGGCTCCAGGAGCTTCAGGATGAGCCGCCCGATTGTCGACTTGCCGCATCCGCTCTCCCCCACCAAACCCAAGGTCTTGCCTTGACTGATCTCAAAGTCGACGCCATCAACGGCCTTGATCCAACCGATGACCCCCTGAAAGAAACCCCTGTGCACCGGGAAGTATTTCCTCAGCCCTTCAACCTTAAGCATGGCGCTATGAACAGGATTAATCTGCTTCATGGCGAGGCTTTGCTCGTTCATATAATACAGGACAGCGACTCACGTGCCCCTCTCCGTAATCGCACATCCCCGGAAATTCGATCCTGCAGGTCTCGATGGCAAACTGACATCTGGGATGGAATGGACAACCGCTTGGTTTGTATGCGGGGTCCGGCACTGTACCGGGGATACTGTGGAGCGTGCCTCCCCGCTTCGTGCGATTCGGGAGTGAGGCGAGGAGCCCCTGGGTATAGGGATGGTGAGGGTTATGGAAGATGTGCGAGGCGTCTCCCTGTTCCACAATGATCCCCGCATACATCACGTAGATGCGATCGGCAATGTTGGCAACTACTCCGAGGTCATGGGTGATGTACAGAAGGGACATCCGTCCTTTTCGCTGTAGCTCGCGAAACAGGTTGAGAATCTGCGCTTGAATGGTGACGTCAAGTGCCGTGGTCGGCTCATCGGCTATCAACAGGTCGGGGTTACATGCCAGTGCCATGGCAATCATAACTCGCTGTCTCTGTCCGCCGCTGAGCTGATGGGGATAATCCTTCAGGCGTTCCTCCGGCGATGGTATGCCCACATCTTTGAGGAGTTGAACGCATCTTGTGCGTAAGTCTTTTTCGCTCACTCTTTCATGGATCATGATGGTCTCTCGGATCTGGTTCCCGACGGTAAAGACGGGATTAAGAGAGGTCATGGGCTCCTGGAAGACCATGGCGATGCGATTTCCGCGAATCTTCTCCATCTCCTTTTCTTCCAGATCCAAGAGGTTTCGGCCATCGAACAGGACCTTGCCGCCCATGATCTGAGCAGGGGGCTGCGGGATGATTCCAAGAATGGTCAGAGCTGATACGGTCTTTCCACAGCCGGACTCTCCTACCAGACAAACCGTCTCACCCTTGCAGACTTCATAGCTCACTCCATCCACTGCGCGGGCAATCCTGCCGTTGCCGATAAAATAGACCGATAAGTCCTGTACAGCGAGCATCAGTATCTTTCCCTGAGTTTAGGGTTTAGTATATCCCGTAGCCCCTCACCAAAGAGATTAAAAGCGAGGACTACAATCAGGATGGCAAACCCGGGGACAAAGGTCAGCCAGGGTGCATCAAATATAAAACGCTTGCCGTCGGACAGGATGTTGCCCCACGTGGCGTGGGGAGGGGGAACGCCAAATCCAAGAAAACTGAGGCCTGCTTCGATAAGAATCGCGCTGGCAATACCGATGGTGGCTGAAACCAGCACCGGAGCCATGGCATTGGGGATCATGTGACGAAATATGATCCGCCAGTCGCTAACGCCGAGGGCCTTCGCAGCCGTCACAAAGTCCTGCTCTCGTAACGAGAGCAATTCGGCCCGGACAAAGCGTGTCGTGCCCATCCAGCTCGTCAGTCCGATGACCACCATGATGTTGTACATACTGGCTGGAAGAAGCGCCACGACGGTAAGTATCAGGAAAAAGACGGGAAAGCAGAGCATGATATCCACGATTCGCATGATTAACGTATCGATGGAAATAGTGTCTTTGTAGAGGAACCTCAGCAATCTTGGTGCAGATTGTTTCCCCAACCATTTTTTCCGCCTAAGGGAAAAGAGTATATATGCAGCGACTGTAACTAACAGCACCCCTCCTGGGAAGGTGGCTCCAGACATCAATAATCCTCCGCCCACAGATACTATAACTGCGAAGAGGATGTGAGCAACCCTCACTGGGTTTCGTCCAAAATAGCCTGAGATCCCCCCCATCACTATGCCGATAAGGACCGCGATCCCTACAGCCACAAATCCAACAGTCAAAGAAACCCACGCTCCCTGCAGCATTCTCGCGAATACATCCCGTCCCAGATCATCGGTACCCAATAGATAAAGCCCCAGTGGGGGGATTTCTTCGGGGAGTAGATTTGTAAGATTAGGCTCAGAGAGGGGAGGACGCAATTTTTCCTGTAGCCTGACCAGGGCAGGATCAAAGACCGGCCTGGTACCGGAGGTGAGGAGGAGCCCGGCAAAGGCGATGAAGAAAAAAAACACAAAGATGGCAAGTCCGGAAAAGGCAAGCCTGTTTCGTCTGAGAAGACGCCAGAACTCCCAAAGCCGAGACTCTCTCGGAGCACGGGGCATCTCTTCCGTCCCTGTGTCTCTCTGAAGCTTCCTGTTATCTGTTTCCCTCACAGCCGTATCCTCGGGTCCACCACCATATAGAGGCAATCAGAGATAAAGGTGCCAACCAGCACCAGCACCGCGGAGATAAAATTAATTGAGAGGATAATCGGATAGTCGCGAGCCAGAATGGCCTCGTATGCCATCCTTCCTATGCCGGGCCAGGAAAAGATAGATTCTATGATGACGGAGCCTCCTATGAGGCCTGGCAACATGAGGCCGAACATGGTGACAAAAGGCAGCAACGCATTGCGTAAGGCATGTTTGTAATGAACTTGTTCTGGGGGAAGGCCTTTGGCCCGTGCTGTACGAACATAATCCTGGCCTTCGACCTCCAGCATCTGACTGCGCACATATCTGGAGAGCACCGCAATGCCCACGGTAGCCTCAAGCACGGAGGGAAGCACCAGATGCCACACCCGGTCCATGCCGGTGCGAAGCAAGGAGACATCCGTGAACCCAAAGGTCTTCATACCAATTACTGGCACATGGAACGCATTGACTATTAAGAGGATAAGAATATAGGCAAAAAAGAAACCTGGAACAGAATATAATAGATAAGAGAAAAAGGTGGCTAAGCGGTCGTAAGCCCCGCCTCGGGCAATGGCTGAGCGGACCCCTATGGGAAAGGCAAGGGTCCAGGTCAGTATGGTAGCCACAATAAAGAGGGGAAGACTATTGAGGAATCGCTCCCCTATCTTTTTCAGCACCGGTTCATTGTCCTTCCAGGATATGGTCTTGCCCGTGAATAGATCACGATAGAAGTAAACGAATTGGACGTGCAGCGGCTCGTCCAGATGAAATGCCTTGCGAAACCGCTCTACCATCTCCGGGGTGAACTTGGGATTCAAGGGGTCCACTTGGCTCGGCTCGCCCGGAGCCAGGTGGATGATCAAAAAAGAAAGCACCATGACAAAAAAGAGGGTAATGATCTTTTGAATGATGCTCCGGCCGATGAACGACAGCATTACTAATCCTCTGCGCTAAACACGGGCGCCTCAGAAAGCTTTATCCACTTGTTAAAGTAGAAGGTATAATTTCCTGTCTTTGTGGGCGTGATCTTCTTGTAGATTATATTACCCGCGGCATCAGTCTCCCGTATCACAATCCGCTTATCCAGGACAGCCGTCCACTTGCTCACGTAGAGGAAGGTATAGGGCTGCTCCCTGGCAATGAGCTCGTGGAGCTGGTGGCAGTATGCCACTTGTCTCCCATGGTCATATTCCTGTCTGATCTTGATGATCAAATCGTCGGCGTGGGTATTTTTAAAACCAACAAAATTAAGCTGATAGGGATGGGTCTGGCTGGAATGCCATATCTGATACAGGTCAGGCTCGATGCCCATATTCCAGCCGAGGATGAGGGCGTCAAAGTCGGCCTTATCCACACGTTCCTGAATGAATACCGCCCACTCTAAGAGATCGGTGCGGCAGTCTATGCCGATCTGCTTCCACGCGTCCTGAGCGATGGTAAGGACGGCCTTGCGCAGGTCGTTGCCGCTGTTGGTGATGAGGGTGAACTGAAGCCTCTTTCCGCCCTTTTCCAACCACCCTTCCTGGTTGCGTCTCCAGCCCGCCTCTTCAAGGAGCTTCAGCGCCCCCTCGGGATCATAGGGAAGGGGCGTAATAAGGTGATTGTAATAGTCGGTCTGTTTTACAAAGGGGCCGGTAATGCGTTCCCCTTGACCGTAGAGGACATATTGTATGATCTTGTTTACATCAATAGCCATGCCTAGGGCCTTGCGCACCCGAGGGTCATTAAAGGGTGCACGCCTCATATTGTACCCGATGTAGGTGTAGCCAAAAGTGAGCCCGGAGAAATTTTGATAGGTAGGATCGTTTTTCAGCCGTTGTACTTGATGGGGTTGAACGTCATAACTGTCCACGGTACCTGCGTAAAATTCCATCTCCTGCGTCAAGAGGTCCGGAATGATTCTGTACAGGAAATGCTTATACTGCGGAGGCCCCTCCCAGTAATCATCAAAGCGCGCCAAGGCAATGTATTGATCTGATTTCCACTCCTGAAAGACAAAGGGACCGCACCCAACGGGGTGACGGTTAAAACTGCTCTGTCGCATAGAGAATTGTTCCGGGTCTTTTCCCGCTCTCATCGCCTCATTTTTCAAGGCCTCATCGTTGAGAAGGTGCTCGGGCACTATCCCGATGCCCCAGGTGCCCAGGGCAGGGGAATAGAGCCTTTTGTAAATGATACGCACGGTGAGAGGGTCAACCACCTCCACCTCTTTCACGGGTTCATAGTCGGCGATTCGAGGCGAGAGATTCTTTGGATCCATGATGGCTTCATAGGTGAACTTCACATCGCGGGCATCGAATAGATGTCCGTCATGAAACCGTACGTTGGGGCGCAAGTAAAAGATGATCGCCGGATTATGTTCCGTCGCCGGCAGGATCTCTTGTGCATAATCAGCGTGCGTTTTTATCCCAGCGCGTCCACCCTCAGCAAGAGAGAGGTAGTCCTGAGCTGGGAAGGAAGGAAAATAATAGATGCCGAGGATGGTGGAGAGGTTTTTAAAGAGATCCTGGTCCACCTTGTTTACGATTAGCTTAATGCGGTCCGGAGCCATGACCCGGATCCTTGTCGCCGTCTTTTCCGCCCCCTTTTTCTCCTGCCTCGTTACCAGAAATTCCCTGGCCGGAATGATAACTATCTCCCTGATGTTATCCAGCGAGGTCTTCACCTGGGCGCTGACCGGCACATACCCCCCCCTTGCCCTTTTGAGGAGTTTAACTACTTCAGGGGCAGTTGCCTTCCCCCCGCGCGGGATCGAAGCCTTCTCATTGATATAAAAGTAGGCCTCTTCATAGACTTTCCAGGATTTGGCCAATCGTCCCCGGAAACGGAGCTCTTCATCGCGGTCAATGAGACCCTCAAATACCTTTGATTCGATATCATTGCTGGCAGAGTCCGCCGAAAGGATCGGGTTCAGGATGCTGGCATCGCCGATGGAGGCGGTGATATACTCAGTGAGGCGTTCGGGGTTTCCCTTTGTCTGCTGCTCATAGGTTGGCACCCACAAATAGGATTGCAGCAAAAAAATTATAAGCACCATCGGAGCACCAATGAGAATTCTTCGGACAATCATGGATCTCTTTCCCGTTTGGATTATCACGGCAGCCCGAACACCGGCAGCTGCTATACGTACACTTATAATTTGTTATGATAAAGAAGTAAATACACAAAAAAGCGAAGATTGCAGGCATCTTCGGCCCTGCTTAACTCGGGGAACCCCCGTCCTTTTCTTCTTGACACCGTGGCTTACTTAATAGATAATAAAAGGATTGAGACAATGAAGGGCCCATAGCTCAGTTGGCAGAGCCACCGGCTCATAACCGGCAGGTCCCTGGTTCGATTCCAGGTGGGCCCACCAGGGTATAGGGTGTGAATTTCTATGCGATCTAAATGGCTGACAAAGAGGGGAGGGGCTCGACGGCACCGGAGTGCACCTTTCAAGGTGCACTTTTTTTGGGCCTGGCTGGGGAGTAGATGGTGAAGAGACAGCTCCAACTGCTCTGGAAGCTTCAGACGCTGGAACGGCAGGTAGAGGAGGCCCAGAAGGAGCAGGAGTCGTACCCCTTGACGCTGGACAGGTTACAGGGCCTGCTCAAGGCGCAGGAGGAAAAAAAGGAGGAGGAAAAAAGGAAGATCGAAGAGATCGAGAGGGAGCGGATAAAGATGGAGGGGGAACTGGAGATGGAGAATGAAAGGACCAAACGCTCCCAACTCAAACTCCTGGAGATCAAGACCAACAAAGAATACCAAGCCCTGCTGAAGGAGATCGAGACGGGCAAAGAGCACACCAGCCAGCGGGAGGAAGAGATCATCAGGATGCTGGAGGAGATAGACCGGCTCAAGGCCGACTATGCAAGCACCATAGAAAGGGCGCACAAGGAAAGGAAGGAGATAGAGGAGGAGCAGGCAAAGGTAAGGGAGCAGATGGTCATCGTGGAGCAGAATATAATCCACTGGCATCACAACAGGGAGGAGATTGTACGGGAACTGGACCCCGAGCTTTTGAAACGGTATACTACATTGAAGGAAAGAAGAAATGGGATAGCCGTCGTCTTGGTGAAGGACGAAGGGTGTCAGGGGTGCTACGTCAATATCCCCCCCCAGATGTATAACGAGGTGCAGAAGAACAAAGAGATCATCGTGTGCCCCAATTGCCACCGAATCCTCTATTGGGAGAACAAGAGCGCCGATTAGAAAGAGATGGCAACTGCGTCCATATCAGATTCCCACCGCAGCGGCTGGCAGAAGCTGTTCCTTTATGTGGATGGATCATGCAGCGGGAACCCCGGGGAAGGGGGGGCGGGTGTGGTCATCAAGGATGAGCAGGGAGGGATTGTATCGCGAATCAAGCGGTATTTGGGGTCGGTAACCAACAACATCGCTGAGTATCAAGCGCTGATCGCGGGGCTCCAAGAAGCTCAGAGGTTGGGGACGAGGGAGGTTGAGGTTTATCTTGATTCCGAGCTGGTTGTAAACCAGGTAAACGGCCTGTATCGCGTGCGGGATGCCAAGCTCAAGACCTTGGAAGGGGAGGTGAGAAGACGGTTAGGGCATTTCGCCCGCTGGGTAATCAGGTATATACCCAGAGAAGCGAACCGGGAAGCGGATCGTCTGGCCAGGGAAGCGGTGAGGGAAAAGGTAGACTCGGTGGTCGCTGGTCCGGAAGCATAGGATCAGAGGAAAGTCCGAGCTCCAGAGGGCAGGATGGTCGTTAACGACGACTACCCCTCGCGAGGGGTCAGGAAAGTGCCACAGAAAGCAGACCGCCCCGTGCGCGAGGCGATAGCGCCTCGAACACGGGGTAAGGGTGAAACGGTGAGGTAAGAGCTCACCAGTCCCGGCGGCGACGCCGGGAGCTCGGCAAACCCCATCCGGAGCAAGACCAAATAGGAGGGGAACGGGGTGGCCCGCTCCATACCCTCGGGTTGGTCGCTTGAGATAGGCGGTAACGTCTATCCTAGATACATGACCACCCCTCCCATCGGGAGGACAGAACTCGGCTTATGATCTACCTGATATCTCTACCGCAGCTCCCTGGCCCCCTTCGGTGGCGAAAGCAGGGGCAATGATGTCGAAGCTATCAGTAGTAGGAATCGCCATAATCCTGTTTGCCGCCGCCTTCCCCCTTACGGAGGCACAGGGGGTAGAGGCCCTCATTGAGGGTCTCAACATAGAACGGGAAAATGGAACCTTAGTGGTCAGCTTTTCCGTGAAGAATTGCTTTAACAAAAAGATGGAGGAGGCCGTTAAGGCAGGGATCCCTACCACCTTTAACTTCTTCGTGACGCTCTATAAAAACCGCGCCCTTGTCTGGGACAAAAAGATTGTCTCGCACAAATTTCGACACAGGATTATTTATGATAATCTCAAGGAAGACTTTCGCATCTGGCTCCAGGAGAAGGAAAAGGAGATACGGGTTCAGGATTTGGAGGAAGCCAAGCGATACATGCAGCGGGTGGAGGGATTTCCCGTGGTGAGGGGACAAGAACTAGAAAAGGGGGACTATGAGCTTGCCGTCAAGGCGGAGCTCGACCCGGTGAAGCTCCCCCTGAGGCTGGAAGGAATCCTGTTCTTCGTCTCCCTGTGGGATTTTGAGACCGATTGGTGTTATCGTACCATGAGGGTAGAACCATGAACAAAAGTATAGATGCCGAGCGGCGAAAGAGAAAGAGGGAATTATTCATCATCATAGGGCTTGCCCTCCTCGTCTTTGGGGTTACCTATCAGATGCTCCATCTGCCCCAACTGAGCAGCCAGGTCGGGATCGGAAGCAATATCCTCCTTTTCAGCATCATCAACATCAACCTTATCCTTCTCGTGCTCTTGAGCTTCCTGGTGATCAGAAACCTGGTCAAACTCCTTTTTGAGCGCAAGAGGAGGGTCTTGGGGACGCGATTGCGGACAAAATTGGTGGCAGCCTTTGTCTCCCTCTCGCTCGTCCCCACCGTGCTCTTGTTTATTACCGCGGTCATCTTCATCACCCGGAGTGTCGAAAACTGGTTTAACGTCCAAGTAGAAAGCTCCTTGCAAGGCTCCTTAGAGGTGGCACAGGCCTACTATCGGGATCTCGCCAAGAACACCATTCACTACAGCAAAGAGGTGGGCAGACTCTCTTCGGGGGAGAGGGGGGGGAAGGCTTTAGAAGCGCTCCTCGAGAGCAAAAGGAGCGAATACAACCTGGCATGGATCGGCATCTTTTCTCCTTTGGGAAAGGTGTTGGTTGAGGCAAAGGATCCCTCTCTAACCTACAAGTTGGGCGGGCTTCCGCAAGACACGGTACAGGAGGTACTAAAGGGAAAGGAGATGTCAAAGATTTCCCCCTATGTGGGTGGTGGGGAGATTATCTGGGGAGGCAGCCCGCTCTATAAACAGTATAAACTAAAGAAGGTTAGGGTCGGTTATTTAGTTAACCCCTTTTACGAGGATTATCGGGATTTTGGAGGCAGCCCGCTTTATGATGCGCAGGGGATTATAGGGGTGGTGGTGGTAGGCTACTACGTACCCCAGAACTTGGTAGCCAAGATGGAGGATATATCCCAGGCCTTCGTCGATTACCGGCACTCAAAGCTCTTGAAAAAACCTTTGACCACGAATTACATCATTATCTTCCTGCTGATCACCCTCGTGATCATCTTCTCCGCCACCTGGTTCGGCTTCCGTCTTGCGAAGGAGCTGACCGTACCCATCATGGAACTGGTCGAGGGGACCCGGCGGGTTGCCAGCGGCGACCTCGATTTCCACCTCCGTGTGGAAGCCGAGGATGAGATCGGCACCTTAGTGAGCGCCTTTAACAGGATGACGCACGACCTCAAGACCAGCAAGGCCCAGATCGAGGAGGGTACCCTGGCGCTGCGGCTCACCGATCTGGAGCGGGAGCAACGGCGCAAGTACATGGAAATCGTCTTGGAAAACGTGGCGGCAGGGGTCATCTCCTTCGACAAGGAGGGGAGGATCACCACGGTCAACAAGTCCGCCGAGAGGATGCTGGATCTCCAGGCTGCGGACATCCTGGGGGAAAATTATCGCAAGATCCTGCAACCCGAGTACCGAAAGCTCGTCCGGGAGTTGATCAAGGAGATAAACACAACCCGGAGTGAGAGCATCCAGAAGCAGATGGAGGTCACCCTGCAGGGTAAGGTCTTCACCGTCCGGGCCAGCGTGAACCTCTTGCGAGACGAGCAAGGTGAATACCTGGGGATGGTGGCGGTTTTCGACGACCTCACCCATCTCATCAAGATGCAGCGACTATCTGCCTGGCGAGAGGTGGCGAGGCGAATAGCCCATGAGATAAAGAATCCGCTGACCCCCATACAGCTCTCCGCCCAGAGGATCTACAAGCAATATCGGAATAAAATTGAGGGTGATGCCGGGATCTTCGAGGAATGCACGAATACCATTATCCACCAAGTAACCGAGCTGAAAAACCTGGTCAACGAGTTTTCCAACTTCGCCCGGATGCCCGCGGTGACCCCCACGCCCAACGATCTCAACGAGATCATCAACTCAAGCCTCATCCTCTTTAAGGAGGCCCATCGCGACATCCGCTTCCATTTCTTCCCCGACCCTGATCTCCCCATCTTCAAGGTGGACCGCGACCAGATGAAGCGGGTATTCATCAACATATTGGACAATGCCGTGGCAGCGGTGGACGGCGGCGGGGTGATAGAGATCGAGGTCAAGTACGATGCCTCCCTTCAGATGGTCACCCTCGAGGTGCGGGATAATGGTTGCGGGGTTCCTGATGAGGACAAGCCAAAGCTCTTTGAGCCCTACTTTTCCACCAAAAAGGCGGGTACCGGATTGGGCTTGGCCATCGTCAACGCCATCATCTCCGATCACAACGGGTATATCAGGGTGCGGGACAACCATCCCAAGGGGACGAAGTTCATCATCGATCTACCCCTGAGGCAGTAAGGGATCCCGCTCCTCCTTGAAAAACCCTTCGAAAGCTGTTACACTTTTGTTGATGGTATGGCTAGATGAAGGAGAAACAGGGGATAAAGGTGGTTGCCCAAAACCGCAAGGCCCGTCATGACTATTTTATCGAGGATAGTTATGAGGCCGGCATGGTCCTGAAGGGAACGGAGGTCAAGGCCTTGCGTGAGGGAAAGGTTAACCTCAAAGACGGCTATGCCAGGATCAAGGATGGAGAGCTCTTCTTGATGGATGTCCACATCAGCCCCTATGCCTTCGGCAACCGCCTTAACCACGATCCCCTGAGGCCGAGAAAGCTCCTCATGCACGGGGGGGAGATACATCGCCTGATGGGAAAGGTGAAAGAGAAGGGTTTCTCCCTCATCCCCTTGAGCATCTACTTCTCACACGGCAGGGCGAAGGTGTCATTGGCCCTGGCCAAGGGGAAGAAGTTGTATGATAAACGGGAGACCTTGAAACGCAAGGCCATGGAAAAGGAGGTGGAGCGCTTTCAGAGAATTAGTAGATAACAAAGGCTTTCATACGATGTGGGGGCGAAATGGGTTCGACGGGGGTAAGAGAGATAAGGGTTGCATGCCGAGGTCCCAACCCTCGAAAAAAAATGGGAACTACTATAACTGCCAACTATGACTACGCTTTAGCCGCCTAACGTGCGGTTAACGCTCTCCCGATCTCGCCTGCAGGCTTGGGAAGGGCGTCAGAAATGCGGGCTTAGTCCCCTCTGATGCTTATAAGGAGGGGGTGAATTCGCATAAGCTAGCCCGTGGGGATCCTGCCTGGAGGAGCTCCACGGCGCGAAACTAAAATCCGGGATACGCATGTAGATACCCTTATGGATCTACTTTCGGACGCGGGTTCGATTCCCGCCGCCTCCACCATGTTTTTCAGGGTTCGATCCCGCCCTGTCGCCTTGCGACATCCCGACATTCAGATTTTTATACAAAGCAGGACGGGACTTATTTAGATTTTATGGACTGCGGCCGAAGGTGGCCCTTTGGCCAGATCCCGCAAAGCGGGAGGATTCCAGGGTTAAGAATAGAGAATAAAGTTTCATTCGATCCCCTGTCCAGGTGACCCTTTTTCGAGGCAAGCAGAGTCAAACTAAAGTCCTTGTCGCCGAGGCCTTGACGGGGAAATAATTAAGGATAAGGGTGAGACAGATCGTCGTCGCCACAGCGAATCCTGGTAAGCTTCGGGAGATCAAGGATGCCTTGCAAGAAATGGGGGTTGAGATCGTGTCCCTCGCTGACCTTTCACCCTTGCCCCCTCTAGAGGAGGACGGCAAGACCTTTCGGGAGAATGCCCTGAAGAAGGCCAGGGTGGCGGCACAGCGCTTCGGCAGGTTGACCATCGCCGATGACTCTGGTCTTGAGGTCGATTGCTTACAAGGGGCGCCGGGGGTGCGCTCTGCCCGATTTGCGGGTGAGGGGGCATCGGATGCGGAAAACAATCGCGAGCTTCTGCGGCTCCTGGAGAGTGTCCCCCCATCTCAGCGGGGGGCCACCTTTCGCTGTGTCATCGCGGTGGTCAGCCCGACGGGGAAAGAGGCGTGGGTGGAGGGGAGATGCAGAGGGGTAATCGGCGATACCGAAAGAGGAAGGCAGGGATTCGGCTATGACCCCCTCTTCCTCCTCCCTGAGCTCGGCAAGACCCTCGCCGAGCTTCCCTTAGAGGTAAAAAACAGGGTAAGCCATCGAGGCCGCGCCCTGGCCGCCCTCAAAGAGGCGCTGAGGGATTTTCTCTGAGCTATCTTGGGGCTTGGCAATTTGTCAGGGGCGCGGTATAATTCCTTACCGGGAAACGGGGCGTAGCGCAGACGGGTAGCGCACCTGCCTTGGGCGCAGGGGGTCGGAGGTTCAAATCCTCTCGCCCCGACCACGCTTTTTGAGGTTGAGGCTGATCCTCTTTACATCAACCGCTTTCGGTGATATAGAGCATGCAGAAAAAGGGCGCCTGTAGCTCAGCTGGATAGAGCAACGGACTTCTAATCCGTAGGTCGTAGGTTCGAATCCTACCAGGCGTGCCAGAGATGGTGAGTGTAGCTCAGTGGTAGAGCACTGGACTGTGGCTCCAGGTGTCGAGGGTTCAAATCCCTTCACTCACCCCACACTATACAGTAGGCGCCCGTAGCTCAGATGGATAGAGCGTCGGACTTCGAATCCGCAGGCCGGGCGTTCGAGTCGCCCCGGGCGCGCCAACAGATGG
>Ga0214474_1000163_pt1 | contig 35183 bp, 28 predicted proteins | sample RVTome_2_FD_187335 | JGI IMG/M metagenome (GOLD analysis project Ga0214474, IMG submission 187335) | Soil microbial communities from uranium-contaminated site in the Upper Colorado River Basin, Wyoming, United States - RVT95D214 HiSeq ... | reverse complement strand
CTGCCAGGTCCGCCGCACTATACGCTCAATGCTCACAACAAAATGCCAATATCTCCGGCTCAAAACCCGGAAACTTTGCTGGAGCCACTTGCCCCGTCTCAACCTTCTCCTGAACCGCCTCCATCCATTCTCCTTATTGCGGAATGCGGATTTCGGATTGCGGAATTAAAACCCAAATTCAAAAAGATTTATTCCGCACTCCGCATTCCGAATCCCGAATTCGTTAGGGCCTGACACTTCGCCCACAATTGAGAATCTCTGAAATGCATCAGCTCGATGGCTCTCGCTGGACACTCTGCAACACAACTGCCACAGCCTTTACACTTCGCTAAATCAATCTCCGCTTCGCCCTTCGCATTGATCACGGGCACCTCATAAGGACATACCCTCACACAGGTCAAACAGGCCGCACACCGCTCCCCCTCTACCACAGCTATCACACCGCCCACCTGGAGAACTTCTTTAGAAAGAATTGTGGCAGCCCGGGCTGAAGCAGCCTCTGCTTGAGAAATGGTTTCATTAATCGACTTTGGATAATGGGCCATTCCACAGAGATAGAGACCATCTGTTGCAAAATCAACTGGCCTCAATTTGACATGGGCCTCTAAGAAAAAGCCATCCAATGTGAGAGGGAACTTGAAGAGGTTGGCGAGTTCCTTACTTCCTTCATTTGGGACCACTGCCTCAGAGAGAACCAGGAGATCTGGATGAAGTGAAAGAGGAAGATGGAGCATCGGATCCTCTATTTGAACGGATAATCGGCCACTGGATAGTGAAACAGAAGGTTTTTTCTTATCATCAAATCGAACGAAGAGAACCCCTTTCTCCCTTGCCTGAGTATAGAAGGCTTCTTTGAAACCATAAGTCCTCATATCCTTATAAAGGATGGTGACTGAGGTTTTGGGATAAAGCTCTTTTATCCTGATTGCATTTTTTACCGCCACACTACAACAGATGCGGCTGCAGTAGAACGCTTTTGTAGGATCTTCATCCCACGGGCCAACACATTGAATGATCACAATGGACTTAACTTTTGGGAGGGAAGGATCGGAAAATGAGATGCGCTTCTCAAACTCCTCCTGGGTGATCACCCGTGAATCTTCATTTAAGAGATAGGCTTTGCCCCGATATTCTTTTCCACCTGTGGAAATGATCGTGGCTCCATGGTCTAAAACTCTTTGCATAGAACCATCCACCTTGCCGACCTTCGTTTTAAAGTTCCCCACTGCTCCTTCATGTTCCACCATTTGATAGCCTTTTAGTACCTCAATTTTTGAATGGCTTTCCACCCTCTCTATCAATTCTTTTAAATAAGCTTGTGGGTCTCCACCATTACTACTGCAATAGATTTGTCGAAGTCTTCCCCCTAACTCCTTTTCTCTTTCAACTAAGTAAACTGTGTATCCTTGGTCTGCCATGCTCAGGGCGGATACCATACCAGCCAAACCCCCTCCAACAATGAGGCAGTTGTGAACTAAACTTCGGGGGACTTGATGGAGAGGCTCTAAATTCTTGGAGCAAGCAATGGCCATTCGAACGAGATTCTTTGCCTTCTCGGTCGCCTCTTCTTTAAGATTCATATGAACCCAGGAGCATTGATCACGAATATTGGCCATCTCAAAAAGATAAGGATTAAGACCCACTTCACGGATGGTGTCTCTAAAGAGAGGCTCATGCGTCCTCGGTGTGCAAGAGGCCACCATAACACGATTCAGATTGAGTTCCTTCACCCTCTCCTGGATTAACTTTAAAGAGTCTGCAGAACAGGTATAGATGGTATTTTCAGCGTGAACCACTCCTGGAAGGGATTTCGCGAATTCAACGATTTCTTTTACAGCTACCGTTCCAGCAATATTCGTTCCACAGCTACAAATAAAGGCTCCGATCCGCGGCTCCTCATCAGGAGCAATCTCTCTCTCAGGAGGATACTCTTTCTCCTGGACAAGCGTTCCTCGGGATTCTCCAATTATGGCAAGGGCCTTAGCCGCCGCACCGCTGGCCTGGATGACACTATCAGGAATGTCCTTGGGTTCTGTAAAAGCACCACAAGCAAAAACTCCAGGCCGGTTTGTCTCGACCGGTTGAAAGTCTCGGGTGAAACAGAATTGATGGGAATCAAGCTCAATCCCTGAAGCCTTTGCCAAAATCTGGGCATCTGGAAGGGCTGACATACCAATGCTCAATATGACCAGATCGACTTTCTCCTCTTTAACTGTATACCCTCCATTTGATTCCTCATACTGAATAAGGATGTCCTTTGTTTCAGGATCCTCCTCCAATCCAGAAATCCGGCAGGGAATATATTGAATTCCTTTTTCCTTTCCTCTTTCGAAGTAGGCATCGAATCCTTTTCCAAAGGCTCTCATATCCATCTGGAATATTTTGATTTCTACTCCTGGAATATGCTCCATGGCGAGCATGGCTTCTTTGGTCGCATACATGCAGCAGACTGAACTGCAATAATCATGCTCTTTTTCTCTCGAGCCCACACATTGTAGAAATGCGATCTTCTTTGGTTCTTGATGATCCGACGATCTTCGGGTGACATGGCCTCCCCAGGGACCCGAGGCGCTGAGCATCCTCTCAAACTCCATACTCGTTACCACATTGGGATAGCGACCATAGCCAAGCTCAGGTGAAAGTTCTGGTCGGTAGAGGGAGTAACCAGGGGAGAGAATGACGGATCCCACCTCGATTTCCTCCTCTACGGGTGCCTGTTGATGATCGATCGCCTCCCTCTTACAAACCTGGACACAGAGATGGCATTCTGAACAGATGCCACAGGCAAGGCAACGTGCCGCCTCTTGTTTAGCCTGCTCTTCAGTGAGGACCAACTCTACTTCTCTAAAATCTCGGATTCTCTCTTTTTCCGGGAGCTCAGGAATTTCCGTCCTTGGAGTTAAATCGACCTTACCTTCTTCAATCATCTGATTAATTTCTTCTTTAGATAGATCCACGACGGGGAGGGGAATCTGTTCTCGTGGGGTCAGGAGATCAACACCCCTCAGATATCGATCAATGGAGAGAGCCCCTCTTCGGCCATCAGCAATCGCCTGAATCAATATCCAAGGACCTCTGGCCACATCACCTCCTGCAAACACGCCTCGCCGATTGGTGGCTAAGGTGTGAGGATTCACAGCAAATGTTCCCTTGGTTGTGACTTCAAGGCCATGGGATTCATCGAGAAATGAGATTTCAGGTGCCTGGGCAACTGCAGCAATCATCGTATCAGCAGGGATGGCGTATTCTGAACCTTTTATGGGGATGGGCCTTCTTCGACCTGAAGCATCAGGTTCCCCGAGTTCCATCTTGATACATCGAACCCCTGAAACCCGGCCGTCCTTGGCTAACACCTCGACAGGCGCAGTTAGAATTTGGATTTCAATCCCTTCCTTCTCCGCAGCTTCAATCTCCCATGAATTGGCCGGCATCTCATCCCGAGAACGACGATAAAGAATATTCACCTTTTTAGCACCCAATCTGAGGGCTGTCCTCGCGGCATCAATGGCCACATTTCCGCCCCCGATCACAATCGTCTTTTCCCCCACCTTGGGCGCAATGGGAATCCCAAAAGCGATTAGAAAACGATCTTCAAATCCTTCCATCACTCCGTGTCTTTCAGCCAAGCTCACTGCCTGGAGGAAAGGAACACCATGATGGACGCCTGCAACATCTTCACCTGGAATACCCAACTTCTGGGCCTCATGGGCACCCATTGCTAAAAATACGGCAGAATAACCAGCATCAAAGAGACTATTGATATTTCGAATGGGTGAATTCAGCTTTAACTCAACATTTGAATGCTTGATAATCTCATCGATCTCCCTCTGAAGCACATCTCTTGGCAAACGGTAAGAAGGAATGCCAACCCTCATCATTCCACCTGCTACAGGAAGGGCTTCAAAGATCGTAACATGATACCCCATGCGGGATAATTGATGAGAACAGCTCAGCCCTGCTGGACCTGCACCAATGATTGCAACTTTAGCCTTAGGCCGCCCGATCTCCTCATCAGGAGCGTGAGACGTGAGGTATGAGGCGTGAGGTGTAATTTGTTTCTCTAACTCATCCCGATGTTCATAAACCCAATCTGCAACAAAACGCTTCAAGCTACAGATCGACACGGGACTATCAAATTTTCCTCGATTGCATTTCTCCTCACAGGGATGGTTACAAACACGCCCCACTGAGGCAGGAAAGGGATTATATTCTTTAACCACATCAAGGGCTTCTTTATATCGGCCAGCTTGAATCAAGGCAATATAACCTTGTGCGCTTGTCTCCGCAGGACAGGTGTTTTTGCAGGGGCTGGTCCCTCGTTTGCTAACCAGAAAGGTATTGGGAACAGCCTGTGGGTAAGGCCGGTAGATGGCTTTGCGTTGATCCAATCCTTCGTTAAATTCATTCGGCAGAACAATAGGACAAACCTCTGTACAATCATTACAACTTGTACATTTACTGATATCTATATAGCGAGGATGGCTTCGAACCTTTGCCTTGAAATGTCCGGCCTCCCCTTTCAAAGAGACCAGTTCTGAGTTGGTGATGATTTCAATATTCAGGTGTCTCCCTGCTTCTACCAACTTTGGAGAGACGATACACATGGCGCAGTCATTGGTGGGGAAAGTCTTATCGAGTTGAGCCATCTTCCCACCAATCGCTGGGGAGCGCTCTAAGAGGTAGACTTTGATTCCTGAATTGGCCAAATCAAGAGCCGCTTGAACCCCGGCGATTCCTCCCCCCACGATTAGCGCAGCACCTATTTTTTTATTGCCCTGAGTGCTCATGAATGAGATCCTTTCCGATGAACGCTATGCGCTTAGCGCTAAGCGCTTGGCGTCTTAAAAGGATGAAAGTTTTGCCGCGTCGAGATATTTTGAAAGGCGATCCTCTGCTCCAATCGGAATAAAATGGACCCCTTGGCAAATGTCCTTAAGCCCCTTCACCAAATCACTGACAATCTCAATACTGGCCTTCTCTTTATCCGGAGCCTTGGCTAACTTTTCAATGATATGGTTGGGAACCATCCCTGGCTTGACATGTTTGTTAAGAAAGAGACCCATCTCTGCTGATCTTACTAAAATCACTTCTGCAACTACAGGGATCCTTATCGGCCCCACCCGTTTCATGAACTCATGGAAGGAATCGAGATCGAAGATTGGAGTGGTGAGAAAATATTGAGTCCCTAAACCGGCCAATTCCTCCATCTCTCTCAACTCCAGATCGGGGACTTTCTTTCCCCAGCTCGAATCAATTCCAGATCCCACGCAGAACTTAGGTTTGATCCGAATCTCCTTGCCCGAAATATCGTGACCCTCGCGGAAACTTTCGACGACAGAAAAGAGTTTCCCTGAATCCACATGGAAGAACATAATCTCCTGGAGGCTGTCTCCGGTGATACGATAATCTTCTGTGAAGGCGAGAATATTTTCCACTCCAGACTCCGAGGCCAGAAGAAGATGTTCCTGAATCTCAATCCGGTTTTTCTCCCGGCAGGTGGTTTGAAGGATTGGGTCGAATTTTTGTTCTCTCAAGGCCCGACAGGTTCCCATCGTATCTGTCACTAAACCCTCAATCTTCAGCTCGGGAACGGTTAGGGCATCCACTCTCCCTCGAATTCGCTCCACATTTCGGATGAGGTCTTGGATGCCTGTGCCGATAGGGGGTTGAATCTCTGAAGTGACTATAAATCTCTTATCCTTTAAATTCTCTTGTAAACTCATCAGCTTCTCCTCCTCATTAAAATATCTTGTGTTGCATCCCAAAACCTCTTACTTCTTCAGACCCAAAAGTTTGGCTACCTCGAATTTCAATTGTTCTAAGGGGAGGGGTTTCGAGAAACATGCATCTGCACCATTTTCTTTCATCTGCTTGAAGGCATCATCATCGAGATAGGCTGAAAGCACAATAATCTTGGTGTGCTCCGTTTCGGGATTGGACTTGATCTTTTGACAGACTTCATAACCATTAATGTCAGGCATCATGATATCAAGGATCAAGAGGTCTGGTTTGAAATGGTTCACTTGAAGGCCTGCCTCAAAACCATCTGAAGCAGAGATCATTTCATATCCAAACTCATCTTCTTCAAGAGATTGCACAATTGTCTCAACAATGATTTTATCATCGTCCACGACAAGGATTTTCTTTCTCTCCTCTGCTTTTGCTTCTTCTGGCAGAGGCATCCCCTTCTCTTTAAGAAAATGATCCAAGTCCTCCTTTTTGATTCTACGATGTCCTCCTACGGTTTTGTAAGCTTTAATATAACCTGCATCGATCCAGTTGATGATCGTTTTGGATGAAACATTGCAATATTTACTCGCCTGAGACACGGTTAGGATTTCCATTTTTTTCTCCTTTTTCAGAATTTATAGTTTTTACAGATACTATAGAATTTATAGTTTGTCAAGAAGTTTTTTTATTTTTGTTAAATTTCATGTAAGTCATTGATTTAAAATGGCTTATTGAAAGATTTGAAAGGAATTGAAAAAGAAAAGGCATCATTTGGTTATTATCAAATGATGCCAAAAAGTTTAATACTTATTATTTTTATTTAGTTGGAAGATGATTTAACTGGTCTAAGGTAGGCCCCCCAGTAGCTCATACCTACAAATACCGCCCCACCAATAATATTACCGATTGTCACAGGGAGCAAATTCCTCCATAAAAAATTGATCCAGCCGATGATATTTGGATCCACACCTGAAATATTGGCCATCCCTACCTTATTCATTAACATTATTCCTGTAGGGATGAAATACATATTGGCGACGCTGTGTTCAAATCCAATTGCAACAAAGGCCATGATCGGGAAAAAGATAGCGAATATTTTCCCGATCGTTTGTCTTGAGGCTAAGGCCATCCAGACAGCTAAACAGACCAGCCAGTTGCAACCGATCCCGCGCCAGAGAGCTTCGCCGAAACTGAGCGAAACCTTATTGTAGGCAATCTTGACGGCTGCAACTCCCAATGCTCCATCGCCAGTCTTCCAAAGCCCTGAAAAATAGAAGAGAAGTGCTACAAGGATTGAGCCGATGAAATTGGCCAAAAAGACGACTCCCCATCTCTTTCCCATAGTGCTCAACGTGATTTCTCGAGACATCACACTTGAGACCATCAAATTATTACCAGTAAATAACTCCGCTCCTGCGATCACCACAAGCATCAGGCCGACACTAAAAGCAGCTCCTCCCAGGATCTTTGTAAAACCAAGGCCCCATTTCGCTGCCATGTCGAAAGTAACCGTTGTTGACAGTAAACCCCCAAACCCAATATAGGCGCCAGCTAAAATACCGAGCACAAAAACGGTGAACCAAGGTGAAGTCGCCTTGGCTACACCCACGGTTTGAGCCACTGTCTCTGCAATTGTCTTAGGTGCCTTGTCTTCTAAAGTTGGAATTGGAAATTGCCAGGACTTCATGAACTTTTCGAATCGTCCAATGGCTTTCTTCTCCTCAGTAACTTTTCGCCTTATCGCCTTCTTAACGACCTCGATGATCTCCTCGGGTCTGAAAGGTTTGGCGAGGTAATCCATGGCTCCCCGCTTCATGGCTTCGGTGGCTCGACCCACTGTTGGGTAGCCGCTGATCATCACCACAGTGGAATTCGGTGAACGTCGATCAATCTCCTCCACCACGTCCATCCCGTCAAAACCCGGCATCATCCAATCACAGAGAATCACGTCAAAGGATGCTTCTGACACAAGCTTAAGACCTTCTTGAGGATTGGCCGTCGTAACCACTTCGAAACCTTCTGCCTCAAATATTTTTCGACATGATTTTAACACAATCTCTTCATCATCAATAATCAGCATCTTTTCAGCCATCGAGGTTCCTCCTTATGAGATAATGTCAAAGCTCAAAGTCCGAAATAAAGGTTAAGGCTGAGGTTAAGGTTAAAGTTGAAAAGTAAATTCTAAACCTTAGCCTAAACCTTAACCTTAGGCCGAATTTCATCTTTGATTTGGCATCTTAGCTTTGACATTTGAAATTTTGTTTATCATCCTGCACCCGTTGGAAAGGAATTCTTTTTGATGACCTTTTGAAGAACTTGATGAACAGATTTTATCAATTCATCCGGTCGAAAAGGTTTTGGAATAAACTGGGTAGCCCCGAGTTTAAGTACATCTGCGATGGTCTCTGGAGTCGGATAACCGCTCATAACAATGATTGGAATGTCAGGCCAATTTTTCTTAATTTCTCGCATCAGGAAGAGACCATCGTGCTTAGGCATTTTTACATCCATGAGCAAAAGGTCAAAATCATAATATCTGGTTTTTTCCAGTGCCTCGTCTGCACTCGGGACGGTGGTCACTTCAAAACCTTCTGCCTCGAGGATACGGCGGCAACTTTTAATCACAATGGCATCGTCATCAACCACTAATATTTTCATCTCCTGCCCCCTGCTCCTCTGTCGGTAGCCAGACCTTAAAGGTGCTCCCCTTGCCAACCTTACTCTGAACCCAGATAGTTCCTCCGTGGCGTTCAACGATACCATAGGATACCGATAAACCCAAACCTGTGCCATGTCCAACCTCTTTGGTCGTAAAGAAAGGGTCAAATAGCTTATTGAGGTTCTCAGGAGAAATACCACAGCCTGTATCCGTACACAAAATTTCAATACCATTTTGTCCGGGCTTGCTCGTTGATACACCGATACCGCTCGTGACGGTTATACTTCCGCCTGCATCCGTAGCATCTAAGGCATTGATGATGATATTAAGCAGTACACTCTGCATTTGATTTCTATCTAAGGTAATCATCGGTAGCCCTTCCCCTGGCTCAAAATTTAAACTGACACCCTTAATGAGCGCCTGGTTTTCTACCAATGACATCGTGTGTCGGATAAGCCTATTGATATCGGTGGGTTCCCGATCCAGTTCTGTCTGGCGAGAGAAATCGAGAAGACCTTTCACAATCTTACGAACCCGCTCTGTCTCCTGCGCGATGGTTTCGAGGTCGGAACGAAGATCCTCAGGAATATCCTTTCGGCGGAGGAGCATGTGGGTGAAGGTAAATATTCCAGTCAGAGGATTGTTAATCTCGTGGGCAACACCACCTGCAAGCTTACCAATGCTCGCCTGCTTTTCGGATTGTTGGAGTTTGATCTCGCTCTCCACCCTTTGACGTTTATCCCTTTCCTGGAGAGAAGTCAGCATTTGTTTGAATGTCTTTTGGAGGACACCGATCTCACTCTTTGAGATCGGGCCAATCTCCGGCGATAGATTGCCCTGCGAAACTTGATTGCTTGCTTCGATGAGCTGATGCACTGGCCGACTCATCTTGTTGGCGATGACATATCCCAATCCAAGGGCCAAGACCATTCCCGCCACGGTGATCAGGATAAAAAGAGAGAGGGCATTCCAACGAACGTCCGCATATTTTGCTTCCAATACTCCCACATAGAGCATTCCCACTCTGGCGCCAAAGATGTCTTCAATAGGCTCGTAGGCAGTGATATACCAGTCGTTGACCACAAAGGCCCGATCTATCCACTTTTTCCCATCCGTGAGGACATGTTTGGTGACCTCTTCAGAGGCCACAGTTCCAATGGCTCGGCTTCCATCGGGTGAAAGAACATTGGTGGAAATACGGATATCCTTAAAAAAGATCGTCGCTGTGCCAATGCTTTGTCCTTTGTAAATCTCATGTTGAAAAACGGTGTCCCGTACTCGGTCTACAATCTCTTCACTTCGGTTCAATATCACTCCACCATAAAGAACGCCTAAAAAATTTCCAGAATCGAAGACTGGAACTGCAGCGGAAAGTGCCATTCCAGACAATTCCTCATTCTCAGGCCGTGGAGTAGCCCTCTTGGTGGGAAGCAACTTGATTCTGGCTCGATGGGCAAGTTCAGGATTCTCCGCAAAGAGAAACTCGTTGCTCAGGATTACTGTCCCTGAAACAGCAATTCGTTCTTGGAGTGCCAAATGGGCAATCGGGTTTGGAGGGCTATTTTCTTTGGGTGTGGAATTGGGTCCGATGCGGCACAACGTTTTTCCCTCTTTCGTGACAATCCCCACGAAATCCAACTCGGTTTGCTGGGCGATATTGGTTAACAGAGGAATAATTTTCTGAGCATCCTGTCTCTCAAGGGCCGAGCGGAATACCGGTCCCAAGGTGGTGATGTTGAGGGCAACCTTCACTCCTTTGACACGGTTGAAATAGATTTCGCGTGCAGCGTTGAGATCTAACCGGACACGATTCGTTGCTTCATTGAGAACGGCTTTGTAAAGAAGCTGACCTCCCACCAAAAGAGCGACACCACACACAAGGAAGGAAATACCAAGAAAACTGAGGATAAGTTTAGATCGAGTGGAGTAAAACACAATTTATATTCCCAAAGACCAAAGAGATTCTGAAGGCCCTTTCATGATGGAGTGGCCAAGGAGGGGGTGATGAATTCCATGGCGGTTCCCCGATTTTTAAGGGCCCGGTCCTTTTTCCTCTGTGAGAAATCAATAATCATCCTTTGGAGCCTGATTAATTCACTTCGAGCTTTTTCGGTGGATGAATATTTTCTCTCCTTAATATACCCGGCAGTCAAGGCCCCCCGGTAAACCCTCTTTCCCCGCTCCGACCTGATAAGCATGGTTGTATATCCCTCCGGAGAACCCAGCCCCCCAAAAGAGAGGTCTGAAAATTCAGCAGAGAAATCTGGACAGACGAGGCAGGCCGGTCGTGCAATGGAGTCGATCTCTTCAAAAGGGATATGAATCACCCTTCCATCCTTCAGGTATATAAAAAAGTCCTCCTTCACATTGACCTTTAACACCTGGGTTAAATCGAATCCGTACTTTTTCTCTAAATGCCTCATCTGGATGTCGTCGAAAGAGAAGTTTTCCATACAGAAAAGGCCGAAACAGTACTTGATCACATCAGAAGGAATAATTCTAAGAACCTGCATCTTTCGAATAGTATGGATCTGGCAAGGGGTCCCGACCATGGCGACTCGATCAATCAATCCCTTCCGCAAACTTTTAAGTTCTTGCATGGTAGGCGAGTAAGTGGAATAATGAGAACCCAACTTGACGATAGAAAAGGATTCATCATAATGAGAACCAGAGGCAGAGATGATTTCCTCTCCCGAAGTGGCAAGCATCGGGCCTCTGTGGAAAGGACCATCGCTTCTGGAGACCAGAGCTCCATCGATTAAATGATTGTCCATGAGATAGAGGAGAAGAGAAGTCACCACCCCTCCATCCGTACATTTCTCCCTCACGATAGGGTTGGTGGTTTGAGCTGACACTAAGTCTTGTATTGGGCCGATGGGAGGCTCCCATTTTGTCTTCTTTTTCAGCTCTTCATCAAGATCGTAAATATTGGGGCAGATCATGTAACAGATTCCACACTTGAGGCATTTTTCTTCATCCGCAAATCTGGGCATTCCATCTGGCCCCACTTCGAGTGCCCCCAGGTTGTCAGCAGAACAGAAGGCAACGCACCCCCCGCACTTCCCGCAGAAATTTTTTTGTTGAACGCATCGGATTAAATCATGGAAAGTTTTAACATCGGTCTCCATAGGCATCCACTCTCAAAAGATTTTTTTCACATTATAGCAGTTATCAATTTTTTTTTGTACCCCTTATTTAAATTTCAAATTTAGCAACCCCTATTTTAATGTTTAAAATTTGTATTTCATTTGGCATTTGAACTTTGACATTTGAAATTGCTCTTGGATTGGCTAATAGATCTGCCCAGGAAAGGTATTGACTTTGAAATCCTTTCCACGGAGCTTATACATCATTGGGCTCTCCCACTCCTCATCAAAGGCATCCAGATAGATCCCATCATAGATCGCCCAACTCCTTCCACGGATAGTTTTTTCCATTCCTTTTTTACGAAAGGGAGTGGAATGATCCAACCTTTCGTAAAGCAACCCCCCCGGTTGAAACTCTTTGTGAATTTTCTCCATCATCTTGCTGCCTTTGAAGTAGGTAAAGCCATACCTCTCCCATATAATGGCATTTTGATAATAAAAACCATCGATGGTGATGGTCTTTAATCCCAGGGTTTCTGCAAACCTTTCCAGACACTTTGTGGATTCTTTCATCAGCCCCAATCCGTGTCTGACCATTCCAGGCGCAAGGCCAGCCTCCATGGCCTTCACCTCTTCAGGGATGTTCCGAGACCGGTTACCCAAGAGCGTATCCCTACCCATTTCATCAATATCCACATTAAACCTCTCAGAAAAAGGATCGTTGATGATCAGAAAATCGAGATGAAGGCTCTCCATAAAGCCCTGAAGAGAAATCTGACATGAGAAGATACAATCTCTATCTGCGGATCTGTATTTTACATCGATGCAACCAAAATTTTCGTCAGGGGGAAAGATCCCCCTGACGACCCTCTCTCCAAATGGGTTAGTTAATGTCTTCCTGTCGATGTGAAATTTTTCAAATATGGAATCCGGGACGAGTCGGAGGTAAATTTGGTCTCTTTCTTCTTTGGGGAGTCTATTTACCTTCGCGATAGAAAAAGTCATAGGACAATTCTTTACAATTTCCCTCCGGCGAGTTGAATCACGACACTGGGATCGGTAAGAGTAGAAGTATCGCCCAATTCCTCAAGCCGACCCTCTGCAATCTTCCTTAAAATCCTCCTCATAATTTTGCCACTCCTTGTCTTGGGAAGGGCATCAGCAAATTGAAGCTTATCCGGGGTGGCGATGGGACCGATGGTCTTTCTGACATGGGCTAAAAGTTCTTTCCTCATCTCTTCACCACTTTTTATTCCTGTCTTTAAGGTGACAAAAGCATAGATTCCCTGCCCTTTTACTTCATGAGGGGTACCAATCACCGCCGCCTCCGCGACAGAAGGATGAGAGACCAAAGCGCTCTCCACCTCAGCCGTCCCAATTCGATGGCCCGAAACGTTGATCACATCATCGATCCTCCCCATGAGCCAGAAATACCCATCCTCATCTTTTTTGGCTCCATCCCCTGTTAAATACTGACCAGGGAAGATCGTAAAATAAGTCTCTTTAAATCTCTTCCGATCCGGATCGTTCCAGAAACCTCGAAGCATTCCAGGCCACGGCTCTGTGATAACAAGAGAACCCCCTTCATCGACCTCACATTCGCTTCCATCCTCCCTGAGGATCTTAGGGACGACACCAGGAAAAGGAAAGGTAGCCGACCCAGGTTTCAAGGGCGTGATCGGCAAGGGACTGATCAAGAATCCTCCAGTCTCCGTCTGCCACCAGGTGTCCATGATCGGGCACCTCTCTTGACCGACATTCGTATGATACCACCTCCATGCCTCTGGATTGATAGGCTCGCCTACTGAACCGAGGATCCTCAAACTGGAAATCCCTCTTTTCTTTACCCATCCTTCACCTTCTCTCATCAACGCCCTGATCGCAGTGGGCGCTGTGTAAAATACACTCACCCTGTACCTTTCCACAATCTCCCAAAATCGATCGGGATTAGGATAAGTGGGAACCCCCTCAAACATCAAACTCGTCGCCCCGAGGGCCAAGGGCCCATACACGACGTAGCTGTGACCAGTGACCCACCCGATATCTGCTGTGCAGAAGAAAACATCTTCATCTTTGAGGTCAAAAACCCACTTCAGTGTTTGGTAAACAAAGAGGAGATATCCACCAGTGGTATGAATCACTCCTTTTGGTTTGCCTGTGCTCCCACTGGTATAAAGAATGAAAAGGATGTCTTCGGCATCCATCATCTCGGGCTCACAGAAGAGTTTAATATCCTCCTTTGCCATCTCCTCATGCCACCATACATCCCTTTCCTTCATAAAAGGCACGTCAATCCCCAACCTTCTGACAACAATTACCCTTTCCACATCAGGACAATCTTTTAGCGCATCATTCGCATTGATTTTATTTGGGACGATCCTGCCGCTTCGGTAGTATCCATCTGCAGTGATGAGAACCTTTGATCCACAATCGTTTATCCTATCCCGGAGGGCCTCAGAGCTGAACCCCCCAAATACCACGCTATGAATCGCCCCAATTCTTGCACAGGCAAGCATGGCGATGGGCAACTCAGGGATCATAGGTAAGTAGATCGAGACCCGATCCCCTTTCTTCACACCAAACTTTTTCAAGACATTCGCAAACTTACAAACATGATAATGAAGTTGTTGGTAAGTAAATATCCTGTTCTCCTCCAGAGGTTCCCCTTGCCAAATCAAAGCAACCTTGTTGCTCCTCCAATGATTGAGGTGTCTGTCGAGACAGTTATAACTTGCATTCAGCTTCCCCCCTTTGAACCAATTGATTTCCGGCTTATTAAAGTCATACTCTAACACCTTATCCCATTTTTTAAACCAGTCGAGCTGCTCAGCCAGGTCGCCCCAAAATTTTGCTGGATCTTTAATGGACTTCTGGTACATCTCATGATATTCTTCCATCCGTTTAATATAAGCCTTCATCTTAACCCCATCGGGTGGCTCAAAAAGCTTTTTTTCTCCCCCAATAGAGCCAAATCCTTTATCTTCTGCCATGTTTCAAATGCCTCCTCTCAATTTTTACTTTAATTAAAAATTCCATTTAATTTATACTTTAAATATCACCTTTTGTCAATAAAATAGGCTCATTCAATTCATAAGAAAGGAAGTGGGTGGGCAAAGGTTTGGTCATTGAACTCTCGGGTCTTGGTTCCTACTCTCAATAGGCAAAGTGATGATGAAAGTGGCGCCCTTTCCCTCTTCGCTCTCTACCTTGATCTCCCCGCCATGATCTTTGATAATTCCATAACAGACCGAAAGTCCTAACCCAACTCCTTTCACCTTCTGTTTGGTGGTGAAAAAAGCCTCGAAAACCTTATCCCTGATCTCTTCTGGAATTCCTGTCCCCGTATCTTTAAGGTGAAGCAAGATCTTATCCCCTTCCATAACCGTTTTAACAGTAAGGGTGCCTCCCTTGGGCATGGCCTCTTTAGCATTTTTAAAAATATTCAACATGACCTGTCTCATCTGATTGGTGGAAGCCATAATCTCTGAGATGTTAGGATCGAGAGAGGTCTCCACCTTAATATTCGATTCCTTCATCTGTTTCTCCATGACCAATAAAATTCCTTCGATGAGCTCATTTATTTTGATGGGCCTTCGCTTTTCCTCTTCAGGCTTTGAGAAACTGAGCATATTTCGGAGCATCTCGGAGAGCCTTTGAGTTTCTGAAAGGGATAGTTCTAAGATCCTCCTCCTCTTACTCTCTGGAGGGATTTCCGTCTTGAGCAGCTCCAGGGTGTTCATAATCCCATAGATGGGGTTGTTCAACTCATGAGCGACCTGTGAGGTGAGCCTCCCCATCGCAGCCAACTTTTCAGATTGAAGAAGAGCCTCCTGCATCTTCTGGAGTTCTCTCTCTATCCTCAACCTTTCCCTGAGATCCTTGAAGATACCAATACTGGCGATCTCATTCCCTTTCTCATCATAGATAATAGAAGCTGAAAGATCCCCTTCGATCAGCTCTCCTTCTTTTTTTCGATGAAAAATAGGGAAGGAGGTCAGTTTTCCAGCTCCTCCAAAATCAGGGCTCCTCAATTTTTCCATCACCTCTTTCGCCACCCCGGGTTGATAAATACTTCGAATGTTCATCTTTCGCACCACTTCCTCTGCTTTATAGTCCAAGAGATTTTCCGCCCCCTTGTTGAAGATGAGGATGTCTCCCTTCATGTCGGTGACAATGATACCATCCACTGAATCTTCAATCAGGTTCATTAAAAATTCGTTGGCTTCTTTTAACTCTCTCTCCATCTTTTTTCGATCCGAAATGTCGATGTTGATACCCTCATATCCAACAACCCTCCCTTTTTCATCTTTTTTTGCGTCGGCCGTCAGGAGGACCGTGATTCTCTGGCCATTTTTTTTCTTAAACTCCACTTCAAAATCTTTAACGAACCCTAATTTTTCAACCAACCCCTGAAATGTTTTTCGATCCTCAGGATTTGCATAGAGATCTTTTGCAATATCAATTTTTAAAAACTCTTCTTTCTCCTGATATCCCAATACCCCCCACATGGCTTGATTACAATCGAGAAAACGCCCCTCCTTGGTGCTGATGAAGAGACCATGCCGGACTCTTTCAAAAAGATTCCGGTATTTCTCCTCCGATTCCTTCAAATCTTTATCAAACCTTTTTCTCTCCGTGATATCCCGTAAATAGGCATAAGTTTTGATCCTTCCATCCTCTGATCTTGTTGGAGCAATGCAGATTTCTGTCTCCTTGATCTCACCTTTAGGGGTATAGAGGGACATTTCTGTACAGACTTTTTCCCCCATCCCCTCTCCTCGCATCACCATCTCCTCCAAAAATTCCTCATCTCTCTTACCGATCAAAGAGAAGAACTCCCGACCGAGGATCTGTTCTTTAGGTAAGCCCATGATCTCAGAGGCCATTTGATTGGCAAATTCGATTCGGGAATCTTCATCAAAAACAATGATTCCATCTTCTCCCATCTCAGCGATCTTCTCAAAGCGTTTTGTGCCTTCTCGAATCTCCCTCTCCATCCGCTTTCTTTCAGTGATATCCCTTAAATAGGCATAGGTCTTGACTCTGCCTTTCTCCATCTCTGCAATGGTGATACAGACCTCTGCATCTCGTTTAAGACCTTTCTCTGTTAAAACCTCCATTTCTGTGCAAACCCTTTTACTTTCATCTACCCCCACTTCAGAATGCATTTGGGCAAGATAACCAATATCCCTCTCATTTAAGAGCCGCCGGAAATCCATCCTCACCAGTCTCTCTTTTGGATATCCTGTGAGTTCAGAGACTACGGTATTGGCAAATTCAATCTTATAATCCTCATCGAAGACGATAATACCGTCGTCACCCATTTCTGCAATCTTTTCCAGACGTTTGGTTACCTCCTGAATGTGTTGACGGGACTCCCTTTGCTCATACTTTTTAATTTTCTCCTCAAGCTCGATCACCCTCTCTGTCAATGCCTTATAACTGAGATTCTGCTCCATGTCTAAGACCCCTTTCTATTCTTAAAGAGAAAGGCCACCCCTCACCTTCTTCCCCCTTGGAGGAGGAGGGAGGCGAAAGGAGTTGCTTCACAACTCGGCAGCATTCCTTGTTTATTGTTGTCACATTTTACAATAACTATCAAGATTTGTGTCAAATTTCTAATAGAGAGAGCTCTGAAAAACTACTTAACGCTCTCTCGATTGCACAGATTTCAACAAAAGATTACTCAGATTTTTCTTTCATTCCAGTATGTTTTTAATCTGTGTAATCGTTTGATAATCTCTGTAATCAGAGATTTCTGGTTTTTTTCAGAAATCTCATAGAAAAAAGTAAGGGACTATGTTAAAAGAAGACAATACCCTTTAGGGAGTCTCATATGAAAAAAAAGAAAGTGATCGGTTTTATTGGAACAGGCAATATGGGTGAGGCATTAATCGCTGGCTTGCTCAAAGCCAAATTCACAATCCCTGAGAAGATCATGGCTTATGATGCAGATGGAGAGAAGCTGCGGCTCGTTCAGAAAAAGTACGGGATCAAGAGGGCTTCTGGTAACAACCATCTTCTCTCCCAATGCGACCCCATCCTCCTTTGTGTTAAGCCACAATCGATGAAGGAGGTCATCGAAGAGATGGCAGATTTTTTAGACTCCTCCAGGCTCCTCATCTCAATCGCTGCCGGAGTGCCTCTATATGCAATCGAAACCTATGCTCGGAAACAACTTCGGTTAATCAGGGTCATGCCCAATATCAATGTCCTTGTCCAAGAAGGGGCCTCTGCCATCTCCCCCGGGAATCTGGCCACGGACGAGGATCTCAAATTGGTCAAGGCTATCTTCGATTGTGTGGGGAGATCGATTACCATCCCCGAACCTTTGATGGACGCAGTCACAGGCTTAAGCGGAAGCGGTCCAGCTTATGTCTTTCTGATGATTGAAGCATTGACCGATGCAGGCGTTTATCTGGGAATGACTCGAGATCAAGCCTTTACACTGGTGACTCAGACGGTGTTGGGCTCTGTAAAACTTCTCTCACATACAGGAGAACATCCTGCCCTGCTCCGTGAAAAGGTGACTTCTCCCGGTGGAACCACTGCGTCTGGACTTTATAAACTGGAAGAAGGCGGTTTGAGAAAAATTTTGATCGATGCGGTGATTGCAGCAACCCAGAAATCCAAAGAATTGGGCGATAAGATGAAACAATAATAGTCTGGTTTCGAGGAGGTTATGTTCCGATACATTGTCATAGAAGGACCGATCGGTGTTGGAAAAACAAGCCTAGCCAGGCTTTTAGCAAAAGAATTTAATGCCCGATGTATTTTTGAAGAGGCGGAGGACAACCCCTTCCTCCCTTATTTCTATGAGGATCGTAAAAAATATGCTTTTCAAACCCAGATCTTCTTTTTGCTGAATCGTTTCCAACAGCAGAAAAAGCTTGCCCAACTCGACTTGTTCAACCAAGTCACCCTATGTGATTACCTCTTTGACAAAGACCGGATATTCGCCTCCATCAATTTAAATGATTTCGAACTCGCCCTTTACGAACAGATCTTTCATCTCCTTATTGGCCAGATTTCTTCTCCAGATCTGGTTATCTTCTTGCAGGCCAAACCAGATGTATTACTTCATCGGATCAAATCGAGAAATATCCCTTATGAGAAGGAAATTGACATAGAGTATTTAAAGACATTGATCGAAGCCTACAATCATTATTTTTTCCATTACGATCAAACTCCTCTTCTGGTCGTGGATACGAGCGAAATTGATTTTGTCAACCGAAAAGAAGACCTCAACCAATTGCTACGGGAAATCAAGCAGATGAAGAAGGGGACCTGGTATTTCATTCCAAAAAGGTCTAAATAACCTATCCTGACCTAAAAAAATGGAAGTCATCCAAACGATTAAAGAGATGAAAGAGTTGGCTTCCCAGAATAGAGGAACAGGGAAAATCATTGCATTCGTTCCCACGATGGGGTGTTTCCACGAGGGTCATCTCAGCCTCATGAGAGAGGGTCGAAGGCGAGGTGATCTTCTGGTCGTCAGTCTCTTTGTCAATCCCACCCAATTTAGTCCCAACGAGGATTTTAAAAATTACCCAAGAGATTTCGAAAGGGATAGAAAGATGGCAGAAGAAGTGGGGGTTGATATTTTTTTCACCCCAGAGACAGAGGAAATGTATCCCCCTGATCATCAAACCATTGTTCGTGTGGAGAAGGTGACCCAGAATCTATGCGGAAGGTCGAGGCCAACCCACTTCCAAGGGGTCACCACGGTGGTCCTGATGCTCTTCGAAATCGTGATGCCTCATGTGGCGATCTTTGGAGAGAAAGATTACCAACAACTGGTCACGATCCAACAGATGGTTAAAAATCTCCATAAGAGTGTGGAGGTTGTGGGAATGCCGACCATTCGGGAATCGGATGGTTTGGCCATGAGTTCTCGAAACACATACCTTCAACCGGAGGAGAGGGAAGCTGCGCTATCTCTATATCGGTCCCTGCAAAAGGCAAGGGAACTCCTTCAGAAGGGAGAACGAAAGGCAGATCAAATCCTTCAGGAGGTGAAGGGCATCCTTCAATCTGAACCCTTGGTCAGAATTGATTATATCCAGATCTGTGATGCCCACACATTACGGGATGTCAACCAAATAGAAGGGGATGTGGTTGTCGCCTTAGCCGCCCATTTGGGTAAGACAAGATTGATTGACAACCTCGTCTTTCGAATCATTTAAAAAGCGATCCATCCCATCATTGAAAAAACTCCGATAATCAATCAACTCTCCGTAGGATTTTTTTCCATAGCCTCCTGGAGCGCTTCTTTTACCTGTTCCTTTTCTAGTTTCTTCTTTTCACTTTCTTTTGCCCCCGCAACAGGCGGCACTAAAAGCCCCTTGGCCCGAACCTTTCTCCTCTCCTTTAGCCGTTTTCTTCTCCTCGCTAATTCTCGATCCCTTTCACGTCTTGGCATTGAAACCTCCTTATTTAATTCGGAGTGATTAGTTCGGAGTTCGGAGTGTTTTGGGTGGAACCTCCGAACTCTGAACTCCGAATTCAGAACTTTTACATTTGGGTAAATGGCAGAGACGGCTGATCTCTTCCATTGCTTGATGAGTCAAAGGAATGGCATCGGACTCCTTCTCTGCAAAGAGAGGACTGCCAATGCATACTTCCACTCGCCTTCTCCATCCTAACCTCGCTCCATATCGAATGCCTACAGGAATAATGGGAATGAGATATTCCAGTTCTGATTGAAATTTTAAAATCATCTGAAGCAACCGACTTTTTCCTGGACCCACTTCATTACGAAAATAGGTCCCCTCCGGGAAGATGACGATCCTCTCACTGGCTCTTAATAAAGAGATAAGTGTTTTAAAAGAATCTAAAGTTCGAATGGACTGTTTCCGATCCACTGGGAGGCCACCTAAAAAAGAGAGGTAATCTCGAATCAATGGGTATCTGAAGAGTTCCTTTTTGGCTACAAAGTAAAGCAGTGGTCCGAAGGCAAGACTGATAATCGGGATATCGGTCCAGTATTGATGTTTGGGAAGAATAATCATTGGCCCTTGGTCAGGAAGCATTCCTTCCCTCGTAGTCTCAATCCGATAAAAAATGGAGAAGACCCATTGAGCCATCTTTTTAGTTATGGAATATGCAAAAGAGTTTCTTCTCATTACGTAAGTCAATGTAAAATTTCAAAATCCAAATTTTAAATTAAGGTCAAATCATAAATGTCAAAAGGATTTACATCTCAAAATTGTTTAAGTTTTGGCATTCGTTCATTTGGATTTCATTTGAACTTTGAAATTTGTCATTTGAAATTTCCATTTATGGGTTAGTAAGAATCCAAAAGGTCTTCCTCCGGAATCTCCGGAGATACCTCTGACATCATCCATACTTTCTTCGCCCGATTGGCTGCACGCATCCCAGCCTTCAAGGCATCACAATTCAATTTCTCCGTGCCTTTGGGCACTCTTGCCAAAACAGCAGACTCAATGGCTTTGGGAGAGACAATCGGAGTTAATTGAGAAAGGGTTCCTAATGCAATGATGTTCGCCACGACCTCCTTTTTGAACTTTTCTCTGGCAATCCGTGTAAAAGGAATTTTGAAAGCCTTTGAAGTGGGAATTTGAGCAACGAAAGTAGAATCCACGATGAGCAAACCATCCGGCTTGAGATCCGGGTAAAACTCATCACATGATTTTTGATTCATCGCTAAGAGGAGATCAAGGCTCATGGCTTTGGGATAATCAATCTCCTCATCGCTCACAATCACCTCTGATTTACTGGATCCTCCTCTGGCCTCTGGCCCGTAACTTTGAGTCTGAGCAACATATTTCCCTTCAAATATCCCAATGGCTTCTGCTAAGATAATCCCCATCAGGATTAATCCCTGACCCCCTGAGCCACTCAGACGAATCTCATATCGGCTGCCCATTTCTATCTTTTCATTGCCCCCTTTGCACGTTCCCGAATCTTATGGTACTCATTCTGATAAACTGGGAGTTCCTTGTCTACCAGCACTCCGATCACAATCTTATCTTGCAATTCATCTGGTTTCATCGTGGCTGTCCTCTCCACTGTGATAGCGTGATCCCGCTGCCATTCCATCATCTCCACGGCTGATCCCAGGCGGTTCTGTCTCCCATATTGGGTATGGCAGTGAGCGATGACTTCAACCACTGAAAAACCTTGTTTTAAAATTGCCTTCTCCATCAGATTATCTAAAAGTTTGGCATGATAGACGGTTCCCCTCCCCACAAAGACTGCCCCGGCAGTAACAGCTAACTCCGAGATCTTGAATGCCTGTTCTATGTTTGAATAGACTGTGGTCGAAGATCTCATCCCATAGGGCGTGGTGGGAGAGTATTGCCCGCCGGTCATCCCGTAGATGCTGTTGTTGAGAATGATGGATGTGACATCAATATTCCTACGGGCTGCATGAATGAAATGATTTCCGCCGATTGCCACTGCATCGCCATCGCCCATGACCACAATCACCTTCAGGTTGGGTTTCGCAAGTTTCACTCCAGTCGCAAAGGTGAGGGCTCGACCATGGGTCGTATGAAGGGTATTAAAATCCACATAGACCGGAAGTCTTCCCGAGCATCCAATTCCAGAGATTAAAACAACCTCATCTTTCTTAAAACCGATCCGATCGATGGCCCGGATGAGGGCACCCAACATGATTCCAATCCCGCAGCCTGGGCACCAGACATGAGGAAACTTCTTATCATGCCGAAGATATTTATGAATAAGCTTGGTGACCTCTGACATCAAGCAACCTCTGCAATTCGATTCAATATCTCCTTCGGAGTAATGATCGTCCCATCCACCTTATTAAGGGTAAATACTTTTGCCATTCCTCGGTTGACCCGTTTTACCTCCCGGGAGATCTGCCCCATATTCATTTCAGGTACTATCAGGATTTTTGAGTTCTGAAGCATTTTTTCAACAGCAGACCTCACAAAGGGCCAAATTGTCACCAGCTTGAGGAGTCCCACTCTTACCCCTTTCTCTCTTGCCTCAATGACCGCTCTTTTTGCTGATCGGGCCACACACCCATAAGCGACAATGGTGATTTCAGCATCCTCTGTTTGGAAAAATTCAGCCATTTGAATCTCTGAAAAATGTTGACTGATCTTCCGATGGAGCCTGGCGATAAAAGGACCAATCTCATCGGATCTCGATGTGGGAAACCCTCGAATGTCATGGGTCAGACCCGTGACATGATATCGATAACCTTCCCCAAAATTAGCCATGGCTGGAATACCACTGGGTGTATCCTCATAGGGGATGTACCATTCTGGAGGGACAGAAGGTTTGACCCGATTGTAAATCTCAACATCTTCCCTATCCGAAAGAACGATCTTCTCTCGCATATGAGCAATGACTTCATCGATTAGAAGGATGACAGGTGTTCGAAATTTTTCTGAAAAATTAAAAGATTTGATGGTCATGTCATAACATTCCCGAACCGTCGAGGCAGAAAGGACAATGGCAGGGTGATCCCCATGGGTTCCCCATCGTGACTGCATTAGGTCACTTTGAGAGGGGAAGGTCGGAAGCCCAGTGCTCGGTCCTCCTCGCATGACATTGACGATGACACATGGGACTTCGGTGATGATGGCAAAGCCCAGGTTCTCCTGCATTAAAGAAAATCCAGGCCCACTGGTTGCTGTCATTGCCTTAACCCCTGCGAGAGAGGCACCAACCACTGCACCAAGGCTCGCAATTTCATCCTCCATCTGGATAAAGGTCCCGTCTACTTGAGGAAGTTTAATGGATAAAATTTCAGAAATTTCTGTGGCAGGAGTAATGGGATAGCCTGCAAAGAAACGGCAACCTGCTCGGAGGGCTCCTTCCACTACTGCTTCATTGCCTTGGAGTAACAATTCTTTCAGGTGAGACTTCTTCTTGCCTTGGTTCTCCCTCTTCACTTTTTACTTCAACCCTCTTTTTCCCTTTGGTTTTTGTTTCAACTGTGATGGCGAAATCCGGACACCGGATCTCGCACCATCCGCAATTAATACATTTTTCAATATCCTTTATATAAGGATTGCCTGCTTCATCTTTGGCCAAAACACCTGTCGGACAGAAAGCCACACAAATCCCACAGGCCTTGCACCAAGCCTTATAGATGTCTATTTTCGGGGTTTCTTTCTTCTTTTTAGACTCTCCCATAATCAAACCAGAAGATAAACTCACCCCTTTTCTTTCTTGATGGATAGGGTGAGCATACGGGTTGTCAAAGGCTCCCAATGATAGCAGAGGCAAATTCAGAACACTTCACCTTTCTGGCACCTTTCATTTGGCGGGCAAGATCATAGGTAACATTTTTTTTCAATATAGTCTCCTCCAAAGCCTTTATGATCCTCTGCCCCACCTCACTCCAGCCCAGATAATCAAACATCATTGCCCCAGAAAGGATGAGAGATCCAGGATTAATCACATCTTGATTTGCATATTTGGGTGCTGTTCCATGGGTGGCCTCAAACACAGCCGCCTGACCTCCTATGTTTGCCCCGGGCGCCATGCCCAGGCCTCCCACCTGGGCGGCCAAGGCATCGGACATGTAATCTCCATTAAGGTTGGGCATAGCGAGCACATCGTAGTCTTCCGGTCTTAAGAGGATTTGCTGAAACATGGCATCAGCGATCCGATCTTTAAGAACGATCTTCCCTTCGGGAAGACCCGTCACCTTCTTGTCACCCAAATCACTCTCCAGGAGAACCTTCTCTCCATACTCTTCTCTGGCTACCTCATATCCCCAATCACGGAATGCCCCCTCTGTGAACTTCATAATATTTCCTTTATGAACTATTGTAACGCTCTTTCGGCCATGAGCGAATGCATATTGAATGGCCATTCGAACCAGGCGTTTTGTTCCAAAACGACTGATAGGTTTAATTCCTATCCCGGAATCCTCCCGGATCTTCGTTCCTAACTCCTTTTCGAGGAAATCTTTCATTCGCAAGGCTTCTGGGGATCCTTCCTTCCACTCGATTCCTGCATAGACATCCTCGGTATTTTCCCGAAAGACGACCATATCTACTTTTTCCGGGTGTTTGATCGGACTCGGTGTCCCAGATAGATACTTTACAGGTCGAATGCAGGCATAGAGATCAAGTTTTTGTCTGAGTAAAACATTAATACTACGAATCCCACCGCCGACCGGGGTTGTCAAGGGACCTTTAATGCCGATTTTGTATTCCCGAATCGTTTCGATCGTTTCCTCTGGGGCCCACTCCTTTTTCAATTGAAATGCCTTCTCGCCAGCATAGACTTCGAGCCAGTCTATCCTTCTCTTGACCCCATAACATTTCTTTACGGCCGCATCGAAAACTCTTACAGATGCCCTCCAGATATCCGGACCTACTCCATCCCCTTCAATATAGGGGATGATCGGTTGATCAGGGACATTGAGTTTTCCGTCTTTGTTATACTGAATTTTTTCACCGTCCATCATCAATCTCCTATTCTTATCTCCCCAACCCCCATTCAGAAAAACGTAGCGTCGGCATTTATTGCCGACAACCTCCGCCCCCAATGAATGAGGGCGCTACACACTTCAGGGGGCAAGGGGGGGATTATATCTTTTGAAGACCAGGGTGGTGCAGTTGCCGCCAAAAGCAAAGGAATTGGAGAGCACGACCCCCACTTTCATTTCACGAGACTTCCCTAGAACATAATCGAGATCACAATCCTCATCTCTTTCTTGGTGATTCACCGTAGGTGGAATAAATTGATCCACAATGGAAAGAATGGAGGCGACTGACTCAATGGCTCCTGCAGAACCCAGGCAGTGACCCACTGATGATTTTATGGAGCTGATGGGAATTGAATAAGCCCTTTCTCCAAAAACACTTTTTATGGAAAGTGTTTCAGCTTTATCGTTGAGTGGTGTTCCGGTCCCATGGGCATTGATATAATCCACCTCAGAAGCAACAATCCCACCCTCTTCAATGGCCTCCCTCATAATTCGAGCCTCCCTCATTCCCGTAGGCTCAGGGGCGGTGATGTGATAAGCTTCTCCTCCAATTCCATATCCCAAAAATTCAGCATAAATTTTTGCACCCCTTTTCATGGCCTCATCTAAATCCTCCAAAATGATGACGCCAGCTCCTTCACCCAAAGACATTCCGGCCCTTTTTCGATCGAAAGGCTTACATGGAGAGGGATCCATTACCTTTAAGGAATTGAATCCTCCAAAAGTGAGCTCGCTCAAAGACTCACTCCCTCCGCATAGAACGGCTTTGGATTTTCCACTTCGGATAAGGTCAGCGCCATAACCAATGGCTGTTGCAGATAAACTGCATGCCGTGGTGACAGTAAACTTCGGACCTGAAAATGTAAACCGCTCTGCCACACGATCGGTTGTATAACTCGGTATAAAAGGCCAAAGAAGAGAAGGTCTGGACTTTCCCTTGAGAAGGACCTCTCGGTGATAAGTCTCTGCTTCGAACATCCCCCCTGCACCTGCCCCCAAACAAACCCCCACTTCATCTGAAGAATAAGAATGAATCCCAGATGCCTTCGCCGCCTCCCCTGAAGCGATGAGGGCAAATTGGTCTGCTCTGGAGAGTCTTTTAACCTCCTTTTTTCCAAAGAATTTCTCTGGTCGAAAATCTCTGATTTCTGCTCCAATCTTGCAAGGGTATTTTGAGGTATCGAACAGAGTGATTGGTCCGATACCTGTTTTGCCTTCCTTCAAAGATTGACAAAACTCCTTAACATTCTTTCCGATTGAGCAAAATATTCCCAATCCAGTAATGACAACTCGTTTTGATTTCATTTTCTAATCTAACTTTTTTAACAATGTTTATTTATATCACTTTCAAATGGATACCCGCAAGGCAAGATCAAGTTAGAATAGTCACTGGAAGAACACAAATCATTTAATTGTAGTTACGGAGAGCGTGGATTTGGAAACAAGAATTTATAGACAGCAGTGATAAAAAGTGATAAAAAAAGAATTAAAAAAAACAAATTTTAAATAAATCGGAACCTCGTCGATTAATGGTTTGCTGTAGAAAAAACAATGCATGATATGAAAATTGAACCTCTATCAATGCATACCCGTTTCATCTCAATTATTGCAAGGTTGCATTTTACCCAGTGGAAAGAATTGACAGGGGCATCAACGGAAAAGAAATATGTTGCGATGTTGAACAAATTTGCATCAACAGAATTGATTCCAACCACTCTTGTTGCTGTCCGAGATAATGAGTTGCTCGGATCTGTAAATATAGTAGATTGTGACATAGAGATTCGTTCTGAACTTTATCCATGGCTTGCCCAGCTTTTCGTTTTTCCAAAGGAGAGAAAGAAAGGTATCGGATCCTCGCTTGTAAGGGCAGCTGTTAATAGATGCCAGAGACTTGGTCTTAAGGCCCTCTATTTGTATACTTCTGGGACACTGCCAGAGTTTTACAAGAGTATAGGTTGGGTAGAGCGTGAGAAAGTCAACTATAAAAGAATAGAACGAATTGTAATGGAAATACAATTCTCTGGCTAACCATCTGCTACAAGGGATGGTACTTAAAATCGCCACCCCTGGGCAGCATGTTAGATTGAGGAAGAAACTTATGATGACATTGGCTGAGTTCATCAGTAAAAGATCGCCTATCCTGATTGATGGTGCAATGGGTACCAGTCTCGCCGCGCTGGGTCTGGTGGATATGGGAGGACAGAACAACATCTCTCATCCTGAAAAGGTCTTGGCCATCCACAAGGCATACTCTGAGGTCGGCTGCGACATCCTGACCACAAACACCCTGACCATGAATCGAATCTACATTGAGTCCCACAATATTGGAGTAGATGTAAAAGAGGTTAATTGGGTTGGGGTAAAATTGGCCAAGTCTGTGGTGAATCCTGAGCAGTACGTGTTAGGAGACATAAGCTCGACCGGAAAGATGCTCAAACCCTATGGTGATTATACAGAGGCCGAGTTTTACGAAACATTCAGAGAACAGGCTGAGTACTTATACGCTGGGGGCGTAGACGGTTTCATTGTTGAGACTATGACGGACTTGCGAGAGGCCTTGTGTGCAGTCCGTGCCTGCAGGGATGTTGCGAGCTTACCCGTTTTGGCATCACTCTCCTTCCACACCATAAAAAAGGGCGGCCGCACCATCATGGGCAACTCGGCTCAGGAGGCCGCTGTTGCACTCGCAGATGCTGGCACTACCGCAGTGGGCATTAACTGCGGCAGTCTGACCCCGGATGACATAGCTGTTCTTGTAGCCATCATGAACGAGGCCGTCGATCTTCCCATTCTGACCCAGCCAAACGCAGGGCTACCGAAATTCACGGACGGTCAGACCCACTTTGACATGACGCCAGAGGCTTTTGCTAAGGGAATCACAGCATGTCTTGATGCTGGCGCCAAACTGGTCGGGGGTTGTTGTGGCACGTTGCCAGAACACATTCGATGTGTTGCGGAACTTCTCGGCAAGGTGAAGAAGTAAAAGCCACCTCTATCTTCCGCATGATCAATCGTGATTCTGACTTTCCTATCCCTTCTCCCTTCATGGTTCTTCCTGCTTGCCCCCTCACCCCCTCTATCGCTAAAGCTATGGTGAGGCTGAGGGGTAATATTGGCGAATAGTAAACCCCGTTAGAAATTCCAGCGGTCCATTATTTCTAACGGAGTAAATTGGAAATTAATACTGCGATATTGTATATCCTTATAATTTAAGGAGAAGGTATGGACAAGAAATTCGGAACAGATTTAACCGTAGGAAGTATTCCCAGACACCTTTTGTTTTTCTCAATTCCCATGCTTTTGGGGACCCTGATACAAGTCGGTCATAGCATCATCAATACCATCTGGGTTGGACATTTAGTTGGAGAAGATGCCGTCGGAGCTATAGGGGTAAGCTTTCCTATCTTTTTTATACTGATAGGATTTGCTATGGGTATCAGTATGGCAACGACGATCCTCGTTTCACAATATTTTGGGGCAAAAGATTTTGGTATGGTCGAAAAGGTAGTAAACAATTCATTTTCAATATCGCTTATCATCGGAATTGTTCTGACCATTATAGGCATCCTTTCGCGTGACTCTCTCTTAAGATTTATGCAAACACCCCCTGAAAATTTTGCCCTGGCATCAGGTTATCTTAAAATAAGTTTGGCGGGTTTTATCCTATTATATTTAGCTATTTTGGTAAGTTCGATACTCCGGGGAATAGGTGATACGGTAACTCCACTAGCATTTATGGCGATAGGAATAGGGATGAATGCAATTCTTGACCCATTTCTTATTGGGGGTTTTGGTCCGTTCCCCCGTCTCGGCCTGAACGGAGCTGCCTATGCAACCTTAATTTCACAGATTATAGCAATGGGAATAAGTCTTGTTTACTTAAACCTAAAGAGCCACATTGTGGCATTCAACCCTAAAAAACTCATTCTTGACAAAGACCTAACCTCTCTGCTTTTTAAAATAGGGCTTCCGACAATCGTCCAGCAATCGCTGGTTTCCCTTGGCAACCTATTTATTTTATCCTTCGTGAATTCTTTTGGCAGTGCGGCAACGAATGCCTTCGGTGCTGTCGGAAGGGTGGACATGCTTGCTTTCATGCCTGGCATGTCAATGAGCATGGCGGTTTCCGCACTTACAGGACAAAACCTTGGAGCGAGCAAACCGCAAAGGGTAAAAGAGATATTTAAATGGGGTGTCATCCTGATCTCATCCATAACGATTCTCATATCCCTTTTAGCCATTTTCTTTTCGAAACTTATACTTAAAATGTTCGGTCTGGGGAATGATATAGAAGTGATGCGGATAGGGATTAGATATTTGCAGATTGTGGGTTCTTCCTATATATTTCTTGCTATCCTGTTCATATCAAACGGTGTGATAAATGGTGCTGGTCACACATTGATTACCATGACATTTACACTACTATCACTATGGTTAGTCCGAGTACCTGGATCATGGTTCCTGTCGAAGACCAGCCTTGGAATTACAGGGATATGGGTTTCTGTGGCCTTAAGCTTTTTGGTAACAATGGTCGTCAGTCTCACCTATTATTTCTCGGGAAGGTGGAAAAAACCAGTAATTTTCAAAACTCCTGTCACCCTACCTGTTATGGATTAAACTTCTTTAATCCCTTCCCACCTTCCTTTGAAAGGGAGGAGTTTATATTTTTTAGTCATTTCAACCTCCAATCAGCCATTCGCAATATGAAATCTGCAATTTGTTTATAGGATTCCCCCATCCACGATGATGGTCTGCCCAGTGATATAGTCTGAATGTTCTGAAGCAAGAAAGAGAACCGCCTGGGCTACTTCCTCGGGTTTTCCGATTCTCCCGAGACTGGAAGATTTGATGATGGTTTCTACTTTTTCCTTAGGCATCTTGGATACCACTTCCGATTCGATCAAACCTGGAGCCACTGCATTTACATGGATATTGAATGGACCTAACTCTCGGGCCAGGGATTTCGTGAAGCTGATCACTCCTCCTTTGGTTGCCGCATAATTAGTCTGGCCAGAGGTGCCCAGAATTCCGCTGATGGAGGAGATATTGATGATCTTTCCCCTTCTCTGGGGGATCATTTTCCGAATCACTGTTTTGCAACAATAAAAGAGACTGGTCAGATTGGTTCTGAGGAGGGAATCCCAATCCTCATCACTCATCAACATGAGAAAGTTGTCTCGGACAAGGCCTACATTGTTCACCAAGATATCGATCTTCCCATATTGGGCAAAGGTCTCCTCCACCATTTCTTTTACCTGATCGAATTGAGTAATATCTGCTTTAAACAAGCCGATGCCCAACTGTTTTGATTTCGCCTCGCTCATCAGAGCTTCTGCAGCATCCACATCCTTTGAGAAATTAGCGACGACCCTTGCACCTTCTTCAGCAAAGAGAAGGCAGATCGCTCTTCCAATCCCTTTTGTCCCACCTGTAACAATCGCCACTTGCTCCTTCAATAGCATCTTTCATCTCCTGTCTCGCCATCATTGCAGCCGAAATACTAAACAAACTCTGTGATTAAGTTCAAATGTCAAAATCCCAATGTCAAATCAATGCCAAATGACTAAATTTAGAATTGCTTCTTTGTCGTTGGGACTTTGGATTTGATTTGAACTTTGAGCTTTGACATTTGTCATTTTGTTTCCCCAAGAGGTCTCACCCTCGGTCTTTTCATCCTGCCCACCATCTCCCACAAGGGCCCTCGAATTCGAAACCTCCGTATTTGTTCTATCAGATTCTTAGAGATGTTGATCTCCAATCCGGGAACGATCCATCGGTTTCTTGAAAGGGCTTTCTCTTGAATCATCTCGGTCAGTCCCCCCCCCAATCTCGGAGAAATATAAAAATGAGGATGAATGAGATTGGAGTCCTGATGGATGATTCCTTGAGAAAGGGAGATCCGCTCCATTTCTGTTCCCGGATAGATTCGGATGCCGAGCATGGCGATGACGGCAGTGGGATCGAGTTGATCCATCAATTGAAAAGACTCTTCGATCGTTTTTTCATCTTCCCCCGGACCGCCAAAGAGAAGATAATGACAGTGATTGATATTCAATTTCGAACAGTTTTCGGAGGATTGGATGATATCCTCTCGAGTGAATGATTTCTGATAATTCTGAAGCATCATCGAAGATCCTGAATCCGTTCCAAATTCGATCCCGACACACCCCGCCTCTTTCATCCATGTTAATAGCGTTTCATTCAGAAAACCCGGATTGACAAAGGCACTCCATTGAACATCGATCTTTCTTTGAACCATCTCCCGACATAATGCTTCTGCAAAAGAGGGTGGATAGTTAAAAATATCATCAACGAAGTAGATATAGTCCACTCCCTCCTCCACGAGGCGTTGAATTTCGTCCCCCACATCCTCCGTCTTTCTTAGTCTGACTTTATGCCCTTCTAATAAAGGGTAAGTGCAGTAAATACAGGAAAAAGGGCAGCCTCGTTTCGTCTGAATATTTTCCATTCCTCCTTCTTCTAAATATCGATGCGTTTCGAAAAAGCTCCGATCAGCACTCTGGATGGGAAATACTCTCGCCCCTTCTATCAAAGGAGGTAAGGGCTTTTCTTTAATGAGGAGATGAGAAGAGGAAGAGATCTCATCCCCCCTTTCGAGTGACTTCACCAATTGGAGAAAAATTTCCTCCCCCTCTCCCACAATCCCAAAATCGACATCTAAATACTGAAGAAGCTCTCGGGGAGCCAAAGAATATCCTGAGCCTCCGATGACCAATGGCGATGAAGTTGATTGACGACAGATCCTAACAGCCTCCTCCACCTCTTTGAGATAAGAGACGGAGGTGGGATAAGTGAGGTTATCGAGATTTCTTAGAGAGATGCCGATCAGGTTGGGTTGAAAGTGCTGAAGGATGTGGTTGAGATCAACCGATACCTCTTGAGAAAAACAGAGATCCATCACCTTAATCTGATGGCCTTCTTCTTTTACTGCCATAGCAATGTAAGCCAACCCCAAAGGAAAAACAGGGAAAGGCATTCTTTCACGGTTGACAGAGATAAGAAGAATTTTCATTACGAACTTCGTTCCAATGTAAAATGCAAAATGGAAAAATTAGAAGTTAAGGTTTTTTCCCTTTGGTGATCTGGCAATTTAAATTTTGCAATGTTCAATGGGCAATGCTCTTGAGCACAGGGAGGCGTTCCTTTTTGATCCGATGAATCACCTCCATCTGGGCACCCCGTAAGACAAAGTTTGACATCAAGAAATGAAAGAAGTGATGTTTGGGACCCCCGAGCAGGCGTTTCAATATGGACCGAGGGGCACAGACATATTTCTGTGCCCAGAGGTATCCTTCTTGGAGTTCCTGGGCAGTCATCCTTTTTGGACTGAAGACCACATGACTCATGTCGTAATGCGACCAATCGCGGTCAAAGATCCTTTCATCCCTTTCCAGTCGGCTATAGAGGGGAGTTCCTGGAAAGGGTGTGAGAACAGAGAAAGTGGGGAGTTCGATGCTGTTCTTCTGGACGAATTCAACCGTTTTTTTAAAGATGGTGGGATCATCTTCATCAAATCCAAAGATGAAGGCACCCTGGATCCCGATTTGGTGGCGTTGAATCGTTTTAACTAAATTCGACAATTCTTTGGCGTTCACAAATCGCTTTGAAACGTTGTCCAGATTCTCTTGGAGAAGAGATTCAAATCCAATGAAGAGTGAGATACAACCGCTCTCTCGAGCCTTCTTAAGAAGCTTCTCATTTAGGGCAATCTTGATGGTTGTAAACGCCATCCACTTCACACCATGGCGCTTGAAAATTTCGAACAGGCCAAATGCATAGTCTTCTTTTGCCGTCACATTATCATCGGCCAAAAAGAGATATTCTCCTTTTTTTTTGATAATCGTTGAGAGTTCCTGATCCACCTCTTCAAGGGGACGTATCCGATAGCGCCTTCCATTGATGATAGGAACCGAGCAAAATTCACACCGGTTTGGACATCCCCGGGTCGTCTCGATCACCTTAAAAAAAGGACGATGACGTTTATTTAAAAGGTCTCTTCTTGGAAAAGGGATTCCTTTTAAATCAGACCATTCTCGATTCTTATAAAAAGGCTTGAGATTTCCAGACTCAAAATCCTCTATCAGTTTATCGAGCATCCCCTCTGCTTCTCCAATAAAGACCGAGTCAGCATGTTCTTTTGCTTCATCGGGTAAAAGACTGGGGTGGACTCCTCCCAGAATGACTTTCACTCCTCGCTTACGAAACTGATCGGCAATCGAATAGGCCCTTTGGATGACACAGGTTAGACCGGTGATCCCGACTAAATCCACATCCGTATCAAAATCAACCTTTTCAATCACCTCATTCACGATCTTTACATCATAGGTTTTGGGAAAGAGGGAAGCGAGAAGGGTGAGGCCTAAAATAGGGAAAGGGTAAAGCGTATCATTAGAAAATTTAATCCCTCTCTCTCTAGGAAAGATGAGAAGAACCTTTTTCAATTGCGGATTGCGGATTGCAGATTGCGGATTCAAATGATTAACGCTTCCCGTTATTGTTCTTTGCTTTTAACTCAATACTCCTAACTCACCACTCCCAACTTCTTCTTGAAGATTTGGTTGCTTCCAAGGCCTTTTCGTGGCATGCTCCCAGACATATCGGAGGATGAGCCGGTAGGCCATTCGTTTGAAGGGATTCGGGTTGAAGAAAGCGCCCAGAAGAATCCTCGGTTGAGTATAATATTTTTTCAGATAGAGTTGTTGAAGATGATGAACCTCCTGAGCGGATAAGAATTTCGCATCCATGACAGGGTGCATGAAATCATATTGGCCAAAATCCCTCTCTCTGATCCTCCCCAATCGTTCCGCCTCTTCAAAGTATTTTGTCCCGGGGAGAGGTGTGGTCAGGGTGAGGACTAAGAAGTCGCTCTGGACCTTAATAAATTGAAAGACTTCCCTCATTGATTCTTCGGTGTCATTCCAATCTCCAAACATGATATTGGCCATGATCATGATCTTATTTTTTTTGAGGATATCAATGGCCTTCTGGGCCATCTCCCGAGATTGCTGTTTTTCATATCGGTTGAGCACGTCGGGCTGTATACTTTCGATTCCCAGCATCACTTCATAGAGGCCGAGGCGCTTCATTTCAGGAATAAGATCTTCGTCTCGAAGAATATCTTTGATGCGGGATTGAAACCAGAAATGGATCCGTAGGCCTGTCTTCCCCAACTCTTCGAGAAATTCTTCCACTCGTTTCCGGCTCCAGTTGAAGGTATTCTCATTAAAGACAAAAAGGGTTTTACCGTATTGATGGTGGAGAAAGGAAATCTCCTCCACTATTTTCTTCCCGCTCCGTCCCCTCCAGACTCCCTCCCAGAATCTTGTCTCAGAACAGTAAGCGCATCGATCTCCACAGCCACGACTGGTGGAAAGACCGAAAGCCCTTCTCCCCATTCCATGCCAGTAATAAGCCTCACTCTCCATATCAATGAGGTGGTAGGCTGGAAAGGGAAGGGAATCTAAATTTGGAACGGGAGGTTGTCTTCCATTGATCACGATTTTCCCGTCCTCGCGATAAGCAATGCTTTTCACTCCTTTCCCCTTTTCAATTCTGGATAGGTCCTGAAGTAATTGAGAAAAGGCGCTCTCCCCTTCGCCCAAAATAATATAGTCTAATTCCTTCAACTCCTGAAGGATGGTTTCGGCCAATAGGGTGAAGTGGCTTCCCCCTGCTACGATGGTAGTTTTCGGCAGGATTTTTTTACAGAGGTGAATGGTCTGAATGGCTTCTGGTGAGAGACAGGTGGCGGAACAGGTGATACCAATGACTTCCGCCCCAGAGGTTAAAACGAGATGGGATAGGTCTCTCCACGGAGCCGGAAGGGCAGTGGCATCAATGATTTGAACCTCGATGCCTTCCCTTTCGAGATAGGCGCCTAACTGGAGAAGACCAAAAGAAGGGGTCCACATCCGAAGGCCTGGAAAGAGTCTGTGAGGTGGATCGATTAGAAGAACCTTCATGGTATTTTAGATTTCAGATTGTAGATTTTGTAACAATTTAGCTCTTTGAAATATGATAGCAATAGGCCACCAGCCAGAAATGCTTCCAAAGCTTTAGAATGCGGACTTTTATATTATATGTCATTGAAATTGAGTATTTTAAATGGTCGCAACGATACCTTTGAGGCCATCAGTAATGATACATTAAAGGGTTCCCGCTCTAAAGCTTTTCCAACACCTCTGACTGGTGTCCTATTTGAGCATTGTTTCAAAGGGTTAAAGTGTTACTAGGTTTTAGATTTGAA
>Ga0214474_1000161_pt1 | contig 36008 bp, 42 predicted proteins | sample RVTome_2_FD_187335 | JGI IMG/M metagenome (GOLD analysis project Ga0214474, IMG submission 187335) | Soil microbial communities from uranium-contaminated site in the Upper Colorado River Basin, Wyoming, United States - RVT95D214 HiSeq ... | reverse complement strand
AGATATCTCTCCCTTATCGCTTCGGCGTATTCGAATATGCTGCGTCGCGTCACCTCGCCTCCTTTGGGTAACACTATTTATGACGCAACGATACCATTTTTGGTAACTTTAATTATGAGTCAATTCGAGGTGTAGTCATATAAAAAACTACATGCTATAATGGACAAAACTTATATTGGAGGCTTTTCTAATGGCAAACGCAAAAATGCACTCGTTATTTTTAGAAAATCTTGACGATACTTTGGATGATATGCTTAATCGTCCTGAGACCCCGCCGTTAGTAACAGAATTACAGAAAAAGCATCCGAAGTTGGATATGAAGACTTTACAAGTCATAGTTGCCACATCGTGGGCAATATTGGACACAATTGATGAAATTAATAAATCCAAATCTAATAAGACGTAGGTGATGTTGTATGACAGATGATAACAAGCCAAATCAGACATCTAAACCAACTCCCAGACCTAAACCTATTATCACGGTTCCACCTCCGACTGATGTAACATTACGCCAAGAACCCAAGCCAGAGAGATAAAACAAGGAAAACAACCTCAAACGCCATTGCTGGAACTAGATTACGCACAGCCAAACCTTTTTTGTCCACCTTTTCTTTGTTAGAGGTGTAAGCATCTTCCAAGTGTGCAAGCAATTGTATTTTGAATTGAACGGGACTCAAGTCCCAATAGTATTCGCGCATAATTATTGGATTTTTTAGTGTATCAAAACCTCGCACAGCTAAAGCCGATATTGTGAAACCTATGACAAATATATAGGCTATAAATGCGATAGCTCCGCACGCAAATGGTAGAATCGCTTTAGGATTTAAAATGTTTTGTCCTAAAGATGCTCCTATACCTAATATTGCAGTTGCTACCCCAAACAAAGTCATAGCTTTGTTATCAAGCGAATCTACTAAACTTATTTGCGTATCTAGAACATCCTTAACCCAATCAAATGCCAAGTCTATGCTAGGCGTTGCCTCACTTTGCTTGCTCATCTATCCATCCTCACAAATTCCGTCCAAGTTTTGAACGGTATTTTTAAGCCTGCGACTTCTGCAGGCGTTTTCCCCTTGAGAGATAGGTGTGGCTTGAAAAAATTGTAGTGGATAAGAAAACCGTCAAGAATGATTAAAGCTGTCTCGAATGTCTCGAAGCCTCTGATAACCTTTGTGCGGTCTTTGATAGTTCCCTGATTCATTTAACTGGCATCCTCTTTTTTGAAATGAAGGTTTCCACATTTAGGGCAATTATATGAGGTGGCAACTTGTAAAGCACTGTCACAATTCGGGCATAGTTTTGGCTTGGCTTTTCTAAATGGCACATTTTTCATAACACTAGATACGCCGCCATTAACAAATAGGTAAATATATAGCCAACTTGATGGGATTGGAAATTTTTCGACATTAAAAACGTTAAAATACTCTGCAACGATAATTACAATAACACCAATGAGAGACCATTTCCCCGCTTGCCCGATGATTTGTTTAATGTCATCCATTTATGCCCCCCATTGCAGCCATGCCGAGCAATGAGGGCAAATGACTGTACCCTTTTCTACAGTATTCTTACAAACAGGGCATTTGGGCTTTGTTAGTGCTTCAAGAATGGATGCTAATGCGAGACCGCCAACGATACCCAAGAAAATAGCGCCAAGTGCTTCGCCTAATTCCTTTCCACTGCTTCCAGCCATTTTAATACTCCTTACCAAGAAGTGAGTCATTGTTCACCTCTGGCAAGGCTAGTATAACATCTTCTTTGAGGCACTACACCCCGTTGCATGAGAACCAGAATTAGATAAAACTTGTGCAACCGACCTCGACGTGCTAGAATTTACTACTGATTAATGAATATGGCTTCACCGGAAGCATTCACACCTCGGAGTTTTCGTCTTGTGGACGCCAGCCTCAACCGTCTTGCTGAAGGACTTCGCTATCTTGAGGATGTTTCACGTTTTCTCCTCAACGACGTCTCTCTTACCAAGCGGTTGAAGTCGTTGCGCCATATCATTGTGACCAGCGACTGGCAGTTCCAGAAACAACTGCTGGAATCACGCAATGCCACAGGCGATGTCGGCATCGGGATTGAGATTCCTGACGTAGCAGACAAGAAACGGGATTTAATGCCATCTATTGTAGCGAATGCCCGCAGAGTACAGGAAGCGCTACGGACATTAGAAGAATTCTCTAAAGTCACCTCTTTTCCTACACACCTTTCACCGCAGAAGCTAGAGCAAGCGCGATTCGACCTGTATACAATTGAAAAAGAACTGCTCGCCAGACTACTGCGTCAGGATAAAGCAAAACGAATACACGGGCTTTATGTTATTATTGATAGCCAGGCACTAAAAGGACGCAGTCATCTGGATGTCACCCGCCAGGTAATTCACGGAGGCGCGGCTGTCATCCAACTGCGAGACAAAATTCTCGACCACGGTCAATTGCTTCCCATTGCTCAGGAAATGAAGAAATTGTGTGCCGAAAACAATACGCTTTTTATTATCAATGACTATCTCGACCTGGCACTGGCAGTACAGGCAGATGGCTTGCATGTGGGACAGACAGACCTGCCTGTACCGATTGTCCGCAAGCTAGTACCGATGGACATGCTCATTGGTTGTTCCGTTGACACGGTCACGCAGGCAAGGAAAGCACAGGCAGACGGTGCCGACTATGTAGCTGTGGGGGCTATCTTCCCCACTCCCAGCAAGGAAACAGAGGTAGTCGGACTCAGTGTATTGAGGAAAATAAAACGGGCGGTCTCGATGCCGGTGGTAGCGATTGGTGGTATAACCAAAATGAATATCGCTGAAGTCAAATCTGCGGGCGCAGACGCTGCAGCAGTTATCAGCGCCGTGCTGGGAGTGCCCTCACCGGAAAAAGCAGTTAAACAGTTGATAAAAAAGTTTGAGGCTAAAAATGACTAGACTAACAGACAATCTGGACAAAATTGCCGACCGCATCAGAGAAAGCTTTGCGGCTAAAGACGCCGCCCGGGAAAAAGTATTGCCGATTTGCCGTGAGGTCATCCGTTTCAGCAGTCTGTCGATTCGCGCCTTGCACCGCCAGGAGTTGGATAAAGCACATGAGTTATTACAGTCGGCAAGAAAACTTCTGGATGATGCGGAGCAGGTGCTTGCCGACGGCATTGATATCCGTACCGGTTTTCTCATCGATGCACAGAAAGAGTATGCCGAGGGCGTGATTACACTTTCCCTGGTGATGGGCAAACATCCTCCGGCTCCAGAAGAGCTAAGGGTTGACGAGGTGGCTTTCCTGCACGGTCTGGCAGAGTCGGTAGGTGAACTGAGACGTTACCTGATGGATAGCATGAGGAAGGGTGATTTATCCCGCGGCGAGGAATTTCTTTCCGATATGGATGATATCTACAACGTGCTGGTGACGATGGATTTCCCAGATGCCATTACACACGGTTTGCGCCGCACCACCGATAATATGCGCGGCGTGCTGGAAAAGACCCGGAGTGATTTGACACTCACTATTCGACAGAAAGAGCTCGAGGACAGACTGAAGGAATATGATAAATGAGAAGGAGGACATTGAGTGAGGCTGTCCGTTAAAGGTAAACGCAAGATTTTCCTCTGTATGGGGATTGGGTTATTCGTGGTGATGGTACTGGGTTTTTGTCTATTTGGCGGTTCTGCCGCGGCGCAATCAGAACCACGAGCCATAGAAGCGGGTGGTGAAACTGTCCCAGCCCTCTGGTGGCTGGCTCCGATCGGTGCTATTTTCGGTTTGATTGCCGCTATTTTCTTCTACACGGGCATGAAGAAGGAATCAGAAGGCACTAAAGAGATGCAGGAGATTGCCCAGGGTGTTCGTGAGGGTGCTATTGCTTACTTGAAGCGTCAGTACAAAGTAGTCGGCATTGTCCTAGTTTCTCTGGCACTCATTTTTGCATATCTGGCGTTTGGTTTGAGAGTGCCTATCATGAATCAATGGGTTCCCTTTGCTTTTCTCACAGGCGGTTTCTTCTCTGGTTTATGTGGCTGGCTGGGTATGAAGACCGCTACCTATGCCAATGCTCGCACTGCTAATGCGGCACGCACGTCGCTGGATAGGGCATTAAAAGTCGCCTTCAGAAGCGGTGCTGTCATGGGCTTAATTGTGGTTGGTTTTGGTTTGTTGGATATCTGCCTGTGGTTCCTGATTTTATCTAATGTTGGCGATTATAGCCTGACAGAAATCACGGTCACGATGTTGACCTTTGGTATGGGTGCTAGCACCCAGGCGCTCTTCGCCCGTGTCGGGGGTGGTATCTTCACCAAAGCCGCAGATGTCGGTTCCGACCTGGTGGGTAAGGTAGAGGCGGGCATTCCTGAGGACGACCCGAGAAATCCAGCGGTGCTGGCGGATAATGTCGGCGATAATGTCGGTGATGTCGCCGGTATGGGCGCCGACCTTTATGAATCATACTGTGGCGCCATTCTATCATCAGCAGTACTTGGTGTATCAGCTGGTTTAGGCGTTTTGGGCATTGTTATTCCGATGTTAATTGCCGGTCTGGGTGTAATTTTCTCGGTGATTGGTGTTCTTATGGTCAGAACGAAGGAAGGGGCATCACAAAAAGCCCTGCTCAGCGCACTGGGTATGGGAGTAAACACCAGTGCCATTCTCATTGCCATTGCGTCTGGTTTTGTAGTCATTTTCCTACTGAAAGACCAGCTTGTCGGTGGTGTGATGGAAGCAATGAAAATATGGCTATCTATCGTAGTTGGACTAGTAGTGGGTATTATTATCGGTAAATCCACCGAGTACTACACCTCCTACGACTATAAGCCAACTAAAGAGATTGCAGACCAGACGGCGACTGGTCCCGCAACAGTTATCATCGCTGGATTCTCGGTGGGTATGCAATCGACAGGCATTCCGGTAATCGCTACTGTACTCGGTATTTTACTGAGTTACTGGCTGGCAGGTGGTTTTGTCGAACCCATGCGCGGTCTTTATGGCATCGGTATCGCCGCCGTCGGTATGCTCTCAACACTCGGTATTACCCTGGCGACAGACGCATATGGACCTATTGCGGATAATGCCGCGGGTAATGCTACAATGGCTGGATTAGAACCTATTGTCCGCGAACGTACGGACAAGCTGGATGCCATCGGCAATACTACCGCGGCAACCGGCAAGGGTTTTGCCATTGGTTCAGCCGCGTTAACCGCACTGGCATTGATTGCGGCTTATATTGATGAACTCAGAGCCGCCTTAGTCCGTATTGCTGAGCATAGTGTTGATGGATTAGCGCAGGTAGTGCCTGGTATCTCCTGGACGTTAGAGGAGGCGAAAAACTCTACCTTGGGCGATTATATAAATACCTACCAGCTTAACATCATGAATCCAAGGGTAGTTGTTGGTTTGATGATAGGCGCAATGATGGTCTTTGTCTTCTGCGCTATGACCAATAAAGCCGTTGGTCGTAATGCCGGTCGTATGGTAGAAGAAGTACGCCGGCAGTGGCGCGAGATACCCGGCTTAATGCAGGGTACGGCGAAGGCAGATTACGCCCGGTGTGTCAGTATTTCAACGGCAGGTGCGCAACGCGAGATGGTTGTACCTGCTCTAATGGCAATTATTGTACCAGTCGCTGTCGGTCTTCTACTGGGACCAGCAGCTGTGATGGGTCTTCTCCTGGGTGGTATGAGTTGTGGATTTATTACCGCTATTATGCTGGCAAATTCCGGTGGTGCCTGGGATAACGCTAAGAAATACGTAGAATCGGGGGCACATGGTGGCAAAGGTTCGAATGCACATAAAGCCGCAGTGGTCGGTGATACCGTTGGCGACCCATTCAAGGACACCTCCGGACCATCACTAAATATTCTCATTAAATTGATGTCAATGGTGTCCATTGTCTTTGTGGGTGTGACACTAAGCGCCAGTCTCTTCTTCGGGAAGCTCTTCGGGTTCTAAATAGTCTTTTTATAAACAAATAAAAAGGGGGGCTTGGTGAATAACCAACAGCCCCCTTAATTTTTAGATTCAATCTTTTACATAGCACCGTTCAGGAAGGGATTACCCCTCCGTTCGACGCCGATGGTTGTATCCGGTCCATGTCCGGGACAGACTACCGTGTTATCAGGCAGTGTCATCAGCCTTTCGGCAATACTTTCCAATTCCTGCTCGTAATTGGAACCGGGAAAATCAGCCCTGCCGATGCCGAAATTGAACAGCGTATCTCCTGTAAAGACAATCCCCTTAGTATACAGACTGATACCACCGGGTGTATGTCCGGGCGTGTGGAGCACTTTGAAGCTGATTTTGCCGACAGCAAGGGTATCACCATCTTTCAATAAAATATCTGCGGGAGGCGGTCGTTTTGAAAAAGGCGCCATTATCATACGGAACGGCTGGCTTCGCAGGGAAGAGGCCTCTTGTTCATGAATTGCCAGTGGGGCACCGGTGCCTTCTTTTACTTCCGCCAGCGCCCCGATATGGTCGACATGACTATGGGTGAGGACAATCATCTTAATTTTCAACTCCAGGGCTTTGACACTTTTAAGAATAGCATTGCCGTCAGCGCCGGGGTCGATTATCATCCCTTCTTTTGTCTCTTCATCACCTACGATGAAGCAGTTGGCAGCGAAAACGCCTAATTCCAGTTTTTTTAGAATCACTAGCGACTCCTTTGCTATCAGGCGGGAACTCATTTATAGAATTTTAACATGCACTGCCCAAGCACTCCCCCGTCTCTCATCCCGGATATGGGTCGATAATATCCATTAATATAGAACCTCATGGGAGGTATTCTACTTTTTTAATGTTCTGCGGTTTTATTGGTACCTGACTAAGCAATGACTCCTTCATCTTTAAATTTGGCAATATCTTCCCATGAGTAGCCATACTCAAGCAGGACTTCTTCTGTATGCTGGCCGAACTCAGGCGCCGGCATTCTGACATTTGCCGGGTCATTACTCATCATGACCGGATTGGCTATCTGGCGTATCTTTCCTTTCTGAGGATGCTCATATTCCACAAAACAGCCACTTTCAATCGCCTGGGTATCGTTGACCACTTCTTTCAGGGTTTGAGTCGGGGCGTAAGGTATTCCCTCGAGTAGAGGGTGCCATTCGGCGAAGGTCTTAGTTATAAACGTTTCTGCAAAAATCTGTCGTAATTTAGTGTAGTCCTCGGCGCGTCCTTCCATGGTATCGTACTTGTGGTTCTGCAATAGTTCCTCGTGTCCGGTCGCCTTGCAGAACTTTACCCAATAACGGTCCGGTTGTAAAATGACAAACATTAAGGTTCTGCCATCTTTTGTGAAGTAGGCGCCGGTCAAGGGGCTGGTGACTTTGATGTTAAAGAAAGTCATAAGTTGCATCATTAAAGCCAGCGACTGTTGTATCAACTCTTGAGGGGGTTGGGAACGCCAGTCGTTGAAATCTAAGCCTGTGATAAGTGCTCCAGATACATCGAAGGACATTTGGAACATCCCGGTGTGATATAGTGAGACGTCTACCGCCTGACCGACTCCCGTCTTTTCTCTGAGGTATAAGGCTTGCATGATGCCGTAAGCAAGAGCCAAACCAACAACATTATCGCCGATGCCCGGACGGTACCCGAAAACGGGCATTCCTGGCATGGATATCATATGTGGAATAGCAGCACGTGTCCAGTAAGCGGTGGCATCATAAGCGGGCAAGTCTTTATCAGGACCCGTTTTTCCGTAGCCGTTAACATTACCCCAGATAATGCGCGGGTTTATCTTGTTTAGAGTTTCGTATTCCAGCTTGAATTTTTCCAGTTCGAAGGAACGAAGGTTGCTGAGAAAAACATCTGCCTGCTTTACCATGTTGTGCATAATGGCACGCCCGCTATCTTTGGTCAGGTCGACGGTAACACTCCGTTTATTGCGGTTGTAATTCTCCCAGTTGTAGTCGAAATCAGGGGATGGGCAAGCCTGACCCGACTCGACCTGGGCTTTTAGAAAATTCCGCCAGTAATCGCCCGTCGTTGGATTCTCAATATGTATGACGTCTGCCCCGAAATCACCGAGGATGCGCGCACACATCGGCACGGCGGCAACCTGGGAACAATCAATGACCCTGATACCTTTAAGTGCAGTAGACATTTCTTTAGTCTTCCTTTCTATCTTTGTGATGGAGATTGTAAGCTATTGGAGCTATGGATGTCAAAACTGAACTTTTTCGAGAGAATGCAGAATCAAAATGGTAGCTCAAACTGATATTTAAGAACTGGTAATCAACTGGTAATCAATACGTACACTTAATTAGAATATCTACTTTACGATTTCGATTATGGCTTAATAGCGTGTATATACAGAAACAGGGCGGCAGTAGCACGCCATTTTGAGGGTAGTTCTAGTCCTTTCGTATTTAGTTGGAAGCTGGTCAGGCGTAAACCGTTAAAAAAATAGGCTCAAAAACACGCTCAAAACTATTGACAAGCGTGCGTAGATTGTTTTATCATTCAATTCAAATAGGGAAAAGGAGGGAGTACTGAATGCAGGCGTATTGCGTCAAATGCCGCTCCAAGAAAGAAATGAAGAATGCCAAAGCCATTACCATGAAGAATGGCAAGCCGGCTACCCAGGGCGTCTGCCCGACCTGCGGCACCAAGATGTTCCGCATCGGCAAGTAGTCCTTTACTCGAACAAGGTTAGAGGGTGGGCATTATCGTAAGATGATGCCCGCTTTCTTTTTGTCTAATAGGACTGTCAACAATTTGGATGGGGTGTGTGATGCGGGAATCAGATGGTTATTGAAAAGCGGACTGGTCTTACGGGGAGTGAGGATTTGTAATTGGAACCTGCTTGTTACTTGATAGTTGTTTTTTGATTATTGTGCTTAAGCATTAGTGCTCCGGTCGGGCAAGCCAGCACACACTCCCGGCATTTGTCACATGCTGACGTACCTATCGGTTCGTCCCCAAAGGTGGTGACGCGTCTCTGGAAACCGCGGTGAGCAAAGCCGAAAACACCAACCTTGAGGTGATGCCGGCAGACCCAGACACAACGCCCGCAAAGGACACATTTATTGGGGTCGTAGGTGAAGAGGGGGTGGCTGTCATCGATAGGCAGGTCGCGTAACAGCTTACGCAGACCGCGTGGCTTCAGACTGACTCTGAGATGGTGTGCAATTCGCTGGAGTTCGCAACTGCCGTTTTTTGAACAGTGTCCGCAGTCGAGTGCGTGCGATGCCATCAATAATTCAAAACCGCGTTTCGCCAGACGCAAAGCATTCTCACTTCTGGTATTGACCACCATACCTTCGGCAACGGTCTCGGTACAGGCGGTGACCGGTTGGTTTCTGCCGTCAATTTCCACCCAGCATAGCCGACAAGCCGTCAGGGGTTCTGGATTCTCCCGCAAACCGCACAGGTTAGGGATGTAGATACCATTATCCAGCACTACCCAGAGGAGCCTTTTCCCTTCGGGTGCGGTGATTTTCTTCCCATTAATAATCAGAGATACGTGATTCATGTTATTTCTTTACCACCGGCAATTTAGTAGGTGGTGATAGCTTGATGACGGCGTTGTATTGAGGCGGACAGGCGACACGGCAGGTATCGCACTTGATGCACTTGTCCTGATCGATGACCTTGATGCGTTGTTTGTTCGGGGAAATGGCTTCCACAGTGCAGGTGCCCACACAGGCATCACAACTGCGTTCGCATTTATCCGGCAGAATATAATAGGCAGTCAATTCACGGCACATCAGCGCCGGACAGCGTTTCTCAATGATATGAGCTTCGTACTCATCGCGGAAGTAGCGCAGGGTGGTGAGAATGGGATTGGGCGCTGTTTTCCCCAGCCCACACAGCGAACCTGCCTGTACGTCCTCCGCCAGTCGCTCCAGCGTCTCGAGGTCTTCCATTTTGCCCCGCCCCTTTGTGATGTCATCCAGAATCTGAAGCATCTGTCTGGTGCCCAGACGGCAGAAAGTGCATTTGCCGCATGACTCTTTCTGTGTGAACTCAAGGAAGTAGCGGGCAATTTCTACCATACAGTCGTCTTCATCCAGTACCACCATTCCCCCTGAGCCCATCATTGCGCCGGCTTCAGCTAGGGAATTGAAATCGACGGGCAGGTCTAGCGCCGATTCCGGTAAACACCCGCCGGAAGGTCCGCCAATCTGGACGGCTTTGAATCGTTTGTTGTTGGGTATGCCGCTACCCACCTCGAAGATAACCTGGCAGAGCGTGGTGCCCATCGGCACTTCAACCAATCCCGTACTGACAATCTTGCCGGCGAGGGCAAAGACAGCAGTGCCCTTGCTCGTTTCCGTCCCGATGCCTGCAAACCAGTCCGCGCCATTTTTTAGGATATGCGGCACAAATGCCAGTGTCTTGACATTATTGATAATCGTAGGCTTGCCGTAGAGACCATAGACAGCAGGATAAGGCGGGCGGTGGCGGGGCATACCGGCTTTACCTTCCAGTGAGGCAATCAGTGCCGTCTCTTCCCCGCACACGAATGCTCCCGACCCCTGAAACAATGTAATATCAAAATTAAAATCGCTACCGAGGATGCGTCTACCAAGGAGGTTGTATTTTTTCGCTTGTTTCAGAGCCTGGCGAGCGTGCTCTACTGCGAGAGGATACTCGGCGCGGATATAGAGATAGCCGTAGCGGGCACCGATGGCATAAGCGGCAATTAGTATCCCTTCCAATACGGAATGGGGGTCGCTCTCCAGGATTGACCGGTCCATAAAAGCACCCGGGTCGCCTTCATCACCATTACAAATAAGATATTTTGGTCTGCCATGAGCATTGCGGCAGATTTCCCACTTCTCTCCTGTTGAAAAACCAGCGCCACCCCTCCCTTTCAGCCCCGATTTCTTAATCTGTTCGATAATGAGTTTGGATGACATATGGAGCGCCTTCGCCAGAGTAGAGTAGCTACCGCTGGCGATGTAATGGTCGATGTCCGTGGGATTGATAAAACCGCAATTTTTAAGTAGGAGCTTGTGCTCGTAGGCGGCACGGGGGAAGTCCTGGAAGCTGGGAATGAGGTCATTCGGCTCCATGGCACCGAGCACGAATTCCAGGCAAGGGTCATCCCCGAGTATATATTCTTTAACTAGCCGCTGGGCAATCACCGGATTGACGCGACCGTAGCAGATTGACGGATTATCCGGTTTGCTGACGATAACGAGTGGTTCGGCGTAACAGTGTCCCATGCAACCAACTTCAATCACGGGGCATTCTATACCCTGCCGGTTAATCTCTTCCCTGAAAGCCTGAAGTACATCGAGGGCACCGGCGGCACGTCCGCAGGTGGCAGTCCCGACCATAATCACTGGCTTGCCGCTATTGACGAGGTTGCGCCAGTTGGTCACAGCGTTTCCTTCCAACTTTTCAAACGCGCTCGCAATGTTTTGTTTCCGGGTATTGGTCACGATTTCTTCGAGTCCTTTTTCCCCTTCTCGCGTTGGAAGGCGAGCAATAGTCCATCAACCTTGGTCGGCTCAACTTTAGCTTCGGGCTTTTCATCCACCACTGTCACAGGCGCCATCGTGCAACATCCCACGCAGGCAACCGTATCGAGGTCAAATTCGCGGTCGGGTGTAGTTTGTCCCTGGTGGATACTTAACCGTCTCTCCCATGCGTCCAGCGTAATGTAGCCGCCTTTCATGTGGCATGCTGTTCCCAGGCAAACACGGATGGAATGCTTACCCGGCGGATTTAGGCGGAACTGGTTATAGAAGGTGACGACTTCGTACACGTCTACGGGCGGGATACCGAGAAACGCGGCGATTTCTATCATCGCTACACGCGGCAAGAAACCGAGACGGCGCTGGACAGCCTGAAGAATGGGAATGAGACTAGACCGATCCTTCCCGAAGCCTTTCAGGACTTGCCGGGTTTCTCGTTTCGTCCGGGCTTGTTCTTTCGCTGTAATTGGTTGGGGATGAGAATTTCTTGTCATATCAAATCGTTACAATTTTAATAGCTTTTTTCGGACATGTCCGCACACAGTCGGCACAGGCACGGCACGCCGAGGGGTCGGTCATTGGTGGTTGAGATTGGGTTTCTCCTGTTTCATTAATTTTCTAGGACAAGCTTCTGCCGCGGCACAGATACCTTTATCGCACAGTTCGGGATGACATTTGTTGAAATCAACGAGCGCCATTTTGCTTGGCATCGTTCAGACGGCGACCCCCTGTATTTGCCGTGGCGAAGAATCGGATTTCTGAGGCTGGCACAGTTCGGCGATGAGGATGTTAAGCGCAAGCTCGCCGTCATATTTGCCTGTCTTGATAGCGATATCGGTATCAAGCAACTGCTGGTAGACCTGCTTTAATCGGGGCAGGGTATATCGGTTCGCTTGCTCCAGTGTTTTCCGGACTAGCCAATCTGCCGGAAGCCCCAGACGACCGCGCATTTCGGGTTCAGATAGTTTCTGCTGTTTTAACTCCCGGGCGCGGACGATGAGGCGCATCTGACGGTTGAGCATATTAAGTAGTTGAGTCGGAGAGTTGCCTTCACTCAAAAGTTGCTGGAGCATCGTTTCCGCTTTCTGAATATTGAACTCAACAATAGCATCGACCATGGAGAAGACATTCGACTGCTGGGTATAGCTCACAAGAGACTTCACATCTTTCTCTTCGATACGGTTTCCGTCAGAATAGAGCGCCAGTTTCTTCAGTTCACTTGACATAATCCAGAGGTTACTTCCGATGAGACGGGTGAGCAAAGTGATTGCGGAAGGTGAGATACTACTTCCTTCCTCGGTGGCGCGTTTGATAACCCACTCCCGCAGTTGTGGCGCTTTAAGTAAGGGAAAAGCTTTTACCTGAGCGTTCACGATAATCATCTTGAAAAGGGGGTTGGCGTCTTTCGGTTCATTCTCGATGAGGACTAGGATAGTGCTCGGAGGGATTCCGTTAATAATGTTGCCGAAGACCTCATGGTTTATTAACTGACCTTCGGTTTTTTTTGTAGTAGTACCTCGTGTAGTTTGTCGCGGTGCAAACCGCTCCAGCAGACCATAAACAATAACCAGCCGCTTATCAGCGAGGAAAGGCACAGTTTCGCAGGCAACCCGCAAATCATTTTCCGTTACCTCACCACCCTCGATGGTTACTGTGTTGGTGGCGAGTAGTGAAGGGTCGCCGGCTGACTGCTTAATAATCTCCAGTTCGTGGGCGATGGAGTAATCATCGGCTCCGTGTAATATGTATAGCAACTTACTTCCTTTATGTGGGTATCACGCCGTGCTTTTTAGCAGGTCTATCCTCACTCTTCGTCAGCACCTGTTCCAGTGCGGCGATGAGTTTGGGTCTGGTATCCGCCGGGTCGATGATATCATCTACATGGAGATGTTCGGCGGCACGGTAGGGATTGGCAAACTCCTCACGGTACTGTTGTATCTTTTCCTGCAGGAGTTCTTCCGGATTGCTGGCTTTCTCTAGCTCTCGCCGGAAAATAATAGGTGCCGCGCCATCTGCACCCATCACGGCAAGCTCTGTTGTAGGCCAGCAGAAAACGATGTCCGCGCCCAGGTCTTTACTGCACATGCCGAGATACGAACCGCCATAGGCTTTGCGAATGGTAAGGGTTAACTTGGGTACGGTTGCTTCTGAGTAGGCGTAAAGCATCTTGGCGCCGTGCCGGATGATACCGCCCCATTCTTGGTCGGTGCCGGGCAGGTAACCGGGTACATCGACCAGATTAACGACCGGGATATTGAAGGCATCGCAAAATCTGATGAACCGCGAGGCTTTATCAGAGGCATCTATATCCAGACTACCGGCTTTGGACATAGGCTGGTTGGCAATGATGCCTACGGACCACCCGTAAAGGCGGGAAAAACAGGTGATGATGTTCGTGGCGAAGAGTGGGAATAGCTCAAAGTAGTTTTTCTTACCATCTTTTCTCTGGTCAAAAACCCGCTCAATGATTTTCTTCATATCGTAGGGCTTGCTGGGATTGGCGGGCACAATATCGAAGAGTATCGGGTCGGTGCGGTCGGGGCTATCAATAGGATTAACACGCGGGGGTTTTTCGCGGTTGCTGGACGGCAGAAAGCCCAGAAGTTCCCTGATGTTCTGGAAACATTCGGCTTCAGTATCCTCCGAACGGCAGACAACCCCGGCTTTCTTCTGCGCAACCATTGCTCCGCCCAGCTCCTCGTCACTGATATCCTGTCCGGTAGAGGCTTTGACCACTCTGGGACCGGTGATGTAGGCATAGCTGATACCTTTGACCATGAAGATAAAATCCATCAAGGCAGGAGAATAGACGCCGCCGCCAGCGGTAGGACCGAGTATGGCACAAATCTGTGGGATGACTCCTGAAGCCAGTGTGTTACGACGGAAAATCTGACCGTAACCAGAAAGTGAGTCTACTCCATCCTGAATCCGGGCGCCGCCGGAGTCGTTCAAGGCGATAACGGGACAACCGACACGCATGGCGCTATCCATCAGCTCGCATATTTTTTTCGACTGTATTTCTGCCATTGTGCCGCCCATACTGGTGAAGTCCTGGGCATAGATATAGACCTTGCGACCATCAATTTCACCGTAACCCGTGACCACGGCATCGGCTGGAACATCTTCGTAAGCACCTTCGTTTCGGTTGCGTACAAAAATTCCCGTCTCGTGAAAAGTGCCTTTATCTAGCAGCAGGTCGATGCGTGCCCGGGCAGTGAGTTTGTTTTTCTTTTCCTGAGCGGCAACCCGTTCTTTGCCACCCATCCCTTTGATTTTTTCACGGCGTTCCTTGAGTTCGGCGAGTTTCCTGTCTTTTATCTGTTTATCGTCTTCCATCAAGTACTCCTGTTGTTATTTTGGCTTCTCTTCTTTGCCCCAGTTCTGCATCAGCTGTTTTATTTTCTGGGCAACCTCGGCGTTAGCCCGTAAACGGTCGATGAGCACGGGACAGCCTTCCAGTAATGAGTTCTGCGCGGAAATTGCCATTGCGGATAACATATTCTGCATGTTGCTATCCATCTGTGATGATTGTCCCATCAATGCCGATTGCGATTCCAGTTGACGTCTGAGGTCTTCAGCCGTGAAGCGCATCGGCGTAACGCAAGACTTATACCAGGGGCATTCCTTACACTGGACTACCCCATAAGCTTCATTGATAATATCACCCATGTCCATTACCTCCCGTAGTTAAATAATTACTGGAGAAGCGTCTTCAGTGCTCCGATGACTTCATTGACATCTTTAAAAGCACCTATTTTCGTAATCTGTATATTACCAGTTTTGTCGATAAGATAGGTAGTGGGTAAATACTGTACTTTATATAGTATTGAGGCGTAGACATCAGGGTCGAGGATGATGGGAAAAGAAAGCTTCTTACTGGTAACGAATTTTGAGACCGTTTTCTCGGGCTCGCCGGTGTTGATTCCCAGAATGACCACACCATCCGCCGCTAGCTCGTCATGGGCTTTTTGAAGGTAGGGCATTTCTACCACGCAGTAAGGGCAATTCACACCCCAGAAGTTGAGAAGCACCACTTTACCGCGCAAATCGCTGAGAAATAGGGTGGTGCCATCCGGCATCTGGAGTTGAAAATCAGGAGCCGGTTCGTTTTTTAGCAATAATTGTAATTTAGCCGTGCGGTAATCTGTCACCCTTCCCAATGCAGTACTGCTATTGCCACTAGATGGAGAACAAGCACTGGCAGAGAAAACAAGAACCAGCATCATAATTGAGACAATTGCCATTCTTGCGTATTTCATGTTAGACCAATCCCCCGGTCAGCGTGAGAATGCCGGCGGTGATGAGCAAAAGACCGCTGACCAGATAAATAAGGAGTGAATATTTATTGAGTTGTTTTATCATCGGCAGCATGAAGTCGAACGCAATGCCCATAATCAGAAATGGGATACCCAGCCCCAGCGAATAGATGGCGAGCAGATAAGCGCCATGCCAGGCGGTAGCAGTATCCAGCGCCAGTGCCAGAATGCCGCCAAGTATAGGACCAGCGCAGGGTGTCCAGGCGAAGGCAAAAACGCCGCCGATAAGTAGGGAGCGTAAATAACCGGTAGTCGTGTTCTTGCCTGGAGTAAACCGTTTTTCGAAATTGAGCCAGGGGACTCTAATTGCTAACAGCATGAAGATTCCAAAGACAATCAGCAGACTCCCTGCTATTCTGCGTACCATCATCTGAGATGCTAGATTGAAACCAGCCCATCCTGCCAGAGCTCCCAGCCCCACAAAAACAAGCGTAAAACCCAGCACGAAGATGAGGGAGTGGAGAAAGATGGGCAGGTGAATCTTACGTGTTTTTGGCTCAAAGACTTGTTGCCCGGCAATACTACCCAAATAGGCAGGTACCAGAGGCAAGACGCAGGGCGACAAGAAGGACAGCAAGCCACCTCCCAGCGCTACGAGTAATGATAAATCCGTCTGCATCAATATTGAAACCTACTCTAATGCTACTCAATTTCAGGCGTAATATCAAGCTGGACACACTCTAAATGCTAAACGCTAGACTCTAAATTATGAATGACAAGAGTCAATAGTTCAGGATGTTCCACGATTCGGCAACGGAGCGAATAATTCGACCATTCACTACTTGATGCGTTTTAATTCAAATACGACCGGATTGGTCGAATCAACGCAGGCAGCGGTCGTGGTATCCTTATCCTTTTCCCATGGGAAGACGCCACCTGATTGCAGGGCTGAAATGAAAGGAAAGAGTGTATAGAAAGCCCAGGTACAAATTCCTGCTGGTGTAGTGTCACCTATTATGAATTCATCTCCAACCTTAAGTCCAGCTTCACAGTGTCCTTTCTGGCTGACAACTTTCGCTTTGACCTTATACCAGTTATCCATGATTCACCTCCGATATAGAAAGCCACGAGTAATAATATGAAACAGTATTCATGTAAGACGGTGTAGTCTGGTTACAGAAGATGTAATGGCAAATCAGTACTCAATTTTTCAAGTGGTGTTCGGCGTTAATTTTTGCTTTGATGGATGTTCTTGTTATCTATAAAAGGTCGATACTCTACTCTTTTCTGAACGCCCGCATAATGAATGTGAAACTACTACCAATAACAGTTCCAAGAACAACGCTAACTGCATCAGAAGAGATTTTATCACTATATGCAAGCCAACAGACTCCAATGATAACAAGCGAGGCTAAAATTCCTATCAATATGGATGTCCACTTGGTTGTTCCTTTAACAACACTTGCTTGAGCCTCAATTTCAGTTTTGGCTAGGTTATTCTTTGCTTGAATATTCTCCCGAATGAGGTCTGGAATTTGAGCGATGGCTTTCAGAATGTCAGGAGATTCCAAGAGTTTGTCCCACGTAGTATTGTTGTTTTGAGCGTTCGGAGATTGTTCATTTTTATCTGGTGGAGAAGGGTTAATAGTCATATTAACCTCCATACAATATATCTGATGAATTATATCATAGGAGTGCATCTAAGTGTATGAGAGCCTGCAGTAGGTTAGTATCTATATGATACCTGATTGTTTTGACCCAGCTATTTTCATTGCCCGCTCAAGGTCAGCCTGGCGGTTCATATTGAAAAAAGAAAGAAGCTCAGGGTCATACTGGCGGCACTCATCTTCTTCAATGTAGCGTACCTTAACCTCGGCAAGAAATGCTCTGATGCTTAACTGCTCTAACTCTAGGTGGTTTTTGATAACGGGCAGACAGGTTTGTGAGTAGACGGCGTGAAGTGGCTCAAAGAGGCTCTCTCTAGTTCTAGGGACGACGGCGTCAAAGCCTGGTATTAGTTCTACCATGTGCTTTAACAAAGAGGTACTAAGAAACGGCATATCGCAGGCAACGGCTATATTTAGTTCCGTATGTGATGCAGATAGCCCTGTATAGATACCACCAAGCGGTCCTTTTCCCGGATAGACATCCGCTTTGAATCGGGCAGAGGAGACAGGTATCAAATGGTTTTTCCCGTCGGCGGTGACAATGATAAGCTGGTTTATAATGGGGGTGAGTCGGTTAATAACGCGTTCAATAACGGTCACACCACCGATTTTCTCCAGTGCTTTGTTTCTGCCTAATCGGAGGTTTCTGCCGCCTGCGAGGATGATTCCAGTTAGTTCCATCGATTATAGCGTGTTTGCGTAATTAATAAGCCGCCAGGTAACTGTTTCACACACGATGGTCACGTCTTCCGAATCAAGGTAATCAATGATATTAGCGTCGAAGAGGATGTTACCTCCCGGTGGTAGTTCCGTATCGCTTGCCCACATGATTATATAAATTGGGACATGTGGGAAGGCGTTAATCAGCAGAGAGGCATCGCCCATGTACGCTGATGATGCTCCAAGTACCTCACCAGCCTTAACTATCATTGACGGTATGCTACCGAAGTAATCGACCAGTGGATCAACAGTCCGTTTCATAAAGCTAGGATAGTAGACCAAACCGCCTGGCAGGTCGCGGTAGGTAATCTGGTTTTTCGATAGTGGCGTACCTTTCGATTGTACAAAATAGTGTATGAGAAGTATTTTATCACGTATGGGCACTTCCTTTTTACTACCTACAAGCGAGACATCAGCCTTTGTAATATCCAGGCGATAGGTCTGATTAAGGTAGGGGATGGTTATAGTACCATCACGCTGAAGCGTAGCGCCACTACGCTCACATTGTCGCTTAATGTTGGCTTGTGCCAGCTTTCCTTTTGCTATATCATAAGCAACATCCAGATTGTAAACGGTTTTATCTTTCGGTGGCTGCCAAACCATAAACCCCTCCATTAAGAAAATTTACCCTTCCGCCAGAATCCCAAATTATAAGTAACAAGGTACAAACAACATTCAAATTCAAAAATCCAAATTAAAATATACAGTAAAAGTATTTATTTTTCTATTGTTATATAAAAACATTGTGTCTGTTGCACTGCTGACGGCTATCATGACCGTTGTACAACAGACACAATTGCTTACCAATGAATCCCCTTTATTTATGTATCCAGCCAGGAATGAGAATACAAGTTAATGCCCAGCAATACCTTTACCGTTTTAACATACTTGATCTGTTCGGACGTGAGCTTGGCAGAATCCACCTGCTCGCCATCCATGACTTTGTGTACAACCTTAACCAGTTCCGGTTTCTTACCACGGGCGATGTCAATTAAATCCTGGTCAAAAGCGTCTACAATCGCCGAATGGATATTATATTTCATCAGCATCATCAGGTAGGTGCGGTTGAGAATCGGTCTGAGGTCATTAGGCGCGCCGTTGGAGACGTTGGAAAGACCGACGGCTGAACCCGCGCCTGGCGCCAGGTCCTGTAACATACTCATAAATTCAAGACATGGCTTGACGTGGTTCGATTCGATGTTGACCGCCGGGGTGACAATGGGGTCGAACCAGATTTTTTCGTTAGTAATACCCTTTTCGTTAGCGGTGTAAAGCAGTTCGGCGGCAATAGCGCCACGCTCGTTGGCATCACGCGGTAGACCCTCACGCCCCCAGAGTAGTCCGATGAAATCGCAATTATACTTCACAACAAAGGGTAATTCCTCCTCCATTCTCACCAATGAGATGGAATTGATAAGCGCTTTGCCTTTGTGTACTTTCAACCCGGCTTCCATGGCGATGGGATTGGTGGTATCCAGTGATAGGGGTTTACTGGTCACTTCCTGAACCGTCTTGACCATCCACTCCATGAACTTATCGCCTTCTTTGCGTGCCGGTCCGATGTTGATATCGATGTAGTCCATGCCCTGTTTGGTCTCTTCAATCGCCATTTCCTGAAGAGGTTTGGCGTTGCGTTCTTTCATCGCCGGTCCAAGTGTCTTGGACATGACATTAAGATTTTCCCCAATTAGATACATTATTCCCTCCTGATTTTACTTCCAGCCTTTGAGATAAGCCGGAATGTGGGAACCCTCTCTGGGACCGACCATGATTTCCCAACCGGGTAGTTCTTCTTCAAGTCCACCGCTTTCGGAGGCAGAGTAGCCGGGAATAATGAGCTTATGATGCTTAACTTTGCCTTCAATGCCTGATTTCTTGATGAACGCAGCCATGAGGTCGGCGACAAATTTACCTGCCGCCCAGGCAGTCATTACCGAAAGTCCCTCAGTGTCCATAACGAGCAAGTAGCTGGGTATTTTACTGCCTTCGATCTCACCCGAGACGATGAAGTAAGTAAGGGAGAAGTTGGTGGTAATGAGCACCGGCGAGGCATCGTTAGGAGCGCCGATTTCATAAATACCCGGCGTGGTTGCCAGCGGTCTCTGCGGGTCGGTGAAGATGTTCAAGCGCTCGACCACCAGCGGGAAGAGGGCTTCACCAAGTAAATCGGAAAGCACCACGATACCCGCATATTTGGAAATAAACATAGAAGCAATGAGGGCTTCCTTGAGTGGATTTTTCGTCATTTCACAGGGAAGGGCAATAGTCGGGTAACCCAGGGGGCGGAATTTCTTCGCAAGCGCTGACCCTCGGATGATTATCTGGTCCTGGAAAGCTTGTTTGACGGAACGAGCGCCGGAATCAATAACGATGTCCTTAACGCCGGCTTTATCCAGCATATCGGTTAATGCTGCCACTTCTTCGAGGTTAGCACCTTTGACGGCGACCGGACAGCCACTTTCCTTGCCGAGTTTACCTACCGCTTCCGCTGTAGCTTTGGTAGCGGCATAAATAAGTGGTTTGCGGGCGGCAACTACTTTCAGACCAGCCGCAAGCACCTCGGGTTTATCACTCATTAGGATGAGGGCGCCATCCGTGGCCTTAGCTACCTTACCGACCAGCGCCTCGAACTTGGCGGCATCACCGGATTCGCTTTTAATAGCGACCGCCTGGGCGCGAAGTTTTAGTCCCACCCGTTCGTAGGTATACTTGTTGAACCTGTCCACACGCGCTGTGATATCGGCATCAGACATAGCATCTGTCACCAGAACAGCAATAGCTGTCGGGTTCTCGAACCTTTTTTCATGACGGAACATCACTGTCTCACCACCGACCTTGAATGCGGTTGCACCCGTGCCAACGGTAATGGGGCGAATCGGTGGAGCAGACGCCTCAGCCAACTGTGCTTTGGCTTCCTCGGAAACCGTAGGACAAGCGCTGAGTTCGGCTTTCCCTGCCGCCAGATTCATGGCAAAGGCGAGGCAGGTGGGTATACCACACTTGCCGCAGTTCGTTTTAGGTAACAACTTAAATATTTGTATCCCGCTAAGTGCCATTCGTTGTCTCCTTTCCTAACCAATAATCGGGGGCATACTTAACGCCGGGTGTCCCTTCTCTGTGAGGAAGGGCAGAATTTCATCTTCTGTAGTGCCGATTGTCTCATCGGCGATTTTATCTAGAAGGTCGGGAACGCCCATTTCAGCGGCGCGTATTTTAAGCCTTTCGCCAATCTCTTCTTTGAGCATCTTGGGCATCCAGACCATTCTCAGTAGGCCGCCGTCACCGATGAGGAATTTCCTCTGGGTGATATTGTACTTGCCATGCCCGACAAAACCCGGTGTGCTGATACCGCCGCCGATGGTGCCGGCGAGGGTGGTAAATTTCATACCGCATGGAGTCATTCCCGGGAACTCGCGGTTCACGGTCATTAAGCCGTTGCACATTGGTAGCACAGCGGCAATCGCTTCACAACACCCGCAGGTGGTCATCGGGTCGTTGACCAAACTGTAGAAATTGTAGTGGTCAATCTTGCCGCGGGATGCCTTGATGACGAACTCATTGACTCCCTTCCATTGTCCGAACTTGACGTCAATTATCTCACCCTTGGGTACAGGCTGGTTGGGTCCGGTGGGATTGATTTCGTAGGATGCTTTGCAGTCCATCCAGTTGTAGGAACCACACAAGCCTGTCCGTTCCGGACTGATAACGCAGACGTGGCTGGGGGCGAACGACTGGCAGAGGGTGCATGAGTAATACATCTCTGTGGTCTCGTCAGTCATGCCCTCAATTCTGGCATCTCGTTCCTGGTAAACGGCGCGGGCTTTCTCCACGATTTCTTTAACCTTAGCCGGGTTGGTATATATCTTTACCTGGAGTTTATCGAAGATTCTGCCAAAGTCCTGGTGCAATTTGGCGTGGAGAATAGTGCCGATGTGCTCCAGCTTGAAACCTTTTTCCACTGCCTGTTTGGCGACACGGAGCCAGGCGATATCACGTTGACCAATGTGCATCACGCCCTGGGCGTAGTTGATGAGGTGGTGAATCTGACGTTCCAGGATAGGTTCGTAGTCAGCTTCAAACTGACGGCCGGCTACTTCAACATTAATTGCCAGTGGCAAGACGGACTTAGCTGGCACATCTTTTAGTTCCGGTCCGATAACCTCAATTCTGCCATCTTCCACCTCATCCATGCGTTTGGAGGTGACCCACTCAACCATTGGTGAGCGGCCGCCGCCAGCTTCGAGGTAAATGTCATCGCCGCGGACGCGCTCGCCTTCAAAGGCAGGACCGTAGGCAACGGGGATAGGAATTTCTGCGATAGTTACTTTCAGACCGCGAACTTCAATTGCCCTAGCGACCAACTGGTCATGTGGAACATTGGAAACGACATGTTCGTAGGTGCAGATGCCGGTGGGTAATATCTCCGGAATGGGCGTATCGGCAATAACCGGGAAGCCCCAGTTGATAGCTCCCGCCGCATTTGCGTACCATTCATCAGTTACATAACCCATTGGCAGAGCGAATGCAAAAACACGGTCTTTATTATAAATTAAGATCTTACGGTAATCACCAGGTTCAATGCCACCGAATGACATAGCGGCTCTGGTAGCAAAGCCTATGGCGAAGACAGTGGCGCTGACATCAGGTCCGAAAGACACCAGACGCACGCCCCAGCCGATTTGCACACCAGCTTCAACGAGCTGCTCAGAGAAGCGCTTCCCGTTATACTCGGCTGCCATGAAGACATACAGGTTCTTTTTCTGGAGTTCATGGGCAATGGCGGCGGCAATTTCTTTGGTGGGCGCCGCGCCGAGAATAGCGGCAAAACCAGGGGCCGTACCATCTACGAACTCAACGCCACGCTTTCTCATGATAATGTCATCCGCAGCACCAAGCCAGATATTGTCAGGCGTGACATCCTCGCCGCGGAGATAGAAGTTTGGTTTCTCAAGGTATCTGATAGCTTCAAGCAGCTCCTCAGCCCAAAAGGTTGCCATGCCGGCATCTAGGGTGGGACCGAGGTAGGGGAGGGGATGTGTTTCCCGGACGAGGGGTGGGAGCAGTTTACGACATTTCTTTAGTACCGGCTCCATATCCCCCAGTTTTTCTACTTTATGGCCGAGCATGCCATAGATAATAGGTAGATAGTAGGCGGTGTTGGGGAAACCTACTGGTTCCTTGGCACCCCATTTATCCATTGCCTCTTTCCATTTGGCTTCAGCGTGGTCAACTATCTTATGAGCACCTCTGATGGCAGCTGATGCGATAATTTTAGACATTTCCTGTAAATCCTCCTCCTAGTTCTGGTATATACATTAGGAAATTTCCCGTCTCATTTCCATATCGTACAGAACGCGTTCCCTTGCCTTGTCAATGCCGAGGTTTTTACGTGCTTGATCGATGTGGGCAATCATTTTCTGTGCCATCTTGATGGGGTCGGGTTCGAAGTCCCACATCCCACCGTACATCTTTTCCATGTCTTTGAAGAGGAAGTTAGTAACTTCCTTACTGCCGACGGTAGGCCAGGTAACGCCGAAAAGCGTGTAGACGCCACTGCTGACAAAGTACTGTCCGATGGCTATAGCCTTTTCGCTCATCCATTCGGGAGCGGCGCCGCAGGCAGGCAAATCACTGATGTCATCGCCCAGACCGCCGTCTTTAACCATTGCGGTAGCAGCAACGAGAATACGGCAGTTGTCTACACAGGCACCGAGGTGCAGAACTGGTGGAATACCGACTGCTTCACAGACACTGCGTAAGCCTTCGCCGGCATACTGAGCGCCCTCCGGCACCATCAAGCCTGTCTTGGCAAGCGCCATGGCGGCGCAACCGGTAAGTAGAACAAGTACGTCGTTTTTAATCAATTCTTTAACGAGTTTGACATGAATATCATCGTGGGTGACGCGAGCATTGTTACAACCGACCACGCCAGCAACGCCACGGATTCTGCCATTAATAATGTTGTCATTAAGTGGGCGGTAGGAGGCGCGGAACATACCGCCAAGCAAGTAGTTGATGGTTTCATGGCTGAAACCGGCAATCAATTCTGACTTGTGCTTGGGGATAATAGCTCCCGGTTTGCGATTGGGGAAGTTATCAATGGCGGCTTTTACAATCGCTTTGGCAGATTCAATGGGGTTGGATTCATCAAAATGCATATAGGTTGTACCCTGAATCTTGGCTCTATCATCCGTGGTGATAATCTTGGTGTGATAGCATTTCGCCACTTCGCTTATTCCCTGCATGATGCACTGAACATCAACTACCATCGCCTCCAGCGCGCCGGTGATGATTGCCAGTTCCTGTTGCAGGAAGTTACCGGCAATAGGTACGCCGTGCCGCATCAGGATTTCATTCGCAGTACAGCACATACCTGCCAGGTTAACGCCCTTGGCGCCCTTTGATTTGGCGTAGGCAACGATTTCCGGGTCATGGGAGACAACCGCCAGCATTTCAGCGAGGGCTGGCTCGTGTCCGTGAATAATCAGGTTGACCTCGTCCTCTTTAAGCACTCCAAGGTTGATTGAGCTGAGTACAGGCGCCGGCGTGCCGAACATAATATCCTGAAGTTCGGTGGCAATCATACTGCCGCCCCAGCCATCTGCCAGAGAACAGCGTGCTCCCTGGAGGAGCAGATTTTCATAATCCTGGTCTACACCCATGTGGGTGCGGTGCATTGCTTCTACAACCTCGCGGTCAATACCACGCGGGGCAACGCCCAGTTTGTGCCAGATTTCCTGCCTCTTAATCGGAGCTCTCTTCAGGAAGAGAAGTTCACCCTCCTGTTTTCCAAATTCACCGAGGAGGATGTGTCCGATTTCCTCCCCGATTTCGCCGTTACTACGGTCGCCAATTTTCACACCCAGTTCCAGGGCTAGAGCGAGTAGTTTTTGCTCGTCCTTAATTTCAAATCCTTTAATATTCCCCTTGGCGGCTTGAATAAAATTGTGGACGACACGGCGACCATGGTCGCTATGTGAAGCTGTGCCGGCGGCAATCTTGCGCAGGAAATTACGGGCAGCAATTGTTTCAGCAGTAGCGCCACAGAGACCACGCCGTTTCATTTTGTCTTCCGGTGTTTCAACTTTGTTTTTTCCCATCGGAATCCGGCAAGGACCCATAGCGCAGTTACTACAGCAACTGCCCTCGGCGCCAATGGGACAAGGCGCCATTTTTTCGGCTCTGTCAAATACGGTATTTACCTTGTCTTTTGCCGCTTTCTCAAGCATTTCCAGAGTTGCGGCATCGATGCTTTTCTGTTTCTTTTCGTCTGCCACTTATTCCTCCTCTTGTAATTAGGCGGCTGTTAAATCAGCCACCATCTCCTTGATAAGTTTTATCGCTTCTGGATGTCTCATTACGATAACGTCACCGCCTGCCAGAAGCATAGCCATAGCGGAAATGGCTTCCCAAAGTATGCCTCTATTCTTTGCGTTCCCCATATTCATGACGTCGTCCGGCTGGTGGACTTCCTTGGACTTCCAGGCTTCTTTCGCCAGGTTACAGATAATGGGGAACTGCAGTTTCTCATCTTGTTGGGTTAACCCAGCCATTCGCATTCTCTCCATTACGGAGTAGCAGTATTCCAGTCCGTACCCAATACTGCTCACAGTCGGGTCGACGATAACCGTATCGTCTGCCACACCAAGGTTGCCGAGTAAGATATTGAGTTGCTTGGCGAGGTTAATATCAATCGGAGTTGATGCCACCACGGTGTGTTTGTAACCGATGGCAGCAGCGGCTATTTTTTTATAATCCTTTTCCTCAACGGGACCAAGGATGAGACGCTTGTCCTGGCAGACCTCGGCGATTTTAGTCAGGGTCTGCGTGTCTTTTTCATGGTTAGCCACGCCCCAGACAATCAAAGGGACGTCAATGGCATCCGCCACTTTCTTGACAACGGCGGCGGCTTCATCTGCGCCGCGGTTTTGCCCGTTGGGGTCGGTGCTCACGAGTTGGAGTGCAATCATCTCTGCGCCATAGGTCTGGACGCATTTCTTTGCCCAGGCAACCGGGTCATTGATTACATCTGCGAAAGGTTCTACCGCCGCGGGTGCCCACTCTTCTGGGGTAGTATCCCAGACTTCCATGGCTATTTTGGGTTTATGGAGCATTGCCCCTTCAAAGAGATAAAATGGATAGGAGTTCTCACCACCTACCGTAACTGCCTTATCCCCTTTACCGAGTTTTATCTCCTTGATTTTGCCTGAGTAGGGCGTCTTTGGAATATCAATTGCCATTTCCTTCTCCCTTTAGTTATTTCTGTACACAATTAAACTCAGCTCACGGATTTAATGTGCAATATCAACATTATGGTATTTATCGTGAGAAATGAAAAAGGCTAAGCAGGATTCTTCCGTTTTTCGCTCCCGTAGCCTTCCTTGCCATAAAAATAGCGCTCGCCGTTCTGCAGGTACTTTATCCTTTCTTCACGGCTATCGAATTTCTGCCGCCACCGTCCCATTTGTTCACCTTCCGGTTTACCTTTTTCAAAGGTTGGGCCTAAAAGTTCCACAGAATTGCGATTAGGTGCTTTTACTTTTTCCACCTTGTATTCCATATCGTTTTTCTCCTTCAATGTTAGATTATACCAGCCATCCGTTTCGCTGACCACACTGTACTTGCCATAAGCATAGTAACCAGCATCGGTCCCACTCCGCCTGGAACTGGCGATATTGCTTCAGCTTTTTCCTTGACAGCATCAAAGTCTACATCACCAACTGCTTTTCTTTTCTTGGTCACAGGGTCTTCTATAAAGTTCGAGCCAAAATCCAGTACTATTACACCTTCCTTTACCATGTCCCCGGTTATGAATTTTGGCTTGTTCACTGCAACAACGAGGATGTCTGCCCTCCGGGTGTAGGAAGCAAGGTTGGGAGTTGTGGGATGACATAGCGTAACATTCGCCCCTGCTTTTTCCTTGTCCTGAACCAGGATAGAGGCAAGAGGTTTGCCTGTCATATTATCTGCAGGAACAATCACCACTTCCTTATCTTTTATATGATAACCACTTCTTATGAGCATCTCATGCATGGCAATGGCAACTGCTGGAACAAAGGCAGATTGTCCCAACCAGGCTTTACCTACATTTGCAGCATGAAATCCGTCGACATCTTTTTCCGGTAATATTGCCGCTAAAGCTTTGTCTTCACAGTTGGAAAGGTGCTTTGGTAAAGGAAGCTGGATAAAAATACCATGAACGAGAGGGTCTTTATTAAGTCTTTCGATGTTCTTGAAGAGTTCTGATTCAGTAACAGTCTCAGGTAACTTGCACATTAGTTCTTTTATGCCTATCTCTTCACAGGCTTTGCTTTTCAGTCCAACATAAGTAACCGAGCCAGGATCCTCACCAACAAGAATACCAGCAAGACCCGGGATAATCCCTCGTTCTTTAAGACGCTTTGCATCGCCTTTCAGTTCTTCTCTTATTTCAGCAGAGATTTTTCTCCCATCTAATAATTTAGCTGGCATATTATCATCCTCCTCAGTCCAGTATTAGCTGTTATCACTTGTTGAGCGTCTCAGCAGCTCTAACAGTGTTGACCATCAACATGATTGAGGTTACTGCTCCGGTTCCGCCAGGAACCGGTGTAATTGCGCCAGCTTTCTCTTTCACCGCTTCAAAATCAACATCGCCAACCTGTTTATTTTTGCCGGTAGCCGGGTCAGGTATGAAGTTCACTCCCACATCAATTACAATAGTTCCAGGTCTCACCATATCGGCGGTAATAGCTTTAGCTTTTCCCATTGCCGCAATTAAAATATCGGCTTGTTGCGTTATTGCCGCCACGTTTTTAGTTCCAGTGTGGCACACGGTTACAGTGGCGTTTGCTCCCTTTTGTTTCTGCACCAGTATGCCTATTAAGGGTTTCCCGACAATATTACTGCGACCAACAATGACCACATGCTTTCCTTCAGGGCTGTGCCCACTACGAACCAGCAATTCCTGAACTCCATAGGGGGTCGAAGGAAAAAAGGTTTCCTCTCCAAGCAACAATTTTCCCGCGCTTATCGGGTTAGTACCATCTACATCCTTATATGGAGAAATAGCGCTTTCGGCTTCAAGTGTGTTGAGATGTTTGGGCAAGGGTAGTAACAGAAGAATGCCATGGACTTTGGTGTCCCGGTTGATTTCATCTATCTTCTTTATAAGTTCGCTTTGCACGATGTTTGCAGGGAGCTTTGCGGTATCAGTAAGTACACCTACCTCGCCACAACTCCGAGCAATACCACGAAGATAAGATAGAGAGGCAGGGTCCTCACCGACCAAAATCGTCACAAGCTTCGGGGTTATCCCTTTCTCTCGTAAGCGACTTATCCGTTGCTTAAGTTCTCCTTGAATTTCAGCGGCGATTTTTCTCCCGTCAATTATCTCTGCTGGCATTTCTACCCTCCTTTTTGCAATGGTAAACCTTGCCTTGTTAATCCTCTGTGATTCTATTCCTTTTCTAAGACCTTATCCATCAGTTTGTCAACCGCAAGCACTGCCAGTGATGAATCGGGTAAGTCGAGCAGGGTCTTTTGTTCCAGGTCAAACTGGTAAAGCTCCTCGTCTTCAGGAATAATTACATCTGCCTTGAGTCCTAGCTGTTCCATTTCATGGGTAATCAGAGGGTCTAGTTTGCCGGGGACGAGGTTGATAACCACCAGTTGCTGTCGGAAAGAAAGTTTCAGGTCGTCCACCAGTTCTTTGATTCTGGCAACAGCTCTAACGCCTTTTACCGAGTGATTGGAGATGAGCAAGAGAGCGTCCATATCCTCAGTGGTTTTCCGGCTTAGATGCTCCATCCCTGCCTCATTATCCATCACGACACTGGAATAACTACTGGCTAATTTTTCAATGAAATTTTTAAGTACCAGGTTGGGATAGCAATAGCACTCAGGTCCCTGACCACGTCCCATCGTCACCAGGTCAATGCCGCTACTCTCAACGATGGTTTCATTCAGTTTGTACTCGAGGTAGGCTTCCTTGGTCATCCCCTGCGGAATGCTGATTTTCTCGTGCTGGAACGAATCCAATATGGTGCCGATGGTCTGTCCGACCTTCAGCCCCAAACTCTCTCCGAGATTGGCATTCGCATCGGCGTCAACCGCCAGAATTGGCACCTTGCCGTGATTCTTCAGATATCTGATGACTAGGGCGGCAAGGGAGGTTTTACCGCAACCCCCCTTGCCGGCTACCGCTATTTTGAAACTCAACCCATTCTCCTGGGATTACACTAGAATATATGATGTCAATTTTTGGCTCAATAAAAGCTCTGGTTTATTTTTACTCCTAATCTACCTCATGAAGTCCTTTGACCTTTCCGGTCTTCACATCGACGTCAACTTTTCTGAAAGCCGGGTCTGAACCGGTTGCGGGCATCAGGCTGATAGTTCCTGCCATCGGACAGAGGAATTTGGCTCCGGAATAAATTAGTACATCACGAATGGGTAGTATCCAACCCTTGGGTACGCCCTTTCGGTTTGGGTCATGGCTGAGAGAGAGGTGAGTTTTCACCATCATGGTGCCGAACTGGTCATATTTCGTGTCAGCCTCAAAGTCCTTGGCTTTTTCTTCCGCTTCAGCTGACCAGGAAACGCCGTCAGCTCCGTAGACTACCTTGGCAATTTTAGCGACTCTATCTCTCAGTTTCATTTCATTGGGGTAGAGGAATTTGAAATCGTTCTTCTCTTTGCAGGCATCTTTGACTGCGTCAGCTAGCTCTCCGGCACCGGCTCCGCCATTGCTGTAGTGTGACGACTGGGCACAGCGAGCGCCAGCAGCTTCGGCGGCTTTGCGAACAATGGCGATTTCTTCCTTGGTGTCGGTGGGGAACATGTTTACACAAACGACTGGATTTATGCCAGCCGCACGGATGATGCCGATGTGATGCACCAGATTAGCGCAGCCTTTTTCGACCAGTTCCGGAGCTGGTTTCTTATAGGCGTCAGGTAGCGCCACTCCGGGTGTTACCCTGGGTCCACCGCCGTGCATTTTCAGAGAGCGAACGGTGGCAACCAGTACCGACACGTTTGGTTTAAGACCACTGAAACGGCTCTTGACATTCCAGAACTTCTCGAAACCGATGTCAGATGCAAAACCGCTCTCGGTGACATGATAGTCGAACATCTTCAAGCCAAGTCGGTCGGCGATGACGGATGACTGCCCGATAGCAATATTCGCAAAGGGACCTGCATGTACCATGCATGGCTGATATTCGGCGGTACAGCAGAGGGTGGGGTTAATGGTGTTGCGCATCCAGGCAGTCATGGCGCCGGCAACTTCCAGGTCTCCGGTGGTGACCGGATTGCCTTTCTTATCATAAGCTACGGTGATTTGAGCCATTCTTTCCCGTAAATCTGCCAAGTCTCTAACAATAGAAAGCATTGCCATCAATTCGGAGCTGACAGCGATACCGAATTTGGACTGCATCATGAAACCGTCCGTGCGTTGACCGCCAAGACCGATGATGATATTGCGCAGGCTCTGGGCGCAGTAGTCTATAATCCAGCCCATCTCTACGCGCAGGGGGTCAACATCTAAACGGCGCATTTTGCTCAACCTTGCCAGTTGAGTGTCGCTATAATTGCGTTCGTGTTGCATTCTGGCAGTAAGTGCTACCATCGCCAGGTTATGGGCATTCATAATATCGTTAATGTCACCGGTAAGACCCATAGAAAATTCGGTGTGAGGAATGAGTAGGGCATTACCACCACCGGCGGCTGTTCCCTTGACGTTCATTGTGGGACCACCGGATGGTTGACGGATGCAACCACCGACGTTCTCCCCCTGCTTGCCCAAGCCTTCGATGAGACCCATTGTCGTCGTTGTCTTGCCTTCACCGAGGGGAGTGGGAGTGACGGCGGTCACCTCGATATACTTACCATCCGGCTTGTTCTTGAGGCGGTCAATGATTTTGAGGAAATCCAGTTTGGGAGTTTTGCCGAAAGGAATGATTTCATCCTTTTGCAGTTTAAGTTTTTCTCTCCACTCATCCGGGGTTGGCATGTGTTCTTCGGCGGCATCGGCAATCTGCCAGTCTGCCATTTTTGATACATCGTAAGCCACTAAAAACCTCCTCATTATTTCAGGCTTTTTGCCAGAAAATCCCTACTTATTTTTTTGCTGTAACCGTTTTCTTACTGTCAGCAATCAAAGCTGCGAATATTTTCTTTACCTCTGAAACGGCAGGTAGGCTGGAATCGGTGATAGAACGACTGGCGAGGTCGGCATCGATGATGGCTTCATCATAGGGGATGAACCCGAGAAATTCGGTACCCGATAAACTATCACGGATAAACTGCTTCTGTTCCGCCGTCTGGATTTTATTGCCTACCACTGCCATGTTCTTAATATGCAGGTCTTTCGCCAGCTCAAAGATTCTCTGGGCGGTCTCGATGCTCCGACGCCCCGGCTCTACCACGACAATCAGTTTGTCTACACCCAGTGCAGTACCGCGGGTCAAGTGCTCAATGCCGGCTTCCATGTCAAGGATGACGACATCTTTCCGCTGGAGGAGAAGGTGGGAGAGAAGCGCTTGCAGGAGTGCGCCTTCCGGACAGTAGCAACCAGTGCCGCCGCGCTTGATGCGACCCATTACCATCAGGCGGATGCCATCCAATTTCGCAGAGTATTTCTCAGGCAGGTCATCAACTTTTGGATTAAGTTTGAAGAAGGAACCGGATTGTCCGGGTTTGGCACCGACTCTTTCCTCGATAATATCGCTCAGTTCTGATATAGGAGTGATTTTATCGGGGTGGGGGAATCCAAGATTGGCGGCGAGATTCGCATCGGGGTCAGCGTCAATAGCTAGGACGGAGTAACCTGCTTCGGCAAAAGCTTTAGAAAGGAGAGAAGCCAGTAAAGTCTTCCCCACACCGCCCTTACCGCTAATCGCAATCTTCATCGAGTATCGTTATGCTATCCGTCTGGGGGGTTGGAACTCCTAGCTGAGAATATTGGTGGTGCCGAAGTCTGAACCCGCCGATTCCAAACGTGAAGTATACCTGAACTGCCTATTAAAGTCAAGCAAAACGGAGGGGAAATCTATACCTATTTGGGCGTATTCATATTTTTCGGATGCGTATGTTGTCAGAAAACCGCGTATCTTATCATAGGAATCGGGGGGGATGTCTTTCAGCATGACATCGGTTGTCAAAAATTTGATGTTTCAGGTATTGACACCTTACCCTGTGGGCATTACGATAAATGGTGCAATTCTGCCACTGAAAGGAAGATTTAATGGTTATTGATATTTCCGATAAAGATTTTGAGCAGAAGGTTATCAAGTCCCGCGTGCCGGTCCTTCTCGATTTCTGGGCGCCCTGGTGTGTGCCTTGCAAGGTAGTAGCACCAATCGTGGAAAAGCTCTCTCACAAGTATGATGGTCAGCTGAAGTTTTATAAAATAAATATTGACGAAAATCCCCGGACTCCTGCTAAATACCAGGTGATGTCGATTCCATCCCTTATGCTGTTTAAAAACGGTAAGGCGATGGATACGATTGTCGGCGCTGTGCCGGAACGTAGTTTGGTCTCCAGAATTGATGGGGTTTTATAGATTTGTCTTTTGACCTTAAGGCGGGTGAATGATACAATCAATCCATGAAAGCATCTGGCCGGGTTAAGGAGGGCATACTATGTCCGGTCATTCAAAATGGTCTTCTATCAAGCACCAGAAAGCAGCGACTGACGCTAAGCGCGGCAATCTTTTTACCAAGCTAACCCGTGAAATCATTGTGGCGGTGAGGAAGGGTGGTCCCAGTCCGGATGCTAACTATGCCCTGCGTCTCGCCATCCAGCGTGCCAAAGACAGCAGTATGCCATATGACAATATCAGCCGTGCAATTGACAAAGGCGCCGGCACTGCCGATGGTATGCAGTTGCAGGAAATGGTGCTTGAAGGCTACGGACCGAGTGGTGCGGCAATCTTGGTGCAGGCGTTGAGTGATAACCGTAATCGCGCGGTGCAGGGTGTGCGCAATGTTTTCACCCGCGGTGGCGGCAGTCTGGGTGAGAGCGGTTGTGTTGCCTGGCTTTTTGATAACAAGGGTATTATTTCCGTCAAGTCCGGGGGTAGAGATGCCGACGAACTGGGACTGTTAGCCATCGATGCCGGTGCTGACGATGTTACTGTCGAAAAAGACTTTGTAACCATTTATACCGCGCCGCAAAAGCTGGAAGAGGTCCGAAAGGTACTCGAAAGGAATGATATTCCCATCGAATCCGCCGAAGTGGCGATGGTTGCCAAGCAGACGCTCGATCTCGATGAGAAAGCGGCCATACAGACTCTAAAGATGATTGACAACCTGGAAGAACTGGATGATGTCCGCAATGTTGCTACAAATGTCAATTTCTCAGATGCGGTGTTGACAGCCTACGCAGAAGCTAAATAGATACGAGGAAATTCTAAATACTAATATCTAAATCCTAATCCCATCCCCTTTACCCACTATTTTGTGTTCCATTTCGTTCCTTCGGCAAGCTCAGGACAAGACTTGATATGGAATCCAGCAATCCCAGCCCAGAGATTACCACGTCGCTTCGCTCCTCGCCATGACATTTTAAAATCCCCTGTCTTTTATTAGCACCTTGTCTTATAATAGAGTCACTTTATGAGAGTTCTAGGTATAGACCCGGGAACAGTCGTGGTGGGTTATGGGGTGGTGGATAGCAACGATGGTCAAGAAAAAATGGTCGTCTGCGGCGTGCTGACGGCTCCGGCGAAACTAAAGCCGGCGGAACGCCTGAGCATCCTGTACAAAGGACTGGAAAAGCTGGTTGCTCGTATCAAGCCCGATGCCGTCGCGGTGGAAACACCCTTTGTTTCTCAGAATGTCAGTTCGGCATTAGCCATCGGGAGGGCACAGGCGGTGGCTCTGCTGGCTGCCGCTAACAAGGGTATTCCCACTTTCGAATATTCACCGGCGCAGGTGAAGCAAAGGGTTGCCAGCTATGGCGCCAGTTCCAAAGAGCAAATCCAGCAGATGGTCAAAATGCAATTGGGACTTTCTGAAATTCCCCAGCCCAGCGATGCCGCCGATGCCCTTGCCGTCGCCCTCTGTCACTTGAGTGAAGTCCATGTCGATGGTCTGCTGGGCGAGCAATCGCCGAAAAGGAAAAGGAGAACCACATGATTGCCAGTCTTCAGGGAATTGTGGATGCCATCGGGAACGACCGGATGGTGGTAAATGTCAATGGGGTTGGTTTTAAGGTGAGCGTGCCGACCTCTGTCCTGAGCGAGGGTGGTGTCATTGGCAGGGAAATCAAGTTGTTCACCCACTTGCATGTCAGGGAAGATGAAATGACTCTCTACGGTTTTGCCGCGCCGGAAGACCTGCGGTTGTTCGATATACTCCTGACGGTTTCAGGACTTGGACCCAGGACTGCTCTGGCGATGCTCTCCGCGATGGGCACCGACCAGATTACTTTAGCGATTGCCTCCGCGAGCACCGAGATGCTGACCTCGATTCCCGGCATCGGCAGAAAGACAGCGGACCGCATCATCCTGGAACTGAAAGACAAGGTAGGCGCGTTTGTTACAGTCACTCCCGCCGGACGGGTGGCACAGGAAAACACCGATGTCCTCTCCGCCCTGACATCTCTCGGTTATTCCGTCGCCGAAGCCGCGCGCGCTATTGCCATTATACCGAGTGGCAAAAAGCTTAGCATGGAAGACCGCATCAAGCTAGCATTACAGTATCTAGGGAAGTAGAATAAAAAGCTGTCAGTTATCAGCCATAATATTAATCGCTGAATGCTAAAGGCTGAATGCTTTAATGGAGGAACTGTGAAAATAGTTGCGATTGTGGGTAGTCCGAGACCGAAGGGAAATACCAGCATCCTGGTAGATGCGGCGTTGGAGGGAGCGGCGGCGCTAGGTTGTGAAGTCGAGAAAATAATGCTCTGCCAGCACAAAATAGAGGGATGCCGCGGGCATGACCGTTGTTCCACCTATGAGAAGTGTAAGATTGAAGACGATATTCCCATGATTCTGGATAAATTCCGCACCGCCGACGGCACGATTTTAGCCACACCCGTCTATTACTACAATATGACGGCGCAGATGAAGACGTTTATCGACCGTAACTATTTTTCGTACACACACGGTATCCGGCTGAAATCAAGGTGCATGGGACTGATTGTGGTTGCCGGCGGTTCCGGTGATGATATAACCATCCGCGCCTTAAGACGCTGTTTCCGGGTGCAGGGCGGTAACACCCCGGAGAACTGGCTGGAAGTCACGGGATATGCCAGCGGGTTGGGAGATGTGAAGAACAACCATGAACTTATAGATAAAGCAAGAGACTTGGGGAGGAAGATGGCGGAGAGAATAGGGAAGTGAGGAAAAAGGAGGTGTAAAATGGGAATAATCGTTAGATGTCCGCTGACTGGTTTGATTCCATGTACTAAGACAATAAACTTCCCACGACCTTACGGTCGGGGTATTAACTTATCTCAAACTTCGTTTGCCCTGCATCTTTCTTGCCTTGATTCTCAATGTAGGCTTGGATTACATTCTCATCTATACCCACTGTCGAGACGAAGTATCCGTCCGACCATACCCCATCTGTACCCCAATATATTTGCGTTAAGAACGGGAATTTTTGCTTCATCTGCCGTGACATGTTCTGTTTTATTATCCCCACTGCTTTTCCTACTGCCATCGTTGGCGGAATCGATACCAGCATATGTATGTGGTCTTTATCGTGATTTACTACCTTTATTCGTATTAGTGGGTAGTGCTCTCTTATTTCCGCCAACTTCTTCTCGATATATGCAAAAATTCCTTCATTTATTACCTTTCGTCGGTATCTTGTGACCAACACAATATGATAATCACATTGGTATACACAGTGCGAAAGATTTGTCAGTTCCATCCCGCATATTATACTTCACCCCCAAAGATGCAGGGAGAACTCCATCCCTCGACCTTACGGTCGGGGTATTAAGTATGGAAAGATAAAT
>Ga0214474_1000159_pt1 | contig 36288 bp, 29 predicted proteins | sample RVTome_2_FD_187335 | JGI IMG/M metagenome (GOLD analysis project Ga0214474, IMG submission 187335) | Soil microbial communities from uranium-contaminated site in the Upper Colorado River Basin, Wyoming, United States - RVT95D214 HiSeq ... | reverse complement strand
TGCATCTCGCATTTGGGAAACAATAAAAAGGCCACAGCGCAATCATATTGCAGGCCAGGGAGAGAATGATCAAGACTTACATCCGGGTCGAACTGAGCAGCGAGGGTGAGTCTCCTAAGCAGATCATAGAGAGGATGAGGCGGATAGGGGCCCTACCCGTCGTGGGGGACTACGACTTCGAGCTGGAAGTGAGCGAGGATGAGCGGCTGTTCGACAAGCTCGAGAAGATACACGCCGCGCTCAAGGGCTCGATGGTCAGATACACCCTGACAACCCGGACTGATATGCCGGCAGCCCCTGGGGAAAGGGGCAGGGTCACGGTCACGCCGATGATCGACCAGAAGCCGGTTGAGCTGAAGAGAAATCTGTACAAAGCTAAGCTCGAGCGGTGGCGCGAGATGGGGCTGGATGTTTCGGAACTCGAGCCGCTGCTAGACAAGGACCTCGATCATTTCAAGGAGGCCAGCAAGGATTTCCTGAGGACGCATCTTGACAATCTCGCGGTCGTCAAGGATAAGCATCCTCCCGAGAACCAGATCGATGGAGAGATCCTAGATCTCATGGATGAGACCGGCAAGACCTTGAAGGGGGTCATGTCGACCACAGGATACTCTGAGAACATCGTCACACTCTCTTTGGGAAGGCTGATCTCCGCCGGCAGCCTCAAGCGGATACAGAAGGGCGAGCAGGAGCTGTTCTGCCTGATCCCTCCGCCCGCACCTCCTATGCGGAAGCCTCTCAAGAGGCTCCCGGCCGAGGATGTGGACGAGGCTGAGGAACGGACTCTCATGGCGATCCACGAGAAAGGGTCGACGAGAGAGCAGATCATTCGGGCGACTCGGCTTCCGGAAGTGCAGGTGACTGAGGCTTTGAGCTCGCTCTCCAAGAAAGGCGATATCAGGGTGGTCCGGAAGGCGGGTAAAGCGGTCTTCTACAAAGCTTGAGGGCCCGTATTGCGCGCCCGAGCCAGTATTCTACAAAGGTTTAATAGAGAACCCTTCGATTGCGCGCCGAACCAGAAAGGTGCGGAATGAAAGCCCTCGACGTGAGGAATGTCCGGTTCAGATATGAGGGATCGGACCATTGGGCGCTCAGCGGTCTTGACCTGACGGTCACTAAGGGTGAGTTCGTCACCCTGCTCGGCTGCAATGGCTCGGGCAAGTCCACTCTGTGTAAGCTCTCCAATGGCCTCATACCCCACGCGATACACGGCACGCTGGAGGGTGATATCGAACTCTTCGGGAACAACATACGCGACCACTCGGTTGCCGAGCTCTCGACCTTGGCGGGGATAGTGTTCCAGGAACCCGAAAGCCAGCTGTTCTGCATGAGCGCGGAAGAGGAAGTGGCGTTCGGGCCCGAGAACCTCGCGGTTCCGCGCGCCGAGATAGAGGAGCGCGTGGAATGGGCCTTGAACCTGGTGGGGCTGAAGGGATACAACGATCGGTCCCCTGCGAGCCTATCCGGCGGTCAGAAGCAACGTCTGGCGATAGCAGCTGCGTTGTCCATGCGTCCAGAGATGTTGGTTTTGGACGAGCCGGCCTACGCACTTGACCCCGTCGGGCGTCTCGAGCTCTACTCGATGCTTCGAGACCTCAGAACCAGGTATGGGATGACGGTGGTTTTGGCTGAGAGGGACGCCGAGGATGCAGCCACGTTTTCCGACAAGGTGGTGCTGATGAAGGAAGGGTCTGTGGTCGCTCAGGGACTTACAAGAGAAGTCCTTTCCGACCCCGACCTGTTGAAGAGCGTCGGTGTTGCCCCTCCCCAGATCCTGGAGATCGCCTCTATTCTGAACAAGCGCGGCTTGGGGCGCGATTTCTCATTTCTCACGGTTGACGAGGCTGAGCGAGATATCGCTCCTATGCTATCCTCTGGCAGGAGGGTTGCTGGCGGATGATTCCTCAGCCGGTAACAGACGGCGGCCCGACGATAATCTCGCTCGGAGATGTCAAGTTCACGTACGATGGAGGCGTGGAAGCGCTGAAAGGGGTCACGCTCAACATCAAGAAGGGTGAGTATGTCGCGGTCGTCGGCGGGAACGGGTCTGGGAAGACAACGCTAGCAAAGCAGATGAACGGCTTACTGCGCCCTGGGGGCGGCACCGTCACGATCGGAGGCAGACCAGCAGCGCCCCAGACGGTCGCGGAGCTCTCGCGAGTCGTCGGCTACGTTTTCCAGAACCCAGACCATCAGTTGTTCAGCCCCTCCGTCGAGGAAGAAGTGCTCTTCGGACCTGAGAACATCGGTTACTCGGGCCCCGATTCAAGGAACAAGGCTGAGCACGCGATGGCACTGATGGGTATAGGGCATCTGCGGAAGGAGCCCCCGCTCTCGCTCAACCTTGGCGCGAGGCGCAAGGTAACAATCGCTTCTGTTCTCGCGATGTCGCCCCAGGTCCTAGTGCTCGATGAGCCTACAACGGGTCTGGACGATCAAGAGTCACGGGACCTGATGGCCGGAATTGACGGCCTGAACAAGCAGGGCCTCACGGTCATTCTCATCACGCACGAGATGAAGATCGTCGCGGAGCATGCGAACAGAGTGGTGGTCATGGCCGAAGGCAGGATCGTGCTGGACTCCGATGTCAAGGGGGCCTTCGCAGACATCGAGCTGCTCAGGCAGAGCAAGCTCGTCCCGCCGCCGATCACACTTCTTGCCCATAGGCTCTCGGCCTACGGGATCTCGCGGGATGTGCTATCGACGGATGAGTTCGTGTTCGAGGCCTCAAAGATGATCGGGGGGAGCAGATGACCGGGTTCATAGACCTGTACACAGAGGCCGACACATTCCTGCACAGGATGGATCCGCGCGTGAAGATACTCGCGGTTCTGCTCCTGAGCATCCTAGCCTTCCTGCTATCTGGCCTGTCGTCACTCCTGTTGCTCCTGACGTTCATTTTCCTCCTGCTTTTCCTGGCGAGGGCGACTCTTGGCAAGACCTTGTTTGCGCTCAAGTTCGTTCTGCGGTTCATGGTGCTGATCGTGATACTCTGGCCCATCTTCGATCCTTCAGGGACGCCTGTGCTGGCGACTCTCGGCCCGGTCAAAATGACTGAGCCAGCCATCTGGAGGGGGGTGACCTCGGCAGTCAGGGTGGGATGCCTCGCCACGGTCTGGTACATCCTCATGTTCTCCACCTCACAGAGGGACCTCGTCAGGGCTCTCGTGAAGATGGGGCTCAGGTTCGATTTCGGGCTCGCCTTGGCAATCTCCCTGAGGTTTCTCCCAACCTTCAGCCTGACGATCGAGTCAATCAAGGATGCGCAGAGAGCCAGAGGGCTGGAGCTGGACAGGGGGGGCCTCCTCAGGCGTTCGAAGAACTACGTGGCGGTGCTCGCACCCACGATCGTGTCAGCGCTCAGGACTGCAGACACCCTCTCATTGGCCCTTCAGTCGAGGGCTTACGGGGCCAGGGCCGACAGGACGTATCTCCGAGATCTTCGTATGAGAAGCTCGGACTATGTCTCCCTCGCGGTTGTCCTCTTGCTTGTGGTGGTCCCCGCGTTCGCGATATTCTTCATGGGCGTTTCGCTCTGAATTCCTAGCGTCGCCTTGTTCTTCGAGCCTTCGCCCGTGCAGGGTTTAAGTATGAGTCCATCACTAGGCCATCAGGGACAGAAATGGCATCTGCACAGGAGGAGCAGAAGAAGACACTAGCCCTCGACAGCTCCAAGCCCGCGAAGTTCGTCTCGCCGAAGGCCGTCGCACTGTACGGCATCCTCACTGCCCTTACCGCAGCGATCACCTATGCTTCCTACACCCCGTTCTCGCCGACGAAGGGCTACTTCAACCTAGGCGACTCGATGGTCTTCTTCTCCGCGCTGGCCTTTGGGTGGAGGGCAGGCGCGATCTGTGGAGGGGTCGGCTCTGCAGCTGCAGACATCCTGCTCGGGTCCGGCATCTACGCCCCGATCACCCTTGTGGCCAAGGGCGCTGAGGGATTCGTATCCGGAGTCATAGGCAGAATGCACGGCGGGAACAAGTGGGCGATGGCGATGGGGATTGCGGCCGGCGGAGCATGCATGATCGTCGCATACTTCTTCGGAGAACTGTGGATCATCGACGTCGGCCTCGGAAAGGCGCTCGCAGAAGTTCCCGTTAACATCGGACAGGTCGTCTTGGGAGGAACGATCGGTGCCCTCCTAACATACTACGTCAGGCGGTCACGGACGGTCCCGCTTCCGGCATGATGGGCCTACTTCTTCAGCTTCGATAGTTCCCTATCCCCGACCTTGTCCTTCGGCATCAGCTTCTTTGCGAATACCATCATGTTCATGCCGAAGTTCATCAAGAAGGCTGGCATCGCGAAGCCGAACCTGGTGCCCGTCTCAACGAGCTTCCCCGGGTTCATTATCCCGTTCGGGTCAAGCGCCTGCTTTATGCTCCTTATCACGTTGGCGCCGTCCTTCCCGCGGTACTTGTCGAGGTTCGCGGCGAAGAATATTCCCAGGCCCAGGGCTCTTCCGCCATTCTCGAGGGCGATGTCCCCAAGCTTCTTGCCGAACCCCATGGCTGCCGTGGTCCTGAAGAAGTTGTGCTCGTCCGTGAGATAGTATGGCATCAGCATCACGGTGTTCCGGTCCGCAACTGTGCCGATGATTGGTGCCTTGAGCTTCATGCTTTTGACCAGCTTCGCCATCTCCGCGAGCGTCTTGTCGAAGTTCTCGATGGGGACGAATATCTCGCCTGGAATGACGCCCACTCCCATCTCCCTGACTCTGAACTCGTAGCTTCTCTCGCGCCACTCATGCTCTGCGACCTCGCTCGGCAGCTTCTTGCCTCCTACTGAGGACATGATCTCGTCCAGCTTCTTCTCCTCGAGATCCACGAGTTCCTTTGAGCCCGTGAGCGAGCATGTAATCATGCAGCCAACCTCTGGCGCCTCTTTTCCAATCGCTCTGAGGTATTCGAAGTGCATCCTGTCGCTGAACATTATGTGCATCGGGACGACATCGGTCCTCACGAGCTTCTTCAGAGCCGGGACGAACTTCGACAGTTCATCGAAGGCGTAGCTCGTCGGCCTCAGGACCTCTGGCTTCGGAAGGATCGTCATTGTGACTTCCGTGATCACGCCCAAAATGCCTTCGGAGCCGACGAAGAGCATGTTGAGGTTGGGGCCGGCACCGTTGGATGGGACTATCTTGTCTCCCGTGTGGATGACCACTCCCGTGGGCAGGACGACTTCGAGGTCTCGGACTATGTCCCCGGCGCTGCCGTACTTGTACGCGCCAATACCGGTTCCACCTGTGCCGATCCAGCCCCCGAGCGTGGCTGACGGGAAGCTGCTGGGGTAGCACGGAAGGAAGAATCCCTTGGCGTCTAGGGCCTCGGCGAGGGCCTTCCAGGTGATACCTGGTTGGGCAGTGACGACCATGTTCTTATCGTCGATGCTTATGATCTTGTCCATCGCGGTCATGTCCAGTACATATCCGCCCTTGACGGGGACCGAGCCTCCAAGGCCCCACGTGCCCGCCCCCCTGGGGACTATCGGCTTGTTCGTGGAGTTGGCCTTCCTGATCATCTGCACTACATCCTGCGTGTAGGCTGGCCTCACGACCGAATCGGGCATGGTCTTGAAAATCACGTCCATCTCCTTCGGCAACGGGGCAAGGTCATGGCTGTACAGTCTCCTTTCGAGTTCGTCGTTCGATGTCTCCATTGCAGGCACCTTCTAAATGCGAAATTGAACAGGGCGCTTGGGCGCCCACGCATGGTAAGCGGTCATCCCCAATAAAGCTAATCGTTGTGGGGCGCCTGACTGTCTGCCTGGAACCGGCATTTTTCGTCGGAACCTTATGGCATCACGTCGAAACCCTTTTATCCGTCCAGGGCGCAATGGGAGCCCGTACAAGCTGGGTTTAACTTACCCGGGGGAGAGAGACACTAATGAATGCTTCACTGCGCACTCTAGGGCTGTTCGCCACCCTAATCCTGTTGTTCGTGGGTATTGGGTATGTTGTGGGCGAAATATTCATGGGCGATTGGCTCACGGGCAGCCTGGTATTCCTGGGCATCGCTGCGCTCATGAACATCATAAGCTACTTCCTGAGCGACAAGATCGTCCTTTGGTCGTACAAGGCGAAGATGGTCTCAGAGGCGGAGGCCCCGAGGCTGCACAACATCGTCAAGAAGATCTGCCTCAAGGCCGACCTCCCGATGCCGAGGATCGCGATTGTCCCCAGCAGGAACCCGAACGCGTTCGCAACTGGCAGGAGCAAGAAGAACGCTGTCGTCGCCGCCACGGAAGGCATCCTGACCCTCCTGAACGACGACGAGCTCGAGGGTGTCCTCGCCCATGAGATGGCGCATGTGAGGAACAAGGATATCCTCGTCATGTCCGTGGCAGCGACCATCGCGGGTGCAATCTCGTTCGCTGCTAGGATGTTCTGGTACAATTCCATGTTCGGCGGAAGGAGGAGCAACGACAACGTCGCACTCTTTCTCATCGTCGCGGTAACCGCTCCCATCGCTGCGATGCTGCTTCAGCTGGCGATATCCAGGAACAGGGAGTATAAGGCTGACCGCGAGGGCTCGCTCATGATCCAGAGGCCCCTATCGCTCGCCCGAGCGCTCGAGAAGCTCGAGGCGGGGAACAGGAAGCACCCGATCGAGCGAGGGAATCCAGCGACATCCACCCTGTTCATTGTCAACCCGTTCAGAGGCGGCGGTTTCGTAAGTCTGTTCATGACCCACCCTCCGGTCAAGGAGAGGATCAGGCGGCTAGAGCAGCTCGCGGACCAGACGGGCTTCATTGGCTGAGAGCTTTCGAAAACTTCAACCAACCTTTTCCCATTTCTCTAGCTTCATCACGCTGGAGAGGGTCCCTCCGCGCTTGATCTCCTCTCGGACCCTGTTCTCCCTCTCAAGGACGTCGAGGGCGCGGTTCGCGACCTCCAACGCGTGTTCCTGAGGTACGACCACAACGCCGCTTTCGTCCCCGATTATCCAGTCCCCGGACCTCACTGTGACGCCGCCGCAGACTATCTCCTGGCCTATCCCTCCATAGCCCTTGGGCTCGCCCGCGTTGGAGGCTATGTGTCTGGAGAAGCATGGGAACCCGAGGTCGATTATGGAGTCTATGTCCCTCGCGGCCCCGTCTATTACGACGCCGGCGACGCCCTTGGTCTTGCAGCTCCAAGAGGCAAGCTCCCCCCAAACTGCAATCTCCCCCCCGCAAGCGTCTATGACTATCACATCCCCAGGCTTCGCCCTGTCAATGGCCTCGACCGGCTTCGCCCAGTCGCCATTGACAGTATGGACCGTGAGCGCCTTCCCGGCCATCTTGACACCGTGCTTGATCCTCGGGTGGATGCCTTTCATCGCGCCCTTCTTGTGCTGAGCATCGGCCACGTTGCAGGAGGACACCTTCAACAATGCGTTGAGCAAATCCTTCTCGGAATACTTCTTGAAAAGGTCCGTTTTGACAATCTTACCGGTCGTGATGGCTTTCTTGATCTTCCTAGCGGCGTCCGTCACGTCCCTGGCCTTGATGATGGCGCCGCCGACTATGACAACGGACGCGCCCGCGCGCACTACCTCAGGAGCGGTCTCACTGTTTATGCCACCGGCAGCTGCGATGGGAAGCCTGGTCGCCTTCGCGAGCCCCTTCAGCTCGGCCAGTGGCGAACCTCCAACCATCTGCTCATCCACTCCGACATGGACGCATATGTAGTCCGCGCCCATCTTCTCCACCTGTTTCGCCCTCGCGGGCTTGTCCTTCACATTGAACAGGTCGACCATTATCTTCGCACCGTACTGGCGTGCGCTCAGGACAGCCTCCGAGATGGTCGGGTCAGACGACACTCCGAGAATTACGACGATGTCGGCGCCGGACTTCGCTGCTATCTCGACCTCGGCGCCACCCACATCGATGGTCTTCATATCGGCGACTATCGTCTTCGAGGGGAACCTCTTCTTGAGCTGCCTGACTATCTCCATCCCTTCGCTCTTGATCAGAGGCGTCCCGACCTCTATCCAGTCGGCTCCTCCCTTCACGGCTTCCTCCGCTATGGCGAGCGCCCGATCACCGTGAACTAGGTCCAACGCGACCTGAAGTACTGCCCTCATCGTCCTCAAACACCTGCGTCCGCTGATAAATACATGTCGAATTCCCATACTGACTAGTAGCTGAAAACCCGCGGGAGCGACCGTTGCGTCCCGCGCGCGCCTGGAAGAAACAATAATAAGTTGTCCACTGCATTTCTTGAGACACAATGCCTCAGCGGACGGGTGAGCGCGAGAGGTGCGTCACGGGAATAGACGGCCTAGACACGATCCTGTACGGAGGGATACCGCGCGCGAACACGATACTTCTCACAGGCAGCTGCGGAACTGGCAAGACCTCCCTCGCGCTCGAGTTCCTCATTCACGGGGCGGTGAAGGGCGAAAGCTCCCTATTCATCTCTGTGACTGAGAACTCTGAGAAGCTCCTCGCGAACATAATCCCGTACTTGTTCTTCGACAAGTCGCTGATCAAGTCGGGCAGGCTGGTCTTCATCGATCTCCCGGTCATGTACGAGAGGCTCGGGATGACAAAGGCAGAGCTGGACATGGAGGAGATCGACCTGCTGGTGGCGGCGATCGCAAGCCTGGCCAAGGAGCTCGGCACGAGACGACTCGTCGTCGACTCAATCACCTCTGTCTGTTACAAGCTGCGGACGTCGGAAAAGATAAGGGACTTCATACTGAAGCTCAGCAAGGCGCTTTCGGACCTTGACTGCACCTCGATCCTCGTCAGCGAAGTTGCCGCGGGAGCGACCTCGTATTCTATGTTCGGCGTCGAAGAGGCAATATCGGACGGGATCGTCTTGATGGCGAACATGGAGAGGCGGGGAGATCTTCTGCGCACTCTCCAGGTCATCAAGATGCGAGGAACGATGCACTCACGAGCGAAATACGTGCTCGACCTCACGCCGGTCGGGGTCCTGCTGGTCCCGCTCCTCAAAGGAGGTAGCATCGTATGACGGACGTGAAGATGGCCCAGAACCTCGCGGACCAGCTGGGTGAGATCTCGCCTTCCTCTGCTGTGTCCCTTCAAATGAGCGTGGACAACTACCTCGAGGTCCTCAGAGGCATGATCGATCTTTTCGCGAACCGCAGAGGCATGGACACTGTGTACGTGACCGCGACGATATCCTTCGAGGCGATCAAGAGGATATTGCAGGCCCTCGACATAGACACGTCCAAGATCTACTTCGTTGACTGCATCTCCCACATCATGATGGGGGCTTCCGCATCACAGCTGGATGAACACACGACCCTAGTTGAGAGCCCAACGATGCTCGAGAACCTCATGCTGAAGGTGGAATACCTGCTCAGGCGTTCTCAGGCGAAGGAGAAGCTGGTCATAATCGACTCCATCAACTCCCTGGCCATACACAACAATAACTGGATCCTGTCTGAGTTCTTGCACATACTCGTCTCGGGGTTGAGGGCGAAGGAGGCCTACTCAATCATCCTCTCGGTTGAGGAGCACTCGACCCCCGAACTCAACAACATTGTCAACCTAGTGTGCGACCAGGGGCTCCGCGCGTCCGGGAAGGAGGTCTGAGATGAAGTTCACGAGCATCGGGATCCCCGCCTTGGACGAGCACATCGGGGGTGGCATCCAGAAAGGCTCGACGGTGCTGGTCACCGGCTCTCCGGGTTCGGGGACGGAGTTCTTCGCGAAGCAGTTCGCCTCCGCCGGGCAGGAACAGGTGACTTACTTCACATCCACGGAAAGGGACGAGGATGTCCTCAGCGTCATGCGCGAGTACGGATGGCGCACGGACCTGAGCATAGTCAACATAGGTTCCAGATACTATGAGGGCGTGCTCGCGAAGAAGCTGGAGATCAGCAGATACCGTCAGGAGGGAATTTCGCTCAGCGACATAAGGGGGTTCAAGGAGTCTGAGGCCAGGAAGGAGGAGAACCTCTTGACATTCCTGTCCTACGAGATATCGAAGCTCACCCCTCCGTTCAGGGTCGTGATCAACTCCCTCGACTTCTTCCTCGAGAACTATGACAGCGCCGAAGTGCTCATGTCCATGCGCACGATAAAGGCGCACACGCAGCACTCAGAAAGCGTCACCCTCATGACGATGCTCAAGGGTGTGCACGAATCGAGGATACAGAGCAGTATCGAGGATCTAGCGGACGTCATACTCGAGCTCGACAGGGAGAAGTTGGGGCACGAGTTCAAGAAGTTCATGATAGTTCAGAAGGTAAGGAACAGGCCGTCGATGGTAGGGATCATCCCGTGCACCTTCGACAAAACGGGTATTAGGCCCGGACAGTAGCTCCATGGGCGAGGGCGCAATTTCCCCGAATGTCGTCGTTTTATCAAGGCCCCGTAAAAGGCAAGAAGACTATGTCTTCTTCATGTCCAGGATAATGCGACATGGCCAGATGTCCGTATTCGTCAATCAGCGAAGACGACAACGCTCGACCTTGATAACCGGCCGCAAACCTATATAAACCACGCTCCAGCGTATTTACCATCACGCGGGCCGAAAAGGTCCGCAGGAGGACAAAACAATGAAGAAGATTTGGACTGTCCGCAGGGATGCGGAAGCGGTATCCCCGGTCATTGCGACCATCCTGATGGTTGCGATTACCGTCGTCTTGGCGGCTGTTCTGTACGTCATGGTCCTCGGCTTCGGAGGCAACACAAATGTTGCGCCGACTCTGGACCTGAGCAGGTCGAACTTCCAAAATGGATATAAGATGACGTGCACAGCCCCGACTGAAGACGTAGGCTGGGGTGACGTTACGATCCAGCTCAACGGAATAAGCTGGTCGAACTTCACGGCAACCGATCTGACGACTACAACCGGTGATGCGGCCGAATGGACCTACGGTAGTGGTAGGTCCGTTAACGGAGTCAGCGTCTGGCTGAACATAACCGATGTTGGTGGAAACGGCAAGATCAACGGCGGCGACTTTTTCACCATGACCTACGGTGGCGTCGGCTGGACCTCGGGTACCGACTATGCAGTGACCATGCTCTACGGTGATGACGTCATGGGCACTGAGGATTGGACCGGATAAACGCTGAGCATCTATTGGCGGTCGGAACCAAGCAAACCCTTTCTCTCCCCCCTTTTCATTCTTCCTCCTTCTAGCGCGGGCTTTGTTCGGCTTTGCCAGGGTCTCCTTCGGGAAAGAGATATCTGGGCAGGCATCGTTCCCATGGCGCATGCCCGTCAAGGATGAGGCACTTACGGTCCTCGGCACAGAACACGCTGAGCAGTTCATCATACGCCTGCTGCAGGCGCACGGTCCGCTCAGCACGATGGAGGTCGAGCAGCTCGCCCGTAAGGAGAAGAAGCGGTGCCCCGATCAGACAGTGCTTTTTCTGACCAAGATGAGGAAGAAGGGACTCGTAAGGGGCGAGCCCTCGGTTCAAAAGCGGGGCTGGGTGTGGTCTATACCCTAAAGAATCACTTCGCGGCTGGTCTGTCGTAGAGTATTACAGACGTCCTCGCGACCTGGTCCGTCCATTTCTGCCTGGGGTCGGTCGAGTCTACCGCCATGCCGATTATCCAGTCGAGGAGCAGTATGACCGGGAAGACCTTGGACACGTTCCGCATCAGAGCCTGAGAGAAGGACATGTTGCCCGTTATCGCTACAGCCTTCATGTGCATGATCAGCTTTCCAACAGTGCCTCCAATGTTGGACTCGAACAAGGCGGCGTAAATGAAAAGCACGAAGCCCGCCAAGAACCCCGGGAAGATGTAGGATATCCCCAGCAGGTGGAACAGGGCCCAGATCGGGAAGTACACCAACACGTAGTCGAACACTATGGCTACGAACCTTCTGAGCCAGTGCTCCTGAAGGACCTTGTCGTGGCTGAGATAGTCGAATCCGGTAACCATCGGCTTTCTCCTCAGCTCTCGGATGACTCCCCCGGCTATATTCTTTTCCGGTGAGCCACCGGCCACTCGGATCGCCCGTCTCTCATCATCGGTTCAGCAGGGATCTTTTCGTCATCGTGGCGCCCTAATATCGCGCTGCCCGCCTTAAGTATTATCCGCAAGTTCCCCCGACCCCATCTACACGGCTAAATACCGGACCAGCTACTGTGAGTACCTGCAATGTCAGAACTCCGGCTCTACGCGCTCATGGAGCGCGAGGACGACCCCAAGAAATGCACAGCGGCAAAGCTGCTTAGGCAGGGAGAGATCAGGGAGGCGGAGAGCATCTCGAAGATACCTAGGGGCGCCATCGTGCTTGACCCGGAGGCGGAGAAGTCCCTGTCCATGGAGGACAGGACGGATGTGGACAAGTTCGGCTTGCTCGTCCTCGACTGCTCATGGGAGCTGCTGGCGAGGTTCCCAAAGGTGAGGCCTGGGCTAAGGCACCGCGCCTTGCCCTTCCTGGTGGCCGCGAACCCGACCAACTTCGGGAAGGCTCAGAAGCTTAGCAGTGCGGAGGCGCTAGCAGCCTCCGCATACATCCTGGGTGAGAAGGCGCAGGCGGAGAGGCTCATGTCCAGGTTCAAGTGGGGCCCTACGTTCATCGACATAAACAGGGAGCGGCTGGACGCGTACGCTTCCGTGGGCACCAGCGCGGAGGTCGTCCGGCTCCAGGACGAGATGCTGCGTATGCTAGATGTATCGCAAAAGGATGTACAATGATAGACCCACTTACCTTTTGTATTGCATTGACGATTCCCGATACCCTTTTGTGCGGGCAGCAGAGAGGGGCGGAGCCTCGAGATCTTCTCGAGGGAGGCTAAGATGCCGAAGGAGTACACACCAGAGGATTTGATCTCCATATGGGAGGAGTTCTTGGGCGCGGAAGAGCGGAGACACCAGGTGTCCGCAATCGCCGACCTATACCCCGATGTCCGAAGCTTGTATGTCGACTTCCTGGACGTCGAGAAGCACGACCCTGACCTCGCCAACTACACCCTCGTGAACCCAACGCTCTCGGTCAGCTCCGCAGAAGAGGCCATGCGCAGGATGGTCTCGCACGCCTTGTCGAACCCGTTCCTGCACTTCAGGATCAAGAACCTCCCACGCGATTCGAGGATTGAGATCCGGAAACTCAGGGCGAAGCACCTCGGCACCTTTGTATCCGTGGAAGGTCTAGTTAGGAAGGCAACGGAGGTAAGGCCCAAAGTCACCATCGCGGAGTTCGAGTGCGTCAGATGTGGGCACAAGATTTCGGTCGAACAGGAGGGGATGCTGTTCCACGAGCCTCTGGAGTGCCCCAAGGACGATGGTGGATGCGGGCGCGGCTCGGGGTCAACCAAGTTCCGCCTGTTGACCGACCCTTCCAAATTCGTCGATACTCAGAAGATAGAGATACAGGAGCCTCCGGAGGGGCTCAGGGGAGGATCGCAGCCGGAGCGGCTCGCTGGGTACATCGAGGACGACATGTCCGGCAAGGTTTCTCCCGGCGACAGGATAATCATCAACGGCATCCTGAGGAGCCAGCAAAAGGGCACTCAGATCAAATCGACCCTGTTCGACATCAACCTTGACATCAACTCAGTAGAGTACGAGGAACACGAGTACGAGGAGATAGTGATCACGCCCGAGGACGAGGCGAAGATACATGAGTTCGCGAGATCGCCCGAAGTGTTCGAGAAAGTCATTGCCTCCATATCTCCCACGATCTACGGCTATCTCCAGGAGAAGGAGGCTCTTGCGCTGCAGCTGTTCGGCGGAGTCTCGAAGGTAATGGACGATGGGACGAGGATAAGGGGCGATATCCACATCGCGCTCATAGGCGACCCGGGAACGGCCAAGTCGCAGATCCTCAGGTATATGGCCCTACTTGCTCCCAGAGGGATATACACATCCGGAAAAGCCTCCTCGGCAGCTGGCCTGACCGCGGCCGCTGTGAAGGACGAGTTCGGGGAAGGCAGGTGGACCCTGGAAGCGGGCGCGCTCGTGCTCGCCGACAAGGGCCTGGCGTGCATCGACGAGCTCGACAAGATGAACGATCAGGACAGGTCCAGCATACACGAGTCTCTGGAGCAGGGGACGATCTCGGTGGCCAAGGCGGGCATCACGGCGACTCTACAGTCGAGGTGCGCGGTCCTCGGCGCGGCAAACCCGAAGTATGGCAGATTCGACGAGAACAGGAACATCGCCGAGCAGATCGACCTCCCTCCAGCGCTCTTATCCAGATTCGACGCGATCTTCACCATGACCGATAGGCCGTCACCTGAGGACCACAACATCGCGTCGCACATCCTGAAGGTGCACCAGAGGGGCGAGCTGAGGTCCCACGAGTCTCCTGAGAAGGTCAGCGGGATCGACGTGGTCGAGATAATGCGCGAATCGGATCAGGTGGTTCCATCGATGGACCGCGACTTCCTGAGGAAATACGTCGCCTACAGCAAGCGGCTGATCCCGATCATGAGCAACGAGGCCGTGCGAGTCCTCGAGGGCTACTACGTGTCCATCAGGAAGCTCGGTGAGGGCGAATCCGAATCCGTGCCCATCACGGCACGACAGCTCGAGGCGCTCATCAGGCTCTCGGAGGCAAGCGCCCGAGCGCGTCTCAGCCCGCTGGTGGGCGCCGAGGACGCCAACCGCGCAATCAAGATCGTCGACTACTATCTCAGCAAGGTCGCCAGCGACGGGGGCAAGAGGGACATAGACATCATCGCCACGGGCACCAGCAGGAGCCAGAGGGAGAACATCTATGTCCTCAGGAACCTCGTGCAGCAGCTGTCGGATGAGCGCAGGGGCGTGAGCGTCGAGGAGCTCATCCAGAAGGCGGGAGCGGAGGGAGTACAGGAGGATAGGGTCCGGTCCCTGCTCAAGCGGCTGAGCGACGCTGGAGAGATATATTCTCCCCAGCCAGGGTACTACAAGCTCGCGACAGAGGAGCGCATCGGATGATCAGCATCAAGCTGTATAGCAAGGGCAGCGAGCTGCTGGTGGCAGCCTGTGACGCTGACATCCTCGGGCAGACCTTCAGGTCGGAAGGGCTCAAGATACACGTCTCGGAAGGATTCTACAAGGGCGAGAGCGGCGACGAGGAGATGCTGGTATCTCGGCTCGAGATGGCCACGGTGGCGAACCTTGTTGGAAAGCGGACGGTGGAGATCGCGATAGAACGCGGCTTCGTCGATCCCGGGTGCGTTCTAGTCATCGGGGGAGTGCCTCACGCGCAGATAGCGAGGATGATGTGATTGTTCTGCGTGGAATGCGGCAAGGAGGGGGAGCTGATAGGCTCTCTGTGCATCGAGTGTTTCTCGAGCAAGCACATGAAGGTGTCTCTGCCTGACCACGTGGACCTGATAACCTGCGCTCACTGCTCATCGATGTCGTTGGACGGCCGCTGGCAAGACGTGGGGTCTGTCAGAGAGGGGGCCGAGGCAGCTATCGCCTCCGCGGTGGCCATTCCTAGAGGTGCCAGCGTGAAGGAGATGAGCATAGAGCTGTCCGAGAAGGACGAGCGGAACATGGATGTCAGGGCGCGCTTCGTCGTGGCCGTCGAGGGGCACGAGTTCGTCCGAGACCTCTCGACGATCCTCAGGCTCAAGCGAGGCTCGTGTGACCAGTGCTCCAAACAAAAAGGGAGCTACTACGAGGCGGTCTTGCAGGTCAGGGGGGACGAGCGCTCGATGAACAAGGACGCGGAGCGGGAAATCGAGCGCATGGTGCGGGACAGGGTCGCTGCCATGAGGAAGTCCTCTAGAGGCGCGTTCATAAGCAAGATCGAGCGCGTCAAGGGAGGGCTCGATTTCTACTTCAGCACAGCGAAGGCCGCCGGGGCCGTCGCTAGGGAGATCCAGGATACAAGATGCGCAGAGTACAAGGAATCGTCAAGCCTGTGGGGCAGGCGGGACGGTGAAGAGGTCTATCGGATGACCTACCTCGTCCGGATGCCGGGGTTCGCTAGGGGTGATGTCGTGGAGTTCGAGGGCCGGGACTACTTCGTGTCCCGGATGTCCCGGAACGCAGTTCAAGGGATCGACCTGGTGACCGGCGAGGAGAGGTTGCTGAAGATTAAGAGCGTCGACTCCTGCGTGCTAGCGGCTGGGAAATCGAAGATTTTGAAAGCGGTGGTGCTCGTCGACAAGGAGCGCGAGGTCCAAGTCCTCGACCCCGAGGGCATGTCCCCGTTGGATATCGTGAAGCCGAGGGGATTTGTAAGGAATGGGGAGCAGATACGCCTCGTGAAGACGAGGCTCGGCGCGTACGTCCTCAGCGATAGCTGGTAGTCGGCCTGTCTTCGTCGGTCCCATCCAAAGGCATTAATTCTATCATGCCTTGTCAGGTCGCGAGGTAGTCATCATGGTCTCTGAGACCGACATCCAGAATGTCGTTGTCGAGCTGCTCAGAAAGGCCGTAGTCAAGCTCCCAGCCGATGTCGAGGAGGTCCTGAAGAAGGCCTACGCGGCTGAGACTGATGAAGTGCCGAGGATGCAGCTCAAGGCGATCGTGGACAACATAGACTTGGCGATCAAGGGAAACACGCCCATGTGTCAGGACACAGGCGTGACGATATTCTATGTCACGCTGCCAAGGGAGTGCAAGGTGAACGTGGAGAAGGGAATCATCGAAGGTGTAAGAAAGGCGACCAAGGAGGTCCCGCTCAGGCCCAATGCGGTGCACCCGATCACCCGGAAGAACCCTGGAGATAACGTCGGCGAGAGGATGCCTTACATCAACTGGAAGGTGGGCGACCAGGATTACATCGAAATCACTGTCATGACAAAGGGCGCCGGCTCGGAGAACATGAGTCAGCTTGCGATGCTCACGCCCACTCAGGGCCTGAAAGGGATTAAGGAGTTCGCCCTCGGCACTGTTCTGAGGGCGGGGAGCAATCCGTGCCCGCCAACTGTGATAGGCATGGGCATCGGCGGTTCCGCGGACATATCGATGAAGCTCGCGAAGGAAGCGCTCCTCAGGCCGATCAATGTCCGGCACAAGGACCCGGAGATCGCAAAGCTCGAGACCGAGCTCTATGAGGCGTTCAACATGCTCGGTATCGGCCCGATGGGCCTCGGAGGGAAGACGACTGTCCTCGGAGTCAACATCGAGTACGCTTACTGTCATACGGCGAGCTTGCCCGTTGCGATAAACGTCCAGTGCTGGGCCGCGAGGCGCGCGACCGTGAGGATCCACAAGGATGGCAAGCTTGAGTTCACCACACACAAGGGGGTCTGAAGATGGCAAAGAGGTTGAAGACGCCGCTGGCCGAGAGCGATGTGCGCTCGCTGAAGGCGGGCGAGACCATCTATCTGGACGGGATCATCTACACTGGCAGGGATGAGGTGCACATACACGCCCTCGAGTATCTGGAGAAGGGCAAGAAGATACCGGTCGACTTCAAGTGTTGCGCCCTATTCCACTGCGGCCCCATCATGAGGAAGGTCGGGGAACAGTGGGAAGTCGTGGCTGCGGGCCCGACGACTTCGGGAAGGATGAACTCCCTCGAGCCGCAGTTCATCGAGAAGTTCAGGCCGGGTGCGATCATCGGCAAGGGCGGGATGTCCCAGCCAACCGTGGATGCCATGAAGAAGTTCGGGTGCGTCTACCTGGCCATCACGGGAGGGGCCGCAGTCCTGGCCGCTAAGGGCATAAAGAAGGTCCATGGCGTGGAGTGGTTCGAGCTTGGCATGCCGGAAGCGATCTGGATAATGGAGGCTGACAACTTCGGCCCGCTCACCGTCGGAATCGACGCGCATGGGAACAGCCTGTTCGCGGATGTCACCACCAAAATCAAGGAGAACGAGCAGAAAGTTCGAGCGAAGCTCGGCCTGAAATGAGCAGAGCGAAAGGGCGGGCCTATCACTCGCCCTCTTCCAATTTCCCTTCCTCTTCCTTCTTCTCTTGTTCTTCTTCCTCCGATTCAGCTTCGTCGTAGACCGCAGGAGACTCCTCAGGCGACTCGAACGTGCGGATTCTCAGGATGACCGCTATCGCGAGGATGATGATTGTGAGGAACAGAGCGAGGATCATCATGGAGTGCGCCAGGTCGAACCCGAGGAAGAATCCTCCGAACATCTCCCGCTTGGGCTCGAGGAGTACCTGGTCGAGCCTCGCGGTGCCTTCCTGCGTGATGACCACCTGTCCGATCTCCCTGGGTTTGTAGCCCTCGTACTCGAAGCTCACGGTGTAGTTGCCTTCGGTGAGCCCAGTGAATGTGAATTCGCCGTTGATGTTCGTGATCGTGCTTCTCGGGTTGGGCTCGTAGTTCACGATGGTCACCGTCACACCGCTGAGCGGCTGTGACGGGTTCGTGGAATCATAGACCGCACCCTGAAGCGCGCCAGGCTGCCCGACCATGATGATGTTCTGCTGCTTCTCGCTCCCTCTCGGGATGACGACACCCGTCAAGGTGGTCACGTTGAAACCCTCGAGGGTCGCGTTGATCGTGTAGGTTCCCGCAGGTATGTTCTTGATCTCGTACTCTCCCTCTATTGTCGAGTTCGCGGAGTAGTTGGTCCCGACTACATCGATGTGCACCCCAGGCAGGAGAAGAGCACCCGCCTTCACGACACCAAAAAGGCGCGTGGGTTTCTCCTCCAGCTGGAAGTTGATGTTGGTCGTCTCGACGCCGCTCGTCACGACCACATTCGAATAAACGCTGGTGTTGAATCCTTCCAGTGTCGCGCTCAGGGCGTACGTGCCCGATGGAAGATTCGGTATCCTGTACGCGCCATTCTCATCCGTGGTAGCTATTATGATGATCTCCCCGACTCTCACCGAGACGTTGGCTCCTTCGAGAAGCTCGCTGGTTGTCGCGTGGACCACGATTCCTGAGATCGCACCTGTTCTCGATATGAGGGTGAAGTCCAGCACGGAAACCCCGCCCGTACCGAGCACCACGTCCTTCGTCTGACTGACGAACCCGTTCGCGCTCGCGTTGACAGAATGGGTTCCGCCAGGGATTCCTTCGAGTCTGTAGGTTCCGTCAGACCCGGTCATATTGGAGTATCCGAGGGCGCTTATGGACACCGTTGCCCCTGAGATAGGGCTCGCAGAGCCGTCCTGCACCGTCCCGAGTATGACTCCTCCTCCGAGGACGAGACTGGCATAGCTGGTCGTCTGCGGGATGACGACGACTACTTGGTTAGGAGATGGTTCATATCCGGTTCTCTCGGCCCAGATTGTGTACGAGACCTCCGTGGTATTGTCTGCTCCGAGTCCGGTGATTATTGCCACGCCCGTTTCGTTCGACAGCCAGGTGGTCGAGTTACTCGCCATGCGGACGACGGCCCCTTCGACAGGTCTTCCCACATCGTCTGTCACGTTGACGTGTATCGTGGCGGAGTACTCGATCGCCATCAAGCTCGCCATTCGCTGTGGCTCGGGCTCAGCCTGAAGGGCCACAATCGAGGACAGAGCGGCGAGGAAAACCATTACTGCGGCCGCTCTAGCCAGCATAGCGCGACGGTCCGGCGTAGCCATCATACACCCATTACGCTTCTCAATCACATAGTCACGATAAATACATTTGCCGGGGCCTGGCATCGGCTACTTCTTTTGCGCTGCATTTGAAAACGTATTAATACGGACACCGAATAACGAAGATGAATTCACGGTTGCCTGACATGATCCAGAAAGTAGGTAAGAGGTCCACTACGGAACAGGTGCTCTCCCTCATGCACCCTGTCGTCTCCGAGTGGTTCAGAGGGAAGTTCGGGGAAGTGACCGAGGCCCAGTCCATGGCAGTCCCGATCATTCACAACCGCCAGAACGTTCTCGTGTCATCCCCGACGGGCTCTGGAAAGACACTTACCGCCTTCCTAGCTGTCCTGAACGAGCTCATCTTGAAGGCGGAGAAAGGAGAGCTGGAAGACCGCATATATGCAGTCTATGTCTCTCCATTAAAGGCCCTGGCGAACGACATAAACGAGAATCTGCTGAACCCGCTGTCGGAGATATCATCTCTATTCGAATCAAAGGGTCTCGATCCGCCCCAGGTTAGGGTCGCGGTCAGGACCGGAGATACTCTGCCCTCGGAGCGACAGAGGCAGGTCAGGTCCCCGCCGCACATATTCATAACGACTCCTGAGTCGCTCGCGCTCGTGCTCTCGACACCGGTGTTCAGCAAGAAATTCGAGAAAGTGGACTACGTGGTCGTTGACGAGGTTCACGAGGTCTGCGACTCCAAGCGAGGAGTCGCTCTCTCGCTATCCCTTGAGCGGCTTCAGAACATGTGCGCCTCCGAGCTCGTCAGAATCGGCCTTTCTGCCACGGTCGCGCCCATCGAGCAGGTCGCGGAGTTCCTCGTAGGTCAGAGAAATGGGAAGCCGCGGTCCGTCAAGGTCGTCGAAGTGTTCCAGCAGCGCGATCTCGATCTCAGGGTGATATGCCCCGCGAAGGACATGACCGCTCTTTCCTACGAGGTCGTCAATTCGAAGATGTACGACCTGCTGAAAGGGATGATAGAGGAACACAAGACGACCCTCGTGTTCACGAATACCAGGAGCGGCACCGAGAGCGTCGTCTACAAGCTGAAGGAGCGTGGGCTCGAACAGGTTGGGACGCACCACGGCAGCCTCAGCAGAGAGACTAGGCTGGATGTCGAGACCGAGCTCAGGGCGGGAGCCCTGAGGTCTGTGGTGTCCTCAACCTCGCTCGAACTCGGGATAGATATCGGTCACATAGACCTGGTGATTCAGATAGGCTCGCCCAAGTCGGTGGCGAAGGGGCTTCAGCGTGTGGGGCGGTCGGGGCATCAGTACGGAGGAACTTCCAAGGGTCGGATAATCGTATTCGAGACAGACGACCTGGTAGAGTGCGCTGTGTTGTGCCGCGCAGCCCACAGGAAGATGATCGACAGGGTTACGATACCGATGTCCTCGCTGGATGTCCTAGCTCAGGTGATCGTGGGCCTCTCCATCGAGCGCCCCTGGAAGGCCGAGGAAGCCTTCGAACTCATCCGTCGCTCTTACTGCTACAAGGACCTCACGAGGAAGCAGTTCGACAGCGTTCTCCGATACCTCGGAGGCAAGGACGAGTTCGAGGGCGTGTATTCGAAGATATGGTTCGACGACAACAGCATGACCTTCGGCAAAAAGCGCGGCTCGAGGATGATCTACTACCTCAATCAGGGGACCATTCCAGAGGAAGCCGACTACAAAGTCTTCTCCGAGCGCGGCTCCATGATTGGATCCCTCTCCGAGAAGTTCGTTGAGCGCCTTTCATCCGGAGACATCTTCGTCCTGGGCGGAAGAAGTTACGAATTCATCAAGACGAAAGGGACGAAGGCGTTCGTGAAGAGCGCTAGTGGCAGGAAGCCGACGGTCCCGTCTTGGACTGGTGAGATGCTCCCGAGGAGCTTTGACCTCTCTGTGCTGATTGCCGAATTCAGGAACGAGATGGATGAGCATTTGGAGGAAATGACCGAAGCCGAGGTCGCCGCTTGGCTTATGAAGGAGTTCGACGTGGACGAGGGCTCCGCGACGACGATAATCAACTATTTCAAGGAACAGAGGATGCTGGCGAAGGTCCCCACGAACGAGCGACTGGTCATTGAAGGATACGTTGACCAGTCCGGGAACAAGAACGCTGTGTTTCATTTCCCGTTCGGCCGCCGGGTCAACGACGCCCTGAGCAGGGCTTATGCGCACGGCCTGTCCGGCAGGCTAAGGTCGAACGTTACAGTATCGGTCACTGATGACAGCTTCATGCTCACCGCTCCCAAGAACTTCAGGCTGGAGGATTTGGAAGGGATGGTATCCTCGTCGAGCCTCGAGCAGATGCTCAGGGGCGCGGTCAGGGATTCCGAGCTGTTCTCGCAGCGCTTCAGGCACACCGCGACCAGGAGCTTCATGATCCTCAGGAACTACAAGGGCAAGGAGTTGTCAGTGGCTCGCCAACAGATTCGATCCCAGAGGCTCCTCGACGCCTTGCACGAGATCGAGTCCTTCCCCGTCATGACTGAGACTTACTCGGAGATACTCACTGAGGTGATGGACCTCGAGCACGCGCGGGAGGCGCTCGCCAGCATCGAGGACGGCCGAAGGAGAATCGAGTACATTCCGTTCTCCGGCGTGCCCTCTCCGTTCGCCCACAACGTCATCCTGGTAGGCGTGTCCGACATCGTCCTGATGGAGGACAGGAGCATGTTGCTCCGGGAGCTTCATCGCAAGGTCCTTTCCAGGGTGCTTGGTGAGGAGGCGGTCACTGAGTATCAGTTCGACCCGGACGAGGTCGCTGAGTATTATTCCGCCAAGTTCCCGAAGATATCGTCCAAGCAAGGCATCTTGGACGCTCTCGAGAAGGCCGGCCCAATGAGCCTGTTTCGGGAGAAGGGGGAGAGCGTCTTCTCCAGGTCGAAGATGCCGTTCGACAGGCTCAGACAATGGTCCTCCGAGCTGCTGAGAGAAGGGAAGGTTAGGTCCGTGTGGATCGGTGAAGACGTCTACGTCTCCTCGAAAGATTATGACATGTACGCCTGCGTCCACCGGAAGGAAATGGCCCACACTCCTCTCGAGAGCGAGATCCTCAGAGTGTTGCAGGAATCCCCCATGACACAAGCGGGCCTGATGGAATCCCTAGACAGACCTAGGACCGATGTCAAGGAGGCGCTGCGAAGGCTCGAAATGGCCAACGAGGTGTTCAGATCGGGTATCCACGGAGAATCCTACGAGTATTCCGCCGCTCCTCAAACTGGCATTCCAGACAAGCACTGCGTAGAAGAGGCCGTCCGCAGGCATATCACATTTCACGCGCCAATCACCGTCGAAGACATCGCATACGAGGTTGGCATATCGGAGCATGACGCCGAGCAGGCACTTAGGGAGCTGACCCGGGATGAGATTGTCGTCTCGGGAAGGTTTGTTGTCGGCGAGCAACAGCAGTACATGTTATCCAGGGACTACCTGAAGCTGAAGTCGAAGGACCAGCCCGTCTTTGATAGAGATACTGTCAGGGCATACGCCGAACGGAAGCAGTTCGAGAAGATGCCGTCAATCCGCAGCCTGTTCGAGAAGTTCGGTGAGGCCGGGATGATCTTCGATGTGTTCCAGCGGGTGAGGAACTTCGATATGGCCGAGTTCGGCAGGATGCGAGACTCCGGGGAGATACTGCTCGGTAGGTTCGTCCGGGGCAGGCTTAGGTATGTCCTGGCAGACGATGTTCCGTTCTACCTCGCATCGTACCGAAAGGAAGGGCTGGACAAGTATGAGTCAGCGATCATGGATACAGTGCAACGGCTAGGCTCAGGGACGTACCAGCAGATCGCGGAAGCGTCCGGTTTTCCGCCGGACATGATGCGCGACCATTTCGATTCTCTGGATAGAAAAGGGTTCCTAGTCAGGCTGTACGACGAGGCCGAATCCTGGAGCTCCCGGAACATATACGCGCTCTGCGATGCTCAGCCCGCGGACAAGGATGCTCTCGAGCACGTGCTTACGAGGTATGTCAGAGGTTTCGGCCCCGTGACGGTCCTGCAGGCTGCGACATATCTTGATTCGGAACCGGACGAGGCTAGGAAGCTCCTGGCTCGGGTGGGCGCAGTCCCGATCATTGTCGGCCTCGAGAGGACCGAGATGTATCTGATGCCCGACGAGCTCCCTGAACTCGAGAAGGAGTTCACCCCGGACGAGACAGTGCACATACTCTCGCTTTACGACCCATTCCTGAGCGACAAGTGGACGGAGATAACGTCGCGATTCGGTGAGGGTTGGATCTTCCCAGTCGTTCATCATGGGAAGATAGTCGGGATGGTAGAGAAATGGCTGATGGCCGGTTCCGTCGAGATAAGAGAGTTATTCTTGGACGATCCAGGATTGCTCGGACGGCTAGTAGATTCGATCGATTCGATGATGGCCTTCTACAACGCCCTCAACGTCGATATCGTCCGCGTAAGGAGCGTTCTTGGAACAGAGGTCGATACTCTCTCGCCCGAGATCAGGCACGAGCTCCTCAGGCGCGGATATGAGTCGGCCAACGGGATGCTGGTCAAAGGCGGGCTGGTTACTCCGTGCTTCGAGCAGTCCGACCTTCTCGATGTCATGTTCTCTCTGCAGAATCTGGAGCCGTCCACAAGGCTCAAGGACATCAGGCAGTTCCTGCACAAGTATGGTGGGATCAGGTCGGACCGCGAGGTCATGATCCGGGTATCCAAGTTCGAGCCAGTAGACCGCCTGCACAAGAAGGGCGAGGTTGTGAGGGGCCATCTCATCCCGGACCGCATGGGCTACTGTTGGATGGATGACGCGAGTTTGTACCGGGCGGCGAGGCTCACCAAGATGGACAACGATGAGCGGCTTGTCATGCGGATTGTCAAGGATCAGCAGCCCATCAAGCGCGAGAGGCTCCTCACCCTATCTCCGCTGGGTCACGAGGACACGATCGAGTCCTTGAGGTCGGTGTACAGCGCCTCGCAGGTGTACATGGACTTCTCTCAGGGATATGTGGCAACCCAGAAGACGAGGATGACGAGACAGAGCGCGTGGCCTGTCGTTCTGAAACGGTTGTTCGACAACTTCGGAGTGTTCAGCGCCGAGTCCCTCGCTATGCTCTTAGGCCACGAGATCCCGATGAAGGAGCTCAGGCGTGCTCTCAGGCAGCTCGAAGATGACGGTTGCCTTGTGAAAGGATTCATGCAGAGAGGTTCCGACACTCTCCTCTGGGCCAGCAAGGAAGCCTTCGCCATGCTCGGGAAGACGCGATTCACCCTCGAGTTCGTGCTCTCCCCCGGAGACCAGATAATCCAGTATCTGCGCTGCACTCTCCGCTCGATGCTGCCGGAGACTGGAAGGTTCGTGGTGTTCTCCGGGAGCAAAGTGATTGGATCGTTCGCTGGCAAGATGCGCAATGGTAGGCTCGAGGTCAGTGACATCCAGGGAGAGCCGAGGTGCGACAAACTGATTTCTGAATATGCTCGAAAGATTGGCGCGGTTGCCGCGGGCCGCGATTCTGGAAGGATTCCAGATTGGGAGATCATCGAGTTCTATCAGAAGAGCCATCCAGGCGTGAGTTAGGTCCGGAGGGTCAACGCCCGCTCGTGAACCTGCACGCCCCGGCTGACGCGTAGGCTCTCTCGTTGAGGTAGATGTACTCCTGAGCGTAGCCAGCATACGGCCCGAAGCTGCTCGCGGCGAATTCCCGAAGCTTCGCGTAGGAGCCTTTCTGCCCGTACAGCCTTGACAGAGCACGCTCCATCCAGACGTCGATAGGGAACGCCTCGAGCTTCCCAAAACCGAATAGTGACACGCAATCCGCGACCTTGTCTCCAACTCCTGGAAGCTCCTTCAGCTCCTCTCTCAGTTCTTCGTATCCCAGCTTCTTCAGATGCCTCAGCTCGTCCTCATCGACAGCTCTGCACAGCTCGTGAAGGTACTTCGCCCGGTACCCCAGACCAAGCTTGGCAAGGTTATGCACGCTCGCTTCACTCAGCTCTGCGCGTGTCGGGAACGAGAAGACGTCACCGACGATCTCGCGGCCATACTCTCTCGAGATTGCATTGATCATCTTGACTATGCGCGGGATGTTCGCATATGTGGCCAAGACGAAACTGGCGAGGGCTTCCCACTCGTCGATCTTCACTATTCTCAGCCCGCGCATGCTTCGCAGCCCCTTCGCAATGACCTTGTCCTCCGCGAGGACTTTCTGTATCTTGCTCACATCGTCCTGAGCCCTCAGATGTATTCTCAGATCGTTCTTGACATCGCGATTCCCAGGTACTGCTTTCGCGTGCAGAGTGCCACCTTTCATCGTCAAGACGAGGCAGTTGTCGAGCAGCGGTCCGGACCAGGTCCCGTTAGGACGCTGGCTCCACCTGAATGTCTGGCCACACCCAAGAGTCTGCCCGAGGTCGAGTGGGCGGATGCATAGCTCGAATTTCGCTCCCAAGGATTTCCCCATCGTCTATCTCTTGTATCCGATCTTCCTCAGGAACGACTTTCTGTCCTCGACATCCTCCGGCTTCTCGACGCCCTTCGGCCTCTCTCCGTCGATCACGCCTACTATCCCCCGTCCGCGCCCGTTCTCCGCCACGATCACATCGACGGGGTTAGCCGTCGCGCAGAATATCGAGCAGACCTCTGGCACCTCTTTGATCCGGTTGAGCACATTGATGGGATATGCGTTCTCTAGTACGATTACGAAGGTATGTCCCGCTCCTATCTTGACCGCGTTGTCCTCAGCGATCTTCTTCAGCCTGTCATCGTTGCCATCTGACCTCACAAGGCACGGCCCTGACGCCTCGCAGAACGCCAGTCCGAACTTGGCTTGCGGGACCGAACACACCACCGCCTCGTAAAGATCCTCCGTGGTCTTGATGAAGTGAGTCTGACCTATGATCACATTCGCGTTCTCAGGCATCTCGACTCTGACCGAAACGAACTCCATCTTCTACCCCCTCGGACTCTCATGTCGCAGCTCATGGAAATAAGTTTCTCCGAGTTGCCAACGGTCTTCTGGAATGCCGCGCCTCAATTCGTTATCAATTCACGAAATCACAATGATTAACTATTTATCCAGGCATATCGTAAAGTGGGACAACAACCTGTAGGAGGCCCTGCCAATTGCCAGTTTCTAGCGGGGAAAAGCTCTGCCCCATCTGTGATTCTCCGCTCGCGCCAGGTTCCAGGAAATGCAGCTTCTGCGGAACCGACCTTACGATATTCGATATCGAGGTGGAACCTTCTCCGAAAGCGCCCGAGCCTCAGCCCGCTGCGCGAAAGTCTTTGGAGATGAAGGTCGACGAGGTGTTCTCGAGACCGCCGCCTGCCCGCCAACCGCCCGCGCCAGTGAGGGAAGCCGCTCCGCCTAAGCCGGCTCCTGCCGCTACCGAGCGTCCTCCTGAACCTGCAAGATATGCGCCTCCGAAGATCGAGACCCCCAGTGTCATCCGAGAAAGACCAGTTCCTTATGCAGCTCCTCCAGTGTCTGAACCCGCCCCTTCCCCAATGCCATCAATCGAGGAGAAGGAGGAGGTGCCCTCGGGGGAGTTCTTTGAGTGCCCCCAGTGCGGCGCCCGTGTGCCGTCCAGTGCAAGCTCGTGCCCGAAGTGCGGAGTGCTCTTCGCGGAAGAGGGCGCTGATATGTTCCAGTGCCCTGCGTGCAACACACTCGTCAGCATGGATGCCAGGAGTTGCCCTGGCTGTGGTGCGATCTTCGTGGAGTCCGCAGAAGCGGCCTCCGAGGAAAGGGTTGCCCCCGCTGCCGAGCTCGAGAAGGAGGAGCTAGAACCTCCGGTGACGACAGTCGAACCGCCTCCCCAAAAGCCCAAGCCGTCAAAGGAGCCCGCCAAGGAAGAGGAAGTCAAGGAGAAGAAGACTGGCTTCAGCCTCTTCAAGCGCAGGAAGAAGGAGGAAGAGCCGGTCGAGGAGCCGGAGGCAGAGGAGAAGGAGGCAGTCACTAGCCCGGCCATATCCCCTGAGAAGCCCGCTCCGAAACCCGTTGCACCCGTCAAACCTGCCCCCGCTCTAACACCCATGAGGCAGGCGCCTCTTGCGGCGACCCCTGGAGAACCGGAGGACAAGGGGAAGAAGCTCTCTCGCATGGTAGCTGAGGTGCGGCCCCTAATGACGCTCGCGCAGGACAAGGGAGTGGACATTTCGGAGAGCATGAGGTTGATTGACGAGACATACGCCGCGGGGAGGGAAAGGCAGCTGGACAAGGCGATCGAGCTCGTTCAGAAGTCCAAAACCCTGCTCATGGAGAGAATCAACGCGAACCTGGCTGAGACGCTCATCATACTCAAGGAAGATCTCAGGATCGCCCAGGAACTTGGCGGAGACGTTTCGAGGCCTTCGACTTATGTTCAGGAGATAGAGAGGGCCAAGAAGTCCGGAGATGCAGAAGCAGCCTATGTCTACGCGGACAAAGTCGGCAAGGAGCTCCAACCGATCATCGGCCGATACCAGGACTCGAAGAAGAAGCTCGTCTCTCTCAAGCTGCTCATAGCCGACTGTGAGCTATTCATCGTGGACACGAAGGAGGCCCGAAACCTTCTGGTCGAGGGCACAAAAGCCTTTGAATCCAAGGATTTCGACAGGGTGGACCTGCTAGTGAAGGCTGCAAACGACAGGCTCAACAAGTTCATACCCGCGAGGATGAGCGAGGAGATGAAGAAGGCAAAGGACCAGCTCCTCGAAGCCAAGATGAGGAACGTGAACATCACCCCGATGATAACCATCCTCAAGTCCGTCACCAGCCTGATGAAGGCTGGCAATCACGCGCAGGCGCTGAAGGAGATGCGCCAGTTCAGAGAGACGATGAGGAAGGCTTCCTGAGAGTCCTAGGTGAGGTTCAGGACTTCCATCTCTCGTTCTAGGATCGCCAGTTCTTGCGGTTTCATCGTCTCGGGGCTCAGCGAGATCGCGAAGATGCATTTCGACTCCGATATCTCGTCGATCAGGCTCCTCAGGAATCTCAGGACGGACTCGAAGTTGGTGCTGCTCACAAGGTACTGGATGCCGTCCAGGACCACTATGCCCTGCCCTCCCGCCTCTATGAACTCCTCGATCTTGTGGATGATCATCTCTAGGGACGGAGGCACGGTCTCCTCCTCCGAGCTCTCCTTGTCCGTCAGCCAGAGTATATCAGGGATCACGTGCAGTTCGTCCCTGATCCGCTTTGGGTTCATCCGAGTGATGACCAGCCCCCGGAACTTCTCCTCCATCTTCCGGGCCAGGAGCACGTTGCTATACGTGGGCCTCTCCTCCTCGATGAGGTAGCAGTGGCCGGACTGCACTTTGACCTCCTTCATGATCTCCTTCCTCGTCTCCTGCACTGGGGCGAGGGGCTTGAGGATGTCCGAAATGAGGTTCAGGTCGATGTCCATCTTCATTATCGTGGAGAACGCGACTATCTTGTTCAGAGTGCTCTCCAGTTCCCTGACGTTGGTCGTGACCCGCTCGGAGATGTAGTCGATAATCTCCGCGCTCATCTTCAGCTTCTTCTCAGCAGCTTTCGCTTTGAGGATTTTCACCCTCGTGTCAATGTCCGGCGGCTGTATGTCTACCGTCAGGCCTTTCTGTATCCGGGCGTGGAGCCGATCGCTGAAGCCAGGTATCTGCTGTGGCAGCCGGTCGCTCGCGAGCACAACTTGTTTGCCATTGTCCACCAGATGGTCAATCACGTGTACCATCTCGGCCTGGGCCCGCTCGCTCGCCCCAAGGAACTGCATGTCGTCGATCAGCAGCAGGTCGGCCCGCTTCAGGTCCTCTCTTATATGTCTGATTATGTTCGAGTCCTTCGCCTGCTCGATCGCGTCCACAAGTCTATCGGAGGGTATGTAGAGGATTGACGCACGCTTCGATTTCTCCGCTATGTGATGTCCGATCGAGGTCAACAGGTGGGTCTTGCCGAGGCCTGATCCTCCGAAGATCAACAGCGGGTTGTACGCCTTGCCGGGGTTTTCGGCTACGGACACCGCAGATGCAACCGGGAATCTCGAGTTCGGCCCCACGACGAAGTTGCCGAACCGCATTTCCGCGGGCAACGATTTCGTGTACGACGGCAATGGCATCTCAGCGGCAGCACACTTGGAGCAGGACCCGTCCTCCTCCAGAACGCCCCCACACCTCGGGCAGACCTTTGCCTCCTCGGGCTCAGCGCCCTCCGGAGTGGTCTGGTACTTCAGGATCAGGTTGTAGACATCCGCGGTCTTCTCCTCGCGCTTCTTCCGTTCCATCTCCTCCTTGATCGAGTCCTCCTCGGCCTTGCGTTTCTGTATCTTGCGTCTGATCTTCTCCTGGAGGAACTCGATGTCGGATTCTATCTCCGCGATTCTGGAGGGATCCGTCAGCTTGGTCCTTATCTCCACGATGTCCTGCTCATGGCCTAGCACTGGGAAGTTGTTGATTATCAGTTCGAACTGCTTTAGCTTCTGCGCGCCCTGCTCGAACGAAGCTAGCTCACTTTCGAAGGCCTTGCCCCCCTTTCTTCGGGCGGCCTCCAACACATCGACCCTGAAGCCCTTTCTGCGCCAGAGTTCGATGATCTCCTTCTGCGGGTCGATCTTCGGTTCCTCCTGCGGTTCCTCCTCAGGAACTGCAGGAGCCTGCTCCGCCGCCTTCGGTCCGCCAATCCAGGCATCGGGGAACCTCCTGTCGAACTCCTCGCTCGGTACTCTGCTGTGCAGCTCGATGTTCGAGACCTTGTCCTGCGAGTCCTCGAGGATGAATCGTAGGGATTTCTCGCCGGTGTAGATCCTTTTGAGTTCTCTGGGCTTGGATTTCTCGAACTCATATATCGCCATGATGGGGTTGCCCTGCTCCACAACGATGTAGCCGATCGAGCTCATGATCTCCTTGTCGAGGGACACTTTGATGTAGCCCGTGAAGCCGTACTGCTTTAGATCGGCCAGGATGCCTTTCAGGGAATCAGGGCCGCCCTTGGCTGTCCGGACGACGATTCCCTCGGGGATTCGGAGGTCTGTAACCATGATAGGTTTCTCGTGGATGAATACGGTCGAAGCATAAAAAAGCCTGTCGCCACGGAGAGACACGCTGGAGCGAGACGCGCGCTGCTCCCGCATGTGCAAAAAGCCTTAACTAGAGGGACAATCTTCTCAACAGCCCACAAGCCACTGTAGCTCAGCGGTTGCGTCTCCAACAAGGTTGAAGGCGCCGCTAGAGAGCGGCGGTTTCGTAAACCGCAGGCCGGGGGTTCAATACCCTCCAGTGGCTCCATTCTCCGAATCCGTTCACTCAGTCATCGAGTATCCTGTCCACCATCTTCATGGCGCACAGCTCTCCGCACATCGAACAGACGTTGGGGCTCTTTGACCTGCGCCGGTCCCTGTATCTTCTCGCCTTCTTCGGGTCCACCGAAAGGCCGAACATAGTGTCCCAGTCGAACGCCTTTCTGGCCTCGGACATGCGTAGGTCCCAGTCGCCCCCTCTTCCCCTGGCAAGGTCAGCGGCGTGGGCGGCGATCTTGCTCGCGATCACCCCTTCCCTGACATCGTCGACGTCGGGTAGTGACAGGTGCTCGGACGGCGTGACATAGCATAGGAAATCGGCGCCATAGAATGCCGCGAGCGCTCCTCCAATGGCTCCTGCGATGTGATCATACCCCGCGGCAACGTCGCACACGAGCGGGCCCAGTACATAGAACGGGGCGCCGTCGCAGACAGCCTTCTCAATCCTGACGTTTGCCTCTATCTGGTTGAGCGGGATATGCCCAGGTCCTTCGACCATAGCCTGGACGCCAGCCTTTCTGGCCCTCTCCACAAGTTTCCCAAGAACCATGAGCTCGTGCAGCTGTGGCACATCCGTCGCATCGGCAATGCTCCCGGGGCGCAGGCCGTCTCCGAGGCTCAGTGTGAACCCGTACTCTCTTGCGAGATCAAGGAGATGATCGTAGTCCTCGAACAGCGGGTTCTCCAGCCCGTTCTCATGCATCCACGCGACCAGGATAGCTCCTCCCCTTGAGACCACGCCCGTGACCCGCCTGTGCTTCCTCAGGGATGACGCGGTCTGTCTGGTGACGCCGCAATGCACCGTCATGAAATCGACTCCATCCTTCGCGTGCAACTCGATGGTCTTGAACAGATCCGCAGAAGTCATCGCGGTGGGACCGCCTTTCTTGGCGGTCCTGCAGACCGCCTCGTAGATGGGCACTGTCCCGAGCGGCACGGAACATGCAGCAAGGATCTTCCTCCTGATGCTCCCGACATTTCCTCCAGTGCTCAGGTCCATCACGGCGTCCGCGCCATACTCGATTGCGGTCCTTACTTTCTGCAGCTCCTCCCGGATGTCGATGTGATCCATCGAAGTGCCAATGTTCGCGTTGATCTTGACGCTCAGGCCTTCCCCAATCGCCCTAGGGTGCAGGTTCTTGTGGAGCGGGTTCGAAGGAACTACCACTCGGTTCGCGGCGATGAGCCTCGCTAGTCTATCTGGCTCCACTCTCTCGTATTTCGAAATCCCCTTCATTTCCTGTGGAGAAAGGGTTCTGAGCCGCTTAACCATCAGATACCTGAGTTACCAAACACCTATTCGATATTAAGGTTTTCATCGGGTATCGTTTTCTCGTCTTGTGTTGGTGGCACTGGCTCAGGCAGGGACTCGGGCGCCTCTGAGGATCTTCCTAGCTCCGTGCGACAGCTAGTCCTAGCTGTGCGAAACAGCCCGATCGACCCCTCTCGGCAAGTGCCGATATTTCTCATGGAAAACCTGACCGAAAATCGACGATATCTTGCAGTGGAAACGAAGGGGTCGATTCCGAGGTAGCCAGACAGTATTCGCAAAGTCTTTAAATAGACGCGTTCCATTAGAGAATTTGAGGGCCAAAAAAAGCGCCGATAAATCGGATGGGATGCGTTCAGAAATCGACGGTGCGACAGCCCGCGTCATAGGGATGAGAATTCATGGAAGACAGTGCGTACGATGCCGACAAGATTCAAGTTTTGGAGGGCTTAGAAGCGGTCCGAAAGCGCCCGAGCATGTACATAGGCAGCACCGACTTCCACGGCCTTCATCACCTTGTCTACGAAGTCGTGGACAACAGCATTGACGAGGCGATGGCAGGCTTCTGCACGACGATAGTCCTCACTTTGAACGAAGATGGCAGCGCTACTGTGGAGGACGACGGTCGCGGCATTCCTGTGGGGATGCACAAGAAGTACAAGCAGGACGCGCTCGAGCTGGTCCTTACGAAACTCCACTCCGGAGGCAAGTTCGACCGCAAGACGTACAAGGTCTCAGGGGGCCTGCACGGGGTCGGCCTCAGCGTGGTCAACGCCCTCTCAGAATGGCTCGAGGTCAGGGTCAGCCGCCAGGGCAAGATCAACTTCCAGAGGTACGAACGTGGAGCTCCTGCCTCGCCAGTGAAGATCATCGGAGACGCCACGCATAGTGGCACGTCTGTGACCTTCAAGCCAGACAGCCAGATATTCGAGGACACGACCTTCAACTTCGAGACCCTCTCCGGGCGGATGCGAGAGTTCGCCTTCCTCAACAAGGGTCTCAAAGTGGTTATTTCTGAGCCGAAGACGAACCAGACCTCGACCTACAAGTTCGAAGGCGGGATCGTCGAGTACGTCCAGTTCATCAACAGGAACAAGACGGTCCTGCACGAGAGGCCGATATACATCACGACCGAGAGTGACGGCAAGTCGCTCGAGCTGGGCATGCAGTACACGGACAGCTATGCCGAGAACATACACACTTTCGCTAACAACATCAACACGATAGAGGGCGGGACACATCTCATAGGCATCAGGTCCGCGCTCACGAGGACGATCAACGACTACGCCAAGAAGTACGGGTTCATGAAAGGCAACGGGGACGCGTTGAGCGGGGAGGATGTCCGCGAAGGCCTCACGGCTATCCTCAGCATCAAGCTCCCGGAGCCTCAGTTCGAGGGCCAGACCAAGACCAAGCTCGGAAACAGCGATGTTCGAGGCTGGGTCGAGTCCGCTGTGAGTGAGAAGCTCTTCGAGTTCCTCGAAGAGAACCCCAAGGTCGCACAGGCCTGCATTGGCAAGGCCATCCTAGCGTCTCAGGCAAGGGAAGCCGCGAGAAAGGCCAGGGAGCTGACCCGGAGGAAAGGCCTGCTGGATGTCGGCAATCTGCCAGGGAAGCTCGCGGACTGCACGGAGAAGGACCCGGCCAAGTGCGAGGTGTTCATGGTCGAGGGCGATTCCGCCGGAGGGAGCGCGAAGCAGGCCCGGGACAGGAAATTCCAGGCGATTCTGCCGCTGAGGGGCAAGATACTGAACGTGGAGAAGGCGCGGCTCGACAAGATGCTCAAGAACGCGGAGATAAGGACGATTATCACCGCACTGGGCACGGGCATCGATTCCGAGTTCGACATCTCGAAGGCGAGGTACCACAGGGTCTGCATAATGACCGATGCCGATGTCGACGGCGCTCACATCAGGACTCTCTTGCTGACATTCTTCTACAGGCACATGGAACAGATGATCAGACACGGGTACATCTACATCGCCCAGCCTCCTCTGTACAAGGTCAGGAAGGGCAAGAGCGAGAAGTACCTTTACTCCGACAAGGAACTGAGCGACACCCTCCAGGAGCTCGGGCAGGGCGCAGAGGTCCAGAGATACAAAGGCCTCGGTGAGATGAACGCCGACCAGCTGAGGGAGACCACGATGGACATCAACACGCGGATTCTCAAGCGCGTGACTATAGAGGACGCCGTCGAGGCCAACAACCTGTTCGATATCCTCATGGGCGACGCGGTGGAGCCCAGGAGGAGGTTCATCCTCGAACATGCGAAGGAAGTCGAGTTCCTGGATGTGTAGGTGAGGATCAATGGCCGACAAGACCGAGGGACCGCAAGAACAACAGCCGATCGCCGCAAGGCTGATCCCCAGGCCGATCGAGACCGAGATGAAGAAGTCGTACATCGACTACGCGATGAGCGTCATAGTCGGTCGTGCCCTGCCGGACGTCAGCGACGGCCTCAAGCCGGTCCATAGGCGCATCCTGTTTGCCATGAACGAGATGGGCCTTGCCCACAACAAATCATACAAGAAGTCCGCTAGGGTGGTCGGTGAGGTCCTCGGCAAGTACCATCCCCACGGAGACGTCGCGATATACGACACGCTCGTGAGGATGGCCCAGGACTTCTCGATGCGGTACCAGCTCGTTGATGGCCAAGGCAACTTCGGGAGCGTAGACGGCGACTCGGCTGCGGCCATGAGGTACACCGAGTGCAGGCTTGCGGCCATATCCGCTGAGATGCTCGCAGACGTCGACGAGGGCACCGTTGATTTCGTCGACAACTTCGACGGGACCTTGAAGGAGCCGGTCGTGCTGCCCGCGAGACTTCCCAACCTGTTGATAAATGGGTCTTCTGGCATCGCCGTTGGCATGGCAACGAACATCCCGCCTCACAACCTCCGCGAGGTTGTGGACGCCATCGGGATGATGATCGACATGCAGATCGAGGGCAGGGATCCGGAGCTGAAGGATCTCATGGATATCGTGAAGGGCCCCGACTTCCCGACGGGCGGCATAGTATACGGCGCCCAGGGCATCGTCGAGGCCTACGCCTCCGGAAAGGGCAGAATAAGGGTCAGAGCCAGGCATACGATCGAGCATGATGAGGACACAGGCCGAGGACAGGTCGTAGTGACGGAGATCCCCTACATGGTCAACAAGGCCACTCTCATGGAGGAGATCGCCGAGCTTGTAAAGAGCAAGCGGATAGAGGGCATATCCGACCTCAGGGACGAGTCCGACAAGGAGGGCATGAGGATCGTCATAGAGCTGAAGAGGGACGCCATCGAGGACATCGTCCTGAACCAGCTCTTCGCGCACTCACAGCTTCAGACAACATTCGGCATTATCAACCTCGCGCTCGTGAACAACCAACCGCGCGTGCTTTCGCTCAAAGAGATGCTCGAGTACTACATCGAGCACAGGTTCGACGTGGTCAAGAGGAGGACCGAGTTCAGGCTCAAGGAGGCCGAGAAGAGAGCTCACATACTCTCCGGCCTCATGATTGCCCTCGACCACCTGGACGAGGTCATCAAGATCATCAGGAAGGCGAAGACCAGGGACGAGGCGAGGTCCTCCCTCATGAGCAAGTTCCTCCTGTCGGAGGAGCAGACCAAGGCGATCCTGGAGATGCAGCTCCAGAGGCTGACGGGCATGGAGATGCAGGCCGTCAGGGACGAGCACCAAGTGGTCACGAAGCTCATCGAGGAGCTCAAATCGATCCTGAAGGACGAGAAGAAGATCCTGGGGATCATCAAGTCGGAAGCGTTCGCCATCAAGGACAAGTACGGAGATGAGAGGCGCACGACCATCGAGTCCCAGGGCGTGGACATGGACATCGAGGACCTCATACCCGTGGAAGATGTGGTCGTCATGATCTCTCAGACGGGCTACATCAAGCGTCTTCCGATGGACACATACCAGTCTCAGAACAGGGGCGGGGTCGGCCTCATGGGCATGGAGACCAAGGAGGAGGACTATGTCGTCGACCTGTTCATCACGTGCTCCCACGACTACATCATGTTCTTCACGAACAAGGGCAGGGTATACTGGCTCAAGGCCTATAGGATCCCGGTCGGGGGCAGGCACGCCAAGGGCAAGCCGATTGTGAACCTGCTCGAAGCCCTGGAAGAGGGCGAGAAGGTCATGTCGACCATCCCTGTGAAGCTGTTCGACGAGGACCGGCACCTTGTGTTCGCGACCAAGAAGGGCCTGATAAAGAAGACGAGGCTGCCAGCGTACTCCCATGTCAGGCAGATTGGCATCATCGCCATAAGGCTCGAGGACGACGACGAGGTCGTGGAGACAGCGCTCACCAACGGGACCAAAGAGGTGATACTCGCGACCAAGAAGGGCTTCGCCGCGAGGTTCGACGAGAAGGATGTTCGGCCTACTGGCCGGGCGACATATGGTGTTAGGGGCGTGAGGTTGACGAAGGAGGACGAGGTCGTC
>Ga0214474_1000158_pt1 | contig 36325 bp, 33 predicted proteins | sample RVTome_2_FD_187335 | JGI IMG/M metagenome (GOLD analysis project Ga0214474, IMG submission 187335) | Soil microbial communities from uranium-contaminated site in the Upper Colorado River Basin, Wyoming, United States - RVT95D214 HiSeq ... | reverse complement strand
CGGTTGGAAACATCACCTGCGACGGCAATAGCTTCACCGCCCAAGGCATGGATTTGTCCAACTGTCTCATCAAGTTGGTTTTTTGAGCGCGCAGTAATTAGTACTTTCGCTCCCTCTGCCGCAAATCTCTTCGCAATTGCTCTGCCAAAACCCCGCCCGCCACCTGTCACGATTGCAACCTGACCCTTTAATCCACCTGCCATAAAACCCTCCATATGTTCTTTTTATTGAGAGATATATTAACAACAGCCTTTCCAAAAGGCAATAGGACTTGGACATTCTATATTTTCCGAACAGTTTCAGAAGATTGAAGCATTGGGAGGGAAGATAAGAGAATTAGAGAAAGAGCTAAAACTGCACTGATTTCAATAATTCAAAGACAAAAAACTTGATCCACCATATCAAAACCTTCATCATGAGTAAATAACCCCGCCCACAGGGCGGGGCTTTACAACATAAATTCCTAAACCTAAAACAGAGATCCCGAAACAAGTTCGGGATGACAAAAAGACAAGAACCGAACCCTTACGTCATGCTGAACTTGTTTCAGCATCTGGTTTGCTTTTTTCTGTCTTCGGCAGACACACCTTTCATCCCCGTCCACAGGACGGGGTTTTCAGGTGCGGGTTTAATAAAAAGGCCCATTCTGGCAGCTTCCAGAATGAGCCTTTTCTTTTACTTTGAATGATTTACCTGGGACTACGCTGCGCTTTCAGTGGACATCGCTTCTCCATCCGTAGGAGTCATTTCTTCTCCCGTATATCCCTCCACCCAAAGTTCTAATTGCTTATACTTGGAGACACCGGTTCCCGCAGGAATCAGACGTCCCAAGATGACATTCTCCTTCAATCCTGTTAAATAATCCACCTTCCCTGCCACGGCGGCTTGAGTGAGTACCTTCGTAGTTTCTTGGAAGGATGCGGCGGAGAAAAAACTTTCCGTGATGAGAGAAGCCTTTGTAATTCCCAAAAAGAGAGGCTCCCCAACAGCCGGTTTCCCTCCCTCCCTCATGACTCGTGCATTCTCTTCTTCAAAAACGAATTTTTCCACTTGGTCATCCACTAAGAAATGAGTGTCTCCAACCTCTCTTACCTTCACCCTCTTGAGCATCTGGCGGACGATGACCTCGATATGTTTATCATTGATCTTCACTCCTTGGAGTTTATAAACCTCCTGAATTTCATCCACTAAATACCGTGCCAAAGCCTTATCCCCTAATACCCTCAAAATATCGTGAGGATTGGAAGGGCCGTCCATTAAGGCATCCCCTGCCTTGACCAAATCACCTTCATGGACGCTGACATGTTTCCCCCTGGGAATCATGTATTCCTTGGATTCGCCCACATCGGGCCGAATGACCACCTTCCTCTTCCCCTTGAGGTCCTTTCCAAATTCGACCATCCCATCAATGTCGCTGATCAAAGCATACTCTTTAGGCTTTCTGGCTTCAAAAAGTTCAGCCACCCGGGGAAGACCTCCTGTGATGTCCTTTGTTTTCGTTGTTTCTCGCGGGATCTTCACGATCACGTCCCCGGCTTCCACCATATCTCCTTCGGAGATGAAAATATTCGCTCCAACCGGCAGGAGATACCGAGCCTGGGAGGTAGATCCAGGAAGATTCATGGTCCTGCTTTTCTCATCCTTGATGGATATCCTTGGCCGAAGCTCTGAGTCTTTTGATTCGGTGATCACTTTTCTGGAAAGGCCGGTAAATTCATCCACCTGTTCCTGCATCGTCGCCCCTTCGATGATATCCCCAAATTTTACCCTTCCTGAGACTTCTGTCAACACGGGGATGGAGTAAGGATCCCATTCGGCCAGGATTTCCCCTTCCTTTACCTTTTGTCCATCCTTGACCTTCAACTTAGCTCCATAAATCACGGAATAACGTCTTCGTTCTCTTCCGCTTTCGTCTAAGATGGCAATCTCCCCATTTCGGTTCATGACGATCAGGTTCCCTTCGCGGTTCTTGACGCTTTTGAGATTGATGAATTTAACCCTCCCATCAATCCGACATTCCAATGTGGTCTGCTCCGCTCGTCGGCTGGCTGTTCCACCGATGTGGAATGTCCTCATCGTTAACTGGGTCCCCGGCTCACCGATGGATTGGGCAGCGATGATGCCGATCGCCTCCCCCATATTGACCAATCTCCCTCGGGCCAAATCCCTTCCGTAACAGAGGGCACAGACACCTCGTCTCGATTTGCAGGTGAGCACCGATCGAATCTTCACCTTATCAATTCCAGTATCCTCAATGCGATCGGCCAAGGTCTCATCAATTTCTCCATTCCCTTTGACGATCACCTCATTGGAAAAAGGATCCCGGATTTCTTCCAAGGCCACACGGCCAAGAATCCGTTCTCTCATCGATTCGATGATCTCCCCTCCCTCGACGAGCGATTCGACTTCTATCCCATCCAGGGTACCACAGTCATTCTCCCTGATGACTACATCCTGAGCGACATCCACCAATCGTCGGGTGAGATATCCCGCATTGGCTGTTTTTAGTGCCGTATCCGCAAGTCCCTTTCGAGCTCCATGGGTTGAGATGAAGTACTGCAGAACTGTCAGACCTTCACGAAAGTTCGCGGTGATAGGAGTTTCGATGATCTCCCCAGAAGGCTTGGCCATCAAACCCCGCATCCCGGCTAATTGTCGCACTTGTTGGGCACTGCCCCGAGCTCCAGAGTCGGCCATGATGTAAATGGGGTTTAAACTCTCGGTGGTCTGTTTCTCTCCGGAAGGGGCCATCACCTCCTCACTCCCCAGTTCCCTCAACATCACCTCCGCAATATTTTCAGTGACCTGAGCCCAGATGTCGATGACTTTATTGTATCGCTCTCCATCCGTAATCAATCCATCTGTATATTGTTCTTGAACCCTCTCAATCTCCTTCTGGGCTTCTTGGAGGAGTTTCCCCTTATTGGAGGGAATCAGCATGTCATCAAGGGAGATGGAAATCCCAGCCAACGTCGCATAATGATAACCCAAACCCTTCAACCGATCGGAGAGAAGGACCGTCTTCTTTTCTCCCCCAAACCGGTAGCAATAGTCGATGAGATTGGCAAGCTCACTCTTCTTCATTACCTTGTTGACCAATCGAAATGGGATCTCCTCAGGAAGAATCTCTTTGAGAAGGATCCGACCTACGGTTGTCTCGACGAGTTCCCCATTCAAACGGACCTTCATCCGTGCATGGAGGTCGATTTCATGGGTATCATAAGCAATGCGGACTTCTTCTGGGTTTGAAAACACCTTCCCTTCCCCCTTGACAAAGGGACGCTCCCTGGTCATGTAATAAATTCCCAGAACAATGTCTTGGGTGGGGATAATGATGGGTTTCCCATTGGCAGGGGAAAGGATATTATTGGTGGACATCATCAAAATCCTCGCCTCTGATTGTGCCTCTACTGAGAGGGGGACATGGACCGCCATCTGATCCCCATCAAAATCTGCATTGAAAGCGGCACAGACCAATGGGTGGAGTTGAATGGCCTTGCCCTCAATCAAAACAGGTTCGAAGGCCTGAATACCCAGACGGTGAAGGGTTGGAGCACGGTTAAGCATCACGGGATGTTCACGGATCACTTCGTCCAAAACATCCCAGACCTCAGGCCTCTCCTTCTCCAACATCTTCTTGGCGCTCTTGATCGTCGTCACTAACCCTTTCTCTTCCAAACGGTGATAGATGAAGGGTTTAAATAGCTCGAGGGCCATCTTCTTGGGAAGTCCGCACTGATGTAATTTCAGCTCGGGGCCGACGACGATCACCGAACGACCAGAATAATCCACCCGCTTCCCTAAAAGGTTCTGCCGGAAACGGCCCTGCTTTCCTCTAAGCATATCGCTCAACGATTTAAGAGGCTTTTTATTTGCCCCTAAGATCGTCCTGCCTCTTTTTCCATTATCAAACAGGGCATCCACGGCTTCCTGGAGCATTCGTTTCTCATTACGGATGATGATCTCTGGTGCATTCAATTCGAGAAGCCGTTTGAGACGGTTGTTTCGATTGATCACTCTCCGATAAAGGTCGTTGAGATCGGAGGTGGCAAAACGACCTCCATCTAAAGGGACAAGGGGACGAAGATCAGGCGGGATGACAGGAATCACTTCTAAAATCATCCATTCCGGTTTATTTCCGGACTCTAAAAAGGATTCAATAATTTTTAATCGCTTGGCTAAGCGCTTTTTTTTGGCCTCCGAGGTCGTCTCTTTCATTTCTGTCCGGAGCTTCTGTGAAAGTTCTTTCACGTTGGTGTTTCTCATCAGCTCTCGAATCGCATCCGCTCCTTGAGTGGCCACAAATTCATCCCCATATTTCTCCCTGGCTTCACGGTATCGGTCTTCAGAAAGGATTTCACCCTTCTTCAGAGGCGTTTTCTTCCCATCGAGGACGAGATAGGCTTCGAAATAGAGAATTCGTTCTAATTCTCTCAGCGTCATATCCGAAAGGATTCCAATCTTACTCGGTATGCTTTTAAGAAACCAGATATGAGCCACCGGGGTGGCCAATCGGATATGCCCCATTCTCTCCCTGCGAACCTTGGATTGGATGACTTCCACCCCACACTTCTCGCAGACAATGCCTCGATGTTTCATCCGCTTGTATTTACCGCAATTGCACTCATAATCTTTGGTGGGACCAAAGATTTTGGCACAGAAGAGCCCATCTTTTTCTGGTTTGAAAGTCCGATAGTTAATGGTCTCCGGCTTCTTCACTTCCCCGTGGGACCACGATTCGATCTTTTCTGGAGAGGCGATGGAGATCCGAATGGCATTATAGCTAATCGGACTTTTCCCCTTCTCAAAGAATGATAGATAATCTTCCAAAGTCTTCCTCCTTTGTTCCGAAAGTGGAATGTCGAAAGTGGAAAGTGGTTTTAACTACCTTCCCCATTCTACTCTCTACTCTCCGCTAAATTTCTTCCCTTTTTTCTTCCATCAATTCAGTGTCTAAACAAAGGCTCTGCAACTCTTTGACTAATACGTTAAACGACTCCGGCAGCCCGGGCTCCAAGGCGTGTTCCCCTTTGACGATTGCTTCATAGACCCGAGTCCTCCCCGCTACATCGTCCGATTTCACGGTTAAGAATTCCTGTAAGGAGTGGGCCGCCCCATAGGCCTCTAATGCCCAAACCTCCATCTCACCTAACCGTTGCCCTCCAAACTGAGCTTTACCCCCCAACGGTTGTTGAGTCACCAAAGAATAGGGGCCGATGGACCGGGCATGAATCTTGTCGTCTACCAGGTGGTGCAATTTGAGGAGGTACATGTAACCTACCGTCACCTTCTGGTGGAAAGGTTCTCCAGTCCTACCGTCATAAAGGATGGTTTGTCCGGTGGTAGGAAGCCCGGCTTTCTTTAAAAGGCCTTTAATTTCTTCTTCCGAGGCTCCATCGAAAACAGGGACCGAGACAAAAATTCCCTTACCCAACCTTCGAGCCAACTCAATAATCTCCTCGTCTGTCGCTTGTTCTAAATATTCATTCACCTCTTTTGAAGAATAGATCTCTTTGATTCTCCTTCGAAGCAATTTAGGGTTGAAATGCTTCTGTAAATATTCTTCAATCACCCACCCTAGGCCCTTGGCAGCCCATCCTAAGTGGGTCTCAAGAATTTGGCCCACGTTCATTCGTGATGGAACTCCTAATGGATTGAGGATGATTTCGACCGGTGTTCCATCCTCTAAGTACGGCATGTCCTCATCAGGAAGCACTCGGGAGATGATCCCTTTGTTCCCATGACGTCCGGACATTTTATCCCCGACAGAAAGCTTCCGCTTCATGGCGATGTAGACCTTGACGGTCTTGATGACACCCGGAGCCAGTTCATCACCTCTCTTCAATTTAGCCAATTTATCTCCAAAAACTCCCTTGACCACATTGATTTGGAGTTCTCCACGGTCGAGAAAACGTTGAACGTCAGTAAGAACTCTCTTCCCTTCGATGACATCAATCTCCTTGAGTCGATCGAAAGGAATGGCAAGAAGATGTTCTTCCTTGATCCGTTCTTTGGCCTCCAAATAGATGCGGTTTTTCTTCTCATCACCAATTTTATGGGCAGTTCGTTTACCGATCAGATATTTCCCGACCTTCCTCCGTGTACTGTTTTGAATGATTCGGATCTCATCCGCTTGATTTTTTAACAACCTCGCCTTCTCTTGATCCTCGATCGCTTTCGTCCTCTCGTCCCTCTCCTGTCCTTTCCGGGAGAAAACCTTTGCATCGATCACGATTCCTTCAATCCCGTGGGGAACCCTTAATGAAGTATCCCGAACATCTCCTGCTTTTTCACCGAAGATGGCCCGAAGGAGTTTCTCTTCTGGAGAGAGTTGGGTTTCCCCTTTGGGAGTCACTTTTCCAACGAGAATGTCACCTGGCTTCACTTCAGCTCCAATACGGATGATGCCGCTTTCATCCAGATCCTTCAAGGCTTCCTCCCCTGCGTTGGGAATATCACAGGAGATCTCCTCTTTTCCCAATTTGGTGTCACGAGCCATACATTCCAATTCTTCGATATGGATCGAGGTGTAGGTATCTTCTTTTAATAATTTTTCGCTGATGAGGATGGAGTCCTCAAAATTATATCCTCCCCAGGGCATAAAGCCAACCAGGACATTTCTCCCCAAGGCCAGCTCTCCCATATCGGTCGCTGGCCCATCAGCTATTACCTCACCCTTCTTCACGTGCTCCCCGATATGGACGATAGGTCTTTGATTGATACAGGTATTCTGATTGGACCGTCTGTATTTGATCAAAGTATAAATATCGACTCCAGGATCGTCCTCTTTCTGACCCTCCTCATCAGCACGGATGACGATTCGTGAAGCATCCACATCTTCCACCATACCATCCCTTTTGGCCACTATCGTCACGCCAGAATCTCTCGCCACTGTGGCTTCCATTCCCGTCCCGATCAGCGGGGCATCGGTCTTGAGAAGCGGAACGGCCTGACGTTGCATATTCGATCCCATGAGGGCTCGGTTTGCATCGTCGTTCTCTAAAAAGGGAATGAGAGAGGTGGCAACGCTCACCAATTGTTTTGGAGAAACATCCATATATCGAATTTCTTCGGGTTTCACCATCACAAATTCCCCTCCTCGCCGTGCGGAAATAAGGGGAGCTGTAAACCTCCCTTCTTTATCTAAGGGGGCATTGGCTTGAGCGATGGCGGGTTTCTGCTCATCAATTTCCTCTTCCTCGTCCAGTGCGAAGAGGTATCGGATATTGTTGGTCACTTTTCCATTGATCACTTCCCGATAAGGAGTCTCAATAAATCCATACTCATTGACCCGGGCATAGGTGCTGAGAGAAGTGATCAAGCCAATGTTTGGCCCTTCAGGGGTCTCGATTGGGCAGATTCGGCCATAATGAGTGGGATGGACGTCCCTCACCTCAAACCCTGCCCTTTCTCGGGTGAGACCTCCAGGACCCAAGGCAGAAAGCCGCCGCTTGTGGGTGATCTCTGAAAGAGGGTTGGTCTGATCCATAAATTGGGAAAGCTGACTGGAGCCGAAAAACTCTTTGATGACGGCTGAAAGGGGTTTTGAGTTGATGAGATCATGGGGCATCAAGGTCTCAACGTCTTGAAGGCTCATTCGCTCCTTGATCGCCCTCTCGATCCTCACTAATCCGATGTGATACTGATTCTCTAAAAGCTCCCCAACCGTCTTGACTCGACGATTCCCCAAATGGTCAATATCATCAACCGCACCCTGGCCATCTTTCAATTTAATCAGGTACTTGACGACTTCAAGGATATCTCTTTTCCTTAAAGTGGTCTTCTCATCTTCGAGAATCTTCCGAACCTTCCCTTGAACATCATCCGTAATCGTTCCCTCCTTGATGGAGGGCATCAGCCCAATGGGGTGTAGGATCTTGGAGGCACGTTGAATCTCCTCAGCCATTTCCGGAGTAGCAATCGCTTCATCAAAATCGAGCCATCCTCCCAAGATACGATCGACCAGTTCTCTCCCCCCTGCAAAGGTCGCTCCAGCATGGAGGGCCTCTTTCTTCCACCTCTCGGTAAAAACCAACACATTAGGAGGATTTCCCTTTAAACCAAGTTTATGGTTCAACTTCATCCTTCCCACTTTGGAGAGATCGTAGCGCTCAGGATTGAAGAAAAGATTGAAGAAAAGGCCAAGGGCAGTTTCAATGGTGGGAGGATCTCCAGGACGAAGCCTTTTATAAATGTCAATCAATGCCCTTTCGGATTCCTTCTCACGGAGCGATTTACCGGATTCAAGAACGGGTAATTTCTCTTTCTCCTCTTGAGTCAATCCGATTTTATCCACTACCAATGTATCCCGCAGGGAAGAGCTGACATTGATGTTGTCAATGAAGAGGATTTCGAAGGATTCAATCTTCCTCTCTTTCATTACGTCCAGAAGTTTTTCTGTGACCTCGTCATTACATTCAGCAATCACTTCTCCGGTTTCAGGATCCACTACATCCTTCGCCAAATACCGTCCAATTAAATCCTGGACTTCCACCGAGATGGTATTGATCTTGGCCAACTCCAATTTATTAAAAGAGTCTTCTGTAATTCGACGATGTTTCTTCAGGATGATCTTATGGGTTTCCGGATCCAAGATATCAGAGGTTGCCTTCTGCCCCACTAACACCTCTTTCGAAATCTCCTTTTGGAATTTCCCTCTCCGGATGAGAACCTTCTCCTTATAGTAGAAGTAATTTAAAAGTTCTTCTCCAGTGTATTTGAGAGCTCGAAGGAGGACCGTGACAGGAATCTTTCGGCGTCGGTCGATCCGAACATGGAGGAGATCTTTCTGATCAAATTCGAAGTCAATCCAAGATCCACGGTAGGGAATGATACGGGCATAATAGAAGACCTTTCCGCCACTGTGGGGTTTGATTTGGTCCTGATCAAAAAAGACCCCAGGGGATCGATGAAGTTGACTGACGATCACCCTCTCCGTCCCGTTCACAATAAACGTTCCATTTTCAGTCATGAGAGGGATTTCACCAAAATAGACTTCTTGTTCTTTGACAGCTTTGATGCTCTTGGCTTTGGTCTCCTCGTTCACATCCCAAACGACTAAGCGAACGGTCACCTTGATGGGTGCCGCATAAGTCATGCCTCTTAATAAACATTCCTCGACATTATATTTCGGCTCGGTAAGACGGTAATTGACAAATTCGAGAGAAGCAGTTTCATAAAAATCTTTTATCGGGAAGACAGTTTTAAAGACCGCATGAAGTCCAATGGGCTCCCGTTTGTCCGGATCCACATTGGCTTGAAGAAATTGTTCATAAGACCTTTTCTGGACGTCGATCAAATTGGAGATTTCTAACATCTCTTTAATTTTTGAAAAGTTCTTACGATATCTTCGATAAACAGGGACAACACTGGCCATAATGACTCCTCTCCTTTAAGAGAGCTCTTATAAGCTACTGTATGCTCTCTTCAGAGATTTCCATACTTTTTCTGAAATTTCCTTAAATAGAAAATCCCCTCCCTTTCGGACTGCCACTTAAATTTGCTTTGTCCTTCTGGGAAGAGACACCAATATTCCTCAACACTTCTGATTTTTTCTCTACTTAATTTCGACTGTCCCTCCAGCCTCTTCAAGCTTTTTCTTCATCGTTGCGGCTTCTTCTTTCGAAACCCCCTCTTTGACAGGCTTGGGGACACCTTCGACAAGGTCTTTGGCTTCTTTCAAACCCAGCCCGGTCAGTTCCCTGACCACCTTAATCACCTGGATCTTCTTATCGCCAAAACCTGTTAGGACGACATCAAATTCTGTCTTTTCTTCAACCGGAGCAGCTTCCGCTCCCATTGCAGCCCCAGCCACTGGCATTGCTGCCATCGCCATTGGTGTGCCAGCTTTAATTCCCAACTTTTCCTCCAGGGCCTTTACCAAATCACGCGCTTCCAATAAAGTCAGACTACCGATTTCTTCAGCAATTTTTTGAATATCTACCATGTGGAAAATCCTCCTATTTATAATTATAAATTAGAAAGTAGAGAGTTGAAGGTGGAGAGTGGTGCCAAGAAAATTAGTCTCCACTTTCCAATTTCTACCTTCCACATCCCACTTTCTACCTTCTACGTTCCACCCTCGACACTCGAATTTGCGAGCTGATCGGCACGGGCCTGAATGATTCCAAGTACTTGTTGGATTGCATTATAGATGACCGCTCCGAGTTGATTGGCTGGCCCCTGAATTCCTCCAAGGATTTGAGCTAAAAGCACCTCTCGGGAAGGCATGGTTGCAAGGGCTTTGACCTCTTCAGGAGATGCCACCCTCCCTTGAACTAAACCAGCTTTGATTTCGAGGGAAGGTTGTGTTTTAATGAATTCCGATAAAATCTTTGCCAGAAGAATAGGATCCCCATAAGAAATGGCTATGGCCGTGGGGCCTTCGAAATAGTTATCCAATTTTTCTAAATCAGTCCCTTTTGAGGCCAATTTCATCAAAGTATTTTTTACTACATGGTAGGAGATCTTCTCTTCCCTCAATCGTTGTCTCAAATGATTCATTTGTCCAACATTAAGGCCCCGATAATTGGTCAGGATAGCAGCCTGAAATCCTTTTACTTTTTCACTAAGATTTGATAATGTTTGTTCTTTTTCTTTCCGATTCAATGACCTTTACCTCCCCGGATGAATCCCGTTTCCTCTCCTAAGACTTCAGTACGCTTCGGACATCAAGTGGATCAATCTTGATTCCAGGCCCCATAGTGGTTGATAAGGCAATACTCCTCAAATAGATCCCTTTACTGGTCGGTGGCTTCGCCCTGCTGATCATTTCCAGGAGTGCTTTGATATTTTCTAATAACCGACCAAACCCAAAAGAGACCTTCCCAACAGGAACATGAACAACTCCTGCCTTTTCAACTTTAAACTCCACCTTACCTGCTTTGATCTCTTTGATTGCCCTTTCTAAATCAAAGGTGACGGTTCCCACCTTGGGATTAGGCATCAATCCACGAGGCCCCAAAATCTTCCCCAATTTACTGACCAAACCCATCATGTCCGGAGTGGCTATTGCTTTATCAAACTCTATCCACCCTTTTGAAATTTTCTCGATAAGGTCTTCCGCTCCTACAAAATCGGCACCTGCGTCCAATGCCTCTTTCTCTTTCTGACCTTTGCCAAAGACCAATACCCGGACCTTCTTGCCAGTTCCATTAGGAAGGACAACGGTTCCTCGCACCATCTGGTCTGCTTTCTTGGGATCTACCCCAAGACGGATAGCAAGATCCACTCCTTCATCAAATTTGGCGTAAGCCGTCTCCAAAAGAAGTTTTAACCCCACCTCCAGTTCGTACCGCTTGCTTCGATCAACTTTCCCTTTTGCCTCTAAATATTTTTTCCCTCTTTTCGCCATAATCTTCTCTTATACAATCTCCAGTCCCAGGCTTTTTGCCGTCCCTTCGATCGTCCGGATCGCCCCCTCTATATCCACCGCATTAAGATCTTTGAATTTAATCTGTGCAATTTCTCGAATTTGGTCTCCGGTTACCTGGCCCACCTTGTTGCGATTAGGTTCCCCAGACCCTTTCACAATCTTGGCTGCCTTCTTTAAAAGGATGGAAGCCGGCGGAGTTTTGGTCACGAAGTTGAAGGATCGATCGGAGTAGATAGTGATGACCACTGGAATAACCATCCCTTCCTGTCCTTGGGTCCGGGCATTAAAGGCTTTACAAAACTCCATGATGTTAACTCCGTGCTGTCCTAGAGCTGGCCCGACCGGAGGAGAAGGGTTGGCTTGGCCTGCTTGAATTTGAAGTTTCACCATTACTGCTATTTTTTTTGCCATTTTCCACTCCTCAAATGAGGATCATTAATTCTTTTCTACTTGGAGAAAATCCAGTTCCACTGGAGTTGCTCTTCCAAAGATAGAAACCAATACTTTTAATTTTCTTTTTTCAGGTTTGACCTCTTCAATGGTCCCAATAAAATTAACAAATGGACCATCGATCACCCTAACACTATCTCCCACGCTAAAAGAAACTTTTGGCTTTGCCTTCGAAATACCCTCTTTCATTTGAGACAAAATATCTTCAACCTCGCCTTCTGAGATAGGGACCGGTTTGGTACCATCGCCGGCAAAACCTGTGATCTTTGGGGTGTCCTTAACGATATGCCACGTCTCCTCGTTCAATTCCATTTTCACTAATATATATCCGGGAAAGATCTTTCTTTGAGAGGTCTTTCTTTTCCCTTTTACCAACTCCACTACAGTTTCTGTGGGGACTAAAATGGTCGAAAAAAAATCTCCCTTCCCGAGATTTCTAATTCGTTCTTCTAAATTTTGCTTCGCCCTATTTTCGAAGCCCGAATACGTGTGGACGACATACCACTGTTTTGCCATAATTCTAAACGCCACTCCTTGTTAACTGGTTGCCATCTTTAGCAACTCTTTGATGAAACTCGACAGGCCTGAATCAACAATTCCTAAAAAGATGGCAATGATAAAAACAGCTACCAAAACAACAAGGGTTCCAGAAAGGGTATCCTTCCTCGAAGGCCAGGTCACCTTTTTTAATTCGGTTCTAACCTCCCTTAAAAACTGTTTTGCAATTTCAAACTTCTCTTTAATTGAAAATTCCATCTTATTTGTTCCTGAAGTCACACGATAGCCATGAACCATGTAAGATTCGTGATCTACCATATATCTCATATGGTACCTGGCAGGCCAGGAGGGATTTGAACCCCCATCACCCGGATTTGGAGTCCGGTGCTCTATCCGTTAGAGCTACTGGCCTGTATTTACTCACTCCCATTACTTCGTCTCTTTATGGACAGTATGTTTGCGACAGAATCTGCAGTATTTCTTGAACTCCAACTTATCTGGAGTGGTCCGTTTATTCTTTGTCGTAGAATAGTTTCTCCGCTTACACTCTGTACAAGACAAAGTTAAAATATTCCTCATCGAATACCCCTACCCCGAATACGAAAAATTCCTCTCCTCTATTCAAGGACATCACTGATGACGCCTGCGCCTACCGTACGACCCCCCTCCCGAATCGCAAACCTTAACTCCTTCTCCATCGCTATCGGAGTGATCAACTCCACCGTCAACGCCACATTGTCCCCAGGCATCACCATCTCCACCCCCTCCGGCAACACCGCCACCCCCGTCACATCCGTCGTCCGAAAATAAAACTGAGGCCGATACCCATTAAAAAACGGCGTGTGCCGACCCCCCTCCTCCTTCGTCAAGATATACGCCTCCGCCTTAAACTTCCGATGCGGCGTAATCGAACCAGGCTTCGAGACCACCTGACCCCGCTCCACCTCCTCACGCTTCACCCCACGAAGAAGTACTCCTATATTGTCCCCCGCCTGCCCCTGATCCAGGGTCTTACGAAACATCTCCACCCCCGTACAGACCGTCTTGATCGTCGGCCGTATCCCCACTACCTCCACCTCCTCACCCACCTTGATCACCCCTCGCTCCGCTCGCCCCGTCACCACCGTCCCACGTCCCGAGATCGTAAACACATCCTCCACCGGCAGCAAAAACGGCTTGTCTATCTCCCGAACCGGCTCCGGTATAAACGTGTCCACCGCTTCCATCAACTGCCAAATCCCCTTACACCACTGACACTCCACCTTCCCACACCCACACTCCAACGCCTTCAACGCACTCCCCCGTATCACCGGCGTCTGCTCCCCAGGAAAATCATACCCCGTCAACAACTCCCGTACCTCCAACTCCACCAAATCCAATAACTCCGGATCCTCCACCATATCCACCTTGTTCAAAAACACCACAATATAGGGCACCCGCACCTGCTTCGCCAATAATACATGCTCCCGCGTCTGAGGCATCGGCCCATCCGCCGCCGATACCACCAACACCGTCCCATCCATCTGCGCCGCACCCGTTATCATGTTCTTGATATAATCCGCATGCCCAGGACAATCAATGTGCGCATAATGTCGCTTCGCCGTCTCATACTCCACATGCGCTATCGCTATCGTCAACCCCCGCTCCTTCTCCTCCGGCGCCTTGTCAATCTGATCAAACGCCATATAGGAAGCTAAATTCCTCGTCGCTAATACCCTCGTGATCGCTGAGGTCAACGTCGTCTTCCCATGATCCACATGTCCAATCGTCCCCACATTCACATGCGGCTTCGTCCTCTCAAACTTAGGCTTCGACATGGCTCAAACCCTCCTTAAGGTTTTGGGGTGCACTCAGGCGACCCTTTTTAGTTGGGAAAGGATTTCCTCACTCACGGATGATGGCACTGGACTATAATGAGAGAATTGAAGTGTAAAGGTTGCCCTTCCCTGGGTGAGGGACCGAAGGTCGGTTGCATATCCAAACATTTTAGCCAGGGGAACCTCCCCAGCTATCACATTAGTGCCTCCACGATATTCTACTTTTGTTGTTTTTCCTCTCCTGGCGGTCAGGTTACTTACCACCTGGCCCATGAACTCCTCTGGGGTAATAATTTCGATGGACATCAATGGTTCGAGAAGGATGGGTTTGGCCTGGCGCGCCCCCTCCTTGAAACCCAAAGAACCTGCAATCTTGAAAGCCATTTCAGAGGAGTCGACTTCATGGTACGACCCGTCAATAAGGGTCACCTTGATGTCCACCATGGGATAACCTGCAAGCACCCCTTTCTCCATGGCTTCCATCACGCCCTTTTCGACAGCAGGAATATATTCTCGAGGAATAGCTCCTCCCACGATCCGATTGACAAATTCAAAGCCTTTCCCTGGCACCTGGGGTTCGAGAGTCAACCGGACATGACCATATTGGCCTCTTCCGCCTGACTGACGAACAAATCGGCCTTCAGTCTTGATCGTTTTTGTAATGGTTTCCCGATAGGCCACCTGGGGTTCTCCCACATCGGCCTCTACATTGAACTCCCTTAAAAGTCGATCGACGATAATCTCCAGATGAAGTTCACCCATACCGGAAAGTATTGTTTGTCCTGTTTCTTCATCGGTCTTCACTTTGAATGAAGGGTCTTCTAAGGTTAATTTTTGGAGGGAGGTTCCCAGCTTTTCAAAATCTCCCTTTGTTTTAGGTTCAATCGCAATGGAAATTACTGGTTCAGGGAAATTCATCGATTCGAGAATGATCGGTTGTTTTTCACTGCAGATCGTATCTCCGGTGGTAGTATATTTGAGGCCAACGGCAGCAAAGATATCACCGGCAGAGACTTCATGGATCTCCTCCCGTTTGTTGGCATGCATTTTAACCAGACGTCCAATTCGTTCTCGTTTTCCTTTGATAGGATTGAAGACAGAATCCCCGGACTTGAGCGATCCAGAATAGATTCGGAAGAATGTCAGTTGCCCGGTGTAAGGATCATTCATAATTTTGAAGGCTAATGCAGAGAGGGGATGTCCATTATTGGCAGAGAATGTGAGTTCCTGACCTTGAAGGTCTGTCCCTTTCACCAGAGGGATATCTAAGGGGGAGGGGAGATAATCAATGATGGCGTCGAGGAGGGGTTGAACTCCTTTATTTCGGAAGGCAGCACCGCAAAGCACAGGCGTTCCCTTTAATTGAAGGGTTACCTCCCTGACCGCCCTTTTCAATTCCAATTCGGTAACTTCCTTACCTTCGATAAATTTTCCCATCAGGGATTCATCCCACTCCGCCAATCTTTCAATCAGAATTTCCCGTTGCTTAGAGGCTTCCTTTAAGTAAGGGCCTGGAATATCCAAAACCTCATAATGGGCGCCAAGGCTGTGGGGGTCATAAATCATAGCCTTCATCGTGATGAGATCGATGACTCCCTGAAAATCCTCTTCTTTTCCAATGGGAAGCTGAATGGGGATGGGGACGGTTTTTAAGCGATCCTTCATCATCTGGATGCAGCCTTGAAAGTCTGCACCCATCCGGTCCATCTTATTGATAAAGGCAATCCTTGGGATTTGATATTTATCTGCCTGCCTCCAGACGGTTTCAGATTGAGGTTCTACTCCTCCGACTGAGCAGAAGACCGCAACCGCTCCATCTAACACCCGAAGGGATCGTTCAACTTCAATGGTGAAATCAACGTGACCAGGAGTATCGATGATATTGATACGGTGATCTTTCCAAAAACAAGTAGTGGCTGCAGAGGTGATAGTAATCCCTCTCTCCTTTTCCTGCTCCATCCAATCCATAGTCGCAGAACCTTCATCCACCTCTCCGATTCGGTGAGTGACACCAGTATAATAGAGAATCCGCTCCGTCGTCGTCGTCTTGCCAGCGTCGATGTGAGCCATGATGCCAATATTACGAGTTCGTTCCTTTAATACCATGTTGGACACAATAAACTCCTCATTATTACTTCTATGGAATGATGGAATATTGTGAGATGATTAAAGAAGAATACTCTTTTTTCTAATCCACCATTCCATTATTCCAACTTCCTAATATTCCTATTGTTTTTTACCACCGGTAATGGGCAAAGGCTTTATTGGCCTCGGCCATTTTATGTGTATCTTCTTTCTTTTTAATCGCGGCCCCTCTGTTATTGGCTGCATCGATTAATTCTGCTGAAAGCTTTTCTTCCATCGTCTTTTCAGACCGTTGCTTAGCAAAGCTGATGATCCATCGAATGGATAGAGCTACTTTTCTCTCAGGTCTCACTTCCACTGGAACTTGGTAAGTCGCCCCTCCCACTCTTCTTGGTCTCACCTCAATCAGGGGTTTCACATTATTCATAGCCTGACTAAAAATTTTTACCGGGTCTGAGTGAGTCTTATCTTTGATGATATCAAGAGCGCGATAGAAAATCCCTTCTGCCAAACTCTTCTTCCCACAACGCATGATCCCATTGATAAATTTAGCACTCAGTGTATCATGATACTTTGGATCTGGCAGAATTTCCCTCTTCTTGACCTCTCTTTTTCTGGGCATAATAGTTCCTTCTTCCTTACTGGGTAGTGTTTATGGAAGAGAAATTTAATTATTTGGGTTTTTTGGCTCCGTATTTGGAACGGCTCTGTTTACGGTCCTGGACGCCTACGGAATCCAAGGTGCCACGAATGATATGATAACGAACACCTGGAAGGTCTTTCACCCTACCCCCCCGAATAAGAACAACGGAGTGTTCTTGGAGGTTATGGCCAACCCCAGGGATATAAGTGGTGACCTCAATTCCATTGGTTAATCTCACTCGAGCCACTTTTCGAAGAGCGGAATTGGGTTTTTTGGGAGTGGTTGTATAGACTCGAATACAAACTCCCCTTTTTTGAGGGGATCCCATAAGAGCAGGGGCGGAAGTCTTACTCTTGATGCTTTTCCTTCCTTCGAGAACCAGTTGATTAATTGTAGGCACCATTTACCTCATTTAAGCAAAATTTAATCATTTCAATGAGTTAAAAGACAAGATTTTTTAAGAAAAAAATTAAGCCAAAAACTTCTAAAATTTATCAGATTTTTTTCCATTTGTCAATATTTTTTTAGGAAATTTTAAAAAAAATATTTGGAAGTGTTGAAAAAAGCTAAAAGTTTAAAACAGTTAGAACCGGCTTTCTATGACCGGTTGAAATGTTAAGGGTTTTTTATATATAGCCTATCCTTTAATATCTTTGGTTGTGCAGGGCAAATTCAAACTGCTGACTTTTGAGGCTGTGTTCTTTTTTTAAAGTCATCACTGATTTGAACCCCTTGTTCCACTCTATGTCTTGTTATATATTAGAGCGAAAGACATCTACCACAGTCAAAGGGAAGTAGGATCATGTACTCAAGTTTATTTTCGGAAGAGGATTTGAAGGCTATTGCTGCAAAAGGCATTGATGTTCAGGAGGTCTTACGACAGCTTGAAACATTTCGTCGGGGGACAAAGCCAGTCAGGTTGATAAAACCTGCGCGTGCTGGAGATGGCATTGTCCAGATACTTCCAGATGAGAAGGAACTGTTGGTTTCATTTCACGACCAGGCTGCTGAGAGAGGCCGGATGCTCAAGTTTGTTCCAGCCTCAGGGGTCGCTAGCAGAATGTTTAAAGATTGGTATAGTTGGTACCAGCAAGAAAGATTCGAATCAGATGAGAGGGCGACTAAATTTCTTAAAGATGTTGTCAAGTTCGCCTTCTACGATGACCTAAGGAAAGTCATAACTTCAAAGGGGGAAGACGTTGAGAGTTTGATCCGCAAGGGAAGGTGCATGGATATCCTTGAATTCGTCCTTACCCAAAGGGGCCTTAACTATGCCTGGCTTCCCAAGGCATTCATAAAATTTCATACCTACCCCGGGCGGTCTCGAACAGCTTTGGAGGAGCATCTTGTTGAAGCGGCCCTCTATATCCGGGATGCCCAGAAGATCTGTAGGATTCATTTTACCATTTCCGAAGAGCATGAATCTCAGCTTTGGGACTTGCTTTTCCAAATCAAAGGGGATTTCGAAAGACTCTTCAGCGTAAAGTACGAGATTGGTGTGACGATACAACATCCCTCTACAGACACCATAGCCGTGGATATGGAGAACAAACCTTTCCGGGACAAGAATGGGAAAATCGTATTTAGACCGGGAGGCCATGGTGCGCTGCTCAAAAATCTCAATGCCGTTGATGGTGATATTATCTTTATCAAGAACATTGACAATGTCGTTCCTGATCACCTGAAAGATATCACTGTTCTTCACAAGAAGATCCTTGGAGGGTATCTTGTCCGATTACAAGATGAGATCTTCCGTTATTTGGATCTCCTATCTAAGAAACAAGTGGATGATGAACTGTTGTCACGGGTTATCCATTTCTGCCAGGAAAAGCTGTTTCTTTTCTTTCCCGACGGATTCTGGAATGGTTTGTTACCTGCCAAGAAGGAGTATGTCTTCCGGATGCTGAATAGGCCGGTCCGGGTTTGTGGCATGGTTAAAAATGAGAGTGAGCCAGGCGGGGGGCCTTTCTGGGTGGAGGAGGACGGAACTCAGTCTCTCCAGATTGTGGAACAGAACCAATTAGACTTGAATTCGAATGAGCAGAAAAATATTTGGAAATCCTCCACACACTTCAATCCTGTCGATCTGGTATGTGGAGTCAGAGATTATAAGGGAGAAAAATTTAATCTAAACTCGTATGTCAACATGGATGAGGTTTTAATCTCAAAGAAACCATATGAAGATTGGGAGCTTAAGGCACTGGAGTTACCGGGACTGTGGAACGGATCGATGGCGTTCTGGAACACTGTTTTTATTGAAGTTCCTCTTGAAACGTTCAATCCCGTTAAGACAATTGATGATCTGCTGCGAAAGTCGCACCTGGCGTAAAAGAATTGAAGAGCCCCTATACCATCCTTATCGCCAAATCTTCTCAATGCATCATTCGAACCTAAATTGGTCTGTGGTACGATGAAACAATATTTAGGACACATGAGGGGACTTATCAAACGTTGTTAAATTATTGACATTAGCTTTAAAAAAAAGGGAAGGCGACCATTAAAAGTTGCCTATCCCCTTTAATCTTTGGTGGAGCAGAGGGGAGTTGAACCCCCGACCTCCAGAGTGCGATTCATCTGAGGTCAATTTCGTAACCCCAGGGAATCTAAAGATTTCTTTGGGTTACATTTTTTGAGTGTATAAATAATTTAGGCAGTTTGAGGCAGTTTTCTTAGTTTTAGTGAAAAGATGGTGAAAAGGTTTCCAGTATTGTAAAGGTCTGTTGCCGTCACCCTCTGGTGGGGGTGGTTCAAAAACTTTGACTCCTAACGCCAGAGAAAATTTCCCTTAAACTTTCGGGGTAATCTCACTCCGAAGATTCCTTCCTGTAATCGAGATCAAACCTGTTTTATTTTAAATACAAGATTACATCCCGAAATCAATAAGAATAGGAAAGTGTTTACCACTTTTGGGAGGAACTAAATCAGGAGTTTTGTAAAAATCCCTTCCATTTTTTGGGTTCGATTAACGTGTCGGAATATGGAAAAAATGTGTAGTAACGGAGGGTTATAATGATACTGAAAATTTGGCGTTATAATTGCGTATCATAAACTTGACCATAGTAATTTAATACAACATATCGGGAGGCTTTTATGAAAAAAATATTCTATTGCTTTTTATTTGTAGCTTTCTTTATTTCTTCACAAGTGGCATTCGGAGATACGATAACATTCGATGTTACTGTGACCCCCGATATACCAGTTATTAAAGGGGGGACATCCAATAAATCCATAGAGATCGAAATAGCATCTTTTGATTATAATTCATATTTACCATTGCATGCGGACATCACTCAGGCATCCATATCGGGTGAATGGGGGAGTACAAATATTAATAAGATATTAAAATCAGACCTTTACCTCAATGATACATTATTGATCGATTTCCGAGAATATTATAATTCACTTAGTAAATCCGAGAAAAAGGACTTAAAAAAGGCCTTAAAAAATGGAGGAACGATTGATTTTGATATTAATTTATTTGAGCTTGATATCCCCGAGGCCGAGCTGGAAGCTTTATTAGAGGAATTAAAGGAGGGGGAAGCTAACCTTTATTTAGTTGGGAAGCCAAAATTTTTCAGTAGCTTGATCCTTGGTGACATAACCCTTCACATTACTGACCCTCTACCTAATGGAGATGTCACTCCTGTCCCAGAACCTTCTACCATGCTCCTTCTTGGGTCTGGACTACTCGGTCTTGCTGGGCTCAGAAAGAAGTTTAAGAAATGAGGGGAGTATGTAGTATGGTGGCTTATGAATTTTACTTACTCGATCCAAAGGGGGGATACCAAATAATTGGGCTTCTCCCTAGAAGGAGAAAGAACCCTACAAGGGTAACCAAAGAATCTATTATGCAATGGGGGGAAAATATTTTTGGTAACAACTTCGATACCAAAGATATTTTCTTCATTCAAGTCACGATAGATGAGAAAACAGTTAGAATTTTTCGACCTGTTCCATTCACTATACCCCAGAAAAATGTTTAAAAACTAAATCTATATTTTAATTTGAGGAGGGCAAAGGCAGGGTCAGTGTTGGTCCTGCCTTTTTTGTTTATTTCCTTTGGTAATCATCGACTCTCAGATCATCTCCCCATTGTATAGGTAGGTGAAGTCCGCAACCCTACCCACTCCCCTTTCCCTAACATTCTAGTTGACTTTCCCTACCAGTTTTATAGAATATCCTCAGAATTGAGACTCTCCGTTAGTTCATTGAGTTAACCTAATAACATAACCTTAAATCCATGTAGGGGAGAATATGGGTAAAGATTGAATTTAGACCCCATTTCTGAAAAGGGAATGGGGTTTTTTATTTAATGGGGTGTCCCTTATGAAAAAAATTATTTGCTGTTCAATAATTCTCTTAATATTAATTGGCTGTTCTTCAATAAATAAGAAAATGTCTTCTTGGGAAGGAAAGCCTATAGCAGAATTAATTGACCAATGGGGGCCTCCAACAAGAGTTACACCGGATGGACGGGGAGGGATGGTCTATATATGGGAACAATATAAACGTGTCGGTAACGGATGCATTGCTTCCAGGATGTTTTGGGTAGATTCCACCGGAATTATCTACAAATGGGCATGGAAAGGGTTATAAAAATAATTCATAGAAAGGGAAGGATTTTAATAATTGAAAGGAGAGATATAAGCATGAGGGTTATAATAGGTATTGCTCTAATATTGAGTTCTTTCTTCTGTGGAGTCCTTGAATATTCTGACCTTTTCGCTGAAGACAGGTTTCCTAATTTATTATCCGAAGCAGACACAAAGGAAATATTAAATAATATTCGTTTTTCAACGAAACATGCCCGAAATTTCTTCTTAAATAGTATTAAAGGAACTGGTAGTAAACTTGATTATCAATTTGGAAAATTATTTGATTCTGCGTGTAGAAATTTGGAGATACTTTTAGATAAGGATATTGAGGAAGATATTGATAGACTCGGGAATCAAAAAAATATGTATAATTTATTATTTTCGTATAGATTACTTTATGATTTGGGGAGACTGAAGCATGGGTTTGATCAGATTTTCAATATCATGCAGGCCAATACACGTGTATTTGGAAAGGAAGGAGTATCGATTGTAAATCAGATTATAGGAATAGAGACAGATTTCTTTAAGCACAAAGATAGTTTTGAGAAACATTTTGTTGATTTGATCAAGGCCAAAGACTATGGAATTGAACTCCTCGCAACGCAAGTTGAGGATTGCAAAGAACAATTGAAAGTATTCCGTTCTAAAGAATAATAGAGGAAACTTTAAAGTCAGTTTCTAAATAATAACTATATGGGTTCAATCGGGAGAGGAAAAATGACTCCAAGCTTAGAGGAAATTAAAGATTCAATTTTCTGTATTCTCTTTGTATCTAAAAAATCTCCAGAAGAACTGGAGGCTAAGTATAAAGAAACAGAAGAAACTCTTGAGGAGTTGAAAATCAAAAAAGGGGATGAATGGAAAATTCGGAATGGAAGATATATCTTTCAAGAAGACCGGACTTTCATCCCAAGATATAAACTATCTGCAAAGGTAATTTATGTACGCGAACCTAAAATTCCTCTTGAATTAAAATCATACACATCGAATAAAAAGGCTAAATTGAAAGAGGGAATATCTCCATATAACTTCATATATGATTTAGCTAAAGAGATAAGAAGTTTTTATGTGCCACAAATCGAAGTGGAAAAAACAGAGGATTCAATTACACAAAGAGAAAAATTAGGAATAGGTTCAAGAGCAAAAAACGTGCGAAGAACAGTTGCAAAAGCCTTTAGACAAATTGGTTTTAATGAGAGAGAAGAAAAGAAAAAACTAATTAAGAAGATTTATAAAATTCTTAAAGAAAAAACAGAGAGTCTTGATTCTGAAAGAATGGCATTCTTTTATATTGCTTGTATTCTGATCGCTTCTGAGATTGAAGAAGGAACAGTAAATCAAGTGGCAATTCGTCTTCAAGCAAGGTACAGAGGACTACTCGGTCTATAAATTAATCTTCTATTGAGAAAAATCCCCTCTTTTTTGACAATTTCCCTTTATTATTTCTCAGAACCTCAATAATTACAACTACTTATAATTGACAATCGAAATAAACTTCAATTAGAATTTTGGTTAGAGGAGATGATATATGGAAGAGAAACTTTTATCGGTCAAAGAAGCAATTAGAAAATTGAACATATCAGAATCGACTCTCCGTTTATGGACAAAGAAGGGTAAGGTAAAATCATATCGCAATTACCGAGGTTTCCGAATGATACCTTTTTCTGAAATTAACAGGATCAATGAATTGAGAAACATGAAATACATAAAGGAGACAAAAAGTGGTTCTTGAGAGAAAAATAAATGAACATCAAACCATTAACTTCCTGAGGTCTCTTTACCAGCATTGTGACGAAGGCTTTATCAACCTTCGATTCTTACCATCTAAAAAGAGCCTCTTCATCCCATTATCAGAGACAGACTCTATCTCTACCATCTTGGAGGCTCATAAAGTCCAAAATATATATTATGGAGTGGCTGCAAGAAGGAATGATGACGGGTCAAAGGACGGAATCATCCAAATCCCAGCCCTGTGGATAGACTTAGACCTTTACAAACTCACAGACGAAGAAAAAGGGGCGAGTCGTCAACGTTATAGAGAGTTCCCGTTAAAGGCAACCTTTATAATTGATTCTGGAGGAGGCCGTTACCTTCTCTGGGTGTTAAAAAACCATGCTTCAAAAAAGGAAATTCCCAAAGTAGAAAACCTTCTTAAAAGACTTGCCTCTTTTTTCCATGGGGACATGAGTGCTACAGATGCAAGCCGAATCCTGAGGATGCCAGGGAGTCTGAACCACAAATACCAACATACCCCTCAGGTGGTTATTAAAGAATTCCATTCAGAGAGACAATATGCCATTGACGATTTTGATATCCTCCCCGAAGATAAGGAGACTCCTAACGGAGAAGAAAGACCCCGGCTCTCCAAAGGATGGGAAAAGGACCTACTGGATGGAGTCGAGGAAGGGCAACGAAATATCGCCATCACCCGTTTGGCTGGCCGGTATCTTGGAAAAGGACTTTCAAAAAATGAGATTCTTCCTATCCTCTTGGACGCTAATTCTCGATTCAAACCTCCACTCCATTTGAAGGAAATTGAGACCGTTATGGATTCAGTGATAAAGACTGATCAAAGGAACCATCTAGATGAAACACCTGATTTGACTGCGAAGAGTATCACTCTTCCTACCCTGAGTGATATTTATGATCTGGATATCAAAGTTGAATGGGTTGTTGAAAAATTAATTCCAAAGCAGGCAGTCACCGTTTTGCATGGCAAGGGCGGCATTGGGAAAACGTGGTTGATGTTACAACTGGGGTCATGTGTAGCAGAAGGAGCCCCCTTTTGTGGACTCACCACGCAAAGAATGCCCTGCTACTATATTGATTTTGAGAACTCACTGGCAACCCTCCATGATAGGGCTGTTGTTTTGGGTAGGAGCAGTCTTCAAGTTTGGCACATTTCAAATTCAATACCTCCTCCCCGCTTAGATTCAAATGAATGGGTTCAATACAAGGATCTATCCCCCGGACTCTTGATCTTTGACACACTGAGGGCAGCCCAACTCCTTGATGAAAATTCATCCAGGGACATGACTACCATCATGATGCGTTTGAAGGTTCTTCGAGACCTCGGTTTCACTCCTGCCTTAATTCATCATACTCCCAAATCAGATGAGCGAACATACAAAGGAAGCACAGCCATCCAGGACCAATGCGACCATGTATTGAGTCTGGACAGGGTAAAGAGTGTCGGGAGCGAACAAGAGGTTGACGGAGATGAGGAAGACTGGGATCATCCTCTCCGGTTGGGAGTAAGGGGAAAGACCCGATACGAACCATTCAGCATCTACCTCCAATTCGACCCAAGCAAGGGGTTTGAAGTGGCACCCGACCCAGATGATGAATCTCTAAAAAATATTCATTCTCTTCTTGTAGAATTTAAGGCGAAGGAGAGCGTTTCACCTAATCAGACCCAGATCATAACCTTGGCAAAAGCCCTGGGTATTAACCGAAAAAGGCTTCTCCGACTGCTTAGAAAAGGAGAGGGACGGTTATGGCAGCCCCTGCCACAACCTAAGAATCGGGCGATCCTTTACGACCCGATTTCGGTTATCCCATTATCCCCTACTATATATGGACAGAACAATGGGACAACCGAATCTAAAACAAGGTCTGTTATTCCTTCAATCAATAAAACAATAGTTTCAGAACTAATTGAAAACACATTATTTACCCATTGTTCCGATGCCACGGAAAACAAAGGGACAACCAACAAGGGACCAACATCTGACTATGAGGTGATGGATGATGGCCAACTCACTTATTGATGAAACCTTGGAGAGGATTAATCGAGAATATCGAACCGGGACCTTAGTCCGGATGAAGAGATTCCATTCCACAGAATGGAGAAAGTTGCTTATTTTGGAGGAGGAAATAAATCGGTGTGCCCTAGAAGAGAACATGGTGCCCTTGAGTGGGGTTTTAATAGAGTATGAAAGGTTGTTAGGATTGATGAACAAGATGAGTACTGGGTTCCCCAGGATAGGTTAGGAATGGGTTAACTGAAGGAAGCTTTACTGAATGATACCAACTGACCTTAAACTCTACACCGTTAAGGAAGTGGCGGAGATACTGCACCTATCGATCTACAGGGTGCGGCAGCATATAAGGGCAGGTAAGCTCAAAGCTCATGTCCATCTGGGTAGATGTAATACAAAGAGACTTTATGTGGTAGAACAGGATTTGAGGTTATTCATATTCACCTATTTCCTTGAGGATTATTGGCCAGGATTAAAGAGACCAAAAGCGTTTATAAGCAACATGACAGAGTAACATTGTATCAAAGGAGAAATATGAAGATTTCAGACAAGAGTGAAAAAAGGGTTATTTCGGCGAAAGACAGAGCGAAAAAGTTTTTTGATGGGCTTTCGGAACGCAGGCGTAAGGCGAAAGCAGATAAAGAAAGGGAGGTAAAGATGAGTCAGGAACTTCAACAAGAGATCGAACTGAGAAGGCAGTCCGTACTACAAGCCTCACCTCCTCCACCACGGAAAACCCTGGCTTCAGAGCACACTAAGCCCCAACCCCCACCTGTAGAACCTGACCCAACTACTCAGGCGTTTTTAAGATGGTGCTTCAGACGGGAAGAGGATGATGACGATGAGCCATACTGGGTGAAACGGAATCCAAGGCTTTATAGGGGGAGTCATTAGTTGCGAGTTAATAATATATAAAATGGGGGTTCCCCTTGAAGCGTTGGAGGGTGAGATGAAAAAGGGAATAGAACAGATTGGAAGATCTTCAACTCTTAACACCTAGGCAGGTTGCAAAGTTATTGGCTGTCACTGAAGTTTGTGTCTATCAATGGGCTAAGAGGGGTATTATTCCCCATTACAAGGTTGAGAAGTGTGTTCGATTTTCCAAGGATGATTTAAGGGTATTTCTCGAATCAAGGAGGATTTCCAAGGGATAGAGAACATGATGGTCAATCAGATGACCTACCTTAACATACTGAAATTAAAAGGGCTGAGGAAGCCTTTTCACTAATTCTTCACCATTAAAAACTCCTCAAATTGGGACAATTAAACATTGACTTCACTAAAAAGAAATAACTTGACAAGTGTTTGTAATTTATTCTAACATAAATATGAAAGAAAATATTACACATAAAATAGGTGAAATTCCAATGACTGAAAACAGTAAGAAAATTGGTCAGAGAATTAAAAAATTGAGAGAAGAAATTGGAATCAGCCAGCAAGATCTTGCGGCCAGATTAGATATTTTACGCCCGACAATCTCTCAGATGGAGAATGGGGAGAGGAAAATCACGATTGAAGAACTAATAAAGTTGTCTGAAATCCTGAACACTTCTATGCAGTATTTAATAGGTTTAGAAGACCAGCCCGAGGTTGTTCTGCAGGAAAGGAGGGAAAAGATGACCAAGCCTCAAGTGAGAATTAGTGTTCCTGCAAAAAATTTGGAGAAGTTCAAAGAGATTCTCCTCTATATTTTAGGGAAGGTGGGCTCGAAACCTAATATTGGGGAAACCGTTATTTACAAGCTCCTTTACTTTATTGACTTTGATTATTATGAAAAGTATGAGGAACAATTGATCGGAGCAACTTACATTAAAAATAAATATGGCCCCACTCCGATAGAATTCAAAAAAATAGTTGAAAAAATGATTAAAGATAGGGATATCGAAAAGGTTAAAAGTACATATTTCGCTTTCCCACAGACAAAATACTTACCTTTGAGAAGGCCCAACCTCTCTAAATTAAAGGCTAATGAACTGGAGTTGATTGACGATGTTTTGTGTAGACTCTCTGAAAAAAATGCCACTGAAATCAGCGTCCACTCCCATGGCGATGTACCATGGTTGACCACAGAGAACGAAAAAGAGATTGAATATGAATCTGTTTTTTATAGGACTGCTCCCTATTCGGTAAGAGAATACAGTGGCGACATTTAACGAAATCCATCGCCTCCCTGAGTTCGATAAAGATGTAAAAAAACTTCTCAAGAAATTCAGAACCCTTGAAGACGACCTGGATGTATTCGTAAAAGCCGAACTGGTGCTTTATCACAAACTGAAAAAAGATAATAAAGGGATATTTCCAATTCCAGGATTGGGAGTCGAAAGGCCTAAAATTTACAAAGCTAAGAAATTCGCTTGTCGCTCTCTCAAAGGGAAAGGAGTGCATTCAGGTATCAGGGTTATTTATGGGTACTTTGAAAAGGAAGATAGAATTGATTTCATTGAAATCTATTACAAAGGTGATAAGGAGAACGAGGATAAGGATAGGATAATGAGGCACTATAGGGAACTCTCAAAGAAAGGAGGTGAAACCCAGAAAATCTAAGCCCTCCAGGTCAAGAGGGCGAAAGGGGGACTTATGAAACCTATCAAGGTCAAGAGGCATTCAGGAATCTATCGGATCGGGAAAAAATATTACATAGACTATTACGATCCGAACGGCAAGAGACACAGAGAAGTTGCAGGCACCCTCTTAGAGGTTGCCGTAAGTAGAAAGGAGGAGATCAAGGACCAGGTAAGAAAGGGCAAATACTTTGCCGAGAGAAAAAAATATACCACCACTTTTGATGAACTAATCCAGAAGTATCAGGAGATTTTTAAGGATCAGAAATGTTTCGAGAGGGGTAAAAAATTCGCCCTCAAATCGATAGAGAAGTATTTTTCAGGAAAACTCCTTTCACAGATCACCCCTTATGACATTGAATCGTACAAAAGGTTGAGAAAGGAAACTTCCATTACTGTTATGAGAAGAAAAGGGGATATTTGGGTCAATGTGGACACTGGTAGAATACGAAGCGATGCGTCAGTTAATCGTGAATTGGCCTGTCTCTCACATCTTTTCAGCAAAGCGGTGGAATGGGAGATGATGGAGGAAAGCCCTTTCAGGAAGATTAGAAGGCTTTTTTTCAAGGAGAATAACCAGAGGACCCGATTCTTGACTGAGGAGGAAATTAAGAATCTTCTTGCGGTGGATTATGAGGGATGCCCTAAGTATCTCAAACCGATTATTGCCACTGCGATTTATACCGGCCTCAGAAAGGGAGAAGTTCTCAATCTCAAATGGAAGGATGTGGATTTGGAAAGGGGTCTGATTTATGTGAGGGAGAATAAACAGAATCATCTTCAGGTCAAGATGGCAAATGATGACCTTATCAACTTATTTATGAAACTTCCGGTCAAAGGAGAAAACCTGTTTCATGATGAGGAAGGAAATCCTCTCGGAGACGTCAAAAGATCGTTTCAAACAGCCCTCAGAAGGGCTGGAATAGAAGATTTCCGATTCCATGACCTTAGACATACCTCCTGCTCCTATCTGACGATGAGAGGAGCTCCCATTCAAGCAGTTCAGGGTCATGCAGGACATTCTTCAATTAAGATGACAATGAGATATTCCCACCTTTCCCCTGAATTCCAAAGGGGATCAATCCAACTCCTCAATGGTCTTTGTGAAGGGATTTTAAAGGGTTCGGAGGAAAATAGTGAAAAAATAGTGAAAAACGGCCAAAAAGACCAAGAGGTCAGACACCCTATTGATATCCAACCCCTTGAAATCTTTGGTGGAGCAGAGGGGAGTTGAACCCCCGACCTCCAGAGTGCGATTCTGGCGCTCTCCCAACTGAGCTACTGCCCCGTGATTATGTTTGAGGTTTGAGGCTTGAGGTTTAAGGTTAAATCATTAAAGAATTCGTGCCCGAACAAGGGAATCTTAATTAGCTTTTTTAGTTCATTAGTCAATATTTTCATAATAATCCCAATAATTTTCGGATCGTGGATTTGAACTGGGTTAAATCAGCACACTTAACGACATAGGCATCCGAAGCCCAAGTGGTAAAGTCCTGTTTGTACTCCCCATAGGCAGAACAAAGGATGATAGGAAGTCGTCTCTCCTTCTCACGGATTCGTTTCAGGGCTTCAATGCCGTCCATCACAGGCATTTTGATATCGAGAGAGATGAGGTCGGGTTTAAAGATAGAGAGCATTTCGAGTGCCTCTTCCCCGTTCTTGGCGCACTCCACAATATATCCATCTTCCTCTAATTCCTCCTTGTAGAGGAAACGAATGCTTTCTTCGTCGTCTACGACTAAAATCTTTTTCATGGTTCTGACTCCTGGATGGACTTTGCTCAAACCGTTCACTGCAATGATAACTTTTAACTTAAAGTCTATTCATTCTCCCCCTCTTTTACAATATTTTTTTCTATTCCCTCTGTGCCGGGAGAGTAATGATAAAATTTACTCCCTTGCCTGGGTGGTTATCTACTTCGATTTTGCCCCGATGAGAGGTGATAATTTTGTGGACGATGGGCAAGCCCAAGCCCAGGCTGGATTCTTTGGTAGAATAAAAGGGATTGAAGATATTATGCAGATTTTCAGGATTGATCCCCTTCCCAGTATCTTCCACTTCCACCTTAATATAATGTGAGCCATTCTTTGAAAAGGGATGAACTCGTAGGAAAAGAATTCCATTCCCCTTCATCGCTTGACAGGCATTATTGATCAGGTTAAAGAAGGCCTGTTTTAATTGATGAGGATCTCCCATGACCCTGTGGATTTCTTCTGCATACTCCTTGATGAGTTGAATCCCTCCCGGATGGATCCTTTGGGTGACCATGGAAAGGTTTTCCTCTAAAATACCTCGGAGATCCACTTCTTTAAAAACCAAAGATTCATCTCGGGTATAGTTGAGGAGGTCATTAAGAATCTTTTCAAGACGGCTGACCTCTTTTATGATTGTCTGGGAATATTTCTTCTCCTGGGATTCCTCAGGGATGGTCCGGTCCAAACGACGTGCAAAACCGCCAATGGAGGTGAGGGGATTTTTAATTTCGTGAGCAATGGTGGTGGACATTTCGCCCAAAGCGATCATTTTTTCTAAATGGACTAAGAAGGTCTGGGTTTCTTTGAATTCCTGATGGACCTCCTCCAAATTTCGATAGAGGATAGTATTCTCAATGGCCAATCCTGCTTGGTTGGCAAACATGTTGAGGAAGTGAATGTCCTCCTCTGTAATAGGATTTTGGTTGTAAAGATTATCCACCAGAATTACACCGATGACCTTTCCTGTCCCCATGAGAGGGACGGTAGCAAAAGAATAGACTTTTGGATCGCGACTGAGATGTTCACCGACATAACATCCCACCTCAGAGCTTAAATGGCAACCCCTTTCGCATCGGGTTTGTATCCACCCTTCTTTGGATTGGGGAAATTGGATATTGAATGGCTTTCCCTCGAGAACGGTTCGAGAAAGAATACACTGTTCCTGTTCAAGAGGGATTTGAATCTTTTTCACAAGGGAGTTTAAGGTAGAAGTGCTTTGAGGGGAGAGTTGAGTGATCAAATCTGAAAGGGGTCCTTGTCTCTGCGAGAGGGAAGCCCAAACCCTTCCCACCTCTTCAGCGCTGTCTGGCCCTACAGCCATCGTTCCTTCTAAAATACGTTTTTTTTCATTGACCAGAAAGAGTATGGCTCGATTGAACTTCAGTCCTTCTCCGATCGTGATGGCGGTTAAGGTTAAGTGAAGGATCCGCTCAAAATTCACTGTGGTCAGAAGTGCTTTATTGAGCTCCCAAAGGGTGGAAAGCTCTTTTGCCCTTTTTTCATGCCTCTGAGATATTTCAGAAGTTTCATAATGAATCAAGGCATTTTCAATGGCACAGGACATCTGATTCGCCATCATCAATAACAATTGCAAATCCCTCTCGTCGAATTTTGAAGCATTGGAATCCTTATCATAGAAAGCCAGGGTTCCAAAACTTTTCCCCTTTGAGAGAAAGGGAGCACAGAGGATGGAGAGAGAAGGTTTTTCTTCACCGGAGTGATTGAAAGCGAGAGGGGTTCGTGTATAGAAGACCCTTTTGGCGATCTTTTCATCGAGGGGATTTTGATGATAATCTCCCTTACTGCATTTGATCTCCAACGCTCCCGTCCTTCTGCCCTCAACTCTTAACACCCCTCCCTTGGCCTTCAGAATCTTTAAACCGGTTGCGACGATTAATTCAAAAAGGTTCTTCAGTTGCAATGTTGAGGTCACCGCTTTTCCCATTTCATAGAGAGCAGTCAATTCTGAGATGGTCTCTTCTGCCTTTTGACGGAGATCGTCATTTCGAATCACCGCTCCTATGGTCTCCCCAATCTGAAGGAGGAGGTCGATTTCCTGAGGGGAAAACCGGTGGTTCTTTGAAAAACTAATAAAGAGGATTCCTTGAAAGGAGACTTCATCAAACATGGGAATACAAGCAAAGGTTGGGCAAAGGAACTCTTTCTCTTCTGGGGGTATATTTTCTTTCGGAAAGGATGATCCCTCTTCAACCCATAATGGTTTTTTTTCTGAGACCAGACGGGAAAGAAATCCATTAGGAATGATTTTTTCTGGCCTTAAAAGAAGACAGCGATCCGTTTCAAAGGCTCTGGAGATCGATTGAAGCATCCGATCCTGTTTAATCTCAACGGGGATAGATGAAGTGGAAAGTTGGACAATCGATTTTAGAAGATCATACGGATTGATCGGAGTGGACATAAAGAATTACTTTGCCTCTCTCATATACTCTGCTGCTTCCTCGGGAGGGGTGGGGTTGATATAAAATCCTGTTCCCCACTCGAATCCAGCCACCTTGGTCAATTTCGGCATGATCTCAATATGCCAATGATAGTGTTCAGCGTCCGCCTCTGGGAAGGAGGAAGTGTGAATAACATAGTTATATGGAGGATCTGCGAGCACCTGATTCATTCTCTGGAGGGTGTCGGAGAGAATTTGGGCTACCAGTTCATATTGGGAGAGTTCTAAGTGCTCAAAACTGGGATGATGGGTTTTGGGGAGAATCCATGTTTCAAATGGAAATCGTGAGGCAAAGGGGGCGATGGAAAGGAAGGCTTTATTTTCTGTGATCACCCGATGTTTCTGCTGGAACTCTTGTCGAATAATATCACAGAAGACGCACCGGTCTTTATAATTAAAATAGGATTTGGCTCCCTCAATCTCCTCGCTCAATCTTCTCGGGACGATAGGAAGGGCGATGATTTGAGAATGGGAATGTTCGAGAGAGGCTCCTGCTGCAAGGCCATGGTTTTTGAAAACAAGGATATAGCGAAGACGCTGGTCACGCCTCAGATCGATGATCCGATCGCGGTAGGCTAACAGGACGTCCTTTACAGCTTTTAATGGCAAGGTGGCTAAGGTCTCTTCATGCCGAGGCGTTTCGATGACCACCTCATGAGCACCAATGCCATTCATCTTATCATAAATCCCTTCGCCTTCTCGGTTCAACTCTCCCTCTATTCTGAGTGCAGGGAATTTATTGGGAACGACGCGGAGGGTCCAACCAGGGGAGTTAGGAAGGGTTCCATTGTCTCGAAATGCGATAATCTCTGGGGGAGTTCGATCTTCATTGCCTTCACAGAGGGGACAGAATCCACCTATTAATTTTCGCTCCTCTGGTGCAAAATCAGAGGGCCTTCGACTCCTCTCTGTGGAAATGATTACCCATCTTCCATGGATGGGGTCTTTTCTTAATTCGGGCATAGATGGTTTTTCTTCTGAAGGAGGCTCATGGTTAAGAGGGAAAACTTCTTCTAACCTTTGTCCCTCTTTGCCTCTCTAATCGCTCTCGGTTCTCTCCTTCGGTTTTGCATTCAATGCACAAGGTGGTTACTGGTCTGGCCATGAGCCTCTTTTCAGATATAGATTTCCCACAGGACTCGCAAATCCCAAACTCCCCATGGTCAATCCGATCCAATGCCTCTTTAACTTTCGTGATCAACTTCCTCTCACGGTCCTTAATCCTCAGAAGGAAATTCCGATCCGATTCTAAAGAAGCTCGATCGGTTGGATCGGGGAAGTCCCCATCGTTATCTTGGCGCATATCGGTACATGTCTTTCCAGCTTCTACCAGCAGTTCATGGAGCATTCCTTCAAGCAGTCCTTTAAAATAGAGAAGCTTTTCTTGATCCATTTAGACTCCCCTTAAGGGTGACTCAGACTCCTTAAAAGAAGGAGATATTTGGAATTTAATTTACCCCGTTAGAAATAATGCCCCGCTGGAATTTCTAACAGGGTCTACTTATATTAATATATCTCTTAAAAAAAAATCAAATTTTAAAACGTGGCTTCTGGTCTGCTTAGGAAACAAAATGGCAGGCGACAAGATGGCCTTTTCCTTCATCCAAGAGCAGGGGTTCTTCAGTTTTGCACTTTTCTCTTGAATGAGGGCATCTTGGCCGAAATAAACATTCCTGACCCGAAGGCAATGGGCGATGCTCCTCTTTTACAAGGTTTTCCTCCCTTTTCTTGGAGGGATCCAATTTGGGAATGGCCATGAGTAAAAGTTGGGTATAGGGATGTAAGGGACGTTGGAAAAGATCCTCGCTATTAGCCATCTCCACAATCTTTCCCATATACATCACAGCGATTCGATCGCTGATATGTTTAACAATTCGAAGGTCATGAGAGATGAAAAGATAAGTAAGACCCAAATGGTCTCGCAAGTCCATTAGAAGATTTAGAATCTGAGCTTGGATAGAGACATCCAGGGCAGAGACGGGTTCATCCGCAACAATCAATTCAGGATTGAGAGAGATAGTCCTGGCAATTCCAATCCTCTGGCGCTGTCCACCGCTGAACTCGTGGGCATAACGAATGGCATCTTGAGGATGAAGCCCCACCTTTTCAAGTAGTTCTGAAACCCTTCGAATCTTTTCTTTCCCTGAAGCTAATCCATGTACCTCCAGGCCTTCCCCTACGATTTCTCCCACCTTCATCCTTGGGTTGAGGGATTCATAAGGATCCTGGAAGATGAATTGCATTTGGGGCCTTAATTTTCTCATGGTTTCTCGATTAAGACGGAGGATGTCCTGGTTTTTAAAGAAAATCTGGCCAGAAGTCGGTTCGATCAATCTTAAGATGGATTTGCCTGCTGTGGTCTTTCCACAGCCACTTTCTCCCACCAATCCCAGTGTCTCTCCCCGTTGAATGGAAAAGGAGATCCCATTGACTGCAAGGATGGGTCTCTTATCTATAGAGAAAAGACCTTCCTTATAGAAATATTTTTTTAAGTCTTGAACCTGAAGGAGAAAGTTGTTTTTTGACATGGCCTCCTCTTTTAAGATTTATTTACACACTCCTCCCTCAATTCCTATCGCATCCTCTTCACCATCTCGACGGGAGCGGGATGATTACCATGGACACAGAGTGTATCCGCCTTGAGTTCAATTTCTGTTCCATCAACGACCATCACCATTTTGGATCCTATCAGACCGATGAATTAAATTAAAGAGATTTCTGAAAAAGTCCAGAACTCTCTGTGTAATCTTTTTTTTGAATCTGGGTAATCAAGAGAGCGAAAAGTAGTTTTTCAGAGCTCTCTTAAAAATTCCTTGACAAATTTTAATTTAAAAGGGATAAATAAATCAATATTATAACAAGGTAAAGGAGGTGGCAGAAATATGGCATGTGGGATGAAACACCCTAAGGCGAAGAAAACGACGAAAAAGGCTCCATCGAAGAAAAAGAAGTAAGAGGAAGGATATCCTGGGAGAATCAGGAAATTCTTTATTTTTTGCTTGACATGGAATTGGATTTTTGTTATCAATTTCAAATATTAGATTTTTCATTGCGATTTTCCTAAAATACGATGAAAGGAGGTGAGGGTTAATGAGGAAATGGGTAAGCATCATCATGGCGTTGGCGATTTTAGCAGTTCTTTCTTTTGGGTGTGGGGTACAAAAAGATGCAAAGATTAAATGCCCCAAATGTGGTGCTGTTTTCACAGTGGAGGAAGGCTTAGAGCAGATTAAAAGAATGCCTGCTCCTTAAGAGTAGGGAGGGCATATCAGTATTTGCAGTGGATGTCGGGCTAGCTGAAATGCAAAAGCATATCTCCTGATTTTCTCGATAAGGAAATTGGGCTGTCCACTGGAGAAAAGAGAATAATTTATAAGGGGAAGAGGAAGACTCTTCCCCTTTCTATTTTTATTCAGACTCTTTACTTTTTGAATTAAGTTTTAAAGATAAAACTCAACGTGAAGGTTATTACTGTTAAGGATTGACGAAAAAAGAGTGCCCCCTAAATATCTTGGTATCAGTTTAGAGAGCTCCAGGATGATTTCGTCGGTCCGTTCTCTTCCCACTTCACCCAATACATCAATGGGGATGAAGATATTTTTTGTTTTTTCTGTGGCCTTATCTTTCTCACATTGACGCCATACCCAATTTCGGGTCAGTACCTCCCGATCATCACAATAGACCAGCTCTCCTTTTGGCACTCTGATTGTCTCTCCGCCTCCCATTGGAGTGAAGGGTTCCCATCCTTCTGCAAATCGCAGATAAATATTTCCTTTAATAGTATCCAGGTCATGGCCTCCCATCGGAACTAAAAATCTCAAAGAGACACTGTTGTAGAGATCAACAAGGGGATTGATCTTCGGGAATGGATCTCCTTTCAGAACCCTCCTTGTCATGGATTCGATGGAGCTTTGGAATTTACTGCCTGAAATACCCAATCTCGAAAATGCAGTTCTCCAGGGTTTGATCCTTGGATGTTCCTGGGCTTTATCACCAATAAAATTCTTTTTCATCTCTCCAATAGCCTGAATAAGAAGATCGTCAATCTCTTTGGAGAGCTGGGTGTTGTTCACATCCTTAGCCAGTACTACCCCAATGGTAAGATTAGGAAGGATATCAAATAATTCTTTCTGAATAGAAAAAAGCATCCCTTCCTCCTTGCCCCTCGAAGCTTGTATAAAGAGTATAGTTGGATTTTTATTCCTCCTAACTCGCAAAAAAAATATTAACGTATATAATGGATTCTGTTTTACCTGTATAATATCTCCCTGGACAATTTCCAATTAGGATTGATTACTATTTAATTTCATGATGGTATTCTCCTTCTTA
>Ga0214474_1000156_pt1 | contig 36454 bp, 41 predicted proteins | sample RVTome_2_FD_187335 | JGI IMG/M metagenome (GOLD analysis project Ga0214474, IMG submission 187335) | Soil microbial communities from uranium-contaminated site in the Upper Colorado River Basin, Wyoming, United States - RVT95D214 HiSeq ... | reverse complement strand
TCTTAAAACAAATCAGGCAAGAAGTGGAACATCTCTGGACATTGGCCGAAAGATAATATCTTTTCGGTAACCATAATTATGACGCAATAAGGAGGCTTACGGTAACAGTTACTTTTGACGCAATACGCACCTGAATGCATGGGTACCCTCATTCTAACCGTTGATAACACGGTATCTATTCATCCTCGATTGCGTTTTCGATAAGCTCAATGCGTTGTGGTTGCCCTGTCTTGCCCAGTTCAACTGCTACCAAATCAATCCGCCAGGATGGAGGCAAACCGGTGTGAGTCTCCCGGTACCGATTGGCAACCGCCCGGAGGTGCTCCTTTTTAGTGGTGGTGATTGACTCTTCCGGCGTGCCGAAGAGCCGGCTCCGTTTGGTACGCACCTCGACAAAAACGAGGCAGTCATCTTTGCTGGCGACTATATCTATCTCCCCATCACGACAGCGGTAGTTTGTTTCAATTATTTGATAGCCGCGCTCGACGAGAAAACGGTTGGCAAGTTTTTCGCCCAGGATTCCGGTGGTTTTCCGTGTCATTATTCTGTTCCACCACACACATCCCGCACCGGTTGGAAAGAGCAGCGGTGAATCGGTGAAGCGCCCAGACGCTGTAAGCATTCCAAATGTCCCTGGGTGCCGTAGCCTTTATGGTCGCCGAACCGGTATCCGGGATATGTTCTATCGTACTCTACCATCAGACGGTCGCGGGTGACTTTAGCGATGATTGACGCACTGGCTATCGACAGGCACAGGCTATCGCCATCGGTTACACCCTTCTGCGGCAGTCTGACTTCAGGTAACCGGAAGTAATCGATGAGGAGGTAATCAGGTGCTGGCTCAAGCTGTTTCACTGCCATTTTCATAGCGAGGCGAGTTGCCTTAGCGATGCCCACTATATCGATTGTCTGAGCATCGATAACACCGACCCCCACTCCTGCCGCCGCTTTATACAGGCAGTCATAGAGGAATTCGCGCCGGGAGGCAGTGAGTACCTTGCTATCAGCCACCAGATGAAGCCAGTCACTCTGTAACCCGATAGGCAGAATAACCGCCGCCGCAACTACCGGACCAGCCAGAGGACCCCTGCCGGCTTCATCTATTCCGGCAATATGGCAGAAACCTTTTGTCCACTGTTCCCGTTCTTCTACAAAGGTCGGCGTCGTCACGCTACCTCACCTTTCACCCAACATAGCGCTGACTCGCTTCCAGATAATTTGTGATATCGTCCGCTTGTCCTGTCGCCCATCAACTACGAAGAAACGCCTGGGCTCCTTACGAGCCAGAGTAAGATAACCCTGACGTACCCGCTTATGGAAGGCAAGCTCTTCATTTTCAAAACGGTCAGTGGCATTAACACGTTTCCGTGCTAGACCCTCGCCCACCGGTATATCGAGGAGCATTGTCAAATCCGGCATCAGTCCGCCGGTAGCGATGTCATTGGCGGTACGGACTGTTTTTAGCTTCAATCCCCTTCCATAGCCCTGATAGGCAAGCGTAGAGTCGGTATAGCGGTCGCAAACAACGATTTTACCGTTTTTCAGAGACGGCAAAATGACCTCACTCACCAATTGCGCGCGGGAAGCATTGAATAGCAGTAGCTCGCTCATTGGAGAGATAGCGGTGGCACGACCCCACTTGAGTAAACGGCTGAGCCTCTCTCCGAGTGGTGTAGAACCGGGTTCGTGGACAAGTATCACAGGAATGGACAACCTGCATAACTTCCGGTAGAGTGACCGCGCTTGCAGGCTCTTACCGCTACCTTCGCCGCCCTCGAAAGTTATAAACATTGACCTAGCGCCTGAATTTTTCATTGTTAACGCCAGTTTACCACGCAAGTGGGTCAGGAGCAAGATGCTAATTTTTACGGCGTTTAGTAAGGAGAAGTAAAGAGGGGCGAAGCCTCTTTTTCAGGGGTCTGGGGGTGTCCCCCAGTCATAAAAGTCCCCCAAGAATGGGGGATTTAGGGGGTTGAAATCAATTGCCAAACAATCTCTAACTTTTACCCGTTTTTTTCAGATAGGAAATATCATTGAGACGGCTGAGCATGGCGCCACGCGGGGAAACATCTATGATACTGAGCGAGGCGGTATCAATCCGTATCTGCCACCAGTGCTGCTGGTCAATCCCCAGGTAGTGACAAACCAGTGTCTTTAATGGTCCATTGTGTGAGACAATCAGAATTGTATCCGATGGCTTATGTGCCTTGAGCCTTTCGAGGAAAGTGACGACGCGTTTACTGAAATCCCGAAAAGTTTCGCCCTCCGGAAATTCGAGCGACGGGGTGAAATTGGCACACTGTTTCGCAACCTCAGGGTAGTTTTGGTTAATCTCACCGAATGTCAATCCCTCACAGACCCCGTAGTTCATTTCTCTCAGTTCCGGGCAAGGGGTAACGACCAGACCTCTCCCATCAGTAAGAATCCGGGCAGTGGTTATTGCGCGCATAAGGTCGCTGGCGTAAGCGGCTTCAATTCGCTCATCAACGAGATAGTCACACAATCGCTCAATTTGATGTTGCCCATCGGGGCTCAACTCAATATCGCTGTATCCCATGAACCGATGACCGCTATTGAATTCGGTATCGCCATGCCGCACCAGGAGAAGTCTCATTGCACATACCCCTAAAGTTACTTAATTTCGCGGGTTGTCTCAATGCTAACGCAAGCTCTATCCGTAGTCAAGCCAACCTGTTGACGCCTTCCTCCTTCCGTGATACAGTACAGAGCATGTACAACCACCCCATTTTTACTAAACACTTTATACAAAGGATGCCGCATGAAAAGAGATTTCAATAGACTCAAGGAAGAGAATTTTGATTTGATAGTGGTCGGGGGCGGGATTATCGGGGCGGGTATTGCCCGTGATGCCTCTCTCCGCGGTCTACATACATTGCTCGTAGAGAAAGAGGATTTTGCCTACGGCACGACATCGCGCTCCACTAGACTCATTCACGGTGGATTGCGCTACCTGCGCACGATGCAGTTTAAACTGGTGAGGAATGATTTAATCGAGCGTAAAATACTCCTCAGAATTGCGCCCCATTTAGTGCACGAGCTCAGGTTCGTTATCCCGGCACTGCGTTCTGAGCCTTTTTACCGTTATATGTTACACCTCGGTCTGACACTGTACGATATCATGGCAACGGGTTATACTCTGCATCGCTGGCGGCACCTTTCACAGAAAGAAACACTTAGACAGGAACCCGGACTGGCGAAAATTGACGACTTAACTGGCTCTTTTCTCTATTACGATTGCCAGGCAGAGTATATGGAGAGGCTTTGCATTGAAAACGTTCTTTCTGCGGCTGATAAAGGCGCTTGCATCCTGAACCACGCTATGGCAACCGAACTACTGATGGAAGGTGATAAGGTTTCTGGCATCGGAATCAGGGATACTCTCACCGGTGACGACTATACCGCTAACGGGCGTATGGTTATCAACGCCGGTGGTCACTGGGCAGACCTGGTCTGGCAGGAATTTTACGTTATAAACAAAGATAAATTGCGCCGCACAAAAGGCATTCATCTATTTACTAAGAAGGTGTCTGAGAACGCTCTGGTATTATTTGCCAAAAGTGACGGCAGGCTTTTCTTCGTGGTTCCGTGGGGAGATTATTCTCTTATCGGCACTACCGATACCGATTACACTGGCGACCCGGATGCTGTCTATGCCACTGCCTCAGATGTGAAATACCTGGTGACTGAAATGCGTCATTACTTCTCAGGCTTTTCTGAAGCCGATGTCTATTATGCCATGGCGGGCTTGAGACCTCTAGTTGCGTCAGAAAATAAGGCGGCGTCCAACACCTCGCGGGCACACAGACTCGTCGACCACGAGCTGGAGAACGGCATCAAAGGTTTTATTACTGTACTGGGCGGGAAAATCACCGCTTATCGCGGCATTGCCGAAGAGGTCACCAACCTCGTCTGTAAAAAATTTAAGAAACATGTTCCATGTACTACGGCGCACATCCAGCTTCAGGGAATGCCCGCCGTGCATAGTCAGGATATTGAAAAAGCCGCGCAGCAATACAACCTGCCACCGACGACGGTGAAGTACCTGGTTGACTTATATGGCGCCAGATTCACCCAAGTACTGAATTATGTAAACGATGATAAGAGACTCGGTAACCCGATTTGCGATGGCGGTCCGGATATTATCGCTCAGATTCAATATGCTATTGACGAGGAGTCAGCCATGACCCTGAGCGATTTCCTCCTGCGCCGTACCAATATCGGGTGGAGTCCCATGCAGGGCCGTGATGCTATCGAAGCGGTGGCATCCGAAATGGGCTTACTTCTGGGATGGAGTGTCTGGGAACGGCAGAAACAAATTGATAAGTACCATGATTTTCTGGGGCTGTGTCAGCGCTTCAGGACAGAAGATTTAAAAGTCCGGGAGGCTGATAAAAACCCTACCTTTCGTATTTCATCCAATTGAAAAAGTTGACAATTTTCTCGCCCCTTGCGGGATTCATCCTGAAGACTTGTCCTGAAAGCTTTTTGAAGGATTCATCCTGAAGGAGAGGATTGAGCTTGCACTGAGCCTATCGAATTGAAGTGAGGTGGTTAAAATGAAACACGCAGAAGGCAATTTCAAAGGCTGGAAAAACTTCAACATCTATTACCAGTACTGGAAACCTGAGGGAAAACAAAAAGCAGTACTGCTGGTGGCACACGGTTTTGCCGAGCACAGCGGACGCTACGGCAACCTGGTGAACTACTTCGTGCCGAAAGGCTATGCTGTGTGGGCTCTCGACCACCGGGGTCATGGCAGGTCGGATGGCGAACGCGTGCAAGTTGAGCATTTCTCCGATTACCTGAAAGACCTCAAGACCTTCTTCAATATCGTGCGCAAAGCAAACCGGAAAGATAAAATTTTCCTTATAGGGCATAGCATGGGTTCGACGATTGCCCTGGCTTACACGGCGCAGTATCAAAAAGAACTGGCAGGACTGATAACTTCCGGTGGAGGACTGTCAAGACCCGGCGAACCACCGCCACCGCCCCGACCCGCCGGACAACCCCTGCCGACAGCATTTCTCAGCCGTGACCCTGAAGTCATCAAAGCCTACGAAAACGACCCGCTTGTCTACCGCGGACCATTACCCCAACGTATGGCAATGACGGATATGAGGAGTACTCTCCCCGAGCTTGTTCCGCAAATCAAACTGCCGGTACTGATAATGGCGGGTAACGGCGGTACCGATGGCGCCCGTAGTCGGGTGTTGCACGAATATATTGGCTCCGAAGACAAGACACTCATACTCTATGAAGGCTTACTCCACGAAATTTTCAACGAGCCGGAGCACCTGCAGGTCATGGCAGATTTGGAGGCATGGCTAAAAAAGCACTAGATTAGCCTGTCTTTAACCGTTTGAAGCTAATGCTACAGTTTGATAGATAGCATTCCCAGAAAAAGTGTTAACAAATGGTTAGCAAAATACAGCATTCCTTGACTTTCTCTCTTTCTATACTCTAGAATTCCATAGTCGGAATAATTAATATTTTCTTATACGTTTCATCTTCAATAATGAGGAGCGATATGAGAGAAGATCTTTACCTAGAGATGATGGCTCAGAACTTTGAACTTGCCTATACCTCTTTTACATCGGACGATTATCAATTTTTAAATATATCCGGAAACCGAATAATGAGTGATTCCATATTCGGTTCAAAGGGTAATGCGGCAAGATTCGCTTTGATAGGTTTCTTTATAAAACATATTGCACTTAATTATCTTTACCTTAAACCCAGACTTTCTGCCACTGATTTCCTTAGTGCGAAGACCGCAGGGGACAAATGCTTTACTACATTAAGATCCTTTCACTCAAATGGGGATATAAAGAACTTGTGGGTAGCTTTTTACGATTTTAATTCCGAGATAATAGGTTTTTTTAGATCCAGCACGGAAAAGGAAGCATATCGAGACAATCCTCTAATATCTGCAGAAGTTCGTCGTTGGGCACTTGATTTCCTGTCAAGTAAAAGGGATATTTTATTTAATCCTCATTCTGATTTGTTTAAAGGATTGATTGGTGAAATTACCAGAGTCCATACAGTCTACCGGTTCGAGTTGGCTGATACTGTAACCGCCTCTTGTCTTATGGCAATCGATAGATATTATGAATATTTCTGTATACATTATTTGGACAATAATGGCATATTGGACCTGTCAGCAGTAAGAGGTATCATTTTCCCTTATATCGATACCATGCATACATTATTATTAAAAGACACTATCGACTTTACCTCTATAACCCAACTTATGCTACAGTTGATAATAGGCTGGAGAGAATTCTTTATATATTACGGAGAGTTACCTAAAGGACAAGAGAAACCTATTGAGTTGTCGACTGAATCTAAGAAGAGACTTTCAGATGTATTTAGTAAAGCTATTCAGAAGGAATTGAAAGCATAGGTCTTGCTACTATGGAATCTATTTTAGACAAGATTATCTTTGATATCGCATCGGAAAATCCTACTGCTTCAATGGATGTCATAGCTGAGGCTGTGATACACACCATCGAGTCGGAAGATTTTGTTTCAAATACTATCCGCAAGGTAGTAACCCCTAATAAGCTTGATGTTCGGATTTCTGAATTACGTAGCAAGAGACTTCCAACGAAGCAACGTATTCGTATAACTGAGCGCGTTACCGATACTCGTTTAGTTGAGCGTGTCAAAGAGATGTGTGTTTTACCAATTGAGCATTCATCTTTTAATCCTCTTATTCATACTGATGGCGCCAAAGTATATTTTGCATCATCCGATAATTACCCTGATTCACCTGCCCTAGCGTCTACAACCATCAGTGCCCCTCTTAGTAGCCCCCATCGAGTTATATTGGAATCTATTCCACTCCCTGACAATAATACTACAACTAGCATTCCACTTAGAGGCATTACCGATCGCAATACAGAGTTGAACAGTGTTACTCCTGCCGATCTACTCAACGATATCGATGGGAAGTTTGACCAATCTGAGCCATTATCACTTTACGATTTTTACCAAATGATAAGCCTTGTTAAAATTTCTCGTCACGTTATGAGACTTCTCCCAGTGATATCTAAGATCCTATCTCGAGATTTGGAATTGCGTAAAAAACTGTATGGCTCTGATTCGTTTGAAGAACCATCCGATCTTTACAATAAACCATCTACAGAACCGACTGAACTACGCTTTTTTCTACCCAGTTATATTTGTGAATCCTTCATGACTCTAATAATACACGAATATGGAAGATTACATGAAGAAGTTGGTCGATCTTTTATTGACCGTGAAATTAGCTATGAGTCCTATTTACGACAGACCGAAAGGTACGCCTTAGATGCCGATAGACTCGTCTCCGAATTCCGCTAGTACTTCACTCGATATCTATGAAGTTCCAGTAAAGAAGAAACTAGAAGCTCATATTGTTCGCGTGGGATATAGTGCTGCCCAGCTTAATCCTATTATCGATGCTGCTATTCAAGAAGGCAAGCGATCAATTACTGATGCAGTTAGATCCCTTTCACCTATTGTGATTCGAGAAAGAATCTATCGCTCGGCAGTCACTTATATCGAAAGCGTACTAAGCCAAACGAAGAAATGGAATCTATGCCGTGAATTGATCCGCAATTACTCTTCTGTCTTCCTCGCGGGTGCGGGTGTTTCCTTCGAAAGTGAGCTCCCTTTGTCTGATACTTTAGAGTATCTTAAACGATTCTGCAAAGCAACCAGTTGGATTGATCTGCGATCAGATATATCCAAATGTCATAACTTCAAACTACAATTCAAGATAGTTAGTGACAGGAAAGTTCCTTCTGCATCTCACAAATTGCTTATTAAAAATTTCCCCAGTAAAGTCCTTGAAATCATTTGCTTAAACTGGGATGACCTATTTGAAAGAGCGGCTAATCTTCAAAAGCGAACAATCAGCAAACAAAATCAGAATACCACCGTAACAGGTATGCGACATCTATGGAAGTTTCATGGTGATGTTGCACTGATCACTAATGACAATGTTGCTGGTCAAGGTGGCTGGATTTTCCCTGACCAAGACGGGTATGTTTTCGATAGCTTCATACAATATACTGTAAATACCAATCTTAAGAATGAACCGTTTACATTTATTATTATAGGTTACAACGAAAAAGAGCAAGCAATATATGACAAAATCATCAGACCTCTAGAGTTATCGCCACCTAGACCTACTTATCGGATTGGTTTACAGCTTGACAAACTTCATGACCAGACATACATTGTCGGTACATCAGACTTCGTTTTGAAACAATTATTACCCGGCAATTGATTTATTCTTCCGGTAATTCTGAAACAATTAACGTCATTTCCATATCAGCTAAACATAAGGCTGGAAACAAATCCACTTATGGTGAGTGAAATCGAATTCACGCCCCCGGTTCCGGAGTGTCTATTCAGCCGCAGTAGCACCTTTGTCTTGTGCTTACTACCCTACCGAATATCCTAGCAAATTGGGGTATGATATACTTCAATAGCAGCCAGCAAGAAGCTAAGTAAATATGAAAACAAGCGCTAATAATTACGCATTCATTGATAGCCAGAACTTGAATCTTTCCATTCGTGAGCAGGGATGGGTGTTGGACTTCAAGAAGTTCCGGATTTATTTAAAGGAAAAATACCTCGTGACCAGGGCATATCTTTTCATCGGATATGTTCCCCATAATCAGACCTTGTATACAAATCTGCAGGAAGACGGCTATATTCTTGTATTTAAGCCTACTCTCAGCTTGCCGGGTGGGAAGGTAAAAGGGAATGTGGATGCCGAGTTAGTTCTTCACACGATGATTGAGTATGATAATTTTCACCAAGCTCTCATCGTGACCGGTGACGGCGATTTTTATTGTTTGATAGACTATCTACAAAGTAATGATAAACTGCTGAAATTGATGATTCCAAATAAGAACAGGTTCTCCTCACTGTTTCGGAAGGTCATGTCACATATCGTATTCATGAATAATTTAAGGGATTTGCTAGAATACAAGACGGGTAAATAAAAAGAGAGGCATTGCTGTGGGACTAACCCCACAGATTGGCCTCTCATCGTGATTCTATGTTAAAGATAGCATAGGCTTAAGCCTTTGTCAATAGCGCAGAAGTAATCCCCTTGCTCGCAACCCCACATTAACTCCGCCCCCAAAGAGGGCAGTCCTTTTACCTGTGAATTGTTCTTCCGGCAAAATGTTATAGAAGCGGCTGGAAATAAGGAGTGGTATTTCTGTATAATATTGGCTACACTATACCATTGCAGGAGAACATGACACATTCAGTACACCCACCAAGACCGGTCAAGAAAAGGCTTTCACGGAAAACTAAAGCAGCGGCAAATACCGCCTTACCGCAGAAGAAGAAAGCATCAACAACAAGGACCGCCCTCATCATTGCCGCTATTGTACTTGTTATTGCCATTGCCGTTGGCGCGTTTTACTACCTGGTGAATGTCAGACCATACCAGCGTGTCATCCTTACCGTAGGCGAAGAAAACGTCAAGACCGGCTATTTTCTCAAGCGTGTGGCTGCCAGCACATACGGCGATGCCGCAACGACTATCGATAGCTTGACTGCCGAGCTTATCATGAAACAGGTAGCCCCGGACTATGGCATCTCAACCCCTACAGAGGAAGAAATTGACACGTACCTGATGGAGCAAGCCAGGGGAACGAACGAGACGATTACGGACGCTGAATTTGATACTTGGTTCGAGGACCAGCTGGCAAATACCGGGCTGACTGAAGAAGAGTACCGCGAAATTGTGGGGCACATCATAATCGCAAATCGTCTTGAAGAAATCGTGACAGCTAATGTCCCGTCCACTGTCCCGCAGGTGCATCTCTGGGTAATTAATTTAGACAGCAACGATACGGCAGTCAGCGTCAAAGCCAGAATTGATGGAGGAGAAGACTTTTCGACAGTAGCTAAGGAGGTCTCCCTTGATGAGACAGCAAAGGAAAATGGCGGTGATCTGGGCTGGTTGCCAACCGAGTTGCTGAGTTCAGATATAAGTGCTTTCGTCGACGTGCTGGATATCGGTAAGTGCAGCGACCCGTTCCCATACGTCACGAGCAGTTCCAGTACTGAGGTCGTCACGAGTTACTTTCTCTCGATGGTCTCCGAAAAGTCCGGTGCCATGCAGGTGACTGATGACCAGCTAGCCGCACTGAAGAGCAAGGCAATGAACGACTGGCTGGATTCCCAAATAGCGACCACCGAAGTGACTTTTCACGGTCTAAACGGCAGTACCACCCTGGATAGCGAGACATTAAGCTGGATCGATTACCAGGTGAAGAAGCTCACTAAAAAACGGTCGACTACGACGCCTTAGCTTAGTGCACCTGAAGGAATTCGAATCCATTTATGGTAAGCGAAACCGAATCCACTTATGGTGAGTCAGATCAAACCAACTTGTGGTGAGTGAAACCGAACCACGACCCCCAGTTCCGAAAACCGATACTTCTATCCACTGAGTTATAGGCGTGTGTGGTCGAATCGATTATATGACCGGCGAATCGGGAATCAGGACTATTCCATCCCCAGGGCAAAATGAATCGCGGATTCCAGTTCTATCATCTTCTGTGTGGATAAAGCGGTAATTCTTTGCTGGAGACAATCTTTAGGGACGGTGGTCATCGTATCCAGATTAGCCGCGCATTTCTGCGGCAGTCCCTCTTCTTTGCCCAGTAAAACTTCGGAGTCAATCTGACGGATGCGGGTGGTTACCGGCGCTACGATAATCAGTGAACGGGCGGTATAGGCTTCATTACGAGAAAGAAGAACCACGGGTCTGCGTCCAGCAGGCGGGTCGAGTTTTGCCCACCATATTTCACCCCTTCTCATCCCACGGCTCCCTGGCAAGAATGGTACTGGCGGCATGCCGCGCCGCTTCTATCTCTTGCTCGGTTTCAGGATTTTCACTGTAAGCACGGATGTAGCGCTCGTTTTGGTCCCGTTCCCGTTGTAGTTTCAGCAGCGCTTCCACGGCACGGCGGAAGAACTGACTGCGACTCTCTCCGCTTTCCCCTCTCTTTTCTTCCACGGCATTTAGTATATCTTCCGGCAGGCTGATGGCAATCTTGCTTGTTCTACTCATAGGCTATCCCTCATACCAAAATCATACCAAAGTATGAACTGAATTATTGTGGTTGTCAAGTATTGGTGAGCTAGAGTAAACATGGCGTGCCTCTTTAGCCTGGATTAGATGCCAGTTGTGGTGAGTGGATGCGGTGATTAACCTGTCGTCTTTGCGAACTTCGTGCCGGTTGCCAACGTGCTGAGCGCGGTTTACGGCTGAATTCACGTTTCACTACCGGTGCCGCGTTGCTAACTCCCTTTACGGTACGCCTCTCGAGTTTCACATTGAGCACCCGTTCCAGGTCGCGCACTATTTCACCATCTTTGCTCGTCACGAATGAAAAAGCGTCACCGGTCTGGTCGACTCGTCCCGTGCGCCCGATGCGATGTGTGTAGGCATCGACACTATCGGGCATATCGTAATTGATGACGTGCGAGATTCGTAAAACATCGATACCGCGTGCGGCGATATCCGTGGCTACCATGATTTTATACGAGCCGGTGCGGAAACCATCCAGCGCCGCCTGGCGTTTGTTCTGAGCCATGTTGCCCTGCAACGACGTGACATTGTAGCCTGTTTCTACGAGATGACGGGCGAGTCGCTCCGCCCCGAATTTGGTACGTGTAAAAACCAGAACGGACTCCGTTTCTGTATTCCTCAAGAGTTCTACTAACAATGCGGTCTTGCGGTTTTGTTCAACCGGATACAGAGTGTGAGATACACTGACTGCCGGCTCGGAATGACCGATTTGCACTGTCACCGGGTCGTGCTGGATATCTTTTACCAATCGACGGATGTCCTCCGGTATTGTGGCTGAAAAAAGTAGTGTCTGACGGGGTTTCAGCAAGCACTGCAAAATATTCCGGATAGCAGGCTGGAAGCCCATATCGAACATCCGGTCGGCTTCATCGATTACCAGAATTTCTATGTGTGACGGGTCGATGGTGCCTCCCCACAAATGGTCGAGTAAACGTCCTGGACAAGCCACAACGATTTCAGCGCCATTACGCAATTGACGGAGTTGCTGAGACATACTTACTCCGCCGTAAATGGCAACGCTTCGCAGTCTGGTCTGCTGTCCCAGTTCGTTGAAAGCCTCGCAGGTCTGCTCTGCCAGTTCACGCGTCGGCGAAATCACGAGAGCCCGGACTTTACCTCGTTGACCCTGCAGTAGATGCTGTAAGATGGGCAGAGCGAAAGCGGCGGTTTTGCCGGTCCCCGTCTGCGCGATGCCGATTAAATCCCTGCCCTTCATAACCGGCGGGATGCATTGTAACTGAATTGGTGTCGGCGTAACATAACCGAGCGCGCGGACACCTGCCATGATGCTCGGATGAAAATTGAAGGTTTCGAAACTCATTTATACTCCTAGGTATTCTATACTGTTATACTTCTTTAAAATTTGGGCATTCATATGGATTGGCGTTCGCGCTCTCTCCGTTTCCCGCTAAAGCGGTTGTCTGCCCGGACATGTGCAAAGCTCACGGCTCTATTCCCTGAAAGAGGCAGAGCCTCGACAACGTCAATCACCTGCCCTCCCACGGTTGTGCCTTTCAAGCCGATGATTGCAGCTCCGCCTTCAGACTTCGATGCCATAGTCACATAAGCATACCCTCTTGGTTGCCCGCTCCCGATGTACTTGTCATTCATGATGCTCACCGATGCTACCTGTCCGTAAATCATGAATTCTTGTCGCAGTTGAAAATCGGTCGTATCGAGGGATAAGTTGCCTACATAGATAATCATCTTGCCCCCATTGTGAAGAGCGATATCCTCTGTAGACCGGCAACTCTGATTGTGTCCTTGGTTAAGAATCAGGTTTACCGACCTACTCTTATGGTGCTGTAGCAATCGCGACAATACACCGACCTACCAGCTCTGGGCTCAAACGGCACCTGGGTGCTTTTGCCGCAACTGGTACAGGTGGCGGGGAACATCTGTTGCTGTTGTAACTGATAGGTGGCAGTAATGTTTCTATTACCTGCCTTCGCCTGACGTACTTTCCTGACCTGCCGGCATGAGGGACAGCGTTTCGGGTCGTTATTGTGCCCTATGGAGTGGGAAAACTCCTGTTCGGCGGTGGTGAAAGTGAATGAAGACCCGCAATCGAAGCACTGAATTGATTTGTCCTGAAAAGTCACTAGATGACCTCCTCTCTATGGAATTATTAGTTAGAGTCTGGGTCATCTAATACTTAAATAAATCTGCGGGATTCAAAGAAGCACATAATAACCTGAACTGAAACCATCTATAGTATACAGCACGGCGCGCACTAATACAAAAGTGAGGGTACGGCAAATATCGACTGCACTCTTTGAGTCAGCCTTTGATTTCAGCCAGGTCCCGTTCCGCGGCGATGTACCCGAAGGCGGAAGTACTTCGGTCTTTCAGGATACGCTCGAATACCTCTTTAGCACGCGGGATATTTCCATTATAGTAGTACCAGTTACCGACACCGTAACCCTGCGTCGCATAGATGGTATCTAAGCTATGTATCTCCTGGTTACCCTTATCGGGATTGAGGAGGGATTCCGGCTGGAGTTCCCCACGGTACATCTGAAGTCGCCGGTAATATGAGGGACCTTCGACAAACTGTTCGCCTTTTAAACCGTGCGGGACTAACTTGAGTAGTTCCGTAGCCTCGGCTACTTTCCCATTCCGCCTGAGGGTCATGTAGTGCCAATCGATACAGGCAGTCAGGTTATTGTAATCACCTTCTATCATCCATTGACGGCAGAGATTGAAAGCAGAGGCGGCTTGTTTCCAATTACGAAGTAAATAGTGAGCGAGCCCGAGATGATAATAAACATTGAACTGGATGCTCGCTGGTGGGACAGGCAACTCATTCCCCTCTCCATCCGGTTCCATCCAGAGAGACATACCTTGAATCAGTTTCTCAGCCTGCTTGAGGTCGGCGAGGGCTTCCGTAAAACGTCGGGTGGAAATGTAACGGTGTCCACGTTGCCGTAGTAACTCAAAGGAATCGGGATAACTCTCCAAACCTTTACTAAAAATGGCAATGGCTTCGTCGTACTGATAGCGGAATCCCAGCACCCTGCCATACCAGACCGTATTAGCCAAAGTCGGTGATTGTTCGTAATTTCGCTTGGCGGCAGCTAAAGTTCTGTTAAAACGCTCTCGCGCATCATTATCAGGCAATCTATTCCTCATGTATCCACAGCTTATCTTCAACTCATGACTTTTCATCACTATACCAGCTTGCTAAATGAGCTTCAATAGTGACTATTTTGAGGAAATTGTTTGGATAGTATCCAGTCCTCTGATAAAATATAACCATATCACACAGGCATTTTTGCCGTAGCAAAATGGTCGGCATGTCGTAGTATTAGAGGTTATATGCCCAAGTATATAAGCTGGATTCCGACACAACCTGAGTATATCGATACATTCTTTGAGCTCTGTCCGGTGTCCCCATCCGATGTCGTGTATGACCTGGGCTCGGGTGACGGCAGAGTGCTGTTTACGGCAGTAGAAAAAGGCGCCGGCAGATGTGTAGGAATAGATATCGACCCGGCTCTGGTGAAAGCCGCGAGTGAAGAGGCAAAGAACGCGCGTATGGACCACAAATTGACTTTCATCGAGGCCGACATCATGGGGGTAGACTTATCAGAGGCTTCGGTAGTTTTCTGTTATATGCATTCTGCGGCTTCGGCGGCGTTAAAGCCGAAGTTCGGGAAGGAACTTAAGGGCGGGACAAGGATTGTTATGGAGTCATTCCCGGTGATGGGGTGGCAGCCGGTAAAAGTCATCGATAACAATGGAATTTTGTTCTATTTATACATTATGCCCGCCAAGGAAACAGAAGAATACAGGATTATAGTCGGGACTCCGATTAACGATTACTATTAGCATAGCCGGGATTGCAAGAAGCCGCCGCTAGAGGGATTCGCCTGTCCCTGGCAACCTGTCCTGAACGTAGCTGAAGGAAGCTAAGGGAAACCCACTTGTGGTGAGTCAAACCGAACCACGATCCCCGGTTCCGAAGTCTAACGGTCAAAATTGGAACGCAATTTAAACCCCCAATGGTTATCCTGCCGTGTCATTATCCAGATAGATGGAAATGTGCCAATTTTACTACCATCTGCCCGGTACCTGGAATATGTCACCACGAGATGGACTTTATTCTCATTACTATGAATCACCACGCGTGAATCCCAGCAGGTATGGTTCCAGCCATATCTTTGGCGGAAATCGGTAAAGGACCCGGGCGACGATAAGGAGCCAGCTTTCTCAGTCACTCTAAATACCCCGGTAGCGCCCACAAGAACATGCGGAAAGTTAATAAAACTATCGGTTTTCTTAACATCACTCTCATTAAAGGCATCCATATAGCCAATCGCAGCCTTTACCGCGTTCTCCTCCGCCTCATTGTTGACGGTAGTGATTACCTGATATCCTTCTGAAGTGCCAGTAATTCTTTCGGTGGTAATGACCTGCTTCGGATATTGGTTTTCAGGTTGTGTCATTTACATTCCCCTTTCTTACATGATAATAATATAAAAATGCAGATTGACCTGGCGCGCCTGGAGGGATTCGAACCCACGACCCCCGGTTCCGAAGACCGATGCTCTATCCACTGAGCTACAGGCGCATACTTTACAGGTTATCAGCTTTCACAATTATAGCGGGGAATAAGGTATCAGGCAATGGGGATGGGGTAAAGGCGACTTGTAACCTATTGATTGATATTTGGTATTTCCCTTCTTTGAAGGGCAAGGTTTGGGGTGAGTAGTGGGATTCGAACCCACGGTCTCCAGGGCCACAACCTGGCGCCCTAACCGCTAGGCGATACTCACCATGTTACGCGTGCCTGCTTATGGCAGGCAATTATTCATTATAGCTGAAATCGGGCTTATCTTTCAATCGTGACTGTGCCTGATGTGGCATTGATAAGATGGTAACCCCAAGAGGTTAGCTGAGGTATTTCGTCACTTCAATCAGGCTCTGTATGCGCGGGCAGTCTGTGATCTCGGGGTAGAGATTCGTGCGGTCGAGCAGGAGTGGCACGATGCCCACCGCCCTGGCTCCCTTGACATCGTTATTGTACTGGTCGCCGATGTGAATGGCTTCTTGCGGTCTAACTTTCGCCAGTTCCAGCGCTTTCAAGAAAATGGGCGCCTGCGGCTTATCCGCACCCACTTCACCGGAGGTTACGGTGAAATCGATAAATGATGCAATCCCAAGTTCCAGACACATTGAATCGATTTCACGCTGAAGGTTGGTCAGCAAACCGATAGTCAGTTTCTTATCTTTCACGGCTTTGAATGCAGGTAAGACATCATCATAGAGAATGAACTTCATGGTGGAGTTGAGTTCACGCATACGGGTCATCATTTTGAGAACTAAATCCTGTTGTGGCGCAATGCCGGCTTCTTGCAGGATGGTCACTTGGAAACCGGAATAGATTTTTAGTTGCTCTTCAGGACTTCGCTGACGGACGGGGAGACGCGCATTTTCCTCGTAGAAATTTTTGTCGGCGAGATAAAGACCCCGGCTGATGACTTGTGGTGAGACTGTAAAACCAAGCTCGTGTAGAGCCTGACGTTCCAGTTCCTCGCGCGGTGGATAGTAGTGCGCCAGAGTATTGAACCAATCGAAAAATACCGCTTTAATCACGGCTACTGGTCATTGTGCCTATGTGTTTTTTATACCCTGGTCGGTGATGTAGTCGACCGCATTTTGCACGGTGACGATTTTCTCCGCATCTTCATCGGGAATTTCAACCTTGTGAGAAGGGTTGGTGAACTCTTCTTCGAATGCCATGACAAGTTCAACAAGGTCAAGAGAATCAGCACCGAGGTCATCCACAAAGCGGGCTGTAGGCACGACCTCCTTCTCCTCGACTCCAAGCTGTTCCACAACCACTTTCTTAACCCGCTCAAAGACAGTTGCCACGTTTATACACCCCCGTATCAGGATTTTTCATCTTTTATGAGGGCGCTCACGGCGCCCAGAACGCCATTTATAAACCGTGGTGAATTGTCGCTCCCGAAGTCCTTGGCTAATTCCACTGCCTCGTTGATCGCGACCTTCACTGGTACTCTATTATCAAGCAAAACCTCAAAGATTGCAAGTCGCAGGATATTCCGATCGATGACTGCAATCTGCTCTACGGGCCAGGCAGGAGCAAATCGCCGGATATGGGCATCCAGCTTCTCTTTATATCGTACTACCCCTCTTACCAAGTCCTGCGCAAAGGAGACATTTTCCCCGGTTAGCTTTGTTTCTTCCAGAAGGTGGTTCAAAGTTACTTCCGGGTCATGTCCTACCGCATCAATTTCGTAAAGTGCTTGCAGGGCTATACTTCTCGCTTTACGTCGCCCACCTGCCATTTACAATCCTGTATCAAGATTACTATATTACCCATTAATTCGTCTAGAGCTTACCGAGTGAAATCCCGCCGTCAACCGTCAATACTTGTCCGGTAATATAACGAGCTTCATCAGAAGCCAGAAATGCCACGGCTTCCGCCACATCCCGCGGCGTACCCAGATAACCGGCGGGAATTTTATTAGCCATCTCCTGCCGCCGTTCTTCGGGGAGCTGCTGGGTCATAGCGGTATCGATAAAACCCGGCGCCACGGCATTCACTGTAATATTGCGCGATGCTACCTCTTTAGCGGTGGCTTTTGTGAAGCCGATAATCCCGGCTTTTGCTGATGCATAGTTTGCCTGTCCCGCATTACCGATAATACCGACGATACTGGAGATACTGATGATGCGTCCCGAGTGCTGACGTATCATGTGCCGTAAAGCGCTGCGAGTGCACAGAAAAACGCTCTTCAGGTCCACGGTAAGGACTTTGTCCCAATCATCATCAGTCATTCTCAAGAGCAACTGGTCGCGGGTAATGCCGGCATTATTCACCAGGATATCCAGTTTGCCATAAGCCGCCACCGTCATATCGATGATACGATTAACATCCGCCGCCTGACTGACATCACCCATAGCAACCATACTCTTACGTTGAAGCTTCTTAATCAGTTCGACCGTCTCATTAGCCGGCTCAGGAACGCCAAAATCATTCACTACAACATTAGCGCCAACTTCCGCCAGCTTGAGAGCGATTTCTCTGCCGATACCGCGCCCGCTACCCGTGACAATTGCAGTTTTACCGGTCAAATCCATAATTCAATTCCTTACCTGATAAAGTATACAAAATTCAGTATAGCACAGTCCATCTGGTGAAGTAAGGAATCTAGAACGGTGATAAGATGATTAGCAGTGTCATTACAAATCACGATTATAGTGGGTCGCTTTGTTATACTTGTATAAACAATAAAACATCGGCACGGATATCCGTAATATTGCGCATTGCACAATATTGACATTGATGCTGAGAAATGCTAATTTCTTAATATTAGAGCTATTGTACCCTATTCACTGTATTATAATAGACATGTTTTTCCGAATTAACGGGACTACAGAAAGGTGCCGTACATCATCTAAACTAGCTGTTTCTCAATTTAGAGCAAGGCACGCTCCATATTTCCAACACCTTTTAGACTTTTCCTTTATTTTCTCAGGAACAATGCGCCTGTTATTACATACTGAGTAATCTAAGAGAGGAGTATGAATGGACTGGAATATTCTTGGTCTGGCGAGACACGGGCTCAATAATTTTGAGCAAATATCTATTATCTGCGTAGTCATAGTGGCGTTCATCAGCCTGATTTACGCTTGGCTACTGCGTGGCACCGTGCTCAAGAAGGACAAGGGCACTGCCAAAATGCAGGAGGTATGGAATGCCATCCGTATCGGCGCGGATAGCTACCTTAGCCGTCAGCTTAAAACAATTTTGCCTGCTGTCGGCATTCTGACAGTGGTGCTTTTCTGCAGTGTCCAATTTATGCCGCTCAGCCGGGAAGCACTTGCAGAATTCCCGAACAATACGAGAATCATCATCGCAGTCGGACGAACACTGGCATTTATCTGCGGCGCCACTTTCTCCTTGCTCGTCGGACAGCTCGGCATGCGCATGGCTATTCAGGCAAATGTGCGCGCGGCTTCGGCGGCGAGACGCGGTTCGAACGAAGCCCTTTCCATTGCTTATTACGCCGGTACATTCACCGGTATGCTCACTGATGGTCTGGGACTTCTCGGCGGCACTGTAATCTTCATCATCTTCGGCAAAGCCGCTCCTGATGCCCTGCTCGGTTTCGGGCTTGGCGGCACTCTGCTGGCGCTCTTTATGCGTGTTGGCGGTGGAATCTTCACCAAAGCCGCGGATGTGGGCGCCGACCTGGTTGGTAAAGTTGAAAAAGACATCCCTGAAGACGACCCGCGCAATGCCGCAGTGGTTGCCGACCTAGTGGGTGACAATGTCGGTGACTGCGCTGGTATGGCCGCTGATATCTTTGAAAGTTATGAAGTAACAATCGTCTCCGGCTTAATTCTCGGTTTGACACTGGTGGCAATAACCGGTGAGCTAAAATGGATTGTCTATCCTCTGATAATTCGCGCCATCGGCGTGATTAGTTCTATCATCGGTACGTTTACCGTGCCAATCTGGCAAAAATTCCCTATCAAATTCCTGAAGGCGCATGATGCCGAAGAGGCGATGTTCCGCTCTTATGAAGTATCCAGCTTCAATACCATTTTCTGGGCGTTTCTACTCGCAATCTTCTATGCGGGAGACTGGAAGCTGGCACTACTGACTACTTTCGGTGTCGGTCTAGCGGTGGCTTTCAATCCCCTCACTTCGTATTTCACCGCTACCAAACGTTCCCCGGTCAAAGGTATTGTCAAACAAACCAGCACCGGACCTGCTACCACGATCCTTTCCGGTTTGTCGGTTGGTATGGAATCCAGTGTCTGGGCGCTGATTGTCATCGCCATTAGTTTTATTGGCGCCCTTTTGCTATATAGTAGTATGGGTGTGGAATATGTCCTGTATGCTGTGGCAATGATTGGTATCGGTATGTTGAGCCATACCGGCAACAACGTGGCTATGGACTCATTCGGTCCTATTTCTGATAACGCCAACGGTATTGCCGAAATGTCATGGCATGATATGGATGATAAGGAAACCAAGAATGCCCGTCAGATTATGGCTGACCTTGATGCCGTTGGTAACACCACCAAAGCCATCACCAAGGGGGTGGCTATTGCCTCGGCTGTTATTGCCGCTGTAAGCCTTTTCGCGGCTTATATCACGGATGTAGGCAGAGTACAGGCAGACCTTATTGCAAACGGAGCGGTTGGCATAAAAGTCATGGATTCCATTCGTGTCTCTGAAACCCAGGTCTTTATCGGCCTGTTGCTGGGCGGCGCTCTGCCATGGTTGTTCAGTTCTCTCTCAATCAATGCTGTTAGCCGCGCGGCAGGACGCATTGTGGAAGAGGTCCGTCGGCAATTCCGTATCCCCGGTGTGATGGAAGGTACTGTTAAACCTGATTATGCACAAGTCGTCGGTATTTCCACACAATCTGCCCAGAAAGAGCTTATTCCCCTGGCGCTCATCTCCGTCCTCACCCCTATCTTCCTTGGCTTGCTATTGGGTGTAGAAGCCCTGGGTGGCTTCTTGGCTGGTATCATCCTCAGCGGTCAATTGCTGGCAGTGTTTATGTCCAATGCCGGCGGCGCCTGGGATAATGCTAAGAAATCCATTGAAGATGAACCACGCGACCTGAAAGCCAACACCGGTAAGGGCAGTGAACGTCACAAGGCTGGTGTCGTTGGTGATACCGTTGGCGACCCGCTTAAAGATACTGCTGGCCCGTCACTGAACCCGATGATTAAGGTGGTCAACATGGTCAGTTTGATTGCGGCGCCAATCATCGTGAAGTTCAGTCTTGATTTCAAGAACGTGGATTGGGGTAAAGACTGGCTGGTCATAGTAATCGCCGTCGTTATAATGGCAGTTGTCGGTTGGGCAATCATGAAGAGTAAGAAAGAAATACCATCAATAACCACACCGACAACGGTCAGCAAAAAGTAATAGGCAAACAATGCTGCCGGGAAATCGTTAAAAGCCATAGATAAGTAAGGCAGGAGTTCTCTCAAAGAGAGTTGTAAAAAAGGGGGTCTGGAGAAATACCAGGCCCCCTATCATTTTAGTCCCGGTCATTTGTTAAAACCTTATTACACCACCACACACGCTCAGACATTGCCCGGTGACATAATCACCCAGGTCGGTGACGAAGAACTCCACCACCTTTGCGATGTCTTCGGGGAGCGCGTAAGAACACTTGTACGTTCGGTTTACGAAATTTTCACGCCCGCTGTAGTGCCTAAGATTATCCGGGTTTCAGTACGCGGCAGCTCTGATGAGCGGACAAACCAATGCGATTTGACACCACGTTGACAGGACATAGTATAATCATTATGCAAAGAAGTTCCAGTGGGAGGTTTCTTGTGCCCTTTTTACAGAGGCAAGCATTCTACCAAAAATTGCAGGAAGTGCGTGGATCAAAGACCTTTGCGCTGTTCCATTCCGATAGGATTGCTGATGCCCAAGTCACGGGAATCAATTGCCATATATCACAAGATCACCTTCCTGTTTTCAATCAGCTTCTAAGAACTGCTGGAAAAGCTGCCCGCATAGACTTATGGCTTTATACTCGTGGGGGCGACATGAATGTGCCATGGCCTTTGGTTAACGCCATTCGGAGTTTCGCTCCCGAGTTCAATGTCCTTGTGCCTTTCAGAGCACACAGTGCAGGTACACTGATAGCAATGGGGGCTAATAAGATTATCATGTCACCAACTGGAGAACTCAGCCCCGTAGACCCAACAACGGCTAATCAATTCAGTCCTCGAGATCCGAACAATCGCCAGTCCATACTGGGTATCAGTGTTGAGGAAGTCAATGCATTCATCGAGATGGCAAAAACGACCGTAGGGATCGAGGGGAGCGCTGATCTCACCACTGTTCTCCAAATACTGTCAAAAGACATTAGCCCCATAGCCTTGGGCAATGTGCATAGGACTTACACGCAGATCCGGGAGGTATCCAAAAAGCTATTGAGCTTGCACATGGATACCACAAAGGAATCGGCAAGGGTTGATGAAATCATAAACAAGCTCACCCAGAAGCTATACTCTCACCTCCATGCTATAAACAGAACTGAGGCAAAAGATATTGGCCTTGATGTAGTAGATGCATCAACTGACGAAGATAGACTGATTTGGAGTATCTACGAGGACTATGCTAAAGAAGTGGACCTAGACAAGCAGTTTCTGATTCGTGGGGTACTGGGGACGAAACTGGAAAGTGAGTTGACGTTGAAGGGTGGGTTCATCGAGACATCCGAATGCTCGTACGCTTACCAGACCAAACTGAAGCTGACACAAGCATCAGTGCTACCTGACAAGATTCTTGAGGGGGTGATGGCAGGACGACAGAAAAAGCCCACTGACTTAGTGCCTGGTCTACCAGTACAAGTTGAGGTCGCCCCCTTGCAGAGTGGGTGGGCACTGACGAGTTAGGAAGGGGACGATGATAGAAACACGATTCACATCATTTCACATCGATTTTTCTACCTTAGACATTGAAAGGGGACAAGTGAGCCTGATGCCCTCCAGCTTCGCCATTGTGATGCAACCTCAGATCAGGTCGGGAGGAGTGGTCCTAAGAGTTGAAGATATGGAGCCGGAGCGTCCTCGCGAAAACATGCTGCCCGGAGCAACATCACCGGCTTCTAAGAAGCGCACCAAGTCTCGAATGCGGTAGTTTGCGTATAATATTCATTACACGTTCAGGAAGGCGAAATCCCAGATTCCTTTCTTCTTTGGTATTTATATCAGTAACAGAAGTATGCTCTCCTCTCGGAGCTTTTAAGGCAAAGCCGGGGTCAGGGGTTTACCCAAACATAGTAAATACCACTTTTGGACTCGATGTGCAACAAACAATTGGCACACCACCCAGGAGTGTGCCAATTGATAGTCACCACCCCGTTACCTTGAGGTAAAACTATATTTCAATAAAGGTACCTAGCTACGAATTGAGTTTCGCACATCCCTAATTCTATAAATAGGACTTGTCAGTGCAATCAAGCTGAGGGAGAATTAAGACTCTTCACTGAAGCCGCATCCCCTATATTTAGCATTTCCGCATCACGGTTGATGCGTCTCACCAGCCCGGCAAGTACTTTCCCGGGACCGATTTCAATGAAGCTCTTCACGCCCTGTCCCAGCATATATTCCACTGACCTTTGCCACTGAACACTACTGGTCAATTGATTGAGAAGCTCTTCTCTGAACTGGTTGCCTTTTGTGAGCGGCTGCGCTGTGACATTCGCAATCACAGGCACAATTGGATCTCGGAAGCTGACCTTGCCAAGCACCTCTGCCATACCTGCTACAGCAGGTCGCATAAGGGGCGAATGAAAAGCACCGCTTACCTGCAAAGGCGTGACGCGTGCCGCACCTTTTGATTTTGCCATTTCGGAAGCCTTAGCGACGTTTTCGCTGGCGCCGCTGATAACCAGTTGACCCGGACAATTAATATTAGCAATGACTGTATCGGTCTGTTTACATACCTCGGCAAGCGCCGGTTCCTCAAGCCCCAAAACTGCTGCCATCGCCCCTGGTTGTTTCATACCAGCTTCGTACATGAGTCGCCCACGTTCACGTGCCAGATGAACCGCCGTACTAAAATCGATGACACTCGCAGCGGCAAGAGCAGTATATTCACCAAGACTGTGCCCTGCCATAAACACAGGTGGAGGTAAAATTTTGCCCGCGACTTCCTGTGCCGCTTTGAGACAGGCAATGCTAACCAGCACCAATGCCGGCTGGGCATTAACGGTCTTTCGCAGTTCTTCCTCCGGTCCCTCAAAGCACATCTTGGTTATAGGGAAATTGATGGCATCATCGGCTTGCCTAAAGAGCGCTTTTATCGAATCGAAGCTGTCATAGAGGTCTTTGCCCATCCCCACCACCTGAGCACCCTGTCCCGGGAAAACATAGGCAACTTTCTTTAATTCCGCCAAGGCTACCTCCTTGTAAAATTATTAAGACTGGTGATAATTTGCTCTGCCTGTGCAATCGTCTCTTCGATAATGGCTTTAACGGGCTTGATGTCTTTAATCATGCCGGCAATTTGTCCTGCCAGGAGGGAGCCTTCGTCTACATTCCCTTCAATGAGACCCATATACATTCTGTCACGCCCAAAGAGGTCGAGCTCTTCTTTACTGATACCCGCCTGCTCCAATGCGACGTACTGCTCGGTGAGGCTGTTTTTCAGAGAGCGAAGTGGCAAACCTGTTGTCTGGCCTGTGACTATGGTAGCACGATCATCGGCCTCGAGAATTTTACGCTTGTAATTGAGGTGGGCAACACATTCCGTACTGCAAACAAAACGCGTACCCATTTGAATACCCTGCGCGCCCAGAGCCAGTGCGGCGGCAAGTCCGCGCCCTTCAGCAATACCACCCGCCGCCACCACCGGGATTTTAACCGCGTCCACTACCTGCGGGACAAGCGCCATGGTGGTCACTTCACCGACATGTCCACCCGACTCCATACCCTCGGCGACCACGGCATCAGCGCCAGCTTCTTCCATGTGTCTGGCGGCGGCGACCGTGGCAATGACAGGCATAATCTTCATTCCCGCTTGTTTGAAACGATGAATATACGGTCGTGGACTGGCAGCGCCTGTGGTGATAATAGGCACACCTTCTTGGAGAATGACCTCGATGACTTCCTTTACATGAGGTGAGGTCAGCGGGATATTAATACCGAAGGGCTTGGTCGTTTTTTGTTTAGTGAGCCGTATTTGTTGTCTCACCCACTCGGCTTGATAATAACCGCACCCGATAATGCCGAGTCCACCGGCATTAGAGACCGCCGACACGAGCTCGGCGGTGGCGATATGCGCCATTCCTCCCTGAATTATAGGGTGCTCGATGCCCAATAGGTCGCAGATGGCCGTCCTGAGCACAGTTTACCTATCCTAAAGAGTCTTTACTAGGCTTTTTTAGGTTTGGGGCTTTTAATCGTGACAACTTCCCGGCCAGCGTAACTGCCACAGGTAGGGCAAGCGCGGTGCGGGAGCTTGGGACTGTGACATTGCGGGCAATCAACGAGCGCCGGCGCAGTCAGTCCGAGGTGGGCACGACGCTGTCCCTGTCTTGCTTTGGCATATTTTCGCTTCGGTAATGGTCCCATCTTATTTTCTTCCTTTGTTCTTGAGTTTCAGTAGTTCAGCCCAGCGCGGGTCGGCTTCATCCGAAGGACAATCACACGGTCCTTCGTTAAGATTTTTCCCACAGGTGGGACATATTCCGGCGCATTCCTCACGGCACAGGGGCTTCATAGGAAGTGCCATTACTTTATACTGCCTGATTGACTCCGTTAAGTCAAGGATGTGGCGCTCATCAATCGTAAACGCGCCCGATTCATCGGGTGACGGTAGTTTAGAGCCGGTATCGATGTCTATGGAGGGGTGATATTCTTCCTCGATATTCAGTGGCAAGGAACAGATGAACGGTTTCAAACAGCGACTACACACCAGTGGAACATCAATGGTTAGTTTGCCCTGTACCAAGATACGACGGTTGATATGGGTCAGTTTCAGTTCCCCACGAACGGGAATCTGTGCGGATTCATCCCCGAAGATATCGTCTATCCGGACAACCCTCGTGGTGCCCTGGTCGGATTTTAGAAATTGCGCGACATTAATCTGCATGGTGATTTAATTCAAGTACACAGTAAATCCGATTTGATTTCACCGATTGGGGGGAATACGACTCATGTTCTGCAGGTTATGTTTCGGCTCTGCGTACGTTCTTAATTATAAGGTGGCATGAGGCAAGGGGTCAAATCGTTGACAGGTTAAATAAAAGGATGTATAGTGCGATACGTCCAGTTCATTGAATAACAGGATAAGGAGGGTAGTATGCTGAAAGATTTCAGAGCATTCGTCATGCGCGGCAACGTGGTTGACATGGCAGTGGGCATCATCGTTGGTGCCGCTTTCGGTGCCATTGTCACCTCCTTGGTTAAAGACGTCATCATGCCACCTATTGGTCTACTTCTGGGGAAAATTGACTTTGCTAATCTACATTACGTTCTCCAACAAGGCACACCTTCCGGTCCCTACGATACTTTAGCTGCAGCACAAACTGCTGGCGCTGTGACACTGAATTATGGCGCGTGTATAAATACCATAATTACCTTCCTTATCATTGCCGCCGTCGTCTTTTTCTTCATTGTACGTCCGATTGCGAAAATGAGCGCGCGTCAAAAGGCAGCAGAACCGGCCGCGGCGCCAACAACGAAAGAATGCCCCTTCTGTCACTCTACAATCAATATCAAAGCGACACGTTGCCCGAATTGCACCTCACAGCTTTCACCACAGTAGCCATCTACTTTTGACAAAAGGGCAATTGGGAGAAATAGGCTTAAAACGAAATACCCAGAGATTGAAAGGGCTCAGTCTGGGAATTTCATGATAATGTGTTTGTATTTCCCTTTTCCATTATTAACGAATTTTACGCTATACCGACTTTGATGTTACTGTTAAGAGCGCGAGGGAAAGAATATGCCACGAAACAAGAAACAGTCGGACAGTTCGCCACAGGTCTCGCAATTACTTGACATGGTGGAATATCAGACAAGCTCAGTGGTCAGCCGTACACTCCTTGACAAAAAGGCCGGCACGCTGACGCTATTTTCCTTTGCAGAAGGACAGGGGCTGAGTGAACATACCGCTCCCTTTGATGCTCTGGTGTATATCCTCGATGGCGAAGCGGAAATATCAATTTCGGGCAAGCCTTTTCATCTACAAGCCGGCGAGATGATTATTATGCCCGCCAACGAACCACACGCCCTTAAAGCCATCAAACGATTCAAAATGATGCTAGTGATGATAAGGTCGTAGAGATGAAAAAGGACTCGATGGACACAACCGCCATACAGTGGTTATTAGAACCCAAGGATATAGGCATCAGATATCTGGCAGTACGCGACCTGATAAAGACAGATGCTAAAGAATTGGCGTCCATAAAGGCACTGGCACACCAACAAGGTCCTATTGCCGTGATTCTGGAGAAAATGGATAAGGAAGGTTACTGGGAGCAACCCGGTTCTGGCTACTATCCAAAATACACCGGGACGGTCTGGTCAATTATCCTGCTGGCTCAATTAGGCGCCTCAATTTATACAGATGAGCGTGTCGCGACTGCCTGCTCCTATATTCTGGAACACAACCTCACCAGAGATGGTCACTTTACTGTTAATGGGCTTCCTTCCGGCACGGCTGATTGCTTACAGGGAAATCTTTGTGAATCACTTTTAGATTTGGGATGCAAGGACCCACGCTTGGACAAAGCCTTCGAGTGGATGGCACGGAGCGTGACCGGGGAAGGCATAGCCCCAATGACGGATAAGACAGCGGCAGTGCGTTATTATGCGGGTAAATGCGGACCGAACTTCGCCTGCGGTTCCAATAACAAACTGCCGTGCGCCTGGGGAGCCGTGAAGGTAATGCTGGCTTTCAGCAAACTACCTCCGCAGAAGAGGACAAAGCTGATAGACGGCGCTATCGCAAAGGGGGTCGAGTTCCTGTTCAGCACCGACCCAGCGAAAGCCGATTATCCCTGTGGGTACAGCGCCAAACCGAGTGGGAACTGGTGGAAGTTCGGATTCCCGGTGTTCTATATCACCGACATATTGCAAATTGCGGAAGCTCTGGTTGGCTTGGGCTACGGCAAAGACCCCCGCCTGACAAATGCTCTGAAGCTCATCCGCGAAAAGCAGGATAAGCAGGGGCGCTGGCTGATGGAGTACGACTACACAGGCAAGACCTGGGTGGATTTCGGCGCGAAGAAACAGCCCAACAAATGGGTAACACTGCGCGCCCTGCGGGTGTTAAAAGCGGTAGGTTGAATTTTTGAGCGACAAATGACGATAGAATACGCAGAAAAAGGCAGACAGGATTTAGACTCCATTGCGCCGTTATGGAATAAGTTAAGAGAACACCAGAGAATTCGCTCACCGCACTTCGCAGAACACTACGCCAGGCGTACCTGGAAACGGCGAAAGGCAGAATTACTGCAGAAAGCTGAGTCGGGTGGTCTGCACCTGGATATCGTAATGGATTCAAAGACAAAGAAGATTATCGGCTATTGTGTGAGCATTGTGTCTTCAGATAAGCAGGGAAAGTTGGAATCGATATACGTCGAGCCGAAATATCGACAATTCGGTATCGGCGACCAACTGATGCAGAGAACTTTAAAGTGGATGGACGAAAAGCAAGCCAAGACGAAGACCCTCACTGTAGGAGTCGGAAACGAAGAAGTACTTACATTCTACAGTCGCTACGGTTTTTATCCAAAGCACATTACGGTAGAGCAGGTGGAAACTAGAGAAGATTGAAGAATCTCTGTGCTAGAGGAATTAACATGTTGCCCGAACTGAACGATAAAAATGCGGATATCGAGAATGTTGCTAGCAAGGCACTCGGAGAGAACAAATTACTTTCAGAACTACTGGCGGGACTCAAATCCAAAGACGAAACGTTCAGGTATAACTGTTATAAGGTTCTGATGCTGATTAGCAAGACACATGGCGAAGTATTGTATCCATCGTGGGATTACTTTGTGGAACTGCTACACAGCGATAATTCTTACCACAAGATGAGCGCCGTCCACCTTCTCACAAATCTCGTCAAAGTAGATAGAGAAGACGGGTTTCAGAAGATATTCGATAGCTATTACAGCCTGCTGGATGACAAGAGTGTGATTGTGGCGATATATGTCGCCGGCAATTCCGCACAGATTGTCAGGGCAAAACCGCACCTAGAAAACCGTATTACCAATATCCTGCTTAACATAGATAAGACGCATCATCCGTCAGGGCGCAAAGAGCTAATCAAAGCCGGGGCAATAGAAGCTTTGATGGAATACTTTACAGATTCCAAGAATAAAGCGAACATAGTAGCATTCGTAACTAAACAGCAGGATAGCGAAAGTCCGAAAACCAGAAAGATAGCCAAGGCATTTCTCAAGAAGTGGGGCGATGGCTAATCGTGGTCTTCTCAGACGAAAATGGGCTTCCTAGTGGTATTCGTGGACGTTCCATAACTATTATTTGAGAAGAAAGAGCCAATTCTGGCACTGTAGCTACTTAAGAAAAGGCATCACTCGTTAATTACTTGGGTAAAAACCTTACTGCAATCTCTATCATTTTATTAACGCTTTCTTTTATCGTATCTATGCTATCCGGCACATCATTCTTGTTAGTTTTTCCTTCGAACTCCAACCCGAGGAGAATTATGTGTTTAGCAAGATAATCACTGACATCTTTAATAGCATTCTGTACGCTAACATCGAGTTCCAAGGCGATATTTTTCAGGTAGGAATATCTTACTCCAACAATTCTATATTCATAATCATGCTTGAGTGCCCAAACACGTCGCTTATCGTCTCCCGTGAGTTTTAATACAATAATCAACTCTTCTAGGTTGGATACAAAACTACATCTTTTTATTGATTCTCCCCAGTTTATAATTTCTTTTAAAAGTCTCTCTTGTCGTTCTTTCTTACTTATTTCACTATTTTGCTTAATAATTCTCCAAGTTAGAATAGCAAGAACAACGGTCGCAAAAGCCAGTAGAATAGTACCAATTGCTGTCCAATTCCATGTCACTGTAGATTACACCTTTAATAGCGTGACAATATTATAGCACACAAGAATACATAGATAGCATAAGTCTGAAGTTATATGGTGCAACCTTGGGGATTCGAACCCCGGATTACTTCGGCTGCGCTCAGTACAAGCCTTCCCGCTGCCATCTTTTACATCCTCCTCATTCACGCTCTATAATTAGTCTGCACTCACACCGTGTATACAGCTCTCTCCGTCGACGGAGAGAGCTGTGCTTGCCCCGTACTTGATACGGGGGTAAGGTCGAATGAACAAAAAGCTTGATTTCCCCAGCGGTGTTCTGGTTGAGACCACTATCAGATGTCCGGCGGATTGCATCATCTGCCCCAACAAGAAGATAGACAACCGCCCTAAAGACATGACCTGGTCTCTTTTCAAGAAGATCGTGGATGATTGCCGCGGCAAATCGGTCAAAGAGTTCTGCCCTTTTGTCCATGGCGAACCTCTTTCCTGGAAACATCTGAAGAAGGGGCTGGATTACCTGACCCAAACGCTACCTGATGTGGGAGTGGTGATATATACCAACGGATATTTACTTGACGCTGCCAAAACCCAGCTCCTGCTCAGAGATGGTATCAGTGAAGTGCATTTTTCCATCGATGGTCTCTCCAAGCAGGTATACGAACAACACCGCCGTGGTTTGGTCTATGAACGAGTATTGGCTAACGTAACTGGTTTCCTAGCAGAACTCCGTAAAAGTCACCGCAAAATCCGTACTCATGTCGCACTGACGCTGACCTCGCAGAATCAAGGTGAAGTAGATGCTTTTCGTCTATTCTGGGAGGGATTGGTGGATACGGTAGATATTATCCCATGCGATGGGAGGGGTGGTGAGGAGCGACTACCCGCTTTTACTGATGGACGTCAATTACCCTGTTTTCAGGCTGCATCACACACATACATTCTCTCCGATGGCTCTGTTGTGCCGTGCTGTAAGGATTGGGCGGGTTACTCGATTATAGGTAATGTGTCTGAACAGTCACTGGAATCTATCTGGAACTTGGCAAAGTATCGACGTTTCCGCTACGACATAAACAAGGGGAAACTGCCTGACATTGAAGTGTGCCGTCGCTGTACCACCGACCGTCTATAAGCTAACGCTACTTCTTAGTAACCAGAACAATGTGCTTTTCACTAATCTCGGTGGTGCTGGCAATTTTCTTCTTTTTCTCATCTAAAAGCCGGTCAATTGTCCGGGTCACTTCAGGGAGTTCGGATTTGTAATCGTGCAAAGCCACCACCCCCCCTGAAACAAGATTGTCCCAGATCAGCAGAAAATCGTTACGCACATAATCAGGTTGGTGATTGCCATCGATAAAACCGAACATGAATCTCTGATTTACTGGGAACTTTACTTTTTTTGAATCCTCTTTGATGGTTACGATATTGTCGCAATTTCGGGTATTTTCACAGTATGTTTGATATTGTGAGCGACCCTCAAGAAAAGCCAGATAAATATCGCTCATTTTGGTGCCGTCCGGGGTTGCTGTCACGTCAGCCGTCGGGTCGAAGATGTCTATTACAAAGACCTTTTTGCCATACGCACCGGCTAGCTTCGCCAGTTTGACGGTACCTCCGCCGACAAACGCCCCAATCTCAACAAAATCGCCTTCCAGCTGATACAAGTGGTGCTCATTGATGTAATCAATCAGGGTCTGGTAACCGACGAAATCAATAGTCGCACTCACGCGTTCACCTAAAAGAGGTCGGGTAAAGCTTCGCCGCCGATACTTGCCATAGTCGCCAAAATCACACCCGCTGCTGTCCAGGTATTTTTTTCATCAGGGGGATAGATAATCCTCTCCGGGAGCTTGATACCTGTCCAGAAACCACCATCTTGGTCACGTTGATTAATTACCCAGTTTAATAATGTCTTTGCCCGGGGATGGTCACCTATCTTGACCAATGCCATGATAAGCTCACAGGTCTCAGCCGTAGTCACCCAGGGTTGGTCGAGAGTACACTTACAACCCCAATCATCAATTATGAAATCTTTCCATCCCCTATCAATTTGTGACAGTGCTTGCTTACCCTGAGAAATGCCGGTTAATATCGGATAGTACCAGCCCATTGCATAACCACGCTGATTATCGCCGAGGGTATTAAAGAGATGAGGCTTTTCTTGAATGGCATGAAGTAGTCTATCCGCCGCTTCCTGCCAGTCTGGTCTCTTTATTTTCAATACACCGGCAATCTTGAGTGCATCCTGTAAACTCTTCCAGATACAAGCGCAACCTGCCAGTGGGGCGCTGGTCCATACATTCCCCTGAGCACCTCTCGCCCAGAAAATCTCACCCGATGGTTGTTGCAGACTGAGAGCAAAATCGATGCCACCTTCTACCATTTCCCACATCTCTCGCAGGAAATTTTTGTTATGCGTGGCAAGATAGTGGTGCCAGACCCCTGAAGCAACATAACTGCTGTGATTACTATCTTTTATCATCTCTTTTGGTTTGTCATCCTGATATGTATACCACCAACTACCGTCAGAGTTCTGTGCCATACGCAACCATTGATACGCCCGATGAGAAGCTTTGAACCTGCCACAGGCATCCAGCGCCATCGCACATGCCACATGGTCCCATGGGTCGATGACCCCGTCCTGATACCAGGGAATCGCCCCCGAAGGTTGCTGGGTTTCGATGATGAAGTTGATAGCATCGCTAATAATATCCTGAATTTGCGAGGAACCCACTGCCTTACTGTCCTCCTGTTGTCATGTTCTTGCGGGCATATAGCACCACACTTTTACCGAATGCAGGATTAAGTGCCTTTTCCAGAAAACGGACTGGTTTTGCTCCGGTTTCAATATCCCAGACTAAAAACCGGTGATACAGGGAAGGAATGAATGCTTTTTCACGGTTAATACCGAAGAGACAGCGTAGAAACCAGTAGGGGACATGTAGAGCGTGCTCGTGGTGGATATTAAAGACATCAAATCCTGAATCCCTGAGAATTGAAATCAACTGCTTCAAACGGTATTTTCTGATATGCCCGCCCGGCTGGTTGTAGTACTGGCGTGATAATGTCCAGTAAATAGTCTCGCTGAAATAAGAGGGCACACTGACTGCCAGAACACCGTCGCTTTTCAGGATTCTTCTGAATTCGTGGATTACCTGCCGGTCATCGGGAATGTGCTCCAGAACCTCAGAGCAGATTACTTTATCGAAGCAGTCATTTGGAAAGGGCATCGATACAGCATTCCCACGTAGCGAAAGCCATTTGCCGTGATTCCCATTCTCTTCATCCAGAAGGGTGAGAAGGTATTTCGTCATGACGGCGTTCTTCTGCTCGATATCCAGAGCGCAGACCGTGCAATGTGCTGACTGATATGCCTTAATGGAATGCCTGCCTTCGCCACAGCCTGCATCTAGCACAACGTCACCGTCGTGAATGCCCAATATGTCATAGTTGATGGTTAGCATCCGACCAGCTCCTGATAGACTTCTACAGTCTTACGAGCTGCCTGATTCCAGCTAAAATTGCGCTCCATCCTTTTCCGGCCTGCCTCACCCATTTTCTTTCTCAAAGGTTCATCCGCCAGAAGACGCTTGATGGCATTTGCCAGCGCTGCCGGGTCGCCAAGCGGCACCAGAATGCCGGCTTCTCCATCTTCCCCCACCACTTCCGGTAAGGCGCCGGCACGTGTCGCAATCACAGGTAATTTACATGCCATCGCCTCCGCCGCCGGGAAGCCGAAGCCTTCGTACACAGACGGAACAACGGCAAATTCCGCCGCACAGTAACGCCGTACCAGTTCGTCTTTTTCAATTTTTCCAGTAAAAGAGACTATATCCTCAAGCCCTCGTTCTTTGACCATTTTCACCACTTTGTTCTGGGTATCATTTGCGCCGATGATAGTCACTTTCAACTTAACCTCATTTTTCAGCAGACGAAGCGCATCCAGTAAATTGGGAACACCCTTAAAGTATCCAGAGCCACTGCTGACCATAATCAGACTCTGCGGTTCTTTGACAACATTGCCGTTAGTCTTAAAGTAGTCAATATCAATTCCGTTATATACAACTCGCAGGGCATCCTGGGAAACGCCATAAAAGCGGTGAATGTCTTCCGCCGATTTATAAGAAACGGTAATTATTCTTTCCAGACGACGCGATACACGGTTCTGCATTCCAATAAAGGAGAACCAGCGCGTCAGCAAGAACTTCTTCCACAAGTTTTTTGTCTGGCTAATCTCTATCTTTCTATCGATGTGAACCGGATGATGAATGGTGGCTAATACCGGAATGTTCAGATTTTTCATCAACAGCAAGCCGTAGCCGAGGCACTGGTTATCGTGGATAATGTCAAACTTCTCATCCATCAGCCGTGATTTCAGACTTCCATAGGCACGAATACTAAAGGTGAGAGGCTCGGAGAAACTCCCTAGCAGACCAGCAACAAGTTCATAAAATTTCAATGGCGAGTTGATTTTGGGTAAAATTTCGGCAAATGAGTGTTTACGGTCGTAGAGCATCAGGCTTTCCATTTTATGCAGTGTTATACCATCCACCAGCTCCGGATAGGGAGGACCTGATACGACGTGGACTTCGTGCCCCAGGTTGCGAAGCTCTCTGGACAGGTAATAAATATAGACACCCTGCCCGCCCGAATAGGGATTACCTCGATAGGAAAGCAGACATATTTTCAGAACCGGTTCCTCCAGCTAATTATTGGCACTTCTAAACCGGGGGATTCAACATTTGGTTTATTTGGGGAGAAACAGACACGAAATTATACTACGATAAGAGTGATAATTTCAAGACGGATGATTTGTCATTTTGACAGGCGATAAATCTTTACCCCTGCTATATGAGCTTAATAGCCTCGACTGTAACCCAGCAACACTTTATTGACCATAGCGGCAGGCACGCCTTCCGTTTCGGTAATTGCTTCATTGGCATTGAATCTCGACCAATCGTCGGTGAGAATCTTGATACCAAGTTTATCAGCATTTTCATATAATTCGGTGCCTGGGAATGGCGCCAGCGCATGAAGGGCGCAGGTTGCTCCCAGGTCCTTGGCAAATTTTATAGTCTTGAGCAATGTCTCTTCAGTTTCCCCGGGCAATCCCAGTATGAACGACGCCATAGCTTCAATGCCTGCTTTTTTGGTCAAGTCTATTGCTTCCTGAACTTCCCGCGGAGTAATTTTCTTCTTCAGTATATTCATCATATCCTGGTCGGCGGTTTCCACACCGTAGCAGATACAGTTACATCCGGCATCACTTATCAGCGACAGTAATTCTCTATTCACAGTGTCAACACGAGCAAAACAGGTCCAGTTGAATTTAAGATGGCGTGATTTGATCTCATCACAAATCGTATAGACATGTTTTTTATTGATTGTGAACAGGTCGTCGACAACATTTATTCCCTTGAATCCCAGACTCAAAACATGTTCCATTTCATCGACGACAAGTTTAGGACTGCGGAATCTCTTTTTCTTACCGACCATGCGGTGCCCCACACAAAAAATACAGTTGAAGGGGCAACCCCGACCGGTTATCATACCGCTCTTGGGATTGGTTGGAAAGTACTGCGATATCGGGAAAAGGTGCCTCGCCGGGATGGGCAGTTCATCCAATGCCTCAATCCATTTGCGGGGTGTTGTCCGTTTGATAGCGCCGTTCCTTCTATAGGCAAGCCCATCTATTTCTTCTGGTCTCTCTTTGCCCAACGCTAATGCCAGCATGGTATTTTCGCCTTCTCCGATAACCACCAGGTCAATCCACGGTGAATCTCTCAGCGTTTCCTCTACTGTAAAAGAAGCATGCGGTCCGCCAATGACTGTGATAGCGTTGTCTGCAATCTCCTTACAGTCTTTCAGAATCTGCGAAGCGATAGGGAAATTCATCGTTACCGAAGTAATGCCGATAAGCTCCGGAGCGAAATTATGAATCTTTTGAGCCAGCTTTTCTTTGGAATAGTCCTGAACCAAGAAATCCTGAACCTGGACCTCAACACCTGCCTTCTCCAGCACAGCCGCGATATAGGCTAAGCCCATGGGTATCTGCGGCATCTCTGAAAACGGATAAGGCGTATTGATTAGCAGAGTTCTCATTTCCCCTCCGTGTTTATTTGATATTTACTATCATGGTAAGTCTGCAAAGTACGGAAGTCTTGCTTCCGGAAAATTCTCAGAATACCTAGTATATAGCTGATTCACTATGCCTTGTCAATTCTTGCCGACCGTGTACTTTAAAATCTGATATGGGAACTTGTTTGGAATCCCTGCTCCCTCCCGTGTCAGAGCTTTTCTTGAGCTCGCCGAATGAACGGATCCACCTTGAACACGACCAGCTTCGCGAGGACAGGTTTGTGACAACTTTTACCATTAGTTGTAAGCAATCAGCTTGTTTGTCACTTGTTTCGTAATTATTGAATTTTGGGTGGGGAGGAAGGGAGGTGGGGTAATTGTAGAGCCGGGTCATCAATAGGCGGTACACCATCCCACTTCAGGTGAGTGTCTACAGCAGAAAAGCCAACTACTAGGCTATGCTCAATCGTTTTCTACAACATGTGCAGTACGATTTATTCATCTTTATTAGTACTTAGGGGTTATTAATGCCTAACAATGAACGGCGTAGGATTAGTTTAATTATGTAATGCTTCACTGAAATCATACCACTAATGGCTTGTTTTCTGTGGTACAAAAGTAGGCCAAAGTATTTTCCCTGTATACACCTCATACGGCACCCGATATTTAAGAGCCTGATGCGGCCGGACA
>Ga0214474_1000154_pt1 | contig 36608 bp, 33 predicted proteins | sample RVTome_2_FD_187335 | JGI IMG/M metagenome (GOLD analysis project Ga0214474, IMG submission 187335) | Soil microbial communities from uranium-contaminated site in the Upper Colorado River Basin, Wyoming, United States - RVT95D214 HiSeq ... | reverse complement strand
AATCAATAGGTGGAGAAGTTGAAATGGTCTATCCTAATCTTAAGCGAGAATTACAGAACAAAATCAAATCAATTGTTGTTGAAGAGTTTGAAGGCATAGATAATATTCCTGGCAAAATTTCCGAATTAATGAAGTAAAATTGAAGACAAGGCCAAAAATGGATTTGGTGTCTCCAAGGCAGTAAGATAAGTGCTGTTTAGCTAATAGTTCGGTTGCATTGCCTTCTCCACCCAGACTAGTGAAAATCCACCCTCCTGAAAAGTCAGTATATACTAAATTCTAATTGAGTTTTTGAATTTGGGTTCATAGAAGTCAGAATTGTCGGGTCACTTCCCGAGCTTCTGTTCACCTGGTCGCACCCTCTGGACTCGAACGACATCATCGAATCTTCAGTCTCTTATTCGACACCCTCACTCTATTTGAGGATATCACGTGAATGCTATAATGCGACGCTGCTATTTAACCCCGGCCATCCTATTCGTATCGATAGCAGAAAAGGATAACAGCACAGGCAATGGACATTCGAGAGTACAATAGAGACGCATGGGATCGTGAGGTGAGAAGACGCAACAAATGGACCATCCCGGTGAGTACTGAGACCATCGCAAAGGCACGTCAAGGTGACTGGCAGATTGTTCTCACACCAACGATACCCGTTCCGATGGACTGGTTTCCGCAACTCAAGGGAGCGGATGTACTATGCCTGGCAAGCGGCGGCGGACAGCAGGGTCCGGTGTTAGCCGCGGCAGGCGCCAATGTAACCGTCTTCGATAATTCACCGTTGCAACTGGAACAGGACCGTCTCGTAGCGGAAAGGGACGGTCTGAGTATCCGCCTGATAGAAGGAGATATGGCGGATCTCCATGTGCTCGATTCAATGAGTTACGACCTGATAGTTCATCCAGTCTCAAATACGTTCGTGCCAGATGTGCGGCTAGTCTGGCGGGAAGCGTTCCGTGTCTTACGATGTGGGGGTATTCTTCTGGCAGGTTTCATGAATCCTGCCGCCTACCTGGTGGACTACGAACTGGCAGAACGTACAGGCGTATTGCAGGTGAAATACCACATTCCTTATTCGGACGTTGACGATCTACCGGAAGAGGAGAAGAAATGCCGGCTAGAACAAGGTGAGCCGATGGAATTCAGCCACACCCTTGACGATCAAATAGGCGGGCAACTTGCAGCCGGTTTTATTATTACGGGTTTCTATGAAGACAGGACGCCTCCTTCGCAGCAAGAACCCCTGACCATGTATATGCCTAATTGCATGGCGACGCGGGCAGTTAAGCCATAATGAGTCCCTTGCCGTGGCCTCTGAAGCGTCATCACGGGACCGGACCGACGGTAAACTTAAATATGAGTCACCAGACTGGGAAGGCAGCCCACATATCTTCTGCTTTGATCTAACAATCAGAGTTGACATGAGCCACTGCACGAACCACCCCTTCGTTGGCACACTATCCCACGGAGACGCAGGATGAACTCTCCGTTATATAGTTACCTACACTTCTCATTCGAGACTTGGAAAATCTGCCATTGTAATCTGAGCCAAAGTACTCTTATCACTACAGCCACTATATTCACCTACACGATATATCAGTCCTCTTATAACAGACTCAACCCATGTACGTTCTGTCCCAGTCAAAGGCGATGGCTGCCTCAAGAATTTTCGAGCTGTGGTTTGGTCTCCCCTCTCGGAAGCCAATTCGCCTAGAGTGTTAAGTACCTCAAGATCCACTTTTATGATGCGAGCTGCTGCCTTGCGAGGCTTCTCTCTCTTTTCCCGCTGCCCCCCGTAGATTCTCTCAACGGTGGTAAGACAAAAGTATGCCATAGCAGGTAGCGGCTCTTTGCCAGCAAGATAGCCTTCGTATCTACCTAAGAGGGTTTCTACATCAGGGGATACTGTGAAATTCTCCGGCGGTGGTGGGTAGTTTTTTCGGATTATCTGGCCTCTAGCAGTCATGGTTCCAATGCCGCTTATCACTCCCCCAGCTTCCACGACGCGGCAGCCAGTCTCTTGAGGTGCTAAATCGATTAGGTTTGCATCTTGGTAAACAAATTTGATCGAACCTTTTCCCTGCTTCAGGTTAGTATTCACTTCCCAAGCTCGCAGATAGCTCTCAATCTCCCTTCGAACATCAGAGACCGAGGCATAGTGCATCTTCATGCGGCAGGTTAAGATACCATTTTCTAAACACCCCTTCCATTTGTCCTTATCGATCTCCAAGGGTACAGGGTCATTGTAGATAATATCTTTCGCTGACTCAGCTCTGTAAACTAACGATTCGACATGCGGCACTTTCATGAGCAATCACCACTGTTTTGTCTGTAAGTTCCCAACCAGAGTATCCTTCTCAAGACAAGTCTGTTAGCTTTGCGGTCGTCTGCTCACTATCTACTGTACCCCAGACTGATAGGGCAGACAAGCCTACAGATTTCAGGCAACAATCCCGAGGGCTGTGCAATCCCATTTCCAGGATTAGGCCTACGGAGACGACCTTCGGCTCGGCCCCTAGTAGTAACTGGAGGTCCAAGGACACCATACTCTAATATTCCCGCCAATTCCAATTCAGTCCACCTTTGAAGACATTTGCGTTCATCTCATTGCTGATAAACAGGTTGGCCTCAGGGAAGCGTTTGACCATGGCGTAGTAAAAACCGGCAACATCGTTTGTTCTGGCCAGTTCCTCTTCAGTAGCGACAAGATAATCTTTGGTGAAATCGTAAGAACTGGAGTCAAAGGGCATTCCAGGTTTCTGATGGCCGGGAATAATCACCCCGGCGTCCATTTTCTCTAAGCGCTCAATATCCTGTATCCACTGTTGGCGTTCCTCCGCTGTAAGCTCGCAGGTAAAGGGATGCGCCTGGTTGAAAAGAACGTCGCTGCCGAACAGGGTCCGTATGGAAGGGATCCAGACCACTGTATTGTATTTCATATCGCCCATCACTTCCGGGATAATCTCAATACGTTGCCCTTCCAGTTCAAAGTAGTTCTCGGTAAGAGGCTCAATTTTGGCTGTTTTTCTGGGCACGTTCATGACACCTATCACTTTCTCCCAGTGCTCGATTTTGCCGAAAAACTGTTTGTTGATGATACGGGCTTCTGAAGGGAGCGCTATAACCCTGGCTTCAGGGAAAGCCTCTGCGATGGTGCCGAGCCCGAAGTAATGGTCGGGATGCGCATGGGTAATATAGATCGTTCGAAGATATTTCCCTGTTTCCAGTATTTCTGCGATTACTCGATGGGCATTTGACAACGTCCATTGTGCATCAATAAGAACGGCATCGGTCTTACCTGTCACGATGACAGAGGCAACTTCAAAGCCACTTTCGTCGCTGAAAAAGACTTTGGTCGCCAGTGAGCTCCGCCCGTGTGTGCTTAATCTAACCTCCATGAGCTATCTCCTTCCTGACAGATTTCACTTAATTTAACAAGCAATGTTCTCGATTGCAATAAGACCGCGCAACCCTGTAACTGCGCCCTGAATTGGACCTCACTCAGAATTGTTGGGACACTTCCCAATCATAAATTGGCTTTGTCCGCTCTGTGTACTAGTTCGTATACCATTTCAGGGCTCGCTGCATCTGCCATAACGATCTGGATGCCTTCTTCGTTTCCGTGGAGCTGGCGTCACCTTGTCCCGTCGAAACTATTCTTCAGCCATTCGCGGAGGTGTCTGGGAACCGAGCATGAAGCCCATTTGCCTGGCATTTACAACAGCTTTGTCCTCGTAGCAGTTATTGAACAGGACATGCATCTCCCTCGTCTGGGTGGCCAGTTTGCCAACTTCTTTCGCCCACGGCTTGAGTTCCTCTTCTGTATAGAGATAGTTGAAACGCTCAGCCGGGCCTATACCCTTCTTTTCCCATGTCTCGGCGTTTCTCCCGTGGAAACGGACCAGCCCGATATCGGAAGTCACTTCGGCGATAGGTGGCATACTTGACTTGAAGCCCTGTGGCTCGTCCACGCACACGAACGGCAAATCATTGTCCCGAAGAAAGGCCAGCGTTCTCTCCATGTTCTTGCTATTGAGCCAGGAGTTGTGACGAAACTCGATTGCCAGCCTATATTGAGGCAACCTCTGTTTGCAGGAAAGGATGTATTCACGCTGTTCCTCCCCAGGGTAAAACCACGGCGGGAATTGAAAGAGCACTACACCGAGCTTTCCGGCGCTATCCAAGGGCAACAGGGCGCTTTCAAACCTTTGCCACAAATCATTCGTTAGCTCGGCGGGAAGGTCCCGATAATAGAGGTTCTTCTTTTCCCGCAGTTCGGCATCCAATCCTTCTCTCACATTCTTGGGCAGGGAACTGACAGGCGTGGGATGCTGTGTGAACAACCTGAAAGCCTTGAAATCGAAGACGAAGTCATGGGGCGTGCGCTCCGCCCAGAGATAGCTATTCCTTTCATTGGGCAATGAATAGTAGCTGCTATCCACTTCAACGATGTTGAACTGGCTGGCATAAAACTGAAGGCGCGCTTCGGCAGAACGTGCTGAAGGAGGATAGAAGCGACCGGAGTTTATTAGCGTTGGGTCGGTCCATGAAGCGGTGCCTACTCGAATTTTCGCTTTCATTCCCTCCACCTCTTAATTTTAACCGGGAGCACCTGCACCGGGCAACCAGAGAGAAAGGGGGAGGTGTCACCAATCATAAGAACGAGTACAGGGTATTGACTTTGCTTCAGAAGAGTGCTATTCTAATATGGTGTATGAGGATGAGTATTATCCTTACTTGCATTGGGCTTGTGGAAAACTGAATATTAGATAAGGGGATAGACAAAGGAGGGCCTTATGAGTGTTCTCAAATTGCTTCATAACAAACCCGAGAGCAAAGAAACAGTCCTAAAAAACAAGGCACTGCCAGCCTTAATAATAGCCGTGGTTTTCTGCGGACTTTTGAGTCTTCTGGGTACTACTCAGGGATGTACGTCTGCCACCCAGATCAAAACCGAGACTGTACCGTCAGGGTACCTTGAACTTACGGCCTCGCCTGCTGAGGTCTATGCTAATGTGGGTGACCAGATTGAAATTCGCTGCACCGTCGACTGTCTGATTGATACGCCTGTGGAAATAAGTTCCGTTGATGTGGTCCTGTTTGATTCTTTGAATTCTGTGGTCAGGGAGCAGGCAATGACCGTGGATTTGAACTTTGTATACAGGGTCGTATACACAGTCGTAGGTGACGAATCTTATTACAAGATAAAGGTCAACTTTACCTTTCCTTACGGCCCGTCTGGGAACTATTCAGAGTATGGAGCCCACTCCTTTCCGATTGTAGTCAGTCAGGAATGAAGTTAATCACGTAGTGGTCATATTACTAGATTAGCTACGACGAAAATAAACAATAAAGGGCAACCGAGAGGTTGCCTGGCGGCAACTTTAAGAAAGAGAGCCCAAGCCCCCGAGAAACCGAAGAAAAGAACTACGGGACTGGTGAAGCAAGGGAGGCCATACCTTCTCTTTCAACGAGTCCGGTGTTACCCATGTGGTCAGCCAGCACACCGTCTTAACAACAGTAGTGAGAAATGTTATAATCGATTTGGTTGTATATGTAGTATTGCGACGGTTAGAAATCAATAGGGAAGTGCAAAAATCTTAAAACTGGCCGGGTGCAAGGAGGAGTTATGAGGGGAAAATTCAGGTTGGGAATCGCGATTTCGCTAACTGTGGCGATTGCTGGGCTCGCCTGCGTCTACTTCTTGGCGCCACATATCGCGCAAGTACGAGGAAAGGACGTGCCTATTCTGTCGCATTACCAGATAATTGACCCTGAGATTGCCCCGCAATACGGGATCAAGGGATATTTAGAGTTCATCTATCCTCCTGACTCTCCAGGTGTTCTATCTGTTGATAGAGGTGGAGAGATAGACATAAATATCCTCTTCCATCTTGTTTCTTACAGCCCTGACTTTACTGAAGCAGGAGTAACAATAGACCCGGATGGTCGCTTCGGGTTTGGCAGTGGGCGATATTTGAAGGACGGAAGCTTTGTTCTCTTTAATGACTTTGTCAGTTATAACGTAAGTGGGAACATCACGATAAAAGCTGGTGAAACTATACCCCTTATGATGACCATGCGCATTCCCGAAGATCTCCCCAAGAGCATCTCAACGATTCAATTAGGCGGAATGGGAATTTACAGTCTAGATGTCGGTATAGTAGATTATTTAGGCGCTAAGGAGCTGGTGATTCGTGAGTAAGCTGGAACGAATCTTTGTAATGCTGGGGATGGCCCTTATACTGCTTCTGTTGCCTTCCACACAGGTTAGCGCTCGCCTTACGTGGGAGCGTATCTGAGAGGGAATGTGGTGACGGCGACTAAAGTGCTAGGTGCTTTCAGTTACGGAGACTTCAACCCTGGTTCGATTCCGAGTGACAGATTCCTGATCGGTGTCACAAGTGTAGCCGGCGGCAATGGGCTCACACCATCGGGATGGGTATATCAAAATGGGATTGCTCTCGATAATGGCGACGACGTTTGGTGGACACTTCAAGAATACTATGGGGATACGCCCGGGCCCTATTATGACTACCCGATACCGGTGGGCGACCATAGCTATGCTGCCTTCTACGAGAGGATGGACACTGACGGGACCGCCATAATTAATCAACTTTGGACGTATCCGACAGTTCAGGATATGCTGGACGATACCCCATTGCGTCGCCATTGGAGTCTTCCTACCGATGATTCCAACTTCTTGATCGGGTGGCGGAAGCCTGGTCTGTTCATGCCATGGATCAAGCACTTTCAGGTTGGCGTGGAGAGCAATATGGCTATCAGTCAACCCGATTGGTCGGTTGACTGCTTTAAGCCCTGCTGGTACGATGGAAGCCAGTGGCGTTATTACCCGGGATATGCGTGTCGGGGAAATTATGCATGGATAACCTGGATAGGGTCGACACCATATCGTGTTGGTGGTTCGGTCTACCCGGACGTGGACAAGGCCTGGGCGGGCGTTGACGCCGTTGGTTGGGAGCATACGGATACGACCGTGGCAGACGACGCGCTCCTGTGGAGCCAAACCGGAATTGTAAGCGATACCGTGTCTAAACCTTATCAGCCGAGTTCAGGCTGGGGCTGCCCGTTCCTTCAGGTGTGGGATGGCAGTGACTACGTCGACGAAGGCCTTCTAAATATTCACAACGCCGAGGGCATGGATGTTACCTATGAGCATGCTCTCATGACCGTGCCGGAGTTCGTTAATGGGGCTTACAAGTTTCGACTCGTTGAGCATCCAAAGACCATAAGTCATATAGACCAGGTTCAATTGCGTGCCATACTTGAAGACGGGACGGTCCAGGAGTTTCCACTCATATCGGCCCAGCACTCAGAGGACGGCAACGTGCTTAACTTGGTGCTTAAGAGCGATGACCGTAGGGTAGAGGAAAAAGGAGCCGACCTCAACGGCGGAATAAGCCAGAGCGTAGACCTGAAATTCGCTGCGTTAGGACCGCATGCGGAAGCCGTGGCCTTCATGTTCACGATAGAAGGGTACAATATGATTATAAAGTAGGGTGTTGGGGGATGCTGTCGGCAGCTAGCGACGCAGTCAGTAGTAGTGGTGGTAGCTTAGCGGTGATAATCCATTCTATTCCCCACTTATCCTAAGTGGGAGATTTAGGGAGAGATTGCCGCGCCCCGACAAGCCGGGGCTCGCAATGACGGGGCCTTGTTGCAGGGCATTATAGATATGTGAAGTGTCACCCATCTGTCTGAACCGGAGCGTAGAGGGCTACTACCCGGGCTATTGGCGGTAATTGTGGCGGGGTTTGCCTAGGTTGTGCTGTCTTTGTATTTCATGGCGAAGCGGAGCGAGCCTCTCGGCGATGATGTTCAATTGACCATCTCTTCTCTGGGTTGCCCCTTCAACTACAACCAAAGGCTCGAGCCTGAAGACCTGCCTGTATTTCTGATATACAAGTGGACTTACCACTACATTTACCATCCCATCCTCGTCCTCCAGCGTCATAAAGGCAAAACCCTTAGCAGTGGGCGGCTTTTGCCTGATAATGACATAGCCAGCTATGTGCACCTGAGAATCTGAGGGAAGTCGGGCAAGCTCCGAGCTTTTGCGCAAACCGTCTCCGGATATGTCTTTCCTGAGCACCTGCATCGGATGATATTTTGTGGACAGCCCCTGCACTTCGTAATCTGCCTTCATCTCCTCTATTTCGGTGAAGTCAGGCAGGGGGACCCTGACATCGCAAAATTCCAGGGGCAATTCCCCCGGGGATTTCTTTTCCAAAAGACCAAGCTGCCACAATAGCTGTCTTTTCGGGTGACCAAAGGAATCAAAGGCGCCAGCCAGGATAAGATTCTCCATAGGCTTCCTCTCCAGGCCGGTCCTGAGATAGAAATCTTCCAGCGAATGATAAGAACCCCTCTCCCGTTCAGCCACTATCTGGCTCATGGCTTTTTCTCCCATTTCCTTTATGTACATCAAGCCCAGCCTGATCCTTCGGCTTCGCTCAGGACAGGCCTTGTTGTCTTCGATGGTGCACCTGACACTGCTCTTGTTGATGTCTGCGGGCAAAATGTCAATTCCATGCCTCTTAGCATCCCGCACAATGACCTCCGGCAAATAGAATCCCATGGGCTGATTATTGAGTAAGGCGCAATAAAACTCGGCCGGGTAATAGTGCTTGAGCCAGGCAGATTGATAGCATAGAAAAGCAAAGCCGGCGGCATGGCTCTTGCAAAAGCCGTATTCAGCAAAGCCCTCCAGGGCTGCAAAGATGCGACCGGCGAGGTCTGTCTCTATGCCATTCTTTTTTGCCCCATCAATGAACTTCTGCCTCATCTCATTCATGGCGTCTTTCGACCTTTTCCTGCTCATGGCCCTTCTCAAAGAGTCGGCCTCACCCGGCGTGAAACTGGCTAGGACAGAGGCAACCTGAATCACCTGCTCTTGAAAAAGGAGGACTCCCAGGGTGTCTTCAACTATTGACTTCAGCTTGGGATGCAGATATGTTACCTTCTCCAGACCTTTCCTTCTGCAGATATACGGGTGAACCATATTTCCTTGCAGTGGCCCCGGCCTGATTAGAGCCACCTCGATAGTCAGGTCCTCAATAGAGCGTGGTCTTATTTGGGGCAGGGTTTGCATCTGCGCCCGGCTTTCCACCTGGAAGACGCCTATTGTGTCGCCCTGACAAATCATGTCATAGACTTTTCCATCGTCCAGAGGTAATTTATCCAGGATGAGCTTTGTGTTCTGATTTTTCTCCACAAGCTCACAGGCTTCATGGATGAGCGATAGCATTCGCAAGCCAAGCAAGTCCACTTTTATCAATCCGGCATCAGCAACGCTATCTTTATCCCACTGGCAGACTATCCTCCCGGGCATGGTAGCTTTTTCCAGAGGCACTATTTCAGTCAACGGACAGGAGGAGACGAGCATCCCTCCATTATGAATTGATAGGTGCCTGGGGAAATCGTAAATCTCCCCACAGAGAGAGGTGAATTCCTGCCATGGCACAGACGTGAGATAAGGCGAAAATTCCTCAATGCCGGCAAGGTCCTGCTCTATACCTTCAGTCCCATATACCGAGACCGACTTTGCCATCTTATCAAGAAGGTGATCCGGCATCCCCAGCGCCTTGCCCACCTCTCTTACGGCATTTCTTGCCTGGAAGGTTACGTAGGTGCAAACCATAGCGGTATGCGCCTGCCCGTATTTTTCATAAACGTATTGAATGAGCTTTTCCCTGTGATTTGTGGACACGTCTATATCAATGTCGGGAATAGATGACATTTCTTCATTCAAAAATCTGCCCAGGAATAGCTTATGCTTCAATGGGTCGACACTGGTTATGCCCAGAATATAGGCCACTATGGAATTGGCCGCCGACCCCCTGCCCTGAGCAGGAATTCCATTTCTTTCGGCATAGTCCATAATGTCCCACACGATGAGAAAGTAGCCTGATAGCCCGAGCTTCTCTATCAGATTAAGCTCGTGATTGACCTTACTCTCGATCTCCGGGCTCACATCGTCGTACCTGTCGTGCACCTTTTGCCAGCATAACTCAGCCAGATATTTTTTTGCGGTTTCACCCTGCGGTAAGAGAAATTCCGGGAAACGATAGCCAGAGAAATCCAGATTGACGTTGCATTGCTCGGCTACGGCAAGCGTATTTGAAATCGCACAGGGATAGTCCTGGAAAAGCTGTGCCATCTCTTCAAATGATTTGAGGTGAAATTCGGAGTTCAGTCTCAAAGAAGTACATTCGTCCAGAGTTGTCCGGTCCCTAATACACGTGAGCACGTCGTGAAGCCTGTGACTCTCCTTCCGGGCATAGTGAACATTGTTGGTAGCTACATATCCTAGCTTGAGACTTTCAGCCAGCTTGACCAATGCGCGGCAAAGGTGCTTATCCTCGGGATAGAGATTATTTTGAAGCTCTATGTAGAAGTTCTCCCGGCCGAAAATCTCGATATACTTTTCAGCTAGTTCGCAGGCCTTCTCCGTTCGTCCGGAAATGATTGAGCTGGCGATTTCTCCTTTCCGGCAGCCAGAGAGGCAAATTAAATGAGCAGAGTGCCGGGTGAGAGTTTCCAGATTGAGGACGGGACTGCCTTTCCTCTGTTTTAGCTGAGCCCCGGTTATCAGGCGACACAGGTTGGAGTAGCCTTCGTTATTTTTCGCCAGCAATGTAAGATGATTCCCATTTCCCAGCGTCACCTCCGCTCCAACAATGTGCTTGATATTGGCTTTAAGACATGCCTTGTAGAAGCGGATAGCTGCGTATAACCCGTTATGGTCGGTAAGAGCTAACGCAGGCATTTTGAGGTATGCCGCCTGGCTTACCAAATTCTCCGGATGAGACGCACCATTCAGAAGAGAAAAATTGGAATGGCAATGAAGCTCCACGTAATTCTTCATGCTCGGGACGTATTAACGCTCCTAATCGTAGACCCGTTGCAGATACCAGACTCCGGTAAGCAAATTCCGGTAGAGATCGCAGACAGCGCCAGATTCAGTCCTGACCTGGAAGTATTCCCTTTCGACCGGTCTCCTCCACCATCCTTGAACTACCCGCCATTGTTTCAGCGTCTCTCCTACTCCTTCCCTTCTCCCTTTATAAAGAAAGGCGGTCGGCGCGTGTTGGACGCCTTCCTCAACTTCCAGCCTTATAGATTCTTTGAATAACTTGCTCATCTCTCAAAGATCAAATTCCGTGAAGGAAAAAGAGTCCTCCGGTAATGGGCTGTTCGGTTTAACGAGCACCTTTCCAACCACTCCCTTGCCATATCTCTGCCGGAGCCAGCTTATCGCTGAAGCCAGCCTTTCTCTGTGCTTTAGTGGCTCGGCTAAGAATAAAGCTTGCCTCCCGCCTTCAGGGCACAAATCGGTCAGAGTCAGCCTCATTTCGCTTACGGAAGCCTTGAACCTCGCTTTCTCCAGGTATTGCTTTAAGTGGCGTAACATCGTTTCCTTACAGGAAGTCGCTTCTTTGAAGTGAACCACTCGTTGAGCAATATGGTCATTGCTGAAATGCATGGATATTGTTAGCCGCAGACAGCATTGCCAGCGCTCCTTCAATCGCTGGCTTAACCTGGTCAGGAGTTCATTACCACTAGCTAAAACTTGACCGATAGTCTCTGCCGCAGGCTCAAAATAAATCTGGTCTTCCAGCATTGGCACCTTACTCCGCGGAATCAACGTTGACCCATCAATGCCATTGGATAGTTCCCACAACCGCTTGCCCTCGTTCCCAAATTCCAAGCTGACTGCCGCCAGTGACAAACTCGCCAGTTGTCCTATTCGATGGATGCCAAGCAATTCAAGGCGCTCCAGGGTTCTGGATGAGTCCGGCAAAAAGCATACAGGCAAATCTTTAAGGAAATCTTTTTTCTCTCTTTCATTAATAACAATAACCTTTCCCGGCCTGGCAACCCGACTGGCTGCCCAGGCCACAAATTTATTCGGGGCAATTGATGTGAAAGGATGAAGCTGGAAACGTTTTTCAATTATCTGCCTGACCTCCTCGACAAACTGGACTTCATTGCATTCATAGCTCAAATCAATGAAAACAGAGCCCAGAGTCCCAGCTTCTACCACCGGGCTGCAATTAGCGAGCAAGGTCAAGATAGCGGTAAAGGTATTGGCGTATTTTCCCTCGTCCAGTGGCAAGAATACCCCCTGCGGGCATAGAGCATATGCCTCTCTCAGGGGCATGCCCTGCCTGACGCCACATGACAATGCCTCTTTCGAGGCATCGTATACGACTTTCCGTTCATGAGGTAGGCCGCCAATAATAATCGGCCTTCCCTTCAATGAATCATTGTCTCTCACCTCGACTTGAACAACGAAGTGAGGAAAGAGGAAACATGCGACTCTCACCTCCAGCCCCCTTGGCTAATCTTCCAGCCTTCTCAGGACAGCAACCACTTTACCCTGCACTTCAATGTTTTCGGGCCTGGTATATATGGATTTCATTTCGCTATTCGCCGGCTGCAGGCGAATACGTCTTGGTTCGCGGTAAATCTTTTTCAGTGTTACCTCTTGCTCATTCTTAAGCCACACTGCTGCCGTTTCGCCATCTGCAACGGATTGTGTTGCTTCCATAATCACGATATCGCCGTCATTGATAAGGGCATCAAGCATGGATGTTCCTTTTACCTTCAGGGCATAGATATCGCCCTTTTTCCCTACCACATCTGTTGTGAGCCTGAGTGTTTCTTCAACACGATTAGTCCAGGTACCCGAATCTACAACAGGAATCGGCTCTCCGGCAGCGATTGTCCCCAGTAGCGGCACTTCTATAATGTCCTTTTCCACAAGCTGGATGCTTCTGAAAACCTCGGGGTCGCGACGAATTTGTCCTTCTCTCTCCAGGATATTCAAATGATACTGGACCAGTGAGGTTGAACTAATGTTGCAACCTCTCATGATATCCCTGACAGTCGGCGCATAGCCCTTTTCATCAAAAGAACGGCGTATATATTCCAGAATCCTCTCTCTAATTTCGGGCTTCCTCATTATAGCCTCCTATCACAATTTATATTTAACAAATGTTCTATAGCACAAGTGTATCAACCAGGGTAGTGAGTTGTCAAGACCCTTCACCAACAGCGAGGGAAATATCCCGAATCAGAGGTTAATTATTCCGCATCATATATACCAGGCACTGTTTAATCCATTGACAACTGACTGGCAAAGACATATCATACTGACCATGGCGACAGGGTAATTCCTGTCCAATAGAATGAACCCCTCCACGGTTGCTTCCACAGACAAGTCCTCACACTATTTCTTTTCTTCTTCGCTCAACTGGGGAGCATGGCTTGGGCGAAATCCAAGTACGGTTGTTTGTGGGAACACCGCATGTGTCTCAAATCCAGGACCCATACACTGCTCCCGTCACACACAAGGCAGCTAAACCACCATGTCGGTTCACATACATTTCCTGCACCGATCTCATGACCTTCCATCCCATCTGAACGAGGGACAGGTCAACAAGAGCCTGAAGAACAGTATTCTTGATGGCTCAGCTTATTCCGTAATGCTCGGACTGACGCAGAACTACATTACGCCATACGCGCTGACAATGAAAGCAACCACTCAACAGATTGGCTTGCTCACCAGTGTCCCCAATTTCACCATGGCGGCAGTGCAGTTTGTAGCACCAGCCCTTTCTGAAAGAATGGGGAATCGAAAGGGCTTCATACTCCCCATGGTCTTCATGCATGCTTTGATGTGGCTGCCGATTCTCCTCATTCCCTATGTGTTCCAGACACACCAGGTCTGGTGGCTGATAGCGTTCATGACTTTGAGCACCGCTTTTGATTCTGCCCTCAACCCCGCATGGGGAAGCATGATGGCGGATTTGGTGCCAACGCAGATGCGTGGCCGATACTTCGGCCTGCGCAACCGCATTACTGCCTTTGTCTCCATGGCCTTCAGCTATGCCGCCGGGGGCATCTTGCAGCTGCTGACCGGCAACACTAACATGGCTTTCACCATCATATTTGCCGGAGCAATTGCATCACGGCTGGTCTCGTTCTATTTTCTATCACGGATGCACGAGCCGCTCAGCCCGGCGACCGAAAAGCGGGGCCATGACAGCGCGCTGAAAATAGCCCGGGGCTTGTTCTCCACCAACATCGGCATGTTCATAATCCTCTGCGCCCTGATGAACTTCTCGGCGACCGTTGCCGGACCATTCTTCTCTCCATATATGCTACGCGACCTTAATCTCAGCTACATCGTCTATACTATCTTGAACTCGGTGGCTGGCCTGGCCACCGTCGGCTCCATGACATGGTGGGGCAAACGTATCGACAGGGCGGGAAGTATCAAAGTGCTGAAAATTACGTCTCTTTTTGTGCCATTCGTGCCGCTCGGGTGGGTGCTAACACGCAGTTTATGGTGGCTTATCATCATGCAGTTATTTTCCGGGTTTGCCTGGGCGGGTTTCCAGCTCTCCAGCGGCGTCTTCATCTACGATGCAGTCCCGTCGCAAAACAGAACGCGTTACATAGCTGTCTACAATTCCCTGATATTCCTTGGCGTCAGCCTGGGGTCTCTGACCGGAGGGATCGTGGCACCACACCTGCCACCCGTTATGGGCAGCTATTTTCTCTCAATATTCATAGTTTCAGGAGTAGCTCGGCTGATCGTGGCACTGTTTTTCCTGCCGCGCATCAAGGAAGTGCGCAAAGTGCCTCAGGTTGAGGCTACGGAATTACTATTCAGCGATTTCCAGCGCCCCTGGCTCAATCGGGCATATGGCTATGTAGCAGACCATTTCCGCCGTCGGAAAATGCACTGACGTTCAAATCTCTTGCGCCACAAAATGTCAGAGAGTTCAATACAGGACGGCTTAACAATATATCATTCGTCGACTATCTCTTAAGGCGCTTTGTCCACTGCTTTCGAAACTTGCTGACCTTGGGCGAAATCACCACCTGCCAGTCATCTGTGTCTGCAACTGTTGACATCGTATGAGTAGTAGTTTATCGTTAATGTAAAGATGAAGGCGAAAGATGCGAAACGGACTCAGGGCGAAAGTCGCCCTTTCAGGAGTTCGGTCATTCATTATGACGACTATTAGGAGGAGCCGATGAACGAAGAAGGCAAGACAGTGAAAGTTCCCAACGCCATCAAAAAGATGTTGCTAGCGGATGAACAAGTTATGGCAGTCATAAAGCAATCGAGGTTGAAGGCAGCCATCACACCCGACTCCATAATAATCACTAACCAGAGGATAATCAGGTGTTCTCCATCAGCCCTGGGATTACACAAGGAGATTGAAGATTACCGATATGAAGATATGGCCAATCTGAAAATCGATAAGGGAATTTTGTTTGCCACCATCACCATAAAGCGACGATTCATGAGCGAGGACCTAATCTTGGACAACCTCCCAACAGGTCGGGCGGATTACATTTCCAGGGTCATTCAAGAGAATCTCAGGCGAATGAGTAGTGCCCCCGCATCCCCAGTTACAACCAATCAGCGGACTCCTCTAACTTCGCCAGAGGACCCTCTTCAAGTCCTGAAGCTTCGCTTTGCCAGAGGAGAGATTACTAAGGAACAATTTGACGAAATGAAGAAGGCGTTGGAGTAGACTTGTCTGACGCCCTGATTGCCCTCTGCCCTGTTCCCGTAGCTGTAATGAGATAGGGACGGAGTCTGCGTACACTCCTTAAATGCCAGAGAAGGGTGCTCCTGGCAAGAGACGTACTTGGGAGAAGGGTGAAAGAATCTGTCTCCAAACGTGGCTAACTAACCAGCTTCGCGACAGTAAAAAGCACCCTGCGATGGTTTGTGTAGTGAGCTAACAAAACAGGCTTTTGTTGCCCAAGCTGAACAATATGGACGAAAGCACTACTATGTCTCTTAATCGGAATGACGCGCTCTGCAAATTTGAGCTAAGTATCGCGCTACCTTCAGTAAGCTAATATTATCGCCCTGGGCTATGTCCCAGTGATAGCCTGGATTATTGTGCGCAGTATTGAACTTTTGATAACCACCACAAGCCACCCCGGCTTTGGTTGCCCACGCTTGGTCGGTACCTACGCGCAGACAATTGAGTCGAGTTTTTATATGAACCCAAGCAAAACCCTTTGGTGCCTTGAACATATATGCTCGACCTGGCCTACTCGGGTATTCCACTACTAACAGCTTTCTACCCTGTCGTTGTAGTTGCTTTCTGACCTCGGTTTCTAGTTTCTTGAAATCGTTAACTAAGTTGCTCATTATTACCTTTGTTCTTTCAAGTCTATATTTGCCGAAGGAGCAAGTCAAGAGTCGTATTGTTAAGAGGCCATCGCGCTAATACACCAAGCTCCACCGACACAAACATGTATCTGTTTAGTAGTTGGGATGTCCGCCGAGACGGCCTAACAATCCGCAAAAAAGTTACAGTTGCTCTAATTTTCCGCAACAGTGTTTGTATTTTTTGCCACTTCCACATGGACAAGGGTCATTAGGACCTATCTTTTTACCAATTATGGGTTGTAGTTCTCCACTGTTCATTTGCTTTTTCCCCACATCGGGGAGGATGGTACTCTTCTCCTCACCAACTCTATCTCTATATTTTTCCACTTTGAAAGTAAACATCCACTTGATGACCTCTCCCCGAGATGGCACAAATGGACTCTCGCCCTTCCTTCTCAACCTATACGTTAGGTAGGTATTAGCCACAAAACAGTACATAAAAAAGGCGCAGAAAGGAATAGCCCACCACCACTTACTTACTCCTGCCCATACACCGAGTCCTAGCCAGAATACCAAGGCAACGATGGATGCTATCAGCTCCTTTTTCTGGGCTCTTCTGAGCTTTTCGTACTCACTCAACTGCATACTGTTTCCATTATTTTGCATGGTAAATCGACTTTTCTGAACTATTTTATATCCTATGCTCTCTTATCATCTAAGTCAATATGGTGATAACGAAACTAGATTGGTGACGTCAGACTGCACAATAGTTAGAATTGTCGGGGTACTTTTCTAGGAAAGGTTGGATAACAATTCGACGAAAAGTTGGCTTTATCAGCTCTGTGTGCTAGTTTATATACTGTTTCATGGCTCGCTGTATCTTCCACATTGACCTGGATGCCTTCTTCGTTTCTGTGGAGCAGGCATTTAAGCCAGAGCTAAAGGGAAAGCCGGTGATCGTGGGTGGAGACCCTGAGCGCTGCGGCGTAGTTGCCTCTGCTTCCTATGAAGCGCGACCTTAGAAGGTCACGCTACCATAGTCCTTGGGATTTGCGGTTGAGATTGCCGCGCTTCGCTCGCAATGACGTAAGGAGAATGACTTCGACTGACAAAGGCAAAGTAACTTAGAATGGCGGGGCTTGTTTTGGGCCTACAATACCAAGTATAATTGACTGCCCTTACCCGTAATAGAAAGGGGAAATATGCCGCCCTATGCTTTTCTCCACAAACAGTTTATGCCATTATCTGAAGCCAAAATCGGGGTCCTGACCCATGCCCTGCACTACGGCACCGCTTGCTTCGAAGGCATCCGCGGTAACTGGGATGGCAAAGAGAAAAGATTTTGTCTTTTTAGAATTCAAGACCACTATAGGCGTATGCTTGACGGCTGTCGTATCCTAAGAATCAGTCTCCCCTACACCGTTGATAAGCTTTGCCAATTGACGAAGGAGCTTGTGGAAAGAAGTGGCTACCGGGAAGACGTGTATATCCGTCCTTTGGCCTATAAAAGCTCTGAGGCCATAGGAGTCCGTCTTCACAACCTGGAGGATGATTTCCTTGTTATCGTGACCACCCTCCCCCCCTACCTTGATGCTGAAAATGGTGTTCGTTGCTGCACCTCGTCATGGCGGCGCGTGGATGATACCATGATTCCACCTCGAGGCAAGATTTGCGGCATTTATGTAAACAGCGCTCTGGCTAAAACTGAGGCCTGGGAAGATGGTTTTGATGAAGCGATACTGCTGACTCAGGATGGACATGTCTCCGAGGGCAGCGGTGAGAACATATTCCTCATCTCAGGAGGAAGCCTGATAACTCCTCCGTCATCCGACAACATTCTCATGGGCATCACCAGAGACACGGTCATGAAATTAGCCAAAAATGAGCTAGGCATAGATACAGTTGAGCGGCAAGTTGACAGAAGTGAACTTTATGTGGCTGAAGAATGCTTCTTTACCGGGACAGCCGCCAACGTGGCGCCTATATTGGAAATCGACCATCGCCCCATAGGCACCGGCAAGATTGGCAAAATCACCGCCAAATTACAGAAGCTCTTCGCCAAAGTAGTGCTGGGAAGAAATCCCAAATACTCCGAATGGTATTGCCTGGTTTCTCCTAAAGCTGTGAGGGCGTAACCGATCCTTCGACAGGCTGAGGACAGTATTTGTTAAACCCTGGTTACCCCGGGATTTACCTGTAAAGCCTTGAGCAGATAGAGGAGGCGACAACTCTGTTCCAGGACGACAGTATAGTAATAGGCTTCCTCTAACAACTGACTGGCGGCAAAAGTTCCATGGCCTCGCACTAGAACCACCCTACAGTCACTTAGTAGCCTGGCTATCTTCTCCGCAAGCTTCTCCGCCTTTACCTCCTTGCCCGCACTTAAAATAGGCACCTTAGACAACAATGCCCGCCCTTCTACATCGCGGGGCACAATCTCCTTTTCCGTGAAGGATAAAGCAACAGCATAGGGTGGATGAGCATGAACCACAGCCAATGCCGAGGTATTTTTGTAGATACAGCGATGAACCTCCAGCTCCGTTGAAGCTAAGGGTGTAGCCCGATTGTTCTTGCATATCCCGGTCTCCACCAGATCCCCTTCCTGAATGGAGCCCAAGGCGCTGCCCCGATGGGTAATAATCAGACGCTCCCCAAGTTTGACGCTGAGATTACCTCCCTGAGGAGAAATCAGTCCCTGAGTGAAGAGAGCTTGACCTATCGCTTGAAATTGGGACAGCATAGCATTAAACCAAAAAATCAAAGGTCAAAAATCAAAATTACAATTCGAAAGTCGACAAGGCTACACTTATTCTTAAATTGTCCTTTGTCATTCTGCATTTTTGTTCTTGTTTTTGGCATTTTATTACTTATGATATACGCCGTACCACAGCCACCACCTTCCCCTGGATCTCGACGTTATCTGGAGTAGTATAAATGGGTTTCATCCGTCTATTTGCTGGCTCCAGACGGATGCGATTTGGCTCAGCGAAGAACCTCTTGAGTCTGACTTCTTGCTCTTCCTTAAGCCAGGCCGCCACCATGTCACCGTTCTCAGCACTGCCCACATAGTCCATTAAGACTATGTCTCCGTCTCCTATCAAAGCATCCGTCATGGAATCGCCTTTCACACGCAGGGCATAAACATCTTGCTTGCCATGAACTAGCTCCTCGCTGACTTCCAAACCTTCGTTGGGAGCAATATTGCCGCTGTCAGGCACAGGAATAGGCTCACCAGCAGCTATCACCCCCACTATGGGAACATAAACCAGTTTCCTTCCTTTTTCCTGTGGGGACAAGAACTTGATTCCCCGAGATATGTCACTGTGACGGCGAATATATCCCGCCTGTTCTAACTTGTTCAGGTTATAAGCCACCACCGATGTAGAGCTTATCCCGCATCCAGCAGCAATATCTCTGATGGTTGGAGGGTAACCCTTATCACTCAGAAATTCAGTGACAAAGTTGATAATGCGTTCCTGCTTTGGCGAAAGCGACTTGACAGCCATCGGATACCCGCCGATTATTTCTTACTTAACTTCTTCACCAAGCGAGACTTAAGTCTGGCGCCTTTATTTCTATGAACAACCCCTTTGCTCACTGCTTTGTCTATCTTACTTACAGCCAGCATTGCCTTTTGATGCGCCGATTCTTCCCCGGCAGCAATTGAACTTTTCGCCTTAACCGTAGATGTCTTAACACTACGGCGCACCAGGCGATTCCGCAACCGCTTTCTTTCCGCTGTCCTGGCTACATCGTTACTTCCTTTACTTGTTGACACTTATTTCCCCCTTTCTGGTTACACTTACTACGTTCCATACTGAATGAATTTTCGACATTATTTTGCTCAACTGAGTGGCACTCTTCACCTCTAAGGTAAAATGCAGTGTGACACTATCGTCACGGTGATTGTCCATGCTTACCTCACTAAGGTTTACCCCCTCCTCGGCTATAATAGCACTAATATCTCGAATCAGGCCAACTCTATCCCAAGCGTCAACCTGAAGCGTCACGGGGTAAACCTGCGCCACATCACCCCACTCTACTTTGATCAACCTTTCTTTCTCCTCTTCATGGATGATATTAGGACAATCCCTCCGGTGGACAGTGATGCCTCGGCCTTGAGTAATATACCCAATAATCTTTTCACCGGGCAGAGGATGGCAGCAATTAGCCAGACGAGTAAGTAGATCCCCCACACCCAATACGTTAACACTTACAGGGCTGATCTTCCGCGGTGGCAGAACTTCAGCCCCGCCTTCGGTTGGCTCTAACTCTCCGCTTAATTTCAGAGCTACTTGGGAGGAATTGATGCTGCCATTGCCCAGGGCAGCAAAAAGATCATCTGCGCTGTCGTAGTTGAGCAGGCGTGCCACTTTGTCCACACCTGGCAGACCGATGCCCAACCTTTTAAGTTCCTTATCCCAAATCTGCTTGCCCGTTTCAATACATTGACTCCGTTCTTGCTTGGTAAACCATTGCCGAACCTTGTTTCGAGAGTGAGACGTCTTAATATAGCCAAGCTCGGGATTAAGCCAGTCCAGGCTCGGGCCTTTATCTACTTTGCTGGCCATAATCTCCACTACGTCGCCGTTCTTAAGAGTATAATTCAAGGGTTCCAGCCTGCCATTCACTTTCGCCCCAATACATCTGTAGCCCAAGTCCGTATGAATTCTGAAGGCGAAATCCAGAGGGGTAGCGCCCCTGGGCAACTCTTTTATCTCCCCTTTAGGAGTATAGACAAACACTCGATCCACAAGGACGTCGGTCTTGACAGACTCCAGAAACTCTTCACTATCGAACTCTTCTCTCCAATCACCAAGCTGCCGCAGCCAGGCTATTTCGTCCTTAAACTGCTGACCTACTTTGCCTTCTTTGTAAAGCCAGTGAGCAGCCACTCCATATTCGTTGACCCGATGCATATCATGGGTCCGAATTTGTATTTCCAGCGGTGTTGTGCCCTGACACATCACCGTCGTATGCAAAGCTTGATAGCCGTTATCCTTGGGATTGGCAATGAAATCGTCGAATTCTTCAGGAATAGGACGCCAGAGATTGTGAATTACCCCTAATGCCTTATAACAATCCGAAACCGAGTCCACTAACAGACGTAAGGCAAAAAGGTCATGGATATCCCCGAAATGCTTACCCTGCGCATCATATTTGGCCATCTTTTGATATATGCTGTAAATGTGTTTTGGCCGGCCATAAACCTTCGCTTCTATGCCGCCTTCATCTAATTCGTGGCTTAGCTTCTGACTAACCTCGGTTATGAAGCCTTCCCTCTCGACTCGCTTTCCAGCCACTAAACGGGCAATCCGATGATACACAGTTGGCTTCAAATAGCGAAATGCCAAATCCTCTAATTGCCATTTCGCCTCTCTCATGCCCAAACGGTGCGCCAGGGGAGCATATATCTCCAGGGTCTCCTCAGCGATGGCGTGCCGTTTCTCTACGGGTAAAGCGCCTAGTGTCCGCATATTATGTAACCTGTCCGCCAATTTGATGAGAACCACCCGCAGGTCTTCAGCCGTAGCCAGAAGCATTTTGCGCAAGTTTTCTGCCTGGACTTTCGATTTGGCTTCTGCTGTCCGAGCCCGATTTGCCAGCTTGCTTAACTTGGTAACTCCGTCCACAAGTTTGACTATCTGCAAACCAAACCTGGCTCCTATTTCATCTAATGAGACACCACAATCCTCGGGGACATCGTGCAACAAGGCAGCAGCCAAGGTTTCAGCATCGAGGTGCATCTCGGCGAGAATCATAGCGGTATTCAGAGGATGCTCTACATAAGGCTCTCCCGTCTTACGCACCTGTCCCTCGTGAGCTTTCGCAGCAAATTCATAAGCTGATTTGACCAGAGCTACCTTATCTTCAGGCAGGTAAGTGTTAGCCTGTTCTATGAGCTTATTGCCTTCCATCCAATTCATGATACTGCAAGAGCAAGGGTAACGCAAATTATGATCAACCCCGCAAATCCGGGCACATCTTTGCCTGTCATTGCGAGCCCCGACCTGTCGGGGCGTGGCAATCTCAATTGCTAAATTCCAAACATGATTGTAGTGCGACCCTCTAAGGTCGTCCAATTCCATCCTGGCACGAGGCTGAAGCCTCGCACTACACTTCGTCAGCCCCGCAATGCCTTTTGTTTCAGCACCTCTGCAAATCTCAATAATATGATAAACTACAAGACAGATAGGGAGAATTTCTTTGCATAAAGCACCTCGAGGGACATTCGACATCCTGCCACAAGAACATGCCTACTGGAAATACGTAGAGGAAAAAGCTGCTTCATTATGCCAGCTCTACGGCTACCAACCGTTGAGCACGCCGGTATTCGAAGACGCCCAGATTTTCACTAAAACTGTGGCCGGGGGGACAGATATCGTCGACAAAGAGATGTATATCTTTGAGGATAAAAGCGGACAAGAATTAGCTTTGAGGGCAGAGGGAACAGCGCCAGTTTGCCGAGCTTACCTTGAGCATGGATTATTCAACTTGCCTCAACCTGTGAAGCTCTATTACATTGGACCGGCCTTCAGGTATGAGCGTCCTCAGTCTGGGAGGTACCGCCAGCATCACCAATTTGGCTTTGAGGCATTAGGAGAGGCTGACCCTGCCCTCGATGCTGAGGTAATTGAAATGGCCCGACAATTCTTCTATTCGCTGGGGCTCTCTCAATTCACTATTCACCTCAACAGCATCGGCTGTAAGCTGTGTCGTCCTCAATACCTGGTGGTACTGAGGCAGCATTATTCGAGCTATATGGACCAGCTCTGCCCTGACTGCAAAGCCAGACTGGTGAAGAACCCCCTGCGCCTGCTCGATTGTAAGAAAGTCTCTTGCCAGGAGATAGCTAAAACCGCTCCGAAAATTCCCGACTATCTATGCCATGAATGTCAAATCCACTTCCAGAGCGTTCAGAAATATCTAAGAGCAATGGGCATTCCCTTTCAATTAAATCCTCGGTTGGTCCGTGGTCTAGATTACTACACAAGGACAGTGTTCGAGGTTGAACCGGGAGAGAAAGGGGGACAAAGCACGCTTGGCGGAGGTGGTCGCTATGATAACCTAATTGAGGAATTAGGGGGAAAACCTACTCCCGCCGTGGGCTTTGCGGCTGGACTGGAAAGAATAATATTGAATCTGAAGACCCAGAAATTAGATATTCCGGCATTGCCCAAGCCTGATGTTTTCATAGCCTACCTGGAAGAAGAAGCCAAGATTGAGGCGATCAAGATTGCCTCGGACCTACGCCAGGCTGGCATTGCTCTTATCATGGCTACAGGCGATAAGAGCCTGAGAGGGCAGATGAGGCAAGCTAATTCTTTAGGCATTGCCTACGCCCTTATCCTCGGTGAACAAGAGATTAGCAAGCGCAATGTGATGTTGCGCGACATGAGAAGCGGAGAACAGAAAACCGTTCCGTTAGCTGAAACAGCCAAGTTTCTCAAACAGCTCAAAATGTGATATAATATGTTATGCTAATGCCCTAGAATGGAAAGCCTAAATCTTCCCTCTCTGAGTCTAATTTCGTACTTCTGTAAATGTACCCGGGAATGAACTACTTATGTCTCAAAATGACATTAATAACCAAGTAAATCAGGCAAATTCGGAATATACCGCCAAAGATATCCAAATTTTAGATGAGATCAAGGCCGTGCGTTTACGCCCGGGAATGTATATTGGCGGCACCGATAAACACGGACTACACCAAATCCTCTACGAAATAGTGTACAACAGCATCGACGAAGCCATGGCTGGCTGCTGCGACCGCATTGAAGTAACAATCCACGAAGATAACAGCGTCACTGTAACTGATAATGGACGGGGTATCCCTACGGAAAATATCCCCGGACAGAACATCACAGCCCTAGAAGCAGTTCTAACTCGCCTGCACGCCGGAGCCAAGTTTAGCAATCACGTCTATGGTGTATCCAGTGGTCTCCACGGCGTTGGTGCTTCAGTGGTAAATGCCTTATCCTCCTGGCTTAAAGCTGAGGTTAAGCGACAGGGGAAACTCTACTGCCAGGAATATCGCCAGGGGGTTCCGAAAGGCGGGGTGGGAATTGCTGGCGATGCCCAGGACACAGGCACTTCAATTTCCTTCCTTGCTGATAAGGAGATCTTCGAGAGCATTGACTACGATTTCGACATGGCCTGCCAGCGATTAAGGGAACTGGCTTACCTGAATAAAGGGGTAGAAATAGCCATCAAAGACAAGAGAGCCGACCAGGAGAAAGCGTTCTACTTCGATGGCGGAATAGCCAGTTATGTCCGACGCCTGAACAAGAATAGAGCCGTTGTTCACCCCTACCCTATTTATATCTCCACCATGATAGATAGCACCCTAATAGAAGCAGCTCTACAATATAACGATAGCTTCACCGAATCCACCCTCTCTTTCGCTAACTGTGTCAATACCAGAGACGGAGGCAGCCATCTTACCGGCTTTCGTTCAGCATTAACCCGAGTTTTCAACGATTATGCGCGTAACGCGAAAATTTTGAAGGATGCCGACCCCAACTTAACCGGAGAGGATGTGCGCGAAGGGGCAGTGGCCATCATCAGTGTAAAGCTGCCCCAACCTCAATTCGAAGGGCAAACCAAAGCCAGGTTGGGAAATCCCGAAGTAAAAAGTGAGGTTGAATCTGCTGTAGCCAATAGCTTGTCCCTTTACTTAGAGCAGCATCCCAACGAGGCCAGGGCAATCATAGAGAAGTGTCTCACCGCCGCCAGAGCCAGAGAGGCGGCACGTAAAGCCCGTGACCTCGTTTTAAAGAAGACTGGATTCGAAACATCAACCCTGCCCGGGAAACTGGCCGATTGCTCCGAGAAAGAACCCGCAAAATGCGAGATTTACCTGGTTGAAGGTGACTCAGCCGGCGGCTCAGCTAAACAAGGGCGAGACCGCCGCTTTCAAGCCATTCTTCCTCTGCGAGGCAAAATACTCAATGTGGAGAAGGCTGCCAAGGATAAGATCCTGGAACATGAAGAGCTAAGGGCCATTGTCACAGCTCTAAGGGCGAGTGCAGACGAACAATTTGATAGCTCGAGACTTCGCTATCATAGAATAATCATCATGACCGATGCCGATGTTGATGGCTCGCACATTCGCACTTTGCTCCTTACTTTCTTTTACCGCCATATGACAGAGTTAATTAACCAGGGCTATCTCTACATTGCCCAACCACCCCTTTACCGCATCAAGTCCGGTAAACAGGAGTCCTGGCTTTACTCTGAACAGGAAAAGGAAAAAAGAATTAAGGAGCTGAAACAAGACAAAATAGAGATTCAGAGATACAAAGGGCTAGGGGAGATGACTCCCGTACAATTGTGGGAGACGACTATGAACCCCGCTAACAGAACCCTGCTCAAAGTAGAGGTAGTGGACGCCATAGCCGCAGACCAGGCTTTTCGTATGCTAATGGGCGATGAAGTTTTGCCTCGCAAAAGATTCATCCAGGCCCATGCTCAAAGCGTAAGAAACCTCGATATTTGAGGCACTCGGCTTTCCTGAAACCCAAGGGGTGTGCACTATGGTAAGATTCGCCAGTGAACCTCGACAAGACCAACAAATAATGGGATATGTGGAAAATTCTGTATAATTACTTGTTAGGCAGCCAAATAAACAGCCAATGATTACTAGCGGCTCACGCTGGGAACAAACAACAGACGCACTTTTCCCATGGGTATCAACCATAAACCGCATATTCGCGGCTTGCCAATTTCCATACCTGCTCGGCCCCACAATCACTTTGGTGTCGGACTATGGAGGCGAGCATCCAACAAGTCGATATGATGCGATCTCAATTCTAGTATTTGATTCTGAAGCAAGAGGTGAATGGGAACACACGCGACGGTATATAAGGAGCACGATTCTCAAAGACAGCAGGCGCATGAGCTTCAAAAATCTTGCCGACCGCAGGCGCAAGCAAGCTTTACTGCCCTTCTTGAGTGCAGCAGATACGATCACCGGAGTCTGTGCCACATTTGTCATCCGCAAGGAAATCAAATACCTTTGCTCTTTGCCCGAGCACTTCTATGAATTCCAAAAACATGTGAATTTAGAGGGAAGCTGGAATCCTAAGAGCTTCGACCGAGTCATACGTTTAGTACATTTCGTGAGCCTTTTGATTGCAGGACTCTCCCACCCAAACCAGAATGTGTACTGGATATCAGATGAAGATTGCTTCTTTGCAAATACTCGTCGTTCCCAAGATGTTGTCAATTTAGCTACCTACTTCACCAGTCACTACGTCAAGCACCCACTGGGAGAGCTAGGCATCGGAACCACTCAAATCGATGAAGCTGACCTAGGATTGGAAGACCTCACAGCGTTGCCCGATCTTGTGGCCGGTGCAGTAGCGGAGATTGCCACCAGCATAGCTGATACATATCATGGCCGCATTCCTATGGGATTAGCGTTATCTCTCCCCGCAAAACTATCATCAAAGACGAAGGTATTAGCCGCTTGGCTTGCAGATGGTACTCAATCACTGAAAAGGCCGATAATCTCTTTCGATTTGGCTGAAACTGGTGAACTCGGAGTATCACGATTGACCCTAGCGTAACTTCTGTGCCTAAAAATGTCTCACACAGGGCTGCCTAACAAGGCGCTACATCCTACCGCACGGGGCCGCGGCTGAAGCGCGGCGTTATCTCCCAGATGTCGGATATATCTTGTGTTCTGTTATATATTTTTCTACCTCAAGGGGCACCAGATAACGAATGGTTAACCCTTGAGCTAGGCGCTGCCGAATTTCTGAGGAGCTAATCCCGATTATGGGCATATCAAGCTGAATAACTCTGTTCAGCAGTCCAGGTATTGCTGCTTCCAAGTGCCTCAAATCTTTTGAGCCCAGTCTGGGGGGAACCACCAGCCGGCACAGTTGAACTACTTTCCTTGGTTCCTTCCACAAAGGCAGCTCGGCCAAAGTATCGCGTCCCAGGACGAAGAAAAGACTTGCTTCGCTGCCCAGTTGTTTTTGTAACACCGTCAGGGTATCCACGGTGTAAGAGGGGCCCGGGTGCTCCACCTCGAGAGTACTGAGCTTAAAATACGGGTTGTCAGTTATGGCACAGCGCACCATCTCTACCCGGTGGACCGCTGGAGTAATATCATGGTCTTGCTTAAGCCAGGGCTGACCGGCAGGCACGAAAAGAACCTCCCTCAATCCTAACTTTATTCTTGCTTCCTCAGCGACAACCAGGTGACCTATATGGATAGGGTCGAACGTACCACCAAGGATGCCTATATTCACTTCTTACTTTCGCGGCTTGGGACGGAATATCGCTATTTGAGCCTGCGCAGTCATTCCCTCGTCCGGGCTCGCCTGCTCCACCATTTCCATAGCTTTCCTGGTCAATTCTAACACAGCTTGACCGCTAAGCGCAGAAATGTAAAAGACAGGCACCTCACTTCCGGCAAAGTGCTGCTTGATTTGCGGCAAGCGAGCTTGAACTCCAGGCAAATCTGTCTTATTTACTGCCACGATTCTGGGCTTGTGTGCTAAGTCTTTGTATAAGGCTATTTCTTTATCCAATGTTTTGAAGTCATCGATAACAGTCGGTGAACTGCCATCCACCAAATAAATCAACAGCTTGGTTCTTTCCACATGGCGCAAAAACTCGTTTCCCAAGCCCTTGCCAAGATGAGCGCCTTCAACAAGGCCGGGAATCTCAACGATAATGAAATCCCTTCTGTCGCCCGGGATAACGCCCAAAATCGGCTGGCGGGTGGTAAAGGGATAATCGGCGATTTCGGGTCTGGCTCTCGATATCGCCGATAATAAAGTGGATTTCCCCGAGTTGGGAGGGCCGACAATACACATATCGGTAACGAGTTTCACCTCGAGGATAATATGCCACTCTTCACCGGATTCACCCTTACCGGCGATTTCAGGAGCTTGATTTACCGCGGTGGCAAAACGTGCATTACCCAGTCCTCCCCGACCCCCCTTAGCCACCAGAACCTTCTGCCCTGGACTCGTTAAATCTGCCACAAGTATCTCTTCCCCCGACCTAGCTTTAGTGGAGACCAGTGTACCCATTGGCACTGAAAGAGCTAAATCTTCGCCATTCCTGCCTCGCTTCCGCGAACTGCCTCCTCTCCTGCCATTTCCGGCTACAAATTCCTTCTTCGGTCCCATCCAACTCAAGTCAACTAAGTTGGGATTAGCCACAATAACCACATTCCCACCATTTCCACCGTCTCCGCCGTCCGGCCCCCCAAAAGGCAGATACTTCTCCCGCAGAAAGCTGACACAACCATCTCCCCCAGAGCCACCCGCAATGATAGTTGCTCTCTTATATACCATATCTTAGTAATCTACCCTACGCTTAGTTATATAGATATATGAGTACTAACTATTATAATCAATGTTGTTATGCGGTGAGTAGACAGCCAGCGAGATCAGGACTCAGTGGGCAGTGAGAGCAGAACAAGCAACAATTTATCCACAAATTATCAGTAATTCTACACAGTTTGGTATGCTGCTCTATAGCCTTTCGGGGAATTGAGTTTCGCCCTAATTTCCGCAATTTGATTGGAAAGGTTGGGGTTAGTGCTCAATTCGCTAGCTATTCTTTCGTAGCCATGAAGAATTGTGGAATGGTTTCTGCCACCTAATTCTCTACCGATTTCGGTCAGGGAGCAGTTGTATCCTTCGCGCATAAGATAGATTACCACGTGTCGTGCCAATGCGGTTTTCCTATCTCTTTTCCTGTTAATCAACTCTTCCGGCGGAATGCTGAAGTGGTCTGCTACAGTCCGTAAGAGCAACTTTATGTCTTGTTTACAGGTCATGCCTGTTAATAACTTGTCGATTGTTTCCGGAGTCATCTTGGTTCCGCTTAATTTAGACTGGGCAGTCAGATATACCAAAGCTCCTTCAAGCTGGCGGACATTCTCGCATACCTTCTCCGCTATAATATGCAGCACCCCTTCGATTTCTGAGGCCATCATCTTTTCTGCTTTAGCCCGTAGGATATTCAGGCGTGTTTCAAAGTCGGGTGGTTGCAGGTCAACAACAAGACCTCCCTCAAGTCGTGATTTTAGCTTGCTGCTAAGTGGATGCATATCTCCAGGACCACTGTCGGCAGTGATTACAATTTGCCGGTTATTGCTATACAGCTCGTTAAAAGTGTGGAAAAAACATTGCAGGGTCTGTTTCTTGTCAACCAAGAAATGAACATCGTCGAATAGAAAGACATGGATACTTCTAAATTTGCTGCGGAACTTGTCAACCTGGTTTTCTCTCACAGCTAATACGAATTCATTGGCAAACTGTTCCGCGGCAATATAAGCCGCTTGCAGCCCGTTGTTTGTCGTTAAATGCCCGATAGCATGTAGTAAGTGAGTTTTACCTTGCCCGGTGCTGCTGTGAATGAAAAGAGGGTTATAGCTACTTCCCGGATTTTCAGCTACTTCTACAGCGGCAGCATAAGCTAAACGGTTAGAATCGCTGACAACGAAGTTATCAAAGGTATACCTTGGATTGAATCTATACTGCGGGGCTTTGGTGCTTGTCCCGCCGTCGGTTTGAGTAGCCAAAGGGCTGGCTGAAAGTTGTTCACGATTGTGGACCTCGAACCGGACGTCGACATCCTTACCCATAATTTCAGCTAAGGTCTTTCTTACCAGAGGATAAAGGCGCTTGGATAGCCATTCAGCGACAAAAACGTTGGGAACACCGACGACAAAAGTAGTATCCTGGCAGCTTAGACCCTGGCTATCGCTAAGCCAGGTACTATAATTTGCCTTACTAACTTGAATTTGCAGCTTGCCGAGGGCAGTCTGCCAAATCTCTTTTGCTAATTCCAATCTGTCCCCATTCCCAACAAAGCTCAGCCACAAAGATAGCTGAAATGAGTATTAAGATGCGGTAAGGATGTGAGAACTTACTGATTATAGAATAACAGGTTTTCTCAATCCTTCGCTAGGCAATGTTTGACATAATTAAGAAATTAATGAAAAATACGTTTGCGATGAAAGTGCGCACTGTTTTTATGGGCACTCCGCAGTTCGCGGTGATTATACTGGAATCTTTGCTCCAGAGTTCCTACCAGGTGCTTGCCGTATATACTCAACCTGACAAGCGCGCTGGCAGGGGACGTCCAGTTGTGTTTCCCCCGGTGAAAAAGCTAGCGCTGGACCGCCAAATACCGGTTATGCAACCCGAAACTCTTGAATCAAGCGAGGTGGTGGAGAGGCTGGCCGGCTTTCAACCCGAGCTCATAGTTGTGGCCGCGTTTGGTCTTATTCTTCCTCCGGAAGTGCTTTCCTTGCCAAAATTTGCCTGCCTTAATGTCCATCCTTCATTGTTGCCGCGGCACCGGGGGCCATCTCCGATCGCCAATGCTATTCTCTGTGGAGATGAAGTTACTGGCGTTACCATGATGCTAATGGATGCCGGATTGGATACCGGACCGATTCTGACTCAGGAGAAAGTGGGGATTTCTCTTATGGATACCACTGGGTCTCTGAGCAGCAGGTTAGCTGACGTGGGAGCCAAGCTTCTGCTGGAGACCTTGCCCAAATGGCTTGGGAGCGAACTCAAACCCCATGCTCAAGACGAGGCGCAAGCTACTTATAGTAAGCTGATAACTAGTGAAGATGGCGAGATTGATTGGCGCCTTGCGGCGGTTGAGCTCTGGCGGAGAGTTAGGGCGTACAATCCTTGGCCAAGCTGCTATACTTGGTGTCAGGGGAAACGACTAAAAATCCATAAGGCTATTCCTCTCGGCGATGGGGTGGCGGGGGAGATAGGGGAAGTAATCGCCTTGGCAGAGCAGCCGGGGATTGGGGTGGTAACCGGAGAGGGTGCTCTGGGGCTTTGTCAGGTTCAGATGGAAGGAAAACGCGTAATGTCGGTGAGTGATTTTGTCCGCGGGAAAAGAGACGTCATTGGTTGTATTCTGGGGCGGAAGTAGCTTTTCTCGCCGGCATTCCCGCGCACCTGTGAAATGGCCGCTTAGTCGAAACCAAGCCAGGTAGTCACGTTTCTTATAGGCTCCCGCTCAGTATCCACTTTGTTCGCAGGGAAGTCCCAATCAGGGTAGCCAATGGCAATGGCTGCTATGATCCGCTTAGACTCCGGTATTTGGGCGTATTTTCTTAACACCTCGGGATAGGCTACCCCCTGGTCTTCGATGCAAGTCCCCAGGCCGACGTGCAGCGCAGTCAGGCAGATAGTCTGTATCGCGGCGCCAATGTCGAGAAGCGGCCCACTTTCGCTCAGACAGCGGTCGGTGGATATGATGATCACCGCCGGCGCATCGAAGTAACGAAATCCGCGCTCCAGCCATTTGGCCCTTTTCTCTTTGTCTTCCCTGGGTATGTCCATAAGCTGGAAAAGCTGTTTGGCGAGGTCCACCTGGCGTTGGCGGTAAATGCTCTCTTTTGGCCAGTTCACAACCACGTGCTCGGGGTTAGGCGGCGCTCCGGAGTTGAGCAGCGCAACGTTGTTCCGCCTTACAATTTCTAGAACATCACCAGTGAGCACGGTGAACTCCCAGGGTTGGGTGTTCATGGCAGAGGGAGCACGACTTGCCAGTTCCAGTATTTCCCCCAAAACCTCTTTGGGCACAGGGTCAGGTTTGTAGCCCCTGATGCTCTTGCGCCGCTTTACAGCCTCGATGACATCCATGCATTTTCTCCTTTTCAATAACTCATGGGGCAGGACTTATGGGCTCTGATTCGTAAATCCTTTCCTCTGCCAGCTCTGCCGGAGTGAGAGGAACGTCGGCTTCAATGTCTCTGCCCTCGATTCCCTTAGCCAGGATTTCCTTATAGTATTCGTGCTGGATGATTAAGTTCATGATCTCATTGCTGCCGGTCCAGATCATGATGAGTCTGGCCTCTCTGAGGGCCCGTTCCACAGGGTACACGTGCGTGTACCCTATGCCGCCAAGAATCTGCATAGCATCGTTGACAACTTCCCAATGTGTCTGGGTAGCCAGCTTCTTCACCTCTGATACCAATCTCCTTTGATAGCCCGCTGTCCCTACTCCATCGTCAATAGTCTTGGCCACGGCGTATGCCATGGCGCTGACAGCATCGAGCTTGGTAATGCAGTCGGCTATTCTGAAGTTCACTCCTTCAAAATTCCTAATGGTCTGGCCGAAGGCCTTCCGTTTGTTGGCATACCGGGCGGCCAGTTCCAGAATAGCTCTGGAGCCAGCCACTCCACCTCCAAGAAGCCTTTCCGGCACCATCAATTTGTAGAAGACCTTTGCTCCCTCGTTCTCTTTCCCTAACAGGTTCTCCTGTGGCACCGGCACATCGCGGAAAACCAGTCTACCTGTGCCTGTACCGCGGCAGCCCATCAAGCCGTAGACATGCTTCACCTCCACGCCCATAGCTCTCTCAACGATGAAGGCGCTGAGCGAGTCACGACCGGCTCCGGGGTTGGTCACGGCGAATACCAGGAAGAAATCGGCGCCTTCCGAGCCGACGACAAAGCGCTTCTGTCCGGTGAGGTAATAGCGGTTTCCTTTTTTGCGAGCCACGGTGGTGGCACCGAAGAAATCAGAGCCGCCTCTGGGCTCGGTGAGCGCCTCGCCTGCCCATTGCGTTCCGGCAATTAACGGTTTGAGATACTTCTCTTTCTGGGCTTCGGTCCCGAACACGTTTAGCCCCTCTCCCACGATAGAGGTAACCGAGACGAGGCAGGCAAAGGGCACGCCGAGCTTGTTGACCTCTCCCACTTCGATGAGTTCGTCCGCCCATTTCAGGCCTCTGCCACCATATTTCTTGGGGAACCTGATGCCTAGCAGGTTTCTCTTGCCAGCTTCCCGGACAAATTCGTAGGGGAACTTGATCTTATCGGCGTCCATGTCCAGTATGAGCTGTCGTGGTATGCTCTTGACCAGGTCTTGGACCTCTTGTCTGAACTTCTTGCGCTCTTCAGTTAAGAATACCTCTAACATTGCTCCCTCCTTTTTAGCCTAATGAGCGGGTCGCAGGATCCCGGAACAACCGACACAGTACCAGCCTTCCCAAAATCCTGGCCAATAGTATAGCACGCGTCCCACTACCTGAGGTAGGCGCCTTTTGACGATGTGGGTACATGCTATCATAATTCAGTCTCCCTTAGCTGAGGTAAAGCCATAGGTGAGGATTCAACGGCAGTTGTCGAGACCACCTCTTAGAGCTGGTGAACAGGAGTCTGCTGCATAATAAGGGAAGACCGGATCAAGTCCTCTTGTCTTTAATCGAGGTTAAGTCTGGTTACCGGATTTGAAGGCCAGAGCACCAACAGGGCAGACGGCAACGCATTCGCTGCAGTCCTGGCAACGGGACTTACCCATAGGTTCATCCCCAAAAGTGGTGACCATTCTGCGGAAGCCCCGGTGAGCAAAACCAATGATTCCCTTGCCCAGTTTCTCCTGGCAGACCCAGACGCATCTGCCGCAGAGCACGCATTTGTTCGGGTCATAGATGAATAGCGGGCTGCTGGAGTCTATGGGTAGCTCAGGCAGGATCTTCCTGAACCTTTTTGTCTTGAGCTTCACGCCGAGATGCTTGGCTATCTTCTGAAGTTCACAGGAGCCGTTCTTGAGGCAATTGGCGCAGTCCACAGGATGACTGGCCAGGAGCAATTCTAAAGCAGTGCGGGCTAGCCTCAAGGCCTTTGCCCCTCTGGTATTAACCACCATCCGTTCTGCTACTGGCGTAGTGCAGGCTGCAACTGGCTTATCCTCACCTTCAACCTCCACAAAACAGAGACGGCACGAAGCAAAAGGCTCGCTCCTTTCCCGAATGGCACAAAGGTTGGGAATGTAGATGCCATTATCCAGAGCTGCCCACAGGACCTTTTCACCCGGGGCAGCTCCTATCCTCTTTCCATCAATAGTCAGAGAGATTCTTTTAACTTTTGCCAGTACTCTATCCCCTTATTCTCCCCTCGAGGGAGAGAATATCTTTGGCCAGAAGTCATTTTCCCAGCCCGGTGTATCATTCCTTAGAAGAGCCCCTGTACTTTGCCGGTCTTGGTATCAACATCTACTCTTCTGAAGGCTGGGTCGGAGCTCGTGCCCGGCATCAAGCTGATTGTCCCGGCGCAGGGGCAGAGGAATTTCGCTCCGGAATAAATCAGCACATCGCGGATGGGCAGTGTCCATCCTTTAGGGGTGCCCTTAATGGCCGGGTCATGCGTCAGGCTCAGATGGGTCTTCACCATCATTGTGGCGTATTCATTGTATTTGGGATCGCTCTCGAGCATCTTAGCCTTAGCCTCAGCATCCGCGCTCCATGCCACTCCGTCAGCTCCGTAGACCACCTTGGCAATTTTGTTCACGCGCTCCCGTAGCTTAATCTCCATGGGGTAAAGGAATTTGAAGTCGTTCTTCTCTTCGCAGGCTTGCATAACGGCATCAGCTAGCTCCAGTGCACCATCACCACCCTTGAGCCAGTGCTCGCTGAAAGCACAGCGTGCCCCGGCTGCCTCAGCTGCCTTGCGAACCATGGCGATCTCAGCCTTGGTGTCCGTATGGAAGGAGTTGATGCACACCACAGGATTAATGCCTGCTGTTCTGATGGTGTTGATGTGGTGCAGCATATTGGGAATGCCCTTCTCAAGAAGTCCCAGGTCTTCCTTAGTGTAGGACTCGGGCAAGGGCAAACCGGCCACCACTTTTGGTCCGCCACCGTGCATCTTCAGTGCCCTGATGGTGGCAGTAAGCACCGACACGTGTGGCTTGAGACCACTATAGCGGCACTTGACATTCCAGAACTTCTCAAAGCCGATGTCTGCGGCGAAGCCGCTCTCAGTGACATGATAGTCAAACATCTTCAACGCGATGCGGTCAGCAATGATGGAAGACTGCCCTACAGCGATATTGGCAAAGGGACCGGCATGCACCATGCAGGGCTGATACTCTACGGTGCACATCAGGGTGGGATTGATTGTGTTGCGCATCCAGGCGGTCATGGCGCCTCCCACCTCCAAGTCTTTGGTGGTAACAGCATTGCCGTCTCTGTCAAAGGCTACGGTGATCTCATCCATCCTTTTACGCAGGTCTGCCAGGTCCCTGACAATGGATAACATGGCCATAAGCTCCGAGCTCACAGCGATACCAAACTTAGACTGCATTGTGTAACCATCCATGCGACCACCAAGGCCTATTACGATGTTCCTGAGGCTCTGGGCGCAGAAGTCCATAATCCAGCCCATCTCCACTCTGGTAGGGTCAACATTCAGGCGGCGCAGTCGCCGCTTCGCCAGTTCCTCATCGCTGTAATTACGTTCGTGCTGCATTCTAGAGGTAAGCGCGACCATGGCCAGATTGTGGGCATTCATTAGGTCGTTAATATCGCCGGTAAGCCCCATAGAAAACTCGGTCATGGGAATGAGCAGTGCATTGCCACCACCGGCAGCAGTACCCTTGATGTTCATAGTGGGACCACCGGAGGGCTGGCGTATACACCCGCCTACATTCTTTTTCCGCTTGCCCAAACCTTCCAGGATGCCCATCAGGGTAGTCGTTTTCCCCTCTCCTAGCGGTGTCGGAGTTATGGCGGTTACCTCAATATACTTGCCGTCTGGCTTCTTCTTGAGGCGCTCGACAATCTTCATGAAATCGAGCTTGCACAGTCTGCCAAAAGGAATAATCTCATCCTTCTGCAGGCCGAGTCTTTCTCGCCACTCATCGGGCGTGGGCATGTTTTCTTCGGCAGCTTCTGAAATCTGCCAGTCCTTCAGTTTGGTTGCATCGTAAGCCATGATAGTCTCCTTTCTCATCTCCTTGTTTATGTATTATTTTTTCTTACGCTCGGCTCTTCGTTCAGCCGCTACCACGGTGTTGACCATAAGCATCGTGATAGTCATGGGGCCAACCCCTCCCGGCACCGGGGTAATAGCACTGGCCTTCTCCTTGACTGCCTCGAAGTCTACATCTCCCCTGAGGTCAGGGACCTGCTTGGTGGGGTCAGTCTTGCTGGGTTTCCATCCCACCCGGTTTACACCGACATCGATAACAACCGCCCCCTCCTTTACCATGTCCGCCTTAATAACCTCCGGAGAGCCCATTGCGGCAACCAGGATATCCGCCTGTCTGGTGATTTCAGCCATGTTCTTGGTCCCTGTGTGGACGACGGTCACGGTGGCGTTAGCACGCTTGTTCTTCTGTACCAGCATGGCCATAAGAGGCTTGCCTACTATATTGCTTCGACCACATATGACCACATGCTTGCCGTCAGGGGGATTGCCGCTCCGAATCATTAACTCCACTGCGCCGTGGGGTGTGCAGGGCATGAAATACGGATCTCCGATTAGCATCTTGCCCACGTTGATGGGGTGGAAGCCATCTACGTCTTTAGCCGGGTCAATGAGATTTAGCACTTTATCCGCATTGATGTGCTTTGGCAATGGCAATTGAACCAGTATGCCATCAACGTGCTCGGCTTTATTCATTTCCTTCACTTTGGAAAGGAGTT
>Ga0214474_1000148_pt1 | contig 37459 bp, 34 predicted proteins | sample RVTome_2_FD_187335 | JGI IMG/M metagenome (GOLD analysis project Ga0214474, IMG submission 187335) | Soil microbial communities from uranium-contaminated site in the Upper Colorado River Basin, Wyoming, United States - RVT95D214 HiSeq ... | reverse complement strand
AATAAATTTCTTGACCGCCTCTGGGTTTTCGTCCGCTAATTGTCGATAGAGTTCAATGCCATTCATATGCGGCGTCCTGATGTCACTAAGACATAGGTCATAATTCTTTTTCCGCCACATGTCCAGACCAATTTCACCATTTACCGCAATGTCTACTTGAAATCCTTCTGCCGTGAGTGTCCGTACACAGATTCTAGCAATACCCGGTTCGTCTTCAACCACCAGAACACTTTTTCCACCAATATTATCCTGTTCCATAATTCACCTCTCTTACCTCAGTGACCGTCGATCGGAAGCTCTATAATGAAAGTAGCGCCCTCACCGACTTCGCTTTCCGCGGATATCTTGCCGCCATGCTCGGTTATTATGCCGTGGCAGATACTCAATCCGAGTCCGGTTCCCTTCCCCACTTCCTTTGTGGTATAGAAGGGGTCGAATATCCGATTCAGGTTCTCTCGGGGAATTCCGAGCCCATCATCGGCAAATGAAATCTTTACCACGTGGTCTACTTTTTCGATACCTATGGTCAGTTTACCTCGATGATGCGCCTCACTCATGAAATACTCAGCGTTGATGGTTAGATTCAGAAACACCTGCTGTATCTGGAAATAGTCAACCATAACTTCCGGAAGGTCGGAAGCAAACTTCTTGATAACCTCGATGTTATTGACTTTCTGCTCGTAAGCGCGTAATTTCAACACATCCTCAATAAGGTTAGTTATCTTGGTTGCCTGCTTTACAGCCGCATGTTTGCGGGCGAAAGTCAGCAGATTCTTGACGATACTGGCTGCCCTCTGTGCTTCACTATTGATGAGGCTCAAGTCTTCTTTAATATTATCGGGAATCTCCCCCTCCATAAGCAGCTGGGAGAAACCGATAACACTGGTCAAGGGATTGTTAAGTTCGTGGGCAACACCGGAGGCAAGTTCTCCCACAGAAGCCAGCCGATCGGTAAGCATGAGTTGCTGTTCCATCTGCTTGCGCTCGGTGATGTCTCTCATTACACGGACAGAGCCTTTAACATCACCATTCTCATTAAATATAGGTGAGGTACTCACTTCGACATAAATCCCCAAACTAGGCTCAAAGTACTCCGCCCTGGCCGGCTTTCCAGTCTGTAGCGTCTTTCGGTGAGGGCAGTCTTGATGAGGGCATTCTGCTTTATGTATCAGTTCGTAACACACCTTACCAAGGAGCTCTTGCGGTTCCTTTTTGAGCAGACTAGAGTAAGCCCTGTTAACTCTAACAACCCTGAAATTGTTATCCAGAATGCAAACCATGTCCGTTATCGAATCAAAGGTTGTTCTCCATTCCTGAGCCGCCTGCTCCAGTCTCTTTTCTGCTATCTTTTGCTCGGTAGTGTTAATAGTAATTCCTCTCAAGCCGACGCCTTTGCCGTCTCTAGTAATTGCGGAAGCATAAATCATCACAGGGAAGGTACTACCATCTTTTCTAAGAGATGTGTATTCAATACCACCCAGAGTTTCGCCATTTAGTATCCTTTGAGTTAGTATTCTTTTAGTGTTTATCGCTGCTCTATCTCTATCCTCTGGTATCATATTTTGAAGATAATGAAGTGGTGTTGTATCTTGTCGCGTATATCCATAGAGTCTCATCGTTTCTTCGTTGGTGTAAGTAATGATACCGTTTTCATCTGTTTCCCAAACACTTAATGGCAGTAGCCTGGCAAGCTCCCTGAACCGGGTGCGGCTCTCCCTCATTGCATCCTCAGCCTTCTTGTGCTCTGTAATATCGTTGTAGAGTAGTTGGAATTGCTTCTTCCCGTCCCAGATAATTTCCTTGCGGAAAGCCTGGAGATGACGAATAATGCCGTCTTTGCGTCTAATACTGAGTTCATAGCCGAGCGAAGTTACTTCCCCGCTCTTGAATTTTTCATTGCGGATGAGATATTCGGCATAACTCTCTGGAGTATAGCGTTCCTTGATAGGAGTGTTCCGCAGTTCCTCAATATTTTTGAAGCCGTAAATGTCGAGAATTGCCCGGTTAGCATACAGGATTTCCTGATTACCGTCGAAAACTACCACTCCCATCGGAGAATTGTCCATGGAGTTACGATAGTTCTCTTCAGAGACTCTTAGTTCCTTATCAGCTTGTTTACGGTCGTTGACATCACGGACAAAGCTGATAATGAGCGTTCTGTCCCCCTGTTTAATAGGAGTAGTGCTTATCTCAACCCAGGTGCGACTTCCGCTCTTCCTTATCAATTCAAATTCATCTGGGCCAGTGGGTCTGCCTATTGCGTTAAGGGTTAATAACTCATTAGCTTTTGCCAGATAATTCTTTGGAAGAAGGTTTAGAGTTAGAATACTGCTACCGATAAGCTCTTCTTTTCTATACCCCAGGATTTCCTCTGCCCTTTTATTGCCATATAACAAGATACCCTGCACATCATATAAACAAACTCCGTCTGGGGCGTTGTCTAAATAAGCTTGAAAATTTTCTTCACTCTCCCGTAACCGTTCCTCGACACGTTTGCGCTCAGTAATATCCCTGATAATGCCTTCATTTGCGAGAATTTTACCATCCTGATTATAAATCGGAACACTCCGCTGCTCCGTCCAGATTGATTCTCCGTTCTTATGTATCCAGTGCAAAACAACTTGTTTGTCTAAATAATCCTGTGGTCGGGACATTATTTCTTCCAGGAAAGAGCGGCTATCGGGATGAACAACTTTAAATATTAACAGTGGGTCGGTATAAAATTCTTCGGGTGCATAACCGGAGATGCGTAGCACCGCCGGGCTGATATAGTCGAAACCAAGAGACGGTAGGAGACGATAACGGAAGATAACATCGCGAGCGTTTTCCGCCAGACGGCGGAATCGTTCTTCGCTAACTTTTAGAGCCTCTTCCGCCTTTTTACGTTCGGTGATATCGCAATAGAGCAACTGATACTGCTTTTCGCTCCCCCAGGTTACTTCCCTGCGGTAAGCCTGGAGCTGTCTGACCGTGCCGTCTTTACGAACAATACTGAGTTCATAGTCCATAGCTTCCGTTTTTCCGTTCAGGAATTCTGCAAAACGGACCTGATACTCAGCATAAGCTTCCGGTGTGTAACGTTTCTCGACAGGCGTATTCCGCATTTCCTCGATACTGCTGAACCCGTAGATGTCCAGTAAAGCCCGGTTGACGTAGATGATATCCCCGTCCCGTTTAAACACCATGATTCCCATAGGTGAGTTGACAATCGAGTTGCGGAATTTTTCCTCGGATTCTTTTAGAGCCTCTTCCGCCTGTTTGCGCTCGGTGATATCCATAACCGTGAAGGCCATTCCCTGCGATGGGGATAGGAGCTTGAGTGGTGCGGCGTTCAAGAGCACATCGATTAATTTACCATCTTTTCGCCGCCACCGGGCCTCGACAGAACTGCTCCCTTTTTGTGCCATTTCTTCGTATAGCCGCTCTCTGCGGGCTTCGTATTCATCATTTGATTCATAGAGAATGCTAAGGCTTTTCTCTAACAACTCTTCTCTGGCATAACCTGTCATTTCACAGAGACAGCCGTTGAATTCTATGAGACGCCGGTCGGTTGTCATGCCAATTCCCACAGGCGCGGTGGTGAAGATGCTTCTCAGTTTCTCTTCTCGCAGACGCAATTCGGTTCCCACCCGTTTGCGCCCGGTGACATCCTGTACAGTACCGAACAGTTTAGTCACCTGTCCCTGTTCATCTTTAATAGGACGCACGGAGGCATTTAACGACAGCGTGTTTCCACTAGGGAGATTTGCCGTCAGGTCGTAGTTATATTCCTTGCCCGTTTCAACAGATAGCAGGGCATTTTCTCTCAATTTTCTGGTTTGTTCCGGCGCATAGTATTGCGCTTCTTCCTCAACGGAGGGCGGACCCAGAGCTTTGTCACGCTCATACAGTCTGTAGATCTCATCGGACCATTCGATTTTCTGAGTGGCAAGGTCAAATTCCCAGCTCCCGATTCTGCCCAATGACTGGGCTTCTTTTAAGTTCCGCTCACTCTCCCGTAATGCCAGTTCGGCTTGTTTGTGTTCGGTAATGTCACGTATGAATACAACCATCCTCCCACCATTAGACTCAATATAATTAACACTGACCTCAACGTTAACGATTCTGCCATCTTTACACTTGTGGCAGGTTTCAAAACGGTCTCCGCCAACCTTCTTTATCCTGGCGATACGCTCTGCCGTTTCTTCGGGTTTCTCAATCGCCTCGATATCGGGAATGCTCATCTTCAGTAGTTCATCGCGGCTGTAACCCACGAGTTGACAATAGGCATCATTTACATCCAGAAAGCGTCCCTGCATATCCGCCAGCCAAAAGCCATCTATTGTTGTCCGAAGAATGGTCTTATACTCCGCCTCTGCTTGCTTGCGCTCGGTTTCGAGCGCTTCCAGTTCGGCAACACGCTGTCTTAAAATCTTGAGTTCCCTGGAAGGCTCGGCTTTAGTTATTATTGTTCTCACCATTTCTTCCTCCGTGATAGGAGTCTGCGACCTCAATTTTCCTGGCTTCCGCGCGAATTTTGTTCAGGTCTTCTTCTGTGAACAACCGCCAGCCTCTGCGGTCCTTATGGTACTTTTCAAGGATACCTACTTTAAGCCATCGAAAGAGAGTCGCCCGGCTGATACCTGTCTTCTTGCAGGCTTCCGAGGTCTTGTAATACATTTGCCCATCAATTTCAATCGCCATGAGCATAATCTCCTAATATAAATAGACATATTGACACAGCTTGAGACTATTAAACCACCGATAGTCGCACACGCATATCACCCATTGGGACTATGAGAGTTAGTACTTTAGTCAAGATTCGTGGATTTCACAGACGGTAGGAAGAAAAGCCCTCTTTTAAAAATGAGATCAACAGTACGAATCTGGTATACACTACCAATAGCCGGGTTTTAAATGCTTACACGCCAGTCGTGGGTATAGACATTCATACGTGTGCCACGCACGAAACCGATAAGCGTGATGCCCAGTTCCTGAGCGAGTTTAACACCCGAACTGGTGGGTGCTGATTTGGAAACCAGTAAAGGCACCTGCCGTCTGGCTACTTTAACAATAATCTCTGAAGATACCCTACCGCTCGTGAGGATGATGCAGTCGTTTGTAGATATATTTCTATCAAGACACTGACCGAAAATTTTATCGATAGCATTGTGTCGCCCGATGTCTTCACTAAAAATAACAATGTTCCGATTATCACACAATGCGGCACTATGGACTCCACCCGTAGTACGGAAAATAAATGACCGGTGCTGGAAAGTTTTCATCAGTTCAAAAATCACAGTACTGGAAACGGTCAAGCTGGATTCCACTTTCTCCAACCCGGTATCAGCCGCACTGTAGAAAGAAGCCCCACGCCCACATCCTGATGTAATGAGCCGCCTAAAGACCTCATTAGTATCCGAAAGCTCAGCCTTTGTCTCCACACGGACTACACCCTTACCTTCGTCGACTACCACGCGCTTAATGTCTTCCTTACTCCGTAGTAAACCCTCTGAATAAAGAAAGCCTATGGCGAGATATTTCAGGTCAGCGGGAGAACAGAGTAGAGTTACCAGTTCCTGCCCATTCAACATGATGGTCAAGGGGAATTCTCTGACAATTATATCTTCAGCGATTTCCTTGCTATCGGATGTGACACGGTGGATAACAACCTTCTCAATAGCGCCAGCCGGCAGGTTTTCCGCTTCAGGAGATATTTCTCTACTCAATTTTTATTTTCCCTTTGAGTTTTTCTCTAAAGCATCATAGAAGGCGCGCCAGAACGGATCGACGATGGGATGTACTAACTTCTTCTCTTTACCTCTTTCCACCAACACCATTCCCTCATCTTCTTTCGTTAGTTCACCCACAATCGACGATTTAATACCTTTGTGTGAGAGGACTTTAACCACATCTTCCGCCTTGTGCGGACGACAGGATATTATTAGTGTCCCCTCACTGATGGAGGCGTACGGGTCGATGCCCAGCCACTGGCATATCTCGGCAACACCTTCAGTTACGACAATCTTTTCCTTTTCCACCCTGACACCCAATCCTGCCGCCTGTGCTACCTCATAAAGTCCACCCCAAATACCACACTCGGTGGCATCATGCATAGCACTCACACCTTTTTCTCTGACACCGACCGTAATGGCAGTCAGGGCATCTTCAACCACAGACATCATATAGAAAATATTCTGTGCCCTGTCACTAAAGGCACGCCCGAACTGCTTCTCAATCAGTTGCGGGAACATAGTAGCGAAAATACCTGTTGCCTCTATTGCCGGACCTTTCGTGATAATGATTTTATCGCCGACTTCTGCAAAACGTGGGGTTACGTATTCAGTTAGTTCCCCGACACCGACCATCGTGGCGCCCCCGACCATCGGATAGTTGCAGTTTTCATAGCGGGCGGTATGCCCGGTAATAACGGTAATGCCCAGTTTCTGGCACTCTTTGTGGATAGTATCCCAGGTGATTTCAAGCTGTTCCCGGGTCATCGACATCGGTAAATTCATGTCGATGGAGAGATATTTAGGCCGTAAACCGCTTGTAACAGAATCAGAAGCAATAATATGGAGAGCAAACCATGCGGCTCTTTCCCATCCGTACTCCGGTACAATAAAAACGGGGTCGGTGGTGAAAGAGACAGCTTTGTTGCCAATTTCCACAATCCCCACATCCACCCCATGTTGCGGTCCAACGAGAATATTATCGCTTCTCGCCCCCAGGCGTGGAAAGATAATCTCTGTAAATATCTCCGGGGAAATTTTCCCGATTTCCGGCATCTCAGATTGTGTACTCAAGTTTTCTCCTATTTACTCTTTCTCGCCAGTGGTGAAATAGAACGTAATCTGGAAACAGAAGCTGGTAATTTTTCTAGAACATATTTTACATCCTCTTCAGTCGACCACTTACCAAAAGAAAAACGCAAGGAACTGCGTGCCAGCTCCGGACTGAGTCCCATAGCCAGGAGCACATGAGAAGCTTCCATGCTAATAGAGCTACAGGCGGAACCGGTAGCAGCACAGATACCTGCCAGGTCTAGATTCAGACAGATAGCCTCACCCTCCACGAACTCGAAACTGACATTAGCATTATTTGGTAAACGTCTTGTCGGGTGACCATTTAGATAAGTATGTTCCACATTTTCCAAAATACTTTTTAACAGTGTGTCACGTAGCTGACTGATACGGCGCGCTTCTTCATCCATATCCGCCTGTGCCAGTTCAACCGCTTTACCAAGGCCAACGATGCCGGGCACGTTCTCTGTACCTGCTCGCATTTGTCTCTCCTGTCCGCCACCATAAATGAGAGGCTGAATGTTAGTTCCAGCATGGATATAGAGCGCTCCGACTCCCTTTGGTCCGTACAGCTTATGAGCGGATATGGAGAGCATATCTACTCCGAGCTTATTGACATCGACAGGAATATGTCCGACAGTCTGGACTGCATCTGTATGGAAATAAACGCCTGCCGTCTCTGCCACTCTACCGATTTCAGGGACGGGCTGAATACTACCCATTTCGTTATTGGCGTGCATAATGGATATCAGGATGGTCTTCGATGTAATAGCTTTTTTTACTTCATCCGGGTCGACCATGCCATAGCTGTCTACCGGAAGATAAGTAATGGAAAAACCCTGTTCCTTCAGATGATTGCATGTCTCAAGAATAGCATGGTGCTCAATAGAACTGGTAATAATATGGTTACCGCGTGCTCGATTGGCAAAGGCAATGCCTTGCAACGCACAATTATCCGCCTCAGTACCACCGCTGGTAAAAAAGATTTCATCTTTATGAGCCCCGATAAGACCAGCTACTTTTTCACGGGCTTCCTCAACCGCACTTCTAGCTTCAAGTCCACAGGCATGAATACTGGAAGGATTGCCCCACAACTCAGAGAAATAAGGGGTCATTGCCAGTATCACCTCGGGGTGAACCAGCGTTGTCGCAGCGTAGTCAAGATAGACCCGCTTCACATTACCCCTCCGCAATTGTTTGTACAAGAAAATCTTCTCACCAACATCTTACCAGAAACGGTATTGTACGGTACAGACATAGACCACTGCGATGGTGACATTAAATCAACCATTATCATCGCACTAAGCATATCTGTTAAACAAAATTTAAATGTAATTTTCTCTGCCACACAAGATTTGAAGCTATCTAAAGACTGTGGCATACTGAAATAGAGTTTTATGGAATTTCTTTCTGTACTTCTGATTGCGCTGGGACTTTCTGCCGATTGTTTTGCAGTGTCCCTCAGTGCCAGTATCGCTAACAGAAATCATTCTGTGTCTCAGGTCGCCAGAGTATCCTTTTCCTTTGGATTCTTCCAGGCACTCATGCTCGTGCTTGGCTGGCTGGCTGGAAAAACAATCGTCGATTTTATTGCCAGTTTCGATCACTGGGTGGCTTTTGGTCTGCTGGCTTTCGTGGGCGGGAAAATGCTCTGGGAGTCCTTCCACGAAAAAGAAGATGAAAAGCCGGCGGATATCAGCCGCGGTTGGCTTCTCCTCACACTTTCTGTTGCTACCAGTCTGGATTCCCTGGCAGTAGGTCTGGCATTCGCATTTGAGGATATTAACCTGTGGATTGCCGCTCCCACTGTCGGCTTCACCTCGCTTGTTGTTTCAGGAATCGGATTTCTTATTGGCACAAAAGTAGGTCAAGTATTCGGTAAACGCGCAGAGGTGCTGGGCGGTTTGATATTGATTGGCATCGGGATAAGGATCCTGGTAGAACACCTGCTGGGATAACGGTACAATATCTAATATCCAATATCGAATGTCTAAACTAAGATGAATATCCCGGAATTTAAAACGATCCCCCGCGCCATTGCTATTGACCTGGATGGTACGCTCCTAAACAGTCGTACAGAGCTATCCGAGCGGAACTATCGTGCACTGGATCAGTGCATTGTTCATGGCGTTCCGATTATCATCGCCACATCACGTCCCATTCGTATCTTCAACCGCATCTTCCCGCAGGAACTGAGACAGAATTGCTCATATATAGTTATGAGCGGGGCAGTTGCCAAGGGGAATCCCCCATTGAGTGGATACTTCAAAGCAAGTCTGCCGGTAGATACAGTACGCCGTATTATCGAAGCCGGTAAACGTTTTAATCCAGCTGTACACGTCACTCTGGAGCTTGACGGTTATGAGTTCGGTGTTGACTGGGAAATAGACTATTCTATGTTGTGGCAAAGGAACTCAGCTACACCAAACATGGTACTTTCTATTGAGGAAGCTCTAAAGCGACAACCATGCAAGGTAGCGATGGGTGGGGCAGGCGTAGCGATGGACTTGGCTGCACTCGCAGCCAGACTAAAGGAGCAGTTTGGCAACCAGCTGTCAATAGTCCCGGCGCTTATTGGCACTCCCTTGCTTAATATCACCAGCACTAATGCCTCCAAGTCAGAAGCTCTACGCAAACTCCTATCTCCTCAGGGTATCCTGCTTAAAGATGTTATTGCTTTCGGGGATGACTTTCCGGATGTGGATATGCTGCAAGCTTGCGGTATATCTGTAGCTATGGCTAATGCTTTCCCCGAGGTCAAAGCCGTGTGCAAATACCAGACTGCCAGCAACGATGAGGATGGGGTGGCTATGGTGCTGGAAAAGATGTTGAGTATAATCACCTAGATTGCCAGACGGCTAAACCATAACTATCTGAATTGACTTTGCTTCATCTTATTAGATATAATAATTGATTGTGCACTATTAACATCTCAAGCTTTTTGATATTCTGCCCGAGTGGCGCAAGGGCAGCGCAACCGACTTGTAATCGGTAGGTTAGTGGGTTCGATTCCCCTCTCGGGCTGGGAATCGAAGTCGCCGGCAGACGCTCACGTGGAGGGGTGCCGGAGTGGTTAATCGGAACAGTCTGTAAAACTGTCGCCCTGACGGGCTACACAGGTTCGAACCCTGTCCCCTCCACCATTCCAGAGAATCCTATTGGACATAGAGATAAAAAACTGTATAATAGACAAAGTGGGATAAAACGCCCACATAGCTCAGTCGGTAGAGCACGTTCTTGGTAAGAACGGGGTCATCAGTTCGAATCTGATTGTGGGCTTGTAACAAAAAGGGGGAAACTAAATGGGAAAACAGAAGTTTGAAAGAACCAAACCACATGTTAACGTAGGTACGATAGGCCACGTTGACCACGGCAAGACAACTCTAACCGCGGCAATTACACTGGTACTCTCCAAACAACCCGGTGTCAGTGTAGCATACCGTGCGTTTGATACAATCGATAACGCGCCGGAAGAGAAAGCCCGTGGCATGACCATTGCCATTGCACATATTGAATACGAAACAAAGAAGCGCCATTATGCTCATGTCGACTGCCCGGGTCATGCCGACTACATCAAGAACATGATCACCGGCGCAGCTCAGATGGATGGCGCTATCCTCGTAGTCAGCGCTCCAGATGGTCCAATGCCACAAACCAGAGAACATGTGCTTTTGGCACGCCAGGTAAATGTGCCTTACATCGTCGTCGCTCTGAACAAGGTCGACTTGATGGAGGACCAGGAACTGCTTGAGCTGGTCGAGATGGAATTAAGAGACCTGCTCACGAAATATCAATTCCCCGGCGATAAAATCCCGATTGTGCGCGTCAGTGCTCTTAAAGCTCTAGATTGTGGCTGTGGCAAACCTGATTGCCAGTGGTGCGGCCCCATCCTGAAATTGATGGACACTGTAGATGACTACATACCTACCCCAGTACGCCCCAAGGACCAGCCGTTCTTGATGTCAATTGAAGACGTCTTCAGTATCAAAGGTCGTGGCACTGTTCCCACCGGAAGAGTAGAGCGTGGTGTCATCAGAGGCGGTGATGAGGTTGAGATTGTCGGTCTCCACCATGAACCGAAGAAGGTCGTCGCTACCAGTCTGGAAATGTTCCACAAAATTTTGGACTATGCTGAACCGGGCGATGCGGTGGGCATTCTTCTGCGTGGTGTTGAGCGAGAGGATGTCGAGAGAGGCCAGGTACTTGCTGCCCCAGGCTCTATCAAACCGCATACCTATGCTGAAGCTCAGATATACGTCCTGAGCAAGGAAGAAGGAGGACGTCATACACCATTCTTCAACGGCTATAAACCACAGTTCTACATCAGAACCACGGATGTAACTGGTGGAATCGAGCTTCCAGAGGGTGTTGAAATGGTAATGCCCGGCGATAATCTTAACATGAAAATTAAACTTATCTACCCGGTAGCAATGGAACCCGGTATGAAATTCTCCATCCGTGAAGGTGGTAGAACAGTCGGCGCCGGTACAGTAATTAAGATAATTGAGTAAATATGGCAAAAAATGAAAATAGAGTGATCGTCACCCTTGCCTGTACTGAGTGCAAGGAACGGACATATACGACATTTAAAAATAAGCGGAATGACTCGAATCGTCTGGAGTTGAAGAAGTATTGCCCACGATGTCATGTACATCGACTCCATCGCGAGGTCAGATAAGGCTTAAGAGGTCACGAAATGCCCCAGGTAAAACAGGTTGCTCAGGCTGCGAAACCGAAAAACGCGATTGTCCGCTTCATTAGCGAAACCATCGCTGAGATGAAGAAGGTAACGTGGCTTTCCCGGCGAGAGACCGCCTATTTAACAGGCTTGGTCCTCCTCGTTGCCATTGCGGCGGGTATTGTCCTGGGACTTTTCGATTGGAGCTTCAGTAAATTAATAAGTCTCATCTTCGGCATCAAATGACGTTGAGCTTTCAATCGGCAATACAAACGAGGTCTGCGTGGTAGAAAACGTCAAAGAACAGTCAAAAATAACCCATAAACCCCCGCCCGCAAAAGCGGGTGTTTCCGATGTGGAAATTAAGAGAGAATTCTACGCTATTCATACATACTCGGGCTATGAAGAGCGTGTCAAGAAAAATCTTGACCAACGCATAAAATCTATGGGCGCTGAGGATGAAATTTTTCAGGTTATCATCCCCACTGAAGAAGAGGTGGAAATTAAAGGCGGTCAGAAACGTACCATCCAGCGTAAGATTCTCCCGGGCTATGTACTGGTTGAGATGAAGATGACCGACCAGAGTTGGGCTATTGTTCGCAATACTCCTAATGTCACCGGGTTCGTGGGCAGTGGTGGCAAACCTGTCTCCTTGAAAAAGGAGGAGGTCGACCAGATTCTAAAACAAATGCGTGCCGAAACACCTAAGGTTAAAGTGGGTTTCAAAGAAGGGCAGAGCGTCCGGGTCACAGACGGACCCTTCACAGATTTTGTGGGTATCGTTGATGAGGTTGAAATAGAAAAAGGTAAAGTCAAAGTACTGCTGTCTCTTTTCGGCAGAGAAACCCCGGTAGAACTTGACTTCCTTCAGGTTGAAAAACTTTAAAATTAGTGGATAGGAGAGAGGTGTGGCGAAGAAAATAATTGCAGTTATTAAGTTACAGATTCCGGCTGGCAAAGCAAATCCAGCTCCTCCAGTGGGTCCGGCGCTGGGTCAGCACGGTATTAATATTATGGGCTTCTGCAAAGAGTATAATGAGCGAACGGCTTCTATGGCGGGTTCCATCGTTCCTGTAGAAATAACGGTTTTCGACGACCGCAGTTTCACCTTTGCCACTAAAACGCCACCCGCTACCGACTTACTGAAAAAAGCACTCACTATTGAGAAAGGCTCCGGTACCACTGGCCGTCAGAGTGTGGGCGTTCTCCCTCATGCGAAACTCACTGAAATTGCTAAACTCAAGCAGAAGGACCTGAATGCACGCAGTCTTGAAGCCGCCGAACGCATCATCGAGGGCACTGCCCGAAGTATGGGAATTGAGATAGAAAAATGAAAGAACATGGCAAACGATATATAACAGCAGTAAAAGAGGTAGATAAAAATAAAGTCTACTCTCCAGAAGAAGCTGTTGCCGTAGTAAAAAAAGCGGCAACTACAAAATTCGATGAGACAATAGAACTTCACCTGCGCATGGGGCTTGATCCACGTAATTCAGCCCAGCAGGTGCGTGGTGTCGCTCTTCTCCCGCATGGTCTGGGTAAGCAAGTACGCGTTCTGGTTTTCGCTCAGGGAGAAGCCGCTCGTTCCGCTGAAACAGCCGGCGCTGATTTCGTCGGTGCAGACGAACTCGTTAAAAAGATTGAAGAAGGCTGGACAGAATTCGATATCGCTATCGCCACACCAGACATGATGAGTAAAGTAGGCAAACTCGGTAGAGTTCTGGGGAGAAAGGGTTTAATGCCCAATCCCAAATCAGGGACAGTAGTTGCCGCCGGTGATCTACCCAGGGTTCTTCAGGATGCTCGTAAGGGTCGGGTTGAATTTAAATTGGATCGCACCTCTATTATCCACGTGGTTGTCGGTAAAGCCAGTTTTGAAACTGAAAAACTCGTAGGTAATCTCACTGCTATAATCGAAGCTATTGTCAAAGCCAGACCCGCTGGTGCCAAGGGACAATATGTCCGTACTGCTTTTCTTACCAGTTCAATGGGACCCAGCGTAAAGCTAGACCTCAAAACCACGCTCGAACTCACTGCAAGTTAATGATGATTTGCCCCGATAATGAATTCATTATCGGGGCAAATTACATATAGGCAGTACTTATTAATTCCCCCCTAACCTACCACCGTATTCCCTTCTATTCTCACTCCCCTGAAGGTTCTGCTTGCTTTTAGTTGTTGATGCCTCTAAGCAATGAATCTGGATGTGTCAAAGAAGGAGCTCTAGAAGCTTGTCCTGAGCGTAGCCGAAGAGCCTGTCCTGAGCGAAGCCGAAGGAAACTAGGGCATCCGCCCTTCCTCTCGTGGTTATTCCCCGCCCTCACAGAGCTTGCCCCGTACGCCTGTCCCGTACCCTGTCCCGTACTCCGATACGGGATTGATACGGGATTGATACGGGATGATACGGGGGCGGGGATAAAGGGGTGGGTCATTGTGCAAGGTAAAGTGTAGTAATGCAAAATCATACTTTCAACCAAATGTAAGTAATACCCCACTGAAATTCTGTTTGACAGTTTTGAAGAGTCGGAGTACAATACCATTGCTTTTTTGATAATCACATAATAGCAAGGAGGGAAAATGGTAGGTATCAAGTCGTACGGAGCGTACATCCCATACAGAAGATTGCCTCGAAGTGTGATTAATGCCGCCTGGGGGCGGGGAGGCGGACGCGGCGAAAGAGCCGTAGCGGGAATCGATGAAGACTCTATCAGCATGGCGGTATCTGCTGGTATCGACTGTCTGAAAGATACCGACCCCAAAGCGATCGATGCTGTGTTTCTAGCGACTACCACTCCCCCTTATATCGAACGCCTTAATGCGAATGTAGTGGCGAATGCCCTTGACTGTCGCCGGGACACGCGAAATACCGATTACGCCAACTGCCTTAGAGCCGGAGCTACGGCTCTGCAATCAGCAATAGATGCAGTCAAGTCAGGTACACTTAAGAACGTACTGGTAGCCATTACCGATATGCGTATGGGAGGTGCTGGGGGAGAAGACGAATTAATGCTTGGTGATGGTGCGGCGGCATTCCTCATCGGGGATGATGACGTCGCCGTTGAGCTTGAAGGAAGCTATACGGAATCGGACGATATGGTTGATTACTGGCGGGTTGAAGGTGACGTTTACCTTCGATCCTGGGAGGACCGGTTTGGTCGCGATGCAGGATATTCCGTAACACCTTTAGAAGCTGTAAAAGGGCTGATGAAAAAACTAAACCTGGCACCTAAAGACTTCACTAAAGCATGCATCTATGGCATCAATACCAGAGCACAATCCGGACTGGCTAAATCCATGGGCTTCACACCGGCACAAGTTCAAGATCCCCTCCTTGATAATGTCGGTAATACTGGAACCGCATTAACTCCGATGATTCTGATTTCGGCGTTGGAAAATGCCAAACCAGGAGACAGGTTCTTAGCTGTCAACTGGGGTAATGGCTGTGATGCCATGTCTTTCAAAGTAACCGAGAATATTAAAAAAGTCGGGGAAAGACGGGGAATCAAACGTCACCTTAATATCAAAGGGGAGCTTGATAACTATGGTAAATTTTTGCGCTGGCGTGATATGGTCGCATTAGCACCACTCTCACGTCCCGCTGGAGGCGGAGTCTCGATGTCCGCAGAGTGGCGGGAACGAAGGTCGGGTCTACCTTTATACGGTGTGAAGTGCTTGAAGTGCGGGACAGTTCAACTGTATATGAGAGGTACCTCAATGCGTGCCCATGTTTGCCTCGAATGCCAGGCTAAAGACAACTTCGAACCCTATCGATTTGCTGATAAGAAAGGTACTGTCGTCAGTTTCAGTCATGACTATCTTGGTGGCGGTATTGACCCACCAGCCACACGCACTGTAGTTGACTTTGAGGGAGGCGGGCGGGGCTTATTTGATATGGTCGACCGTGACCCTGCAGAATGTAAGGTCGGTATGAAAGTTGAAATGACTTTTAGAAAGGTACGGTCTGCACCTGGCTCGAACGTCTACTTCTGGAAATGCAAACCAGTCAGGGACTAGAATCCAATCAGTAAACAAAACTGACATTATAGGAGGTAAACAAAATGGCAGGAAGTATTAAAGATAGGGTTGCCGTTGCTGGTATGGGCTGTAGCAAGTTCGGAGAGCGCTGGGATGCCAGTATGGATGACCTGATAATAGAGGCGGCTTATGAAGCCTTTGCGGATGCCGGAATTGAATCAAAAGACATACAGGCGGCATGGGTAGGAACCTCTACCGGCTCGACTGGTATGACGCTATCAGAACCTCTTCGTCTCCAGTACATACCTATTACCAGGGTGGAAAACGCCTGTGCCACCGCCTCAGACGCATTCCGCAATGCTAGCTATGCTGTAGCTGCCGGTATCTACGACATTGTACTGGCACTCGGTGTCGACAAGTTTAAGGATAGTGGTGTCAGCGGACTCAGTGACGGCGGTATTCCCGGTCCCGGTCATAGCATGATGGCAGGAGCAGCCGGTCCCCCACCAGCGCAGTTCGCCATGCTGGCTACTACCTACTTCGACCGCTATGGTCTCAGCTACGATGAAGGCAAGCATATGATTGGCAGGGTCTCCTGGAAAAGCCATGTAAATGGCGCCCGCCACAAGAAGGCACACTTCCAGAGAGAAGTCGATATGGATACTATTCTCAATGCTCCAATGATAGCCTGGCCTCTGGGTCTGTATGATTGTTGTGGTGTTAGTGATGGTGCTGCCGCCGCTATCATCACAACTCCGGCGATAGCCAAAAGCTTGCGGAAAGGTAAGGAACCGCCAATGTTTGTAAAGGCACTTCAAATTGCCATGGCACCCAACGATGGTAATGTAAATACGAAGTTCGACTACACCCATGTTGAGGCAACGGTAAGGGCAGGAGAAGCTGCCTACAAAGAAGCTGGTATTACCAATCCACGTGAACAAATAAGTATGGCTGAAGTTCACGATTGCTTCTCTATTACAGAGGCGGTTACCATGGAAGACCTCAGATTTAGCCCAAGAGGTAAGGTACAGAAGGATATCGAGAGTGGTTTCTTTGACCTCGAGGGGAAATTACCAGTTCAACCGGATGGTGGACTGAAGTGCTTTGGACATCCCATTGGTGCTAGCGGAATCAGGATGCTGTACGAGATGTATAACCAGCTCCAGGGTAGAGCCGATAAGATGCTTAATCCCGGACAACCTTCGCGACAGATAAAGAATCCTAAGCTGGGATTAACTCATAACTTGGGTGGTGGTCCGGCCGGCTGTGCTATTTTTGTTGGGATTGTAGGGCTTGAAGGCGTCTAATCTCTCAATAATGTGCCTAAAACTTGACTTCTGACTCCTGACCTGTAACAATAGAATAAGTCCTGAGACAGCAGGTTCTCGAAATCCCGTACCCTGTCCCGTACTTGATACGGGATTGATACGGGAGCGGGATTAAATGCCCTGCCGAGGAAATTCCTAACGTAAAAACGTTAGGCAATCAAATGGTTTGCATTTGAAGAGTCCTCGTGCGGTGCGCGAGGACTCGTTTTTTTAAGGTAACCAGTTAAATAAGAGGTTCAATATGAAAAAAGAGGAAAAAGCCGAAAATATTGACATGCTGGAGCAGGAGTTTGCCAAAGCCAGCATTGGTATCTTGACAGACTATCGCGGATTGAAAACACAGGAAATAAATGGCTTGCGTCGTAAGTTGCAGGAATCCGGTGGCGATTATAAGGTAATTAAAAATACTCTGGCTGTAAAAGCTATGGAAAAACTAAACCGTTCTGAGATGAAAACGATTTTCACCGGGCCTATCGCTATCGCACTCGGACGAGGTGAAATCCAGGACACCGCAAAAGTCTTCACTGATTATGTCCGCACATCTAAAATTAGTATCACCGCCAGGGGTGGTTTTATGGGTGATAAAATACTTACGAACGACGATATTAACACCCTTGCCACTTTACCACCCAAGCCGGTGCTGATCGCAAAAATTATTGGAGGAATGAAGAGCCCCCTGTATTCTCTAGCAGGTGTTCTCGCCGCCCCGATGAGAAATCTACAGGGAGTTTTACAGGCAAGAATAAAACAATTGGAGGGTAATAACTAACATGGCAGAAAATGAAAAAGTCCAGGGAATTATCGATGCCGTTAAAACTTTGAATGTTCTGGAGCTTTCCCAACTTGTGAAGGCTCTCGAGACCGAGTTTGGCGTTACTGCTGCAGCACCAGTCGCTATGGCGGTTGCAGGCGCTGCCACCGCTGCGGCACCTGCTGAGGTTGAGGAAAAATCTGAGTTCAGCGTCATCCTTAAGTCATTCGGTGCAAACAAGATCGCCGTCATTAAGGTAGTGCGTGAGCTCACAAATCTTGGCCTTAAGGAATCTAAAGATCTGGTTGAAGGTGCACCCAAAGCTGTCAAAGAGAACGTCAACAAACAGGAAGCCGCTTCTGTCAAAGAGAAATTGGAAGCCGCAGGCGCTACTGCAGAAATCAAATAACGTCGCAACTTCACTAAATTGTCGAAATCGGTCGGGAGGGGATGATTCAACATCCCTTCCCGCTCTGCTTTTAATACTTGATACCTCTCATTCAAAACTATTGTTCCGAATTTATTCTGAAATTAATGATCACAGCTTCAAATAGGAACATGTTTCCCTAAGAATGATGCATAAAATACTATTTCTCTGATGCCGTTTAAATTTGGAAAATGAGCAATTTGTTTTTGGCCGACATGTTAACAATTACCTAGACGAATCAATAATAATGTAATTCGTTAATTGTTAACTGGGGTTCGGATTTTCCCGCTCGGGACTTACTATTTATGATTTAGAGATGAAGCACCTGTTACCGAAATGGAATTGATTGTTGGATTGCCTGTATAAGTGAGCCTAGAACCACTGCTGAGGTCTATTGCCAGCTTACCTGTCACATTGACAATCGCTTCGCTAGCTCCCTTGAGATTGATTCCGGCATCCTGCAAACTGAAATCCTCCAATTCTGCTTTGCTGGCTCCCCAAGCGCTAAGTGTTACATTCTTTGCGGAGCCATTTAACACCATACGACTTGCTCCTGAAAGGATGAAATCGGCTTCCTCTACATGAGTTTTACCGATAAGCCGACTCGCGCCGGATATTTCACACTTCATTGTCTTGGCAGAAGTTTCAACCTCCAGTGTACTGGATGCTGATAAATTAAAATTTAGACTCTCCTCCGAATTAAATCCGCTCACCGTCGCGTTAGTTGCTCCTCCCAACCTTAACCTGCTAATCTGACGCATCGCAATCCTCGCTGTAACAATGGGTCGGGCATTATAGTTTTGCGATTTCAGTGAAAGTTTCAGAGTATTTCCTGATTTTGTCGCGTTGACATAGTCCTGCAATGCCTGGCTAGCCCAGATGGATACACGGTAGTTATCCGATTGTACAACCTCAAGTCGAATGGCACAATCTACTTCTATGTTAGTAAAATCTTTAAGCGTTAGCTCTCGAGTTATGAAATCGTCGTAGGTCAGATTGCAGCCGGTTAGAGCTGCCAGTGCACGTTCAAACCGTGTCTCTGCTTTTAGGACTGCATCCTCTATACGTTTTTCTGCTTGTTTAAGTGATTCCTCGGCTGTGACACGGCCATTTTCACTGTTTTCCCGAGCAATCCTTTTTAATATATCGCGAAGCTCCAGTACATCTCGTCTTAATCTATCTTTGGCTTCTTCAGCTTCACGACGCAGTTCGTCAAAATTTTGCACCCGTATTAAACCCTATGCAACTATCAGTAAACTAACTTATGATGTGCCCATATCCAGTTTATTCCGTGATTAACAGGACTGTCAATGTTGGATAATCGAGGAAGAAATCTGTGGAGGTAGTTCTTACACAGATTCTGCGAATTCATATGACTAACTGAAGTAAGTAAGAGATTGGTATTGTTGTAATGTCATCTCACGCGGCGTACTAAAATTGCTTCCCAGAAGAATATCAATGGATTTATTGATTGCCATGACTACTTTTGATACGTTTCCCATTTTCGACCCCCCTTCCCTACCCTTTAAAATCACCCTATCGTAAAGGAGTAGCTAGTGTTTTGGATATTTACATATATGGATGCAATGCGATGATGTAGGTCACAGGACTGGTGAAATTACTACCAACGAGAAAGTTGATGACCTGCCCGACTACCGTTGCTGATTTAACAATGTTTTTCATTTAAGCATCCCCTTAACCACTGAATCATCATCTACAATAACTATATAGTTCAGAGGTTACAGAGGCTTTAAGACATACAACAAGATATAAAATCTATGTAACGGAAAGGTTAAAAAGTAGTTACAGTTTTGGAGACAGTATCGAAAATAAATGCAGTCGTTTGTGTATAGCTACTTTATCGGAGCTATTAACATAGAATAACCGTAATGAAACTAGTCTGGTTTAGATAGAAAATATCCCACACCTGTTTTCGTGAGGATAAAAATCGGTTTCCCCGGGTCTTTTTCTACCTTCTCCCGGAGACGTCGGATATGTACTTTTAGACTATCGGTTGCACCGGGATAATCATCACCCCATACCGCTTCAGCCAGATTCGAATGAGTGACCACATGCCCGGCATTCCTCATCATATGACTCAGGATATGGTTTTCAGTAACTGTGAGTGCAATTTCTTTTTCACCGATATGAAGCTGCCCGGTGACCGGGTCCAACCGCATCGGTCCATAAATTAGCCATTCTTCTTCGGTCGGGCTATGCCTGCGGATAAGTGATTTCACGCGCGCTAAAAGTTCCAGCTGGCGGAAAGGTTTAGTAATATAGTCATCAGCCCCCCACTCCAACCCTTTCACCACATCCGATTCATCAGAACGCACAGTAAGAATAATAGTAGGTACATTGGAGAAGCGACGTATTTGTCGTAGCACTTCAAAGCCATTGATGTCTGGCAATCCCAGGTCAAGAATAACAATATCCGGCGATTCTGTCTCGACAAGTTCAACACCCTTCTGTCCTAATCGTGTGGAAACGACCTTTGCTTCAGGCCAGCGGATCTGAAACGCCAGAGAAATAGCATCTACAATTTCTTTATCATCCTCAACAACTAAAACCTTCATATTTTTATCCCTCGCTGACGCCTATTTACCTGGCTTCCGCCTCCTCTCCTGGTGGGGCTACCGGTAAAGAGAAGGAGAAGGTGGAACCCTTTCCCTCCTGACTTTTCACCCAAATCTTACCGCCATGCAGTTCTACGAGGTTTTTGGATAGTGCCAGACCCAAACCTAGACCACTTAAATGTTCCAAATCACTTATTTGCCTGTGATACGCTATAAAAAGTCGGCTTTGTTCTTCTTCTGAAATGCCACGACCTGTATCCTGAACCTCGACAATTATAAAACCGTTTGCTTGTCTCGCGCGGAGAATAATGGTTCCTCCCTCAGGAGTAAATTTACTGGCGTTAATCAGCAGATTGAGCACCACTTGCCGCAATCGGTCTTCGTCTCCCCAAATCATTGGTAGTGAACCTGGAAGTTCTGATTTTAAAATCTGTCCGCTGCTGGAAGCAACTATTGACATCTCATCTGCAATATTACTAAGTAAATTAAGGATATTTACGCGTAACGGTCTCAGACGGAGCATACCGATCTCACCACGTGCCAGGTCTAATAATTCATCAATGCGACGGTTCAGATTAGCAGCACCACGCTGAATATTCTTAGCAACACTTAACCACGGTTCTTCTGTTAGACCGCTTACCAGAAGTTCACTGGAAGACATGATGGGAGTTAAGGGAGTTTTTAATTCGTGAACGAGTGCGCGGGTAAACTCCACCCGCCTTTGCACCTCTGTTTCAAGTTCTTGGCGGGTTTTACGCTCTTTTTCGTATGCTTCCTCAAGTTTCTCCTGGGCTAGTTCACGCTCGGTGATATCCATGGAATGTCCTAAAACAGCCCGCCTTCCCTTATACTGTATTGAGGACACACCTTCCAGAAGCCAGCGTATTTGGCCAGTTCTAGTCATTATGCGGTATTTATATGGAGCTACGCTCTGCCCTTTTAGCATTTTAATGGCATTCTCCCGCACCATTTCCCTGTCTTCAGGCAGTACGAGATTCATGGATTCTGTATTAAGAAGTTCTGAGGGACCACCTGCTGTAACAGCGCGGAAATTTTCGTTGACGAATTGAAATTTACCATCCTGGAGAATGAAGAGACCAATTGGGGTGCTACTGCGGAAAATTCTGACGATTTCTTCATCGGAAGACAGCCGACTCTGTGCAGCTTCCATATCAATAAGATGCTGGCGAAGTTCTTGAACTTCTTTTAGAAGCTGTCCTTTTGTCTTGCTTTCGTCTTTGATTGTCATACCTGTCAATTAATTCTACTTCCACATAAGTATTGCGTCAAATGACTCCGTGAGCACAATCACTACTTGCACGCCAACTACTTTTCTGTCTAGAATGAATTAATAGTCACATAGATTTTTCCTGCCATAAGCGCGCATTTTCCCAGTCGTGTTAAAGGTTGAATATGGGTAAGACTATCGCAGAAAAGATATTAAGTATGAAAACTGGTAGTACAGCGAACGCTGGTGATATTGTTGTTGCCAGCGTAGACCTTGCCTTCATTCAGGATACTACCGGACCGTTGACAGTGCGTCAATTCTACGCCGCTGGTTATAAATCAATAGCACCATCACTAAAAGCGGCAGTTTTCCTCGACCATGCCGCACCGAGTCAAAGTCGGGAAATGTCCAATGACCATATATTACTCCGCAATTTTGCACATGATACCGGCGCTATCCTAAGCGATGTCGGTGATGGCGTTTGCCATCAGATTGTAGCGGAGTCGCTGGCAAAACCCGGCGACTTAATCATTGGCTCAGACTCACATACAGTCACTGCTGGCGCACTGGGCGCTTTTGCTTGTGGCATGGGTTCTTCAGACGTTGCAGTGGTTTTCGGTCTGGGTAAAACCTGGTTTCGTGTTCCTAAAAGCTCCCACATTGTTGTTACCGGTAAATTCAACAGAGGTGTCCAGTCAAAAGACCTCATCCTGGCACTTATCGGGCAAATCGGTGCAGATGGAGCTACCTATAAAGCCCTGGAATTCGGTGGCGACGGCATCAATCAACTTACAGTCTCCGATCGCTTGACCATTTCCAATATGGCAGTTGAAGCCGGAGCCAAGGTGGGAATTTTCCCATCAGATGAAATTACCCGTAAATATCTGCTGGAACAGGGTAGAGAGAAGGATTACCAACCTATAACGGCTGATAAAGATGCCGCCTACGAACGCACGATTTCTATAGATATCAGTAAATTGGAACCAATGGTTTCCCGACCACATACGGTGGACAACACCGTACCAGTAAAGGAAATTTCCGGTACCAGAGTCCAGCAGGTCTTAATTGGCACCTGCACGAACGGAAGACTGGAAGACCTGGCAATTGCGGCTCACATACTGGCAGGCAAGAAACATCACCCGCAAACCCGACTGGTTATCACGCCAGCATCACGCCGGATTTTACTGGATGCCCTCAAAGCCGGTTACATTGAAACATTGATTAAAGCAGGCGCCGTGATCATGCCTCCGGGATGTGGCGCCTGCCTGGGATTGCACCAGGGTGTTATTGGCGATGGTGAAAGCTGTCTCTCCACTGCAAACCGTAATTTCAAAGGTCGTATGGGTAGTGCCGAAGGTTTCATTTACCTTTCCAGCCCGGCAACTGCCGCCGCTTCCGCTATTAAAGGTGAAATCACCGACCCGAGGGAGTTTCTCTAATGCTTAAAGGCAGAGCCTTCAAGTTCGGCGATAGCATTTCTACCGACCACATCATTCCGGGGAAATATGCTTATCTACGGAGCAATCTCCCAGAACTGGCAAAACATGTCATGGAAGACGCCGATCCCACCTTCGCGGCACGTGTGAAACCGGGTGACTTCATTGTTGGCGGTAACAACTTCGGGCTGGGGTCCAGCCGGGAGCACGCTCCGTTAGTTATCAAGATGGCTGGAGTCACAGCTATTCTCGCTAAATCGGTCGCTCGCATCTTTTTCCGCAATGCAATTAATCTCGGTTTGCCGGTGCTTATTTGCAACACCGATGACATTGCCGATGGCGATATTCTCGAAATAGATTTGAAAGCCGGTGTCATTACGAATCAGACAAGTAACAAACGCCTGACTTTCGGCAAGATTCCTGAGGTAATGCTACGTATTCTTGATGAAGGTGGACTTTTACCTTATATTGAAAAACATGGGGACATAAAACTATAACTGGAGAACAATGGAAAAGACTTATCATGTCACCCTCATTCCTGGGGACGGCGTCGGACCGGAAGTAACAGAAGCCACGCGGCGTGTCCTGGAAGCTACCGGTATTAAATTCCAGTGGGACATCGTCGAGGTAGGCGAGTCTGCTATGAAAAAATACGGCACGCCCCTGCCCGATTCTGTCATCACGTCCGTGAAAAAAAATAAAGTTGCTTTGAAGGGTCCTGTTACCACACCCATTGGTTCTGGATTTCGCAGTGTAAATGTCGCCCTCCGTAAAGAACTGGAACTTTTCGCTTGCCTGCGTCCCTGCAAGTTGTATGCGGGCGTTCCCTCACGCTATAAGGATGTAGATGTTGTCGTTGTCCGTGAAAATTTAGAAGATTTATATGCAGGTGTTGAATTCGAACGAGGTACGACGGAAGCAACGGGACTTATCAAATTTATTGCCGATACGAAACGCGGTATCATTCGACCGGATTCCGGCATCAGTATCAAAGCAATCTCCGAATTCCGCAGTAAACGCATCGTGAAATTTGCTTTTGATTATGCACGTACCTACGGCAGGAAAAAAGTCACTGCGGTACATAAGGCGAATATTATGAAATTCTCCGATGGCTTGTTTCTGTCGTGCTCGCGGGAAGTAGCCAGGAACTATTCTGATATCGAGTTCGAAGACCGCATCGTGGATAACATGACCATGCAATTGGTACAGAAACCTGGTCAATTTGATATCATTGTCGCACCCAACCTTTATGGCGACATTCTTTCCGACCTCTGTGCCGGGCTTGTCGGTGGATTGGGCATTGCGCCAGGCGCCAATCTCAGTGAAGATATGGCGGTCTTCGAAGCAACCCACGGCAGTGCTCCCAAGTATACCGGTATGAATAAAGTCAACCCGATGGCAATGATGCTCTCCGGCGTGCTGATGTTACGTCACCTCGGGGAGAAAAAGATAGCAGACGGATTAGAAAAAGCTATCGCTGCTGTAATTGCTGAAGGTAAAGACGTCACCTATGACCTCAAACCGGAGGCGCCTGAGAAAGCAGTTGGTACATCACAGGTTGCCGACGCAATAATCCATAAACTGGCTATTATGTAATACATATCCTATACAGATGCGCCCTTTTGATAATGAGGAGCTGTTAAATAGTATAATAAAACCATATAAGCGCACCATACCAAAGTAGCTTTAGTTCACCTGCCGCTTTTTGGATTTCAAATAAGAGAGGACGCTCTGTGTGAGAGCGTTAGTCTACTACTTGTATCCTTAATGTTGGAATTCAAGCCAGACTACCGGTTTGTCTCCAACAGTCCAACCGTCATGTCCCGGGGGTATCAAGCCCATATCGCCGGGATTAAACTCCATTTCTTTTCCGTCATTCATTCTTACATGAAGCCTGCCTGAAATGACATAAAGAAGATGGTTTACTTGACAGCTTTCAGTCTTAGCAACGGGTTTCACGTCTTCTGACCATCGCCATCCAGGCTCTGCGGTATCCCGCTGAAAATTAAGGCTTCCCATTGTAATGACCTCAACTTTCACCCTCCCAATTTGTTTCGTTTGCTCCGGTTGATTTAGACTCTTCTTCTCGATAGTTGCCATGTTTTGTCCCCTTTACCCTAATCATTTTCACAGTATCGACTATGCTACGATTATAATCAAAGAATACGTAAATAATCATAAAATCGGAGCGAAAACAGTTACAAAATTATGTCATTTTATACGGTCTGCCTTTCGTGGGAAACGAGCATATTAACATCGAGCGTGGTCAAATCCAATTCATCATTGCATGAACATTGGCATCACTGTTAACTGGCGCATAGCTTCTCATGCGTTTACCTTACACCGACCATCTCCTTACCGATTAGGATGCTATCAATTTGGTTTTCCCCAGCGCCTGATGATATATTTAAAATAGCGGGTAAATGATAACACATGCTTGACAAGGGAGGGTTCATGGGTAAAATTTACATCATTGACGTGACCAACCGGGATGGCGTCCAGACTGCCAGGTTGGGTTTATCTAAGCTAGAGAAGACGATGATTAACGTATATTTGAACGAGATGGGGGTTTTCCAATCGGAGTTCGGTTTCCCTACCACCCATCACGAGACCCACTACCTGCGCGCCAACCTGGAGCTGGCAAAGATGGGAGTGCTTAAACCAATCCGGCTGGCTGGTTGGATACGCGCTATGACTGAAGATGTCGAAATGACCTTCAAGCTTGTACCGGAAATCAAACATTTAAATCTCTCTACGTCCACTTCCGCTCAGATGATTGAGGGAAAATATCTGGGCAAGAAGGGAAAGAAGGATATTACCAAAATGATGGTTGAAGCGGTTGATGCTGCGAAATCCTATGGATGCGAGAGCATTGGTGTGAACGCCGAGGATGGCTCCCGCACCGACCTTCCTTATCTTATCGAATTCTGTTTAGCTGCGAAAGAACATGGCGCTAATAGAGTCCGGTACTGCGATACCCTGGGTTATGATAATCCATTCACGATTTACGAGGCAGCGAAAGCGCTTGCTGAAAAGGTAAAACTGCCAATCGAACTCCATTGTCACGGCGATCTGGGTATGGCTGTCGCTAATTCTATTGCGGGTGCCAAAGGGGTTATTGATGCCGGACAGGATGCCTATATCAACACTACCATCAATGGAATAGGGGAGAGAGCAGGTAACGCCGATCTAATAGCGGTACTATTGGCACTTCAAAAGTCAAAAGGTTTTGCTAGCCAGTATAAACTCGGTATACCAGTAGACATGTCTAAATCGTGGAAAATCGCCAGATACGCCAGCTATGCATTTAAAGTGCCCATCGCCATTAACCAACCCGGGGTTGGCGACAATGCCTTTGCCCATGCTTCAGGTATTCATGCTGATGGAGTGCTGAAGGACCCTGCCAATTACGAATTGTACGGATTTGAAGAACTAGGCCGTGGTGAACCGGAACTGGTGGAAACCGGACGACAAATATGCTCAGGGCAATACGGCGGTATTTCCGGTTTCCGGCATATTATGAACGAGATTAGCGGGCAAACTGCATTAACCTTCCGCGATGATGAAGAGGCACAGAAAGTTCTGGAACTGGTACGTTATGCTAATGTCGCCGCTCAGAAACCACTCGTCGAAGATGAACTGCTCTTCATCGCCAGGTACCCGGATATCGCCAAAGAACTTATGACAATGACGCCGCTGGATTACCTGAACGAGTAGCCAGAAAGTCTGTACGCTTATTTAAAGTCCACCGTATTTCTACATCCTGCTATCTTCCACTACGATGGACTTAATTTTTACTTTGTTATTATCCAATCATGGTTATCTACAGTCCTGCTTGCATATAGTTGGTATTATTAATCTCCCCCTTTAAAAAGAGCCTGTCCCGTACATGACACGGGAGGGATTAAGGGGGTTTTAACGAACAACAAAATAAAAATCCCTTTGTGTCCCTCTCTCCGTAACCTTACGCTCACTGGAATCTTATCCTTTTTCAGTTCCCATTGTTTCAAGCAATCGGTACATTTGTTAATGTAATAATATGTTTTTATCTCGTTTTAAAATATAATATTACCAGTTGTATTAATGATTTAATATTTTGTGATACTATCGAAATAATGAAGTAATAATGGGGTGTTTAGTTATGGTAAACAAAAGCTTAGCGGAAGAAAGAGCTTTTTGCGAACAGGTATACAATAAATGGGATTTCGTGAAGAAAATTGTAGAACTATATGCAGAAGGAGTCTCATGGAGAGGGTGTAACAATCTAGATGTAGAAGCAGTTAAAAGCGGAATGCGGGGAATGTTGGTGACCGGGACTGGACAATTTAATCTAAAAACAGGAGAAAGCATTCAAGTGCTTATGCCATCAAGGTTTCCCTCTTATGGGGCAGAGAAAGGGCATCCTTTCCTTTGGTCAGCAACGCAAAACGCTACTCAGTTGGATGAACTTCGAAAAGTACTGACAATTGATAAGAATGCGGAACAAATATTCAATGTGTTAGTAAAAGATAACTGTCTGGGTTTAGGTGTTCCATATGAATTATTGGGGACAGATGCTACTACCTCAGAAAGTAATAGCATCATGTGGGGTCTGACTACTTTTATGGTAAATATAAAAACATGGCGTGAAACCCTGATGTATCAGTTGAAATTATCCTGGAATGATAATTGGGTAACAAATGGCGTACTGGCAAATGGACAAGTATATCAAGTATTTAAAGCACAGGGAATTGAATTAAAATTACTTCGTGAACAGTCACTCAGTGCCGCTCGGTCGTATTTAAATTTTGGGACAAAACAAACTCATCAGGAATTAGTCAAGCGTTTCAAAGATGAAGCTTTATAAATTAGTTACCGAATTGCACTTAACTAACTACAATCAACAAGAACTTTGTCTTTGTGCACATTGACAACATTTATGGATTATGTTATCTTACCTGTAATGGACAAACATTATTTAGCGCTCGCCCTTACCGTCACATAGCCGAACACCCGGTGGGGTATACTCACGCAGTCGGAGGCCGTCCCACAGGGACGGCTTTTTTATTACCAAAAAACAACGAAACGAGCAGGAAAGAACTATGATAGATAAATACAATCCCTCTGAAATTGATAAGAAATGGCAACAGAAATGGGCTGCCGATAAGCTCTATAAAGTCGTTGAGGATAACTCTAAACCTAAATGGTATGCACTCACCATGTTCCCCTACACTTCCGGCGACCTGCATATCGGGCATTGGTATGCAATGGCACCCTCTGATGTCTATGCACGTTACAAGCGACTGCAGGGCTACAATGTCCTCCATCCTATGGGTTTTGATGCCTTCGGACTGCCCGCAGAAAACGCCGCCATTAAGCGTGGTATCCATCCTCATGAGTGGACGATGGCTAACATCGAGAACATGCGTAAACAATTGAAAAGTATGGGTGCCATTTACGACTGGGAACGTGAGGTAATCACCTGTGACCCGGATTATTACAAATGGACGCAGTGGTTTTTCGTGAAGTTATTTGAACACGATTTAGCCTATCGTGGTAAAGCGCCGGTCAACTGGTGCCCTCAATGCCAGGTTGTACTCGCTAACGAGCAGGTTATCGACGGGAAATGCTGGCGTTGCGATACCGAAGTCATTAAAAAAGACCTGGAGCAATGGCTCTTCCGCATCACTAAATATGCCGATGAGCTGATGGAACACGAAGGTATTGACTGGCCTGAGCGCATCAAAATCATGCAAAGAAATTGGGTAGGTAAGAGTTACGGAACGGAGATTTCCTTTGCGCTGGAACATCCCGGCGTTACTGAAAAAGAAATCAGGGTTTTCACTACCCGGCCGGATACTATCTTCGGCGTTACTTTTATGGTACTGGCTCCGGAAAATCCACTGGTAGCCAAACTGACCACACCTGATAAAAAGGCAGAGGTGGAAGCATATGTCGCCAGAACCCGCCGCTTCACTGAAATCGAACGTCTTTCCACTGAGAAGGAAAAGGACGGTGTCTTTATCGGCGCCTATGCAACTAATCGGCTTAATGGCGAAAAAATACCAATCTGGATTGCCGATTATGTATTGCAAAGCTACGGTACTGGGGCGGTGATGGGTGTACCTGCGCATGATGAGCGTGATTTCGCTTTTGCGAAAAAGTACGGTGTTCCCATCCGCCTCGTCATCGCACCCACCGATTGGAAAGGCGCAGAACTGGAACAGGCATACATTGATACCGGGAAAATGGTTAATTCCGGACAATTCGATGGGTTGCCCAGTGAAGAAGGTATTGACGCTGTTACCCGATTTCTAGAAAGCAAAGGCTGGGGTAAGGGCACTATCAGCTACCGCATGCGCGATTGGCTAATATCCCGTCAACGCTACTGGGGCGCACCTATTCCCATGATATATTGTGATAAATGCGGCATTGTTCCTGTGCCGGAAAAAGACCTGCCTGTTCTGTTACCGGAAGAAGCCGATTTCAGCCACAAGGGTGAATCACCCCTGAAGTACAACGAGAAGTGGGTCAATACCACCTGCCCGAAGTGTGGCGGTCCTGGTAAGCGTGAGACGGATACTATCGATGGCTTTATGTGTTCATCCTGGTATTTTCTGCGATACTGCAGTCCTGACTATGCGAAAGCCGCCTTCGATCCGGCGAAGGTAAAATACTGGATGCCGGTGGATATTTATACAGGTGGTGCGGAACATGCTGTCATGCATCTACTGTATGCCCGATTCTTCACCAAAGCCATGCGTGATATGGGAATGATTGATTTCGGCGAGCCGTTTACCAAGTTATTTAATCAGGGTATTATTATTGCCGGGCATGAAAAGATGAGCAAGTCGAAGGGCAATGTCGTCAATCCGGACGAATACGTGAACGAACTGGGCGCGGATACCGTGCGTGCCTATATGATGTTCATCGGACCGTGGGAGCAGGGCGGCGAATGGTTCGATACCGGCATTAGTGGCGTCAGCCGATGGTTAAACCGAGTCTGGAATCTGGTGTTAGAAAACTACCAATCCCAATCTCAGGATGAGAATGCAAATCGCGAGTTGGAGCGTATTACCCACCAGACAATTAGAAAAGTCACCGGCGATATGGACCGCCTGCGCTTTAATACTATGATTGCCGCACTCATGGAGTTGACCAACTACCTGTCCAGACTCAAAGAAACAAGCTCAGTTTCTGCTGCTAATTGGCACTCCTCTATAGATACTTTATTATTACTATTAGCACCGACCGCTCCTCATATGACCGAAGAGTTGTGGCAGCGGTTGGGACACAAACAAAGCATTCACAACCAGTACTGGCCTAAATGGGACGAAGCGCTGGCAAAGGAAGAAGAAATTACGCTGGTAGTGCAGGTAAACGGGAAACTGCGCGACCGCATCAATGTGCCGGTCTCTATCACCGAGGATGAAGCCAAGCATGTCGCCCGCGACAGCGAAAAGGCAAAAACATATCTACAAGGTAAGCAGGTAGTTAATGTTATCTATGTACCCGGTAGACTTGTGAATATTGTGGTGAAATAACTGCAGTGTCATTCCATGGGAGTTAAGTTCCAGGAGAATAAAATAACTGGATTCCTGAGCGAAGCTTGCCCCTGCCCTGTCCCGCACCTGATGCGGGATTGATATGGGGTCGAGAATGACACGAATAGGGGTAAAATGAAAATCGCATTCATCGGTGGGGGGAATATGGGCGAGGCGATGCTTTCAGCGCTGCTGAACAAACAAATCGCTGAAGCTGAAGACATTACGGTAAGCGATGTCAGTGAATCACGACTTCAATACCTTGCACAGAAGTACTCCGTGAACATCACACTGGATAATTGTCAGGCAATTGCCGGTGCAAGTGTGATTGTACTTGCCGTCAAACCACAAACCCTACCTACCTTGATGAGTGAATTGATTGGTCGTTTCAAACCCACGCAATTGATTATCTCTATCATCGCCGGCGCTCGGATTGAAACGATCCGTAATGGACTCAACCACAAAGCTATCGTGCGGTCGATGCCCAATACACCCGCACAAATTGGCGAAGGAGTTACCGTCTGGGTTGCCACCAAAGAAATCACCAAAATCCAAAAGAAACGAGCGGGTAATGTCCTTGGTGCGATGGGAAAAGAGTTATTCGTTGATAATGAACGTTACCTTGATATGGCAACCGCCGTGAGTGGTAGTGGTCCTGCCTATCTCTTTTATTTCGTCGAGTCCTTTATTGATGCTGCGGTTGCTATTGGTTGGTCGCGGGAAACTGCAAAAGAACTGGTAATGGGTACGGTACTCGGTACCGCTCATCTAATGAAGAAATCGGACAAGGAGCCTGACGAATTGCGCCGTATGGTCACTTCACCCGGTGGCACTACAGCGGAGGCTATCGGCGTTTTAGATGAAGGTGGATTTAGTGAGCTGATAACCAAGGCAGTCAGAGCCGCTCATAAAAAAGCGCAGATGCTTGGTGGCAGTCAACGATAAATACCCTCATGTAGCAGAAACAAAAAGCCCACCCGAACAAATCCTTAATCGATTTTTCAGATGAGCTTTTGAAATGCTTGATTTTTAGAATTGATTATTTACCGTGTAGTTTATTGTACTTTGCTTGAAGCTCTTCCTTGGTCTCTTTGTGTGCTTCATCGGGTTTGCAGGAATCTACCGGACAGACCTCAGCACACTTTGATGAATCATGTGCACCAACACATTCTGTGCATTTGTCAGGGTCAATCTTATAGATTGGGTCGCCCTCACTGATTGCCTGGTTGGGGCATTCAGCCTCACAGGCTCCACAACTGATACATTCATCGGTAATCTTGTACGCCATTTATAATCTCCTCCTTTATTTGTTGACAGGAATAATACCTACAATTTGGTAGCTATTTACCACCTAACCGGGCTACAAGCGCTTTTCTGACATGGTCCGGCACCATACCATTGATATCCCCTCCCAGACTAGCTACTTCTTTTAATAGGCTGGAAGATAAGAATTGGTATTGTAAACTTGCCATCAGGCAGATCACTTCCAGGTCGGGGCAGAGCTTCTTATTCATTAACGCTGTCTCGAACTCACGCTCGAAATCAGTGACGGCTCTCAGACCGCGGACAATCGTCTGGGCATCCATCTTATTAGCAAAATCGACAACTAAGCCAGTAAATGAAACCACTTTAATGTTCGGGATATTTTTTGTAGCTTCTTTGACCAGTTTCACACGTTCTGCCGTAGAAAAAAGTAAACCACGACCAGCTACAGCACTACCTGACGAAGCCGCACGAGTACCTCCCGGGCTATCATACACGCCGATGTACAGTATGTCGAATAACTTCGCCGCTCTCGTCGCTACATCCAGATGCCCATTTGTAATAGGGTCAAAAGTCCCTGCATACACCGCAATCGTCATTAGTTTTCCCTCCGATACACTGAAATAGTACTGTCACCATGGCGCCGTTCTTTAAACAACTGCATAGTTCCATAGCTCGATTGTAAAAGAAAGCGTGAGGAATGCGTCATCACAATCACGGTGTCTTCACCAACCATTCTAGAACTTGCCAGTTGCTTCACCAATTCTCCAGTAGTTCTATCTTTATACGGCGGGTCAATTAAAACAATACTGTACGTCTTTTCCAGAAAACTGAGGGCTTTTACCACTGTACTGCAATATACATGAGCCCTCTCTGACAGTTTTGTTTTAACAAGGTTCTGTTTGATTATATCACAACACCTACGCTCACGGTCAACAAAATCTACCCACTCAGCTCCACGACTTAAAGCCTCGATACCCAGCGCTCCACTGCCTGAAAAAAGGTCGAGCACACACGACCAATCGTCGGTGAGATTCTCCAGTATAGAAAAAATAGCGCCGCGGACAAGGTCGGTGGCAGGTCTGACACCAACAACATCCGGGACTTTAAGGAGAGTTCCCTTAGCAGTTCCTGTAATTACACGTAACATTATGTTAATAATAATGAGAAATAGTGAAGCATGTCAAACCCAATTGTTAACAATGTCGAGTTCATAAACTATAATTTTAGTCTTGCTGCCAGTGCCTGCAAACTGGCTTTCGTATTCTGTAGCATGGGACGACCGTGTCCTGTACAGAGTATTTCGACATCCAGCTCCGCCATCCGCCTTATTGAAGATTTAGCTTCTTGAAGATTGGTACTTACCGTTCGTAATGGCATACGCAGAATATCTTGTCGCTTGTTCAAGGCATCACCAACAAAAAGCATCCTATGCTGTGGGACGTAGAGGCTGATACTCCCCATCGTATGACCAGGTGTGGGGACAACTTGTAAGCCCCCCAACACAGGTAACACCTCATTGCCATCCAACAGAATTTCTATATCTTTAGCCTGTAAAACCAGTCGGTGTTTTATAGGCGATAGCGCTGGCACTTTTAGTAGTTTTCCTAGGTAGTTACCAGCAGGGTATGGAATTGTATCTCCATCAATAATGAAATCTGCTCTGGGTGCGGCAATCTTTGCTTTAGTCAATTTCCTCAGGTCTTCCAGTCCACCGCTATGGTCAAGGTGATTATGTGTCAGAATGATCAGTCCAATCTCCTCTGTTGACCTCCCGAGTTTCTGCACGAAACTAACTAGATTCGATGTACTGCCCCTGAAACCAGTATCAATCAGTGTTATTTTATCTTCCAAAATCAAGAACATATTGGCATATCTGACTGTAACCTGATAAACGCCGGGGATTACCTGTATCGTAAGCATATACTACAGACTTCACATACCGATTAAATCAATATCATTCCCTGGAAAAACACAACTTGCCCCTAGTGCTACATCTTTACCGCACGCGTGGCAATGCAGGTTGCCATAAATGGCGTTACAGGGTCTTTAGCTTCCGGTCCCTGTCTATCTTCGTAAAAACCGGTAATTACAAACCCGGCATCTATTTGCCCGCCAATCTGATCATCAAACGTGTGGCTGAATTCCATCGGTTCGCCCTTTGCTATTCTTTTTTGTCTTTCCACTTCATCTAAATCGGTCAGATCTGAATATGGAAGCTTATATTTTACACGTAATTCACTAGTACTCATTGCCAGTTCCCAATCAAAAAGATAAACTGCAGGATTCATAAATGCTGACAATAGTACGCCGCCTTTGCGTAAAACCCGGAAGGTTTCTTTCCAGACAATGCGTACATCTGGTACAAAAGTATTCGAAACAGGATGAAATATCAAGCCAAAACTAGCATCCGCAAACTGGCTGAGATCACTCATATCACCTTCGATAGTGCGGATAACAAGTGAATCTCTTTCAGCAACGTATCGATCGCGTTCCAATTGCATAGGAGAATTATCAAGAACAGTTACATTGGCACCTGCGGCAGCTAGAATCGGTCCCTGTTGTCCTCCTCCACAAGCGAGGCATAGCACATCCAGACCATGTAACGGGGGAAACCAATCTTTAGGTACCGGGATAGTCGGGGTCAGCACAATTTGCCAACTACCTTCTCGTGCTTGTTTCACTACGTCAGAACTGACCGGAACCGTCCACTTATTTCCCTTTTTTACTTCATTGTCCCAGGCAATCTGGTTATATTTTCGGATATCCATTGTAAGCTTTCAGGGTAACAGGACACCACCCCACTATACCCGTCTATTCCCTCCACTGCGTACCCGTTAGCCCGAGCCGCTCATAAATATCATCTACATAACGAATGTAGTAGCTGTAATCGAAGAGAGCCTCAAGTTCTTTAGCAGGAAGCGTTTTAGCGACATCAGCATCTGCTTTCAAAAGTGTGAGGAATTTCTTATTCTCCATCCAGGTCCTCATAGAATTACGCTGGACGACTTTATAAGCATCCTGACGGTTCATCCCCTTGTCAATAAGAGCAAGCAGGACTCGCTGTGAGAAAAGCAAACCCCGGGTGATATCCATATTCTGCCGCATCTTCTTGGGGTAGACAAGCAAACCATTCATCACACCGGTGAAAACCGATAGTGTGTAATCCAACGCTAGACAGGCATCTGGCAAAATAATACGTTCGGTAGACGAGTGGCTGATATCACGTTCGTGCCATAAAGCGATATTTTCCAGCGAGGTCATCGCATAACCGCGTATTAGCCGTGCCAGTCCACATACCCGTTCACACAACTCCGGATTACGCTTGTGCGGCATAGCAGATGAACCGGTTTGACCAGCGCTGAAAGGCTCTTCTGCTTCACGTACTTCCGTCCGCTGAAGATGACGGATTTCAGTGGCAAATTTCTCAAGTGAACCAGCAATGATGGCAAGTGTGGTGACATACTGAGCATGACGGTCTCTCTGGATTATCTGATTAGAGATAGGTGCAGATGCCAGTCCTAATTTAGCACAGGCTTTTTCTTCAAGATCAGGTCTTAATGTCGCATAGGTACCTACCGCACCAGAAATTTTCCCGACAGCAATTACTCTCTTAGCATCCTGAAGTCGTTGTCGATTTCGGTTCATCTCATTGAACCAGAGTGCCAGTTTTAGTCCGAAAGTGATTGGTTCTGCATGAACGCCGTGAGTACGCCCCGCTTGTGGAGTGTATTTGTACTGGATAGCTTTTTCGCCGAGAACAACACCTAATTCTCGTATATCTTCCAGCAAAATATCTGTGGCTTCCACCAGTTGTAAAGCCAGTGCCGTGTCCATGACATCGGAAGAGGTCATACCCATGTGAATAAAGCGTGACTCATCCCCAATGCTCTCGGCTATAGTATTAAGGAAGGCGGTGACATCATGATGGGTCTCTTTCAGGATTTCATTCATACGCTTGAGATTAACACGTGCCATTTTTATTTTGGGAATAGCGCTCCGAGGAATGACTCCCAGTTGCGCCCAGGCTTCACAGGCGGCAATTTCAACGTCAAGCCATTTCTGGAACTTATTTTCTTCAGACCAAACTCTTTTCATTTCGGGACGGGAATATCTCTCAATCATTTGCCGTCTCCTTGCAGTTTCTTGCGGTAGTCTTCATATTTTGCCCTGATAACTTTATATTTCAATCCGAGAATCTCAGCGGCGAGATAAGCGGCATTTTTCGCCCCGGCAGACCCGACAGCAACACAGGCAACAGGAATTCCTGCCGGCATCTGGACAATGGAATATAGAGCATCGACACCCTTTAATTCTCCCCCCGGAAGTGGAATGCCAATTACAGGGATGGTCGTCCAGCTTGCCATGACTCCCGGTAGATGTGCTGCACCACCCGCCGCTGCAATTATTACTTCTAATCCACGCTCTCGAGCCGTCTGTCCATATTGGCGGGCTTTTTCTGGCGTGCGGTGTGCGGATATAACACTCACCTCGTAATTAATGCCTAATTCTTTAAGTATATCCAGAGCTGGTTGCACTGCTTCCGTATCCGATTTTGAACCCATAACTACACCAACTAAAGGCATCTTACCTCCCACCATAAGAAATTCGAATTTCGACATTCGAAATTAAGACTTGAACTGTGCTATATCTTTCCTGTAATGAGCTCCCTCGAATTTTATCCTTGGAATATTATCATAGACCCTGGCGCGTGCCTCGGCGATGGTTTTACCCATGGCTACCACAGTCAACACACGCCCGCCATTGGTTAGCACTTCCCACAGTGTTTCACCGACCTTCGTACCGGCGTGGAAAACGAGAATGTCTTTATCAACATCGTGCAACCCATTTACGGGGAAACCAGTCTTATAGCTTCCCGGATATCCACCCGATGCCATCACCACACCCACACAGGCATCACTAGAGCACTCTATCTTGATTTGACTTAGCTTACCCTTGATGACCGCCATGATAATATCAACGAGGTCAGTTTTTAGACGGGGTAGGGTAACCTGTGTCTCCGGATCGCCCATACGAGCATTAAACTCGAGTGTTTTGATATCGCCATTATTGACCATTAAACCGCCGTAGAGCACTCCACGGTAGGGTCTACCCTCCTGTACCATCGCTTGAACCGTTGGTTTCATGATTGTTTCTAGTGCTTTTTTCTCCAGATTAGGACTTGCGAAAATAGGAGGGCTGTAGCCTCCCATACCACCCGTATTCGGACCTCTGTCACCATCATATATTCTTTTATAATCGCAAGCTGAAACGAACGGTAGTACCGTATTACCATCGGAAAAAACAAAATAACTCATCTCACGACCGGTGAGATACTCTTCAATTAATACTTTATCCGCTGCCGTACCTAATTTCTTAGCCTGCATAAAATCAGCCAGTGCCGCTAAGGCTTCCTCTATTGACCCGGCAACAACAACTCCCTTTCCCGCTGCGAGACCATCCGCCTTTACAACAATGGGTGGTTTCTGTTT
>Ga0214474_1000147_pt1 | contig 37513 bp, 29 predicted proteins | sample RVTome_2_FD_187335 | JGI IMG/M metagenome (GOLD analysis project Ga0214474, IMG submission 187335) | Soil microbial communities from uranium-contaminated site in the Upper Colorado River Basin, Wyoming, United States - RVT95D214 HiSeq ... | reverse complement strand
TATCCTTTTATCCTCATCCTCCTCCCTTCAACCTCAATCCTGCCCTCTGAAAATAATCGTATAGCCTCAGGGTATATACTATGTTCTAATTTTAATATTCTTTCAGAGAGGGTTTCTTCTGTATCATCCTGAAATACGGGTACCGCTGCCTGTATTATGACAGGGCCTGTATCTATGCCTTCATCCACAAAATGGACAGTACAGCCAGAAATCTTTACACCGTATTCAATGGCCTGCTTCTGGCCGTGTAATCCCGGGAAGGAAGGAAGGAGTGCAGGATGGATATTCATTATCATGCCGGGGAATGCATCTATCAGGGGTTTCCCCACAATCCTCATAAAACCAGCTAAAACAACTAATCCAACATCCCTTTCCTTCAGTTCCTCTGCAATCTTTATAAAGAAATCATCCCTTTTGGCATATTCCTTTGGTCTGATTACAAGATATTCAATGCCATGTTTTTTTGCCCTCTCTATAGCAAATGCTGAGGTGTTATCAGTTATCAAAACAGCTATCTCGGCCTTCAATCTTCCGGAGTTGATAGCATCTATGATTGACTGAAAATTCGAACCCCGTCCTGATGCAAGTATACCGAGTCTCAAATTTGACATGATATCCACCAATAATTATAACCTTATTACTATGTAAGCCTTCTCCCTTAAGCCTTTAATCCAGCTTTTATATCTCTCTGAAAACTGACTCTCAGTTAATTGCTTTAGTACAGATTCTCTTGCTTCGTCCGTACTTTGTGCAGCTACCTTTTCTTCAAGCCTTATAATATGAAGTCCCTTTTCAGTCCAGAACGGGTTGCTGAATTCGCCTACTTTCATAGAATTGAGTGCATCAATGAATTCTTTTGCCATTTGACTCTTTTTTATAAAACCAAGGTCGCCGCCCAGCTTCCCTGAAGGATCCTCGGAATACTCCTCTGCGAGTATAGAAAAATCCTCGCCGGCCTTCAATCTTTGAATAATTATGGAAGCTCTGTCTTCTATGACCTTTATATCCGCATCATCTTTTGGCCTCCCCAAAAATATCTGTTTTATCTTAAAAGTCTCGCCATCGGTGAAGCTTTCTTTATTTGCTTCCATATATTTTTTCACTTCTTCCTCAGATACAACAACCTTGTTTTTTATCTGCTGGCTGACAACTTTGCTGATAACTATCTGTTCAGATAGTCTTTTTTTGTACTCTTCAAAAGACAAACCTTCCTTTTTAAGAGATTCCTCCAGGGCGTTATCAGTCAATGAATATTTCTTTTTTATATTTTCTACAGCCTCTGTCACTTCTTCGGTAGTAACATCAAGTCCGAGCCTCCTTGCCTCATGGATCTGGAGTTTTATATCAATAAGTTTTTCAAGAAAAGCTGCCTCGCTATCTTTGAATATTTTCAACCGTTCTTCTTCCTTCAATGCCCTAACCTGATCTGCTGCCTCGTTTTCCATCATCTTATATAGCTCACTCCACGTAATAACTTCCTTATTGACCACTGCAACAACACGGTCGAGGAGAACAGCAGCATCAGATGCAACTGACAGCATAAGGAGATACAATATTAAGATAGTTAATTTGAATCTGAACATAATCACATCTTTTTAATTTTAGAGCTAATTAGTGTCTGTCCATAAAGTCGGTTGTTTGTCATTCCGGACTTGATCCGGAATCCAGAAGGTATTAAAAACACTGGATTCCCGTTTTCACGGGAATGACATAAAGGTAATTTATAAACAGACTTTAAGTATAAAACATAAACAATCTGTTTCTCAATATCTAAAAAAATTGTTATTGACTCTGCTCACCTGCTTATCTCTAAACCTTGTAATTGGTCGCATTTTCCTTTTTTGTCATTGCGGCTTGTCCGCAATCTTTCCGATTTGTTCGAAATCGCGAAGAAAGATTCCCGACAAGCGGGAATGACAAACTGTGGTGAGTCAAGTCAATAAGCATTAAAAAAAATTATGAACAACCCTGTGGCAAGACTACAGGGAATCAACATTTGAATATATTATTATATTAATTTATAATATATAATATATGTTAATTAACTGCGAATTTTAGTAGATAGCATGGTACTTTTCATGTTAATATGAATTCCCTAAAATATTTAAACATCCCCGAGGGGGAAAAACAAATATTATGGAAAAAAAACTTGAGAGAATACTGAAAAATTATGTAAAAGACGAGTGTAATATAATATCTACACTGCAGGACGTCCAGGAGATTCTTGGTTATATTCCTGAAGAAGCAGTAAATGTTCTTTCAAAAAAACTTGATATTCCCACAAGCCGTTTATTCGGTATCATTACCTTTTATTCCCAGTTTCATTTAAAACCGAGGGGTGAAAATGTCATTACTGTCTGCCGTGGTACTGCCTGCCATGTTAATGGTTCTGAAAGGCTGATAAATAGACTTTTTTTAGAACTTGAGATTCCGCCTGGAGGGGATACCACAGATGACCTCAGATTTACTGTGGAAAAGGTTAATTGCATTGGTGCATGCGGCATCGCTCCTGCCGTAGTCCTAAATAATAAAGTGCGCGGTAAGATGACATTTGAAAAACTGATGAGGGAGATAAGAAATATAAAAGCCGGTGAATAAAGATATCTCAATAAAGGTATGCACAGGTACCGGTGGGATTGCAGCCGGCGGCAATGAAATATTGTCGGAATTCAAGAAAGCGTTATCGTCAGCAGGAATCGAGGCGTCTTTCAACGGAAATTGCTCTGTGCACAAGGTCGGCTGCAGGGGATTCTGCGCAAGAGATCTCCTGGTAGATATTATCATCAACGGTGAAAAAACAACCTATCAGTACGTAAAGCCTGATATGGTAGCAAGGATTGTCAGTGAACATATTATAGAAGGTAACCCTGTCACGGAGTGGATTGTTGGAGAAGATTACCACAACTTCCACAAAAAACAGCTAAGGGTAGTGCTCTCTGACTGCGGCGAAATAGACCCGGAGGATATTAATTCTTATATAAAGGTTGGCGGATATGAGGCGGCAAGAAAGGCCCTAACTGCAATGAACCCTGAAGAGATAGTCAGGATTATAAAAGACTCTAATTTAAGGGGTAGAGGGGGCGCAGGTTTTCCTACGGGATTTAAGTGGGAACTCACTTTAAAGAGTAAGTCTGATGTGAAATATGTCATCTGTAACGGTGATGAGGGTGATCCCGGGGCCTTCATGGACAGGGCTGTAATGGAGGGAGATCCTCATTCTGTTATTGAGGGGATGATTATATGTGCAAAGGCGATTGGTTCTACCCTCGGTTACATATATGTGAGAGCTGAATATCCGTTGGCTGTGAAACGCCTTCAAATGGCCATAGACCGGTGCTGTGAGACAGGATTTCTCGGCAAAAACATTCTCGGTACAGGATTTGACTTCCACATCAAGATATTTAAGGGTGCGGGTGCATTTGTCTGTGGGGAAGCTACAGCCCTTATGCGCTCTATCGAGGGAAAGCGCGGCATGCCTACTCCTAAGCTATGGCACTCTGCGATTAAGGGATTATGGGATAAGCCGACAGTCCTTAACAATGTTGAGACCTTAGCGAACATTCCGCGGATTATATTGAAGGGAGCTGATTGGTACAGAGGTCTCGGGACTGAAAAAAGCGGTGGGACTAAAATCTTTGCGCTAACGGGAAAAGTGAAAAATACCGGTCTGATCGAAGTCCCTCTCGGCATTTCCTTGAGGGAGATAATTTATGACATCGGCGGCGGGATTGAAGGTGACAGGAAATTCAAGGCAGTACAGACAGGCGGTCCGTCAGGAGGATGCATTCCCGCAGAGTTTCTTGATACAGAAGTAGATTATGAGCCTCTCGCAATTGCCGGCTCAATTATGGGTTCGGGCGGGATGATCGTACTTGATGAGACTGATTGTATGGTTAATACAGCAAAGTTCTTCCTCGAATTCACCCAGTCAGAGTCATGCGGCAAATGTACTCCATGCAGGATAGGTACAAAGAGACTGCTTGAAATATTGGAGAGAATTACTTCGGGCAAAGGCAAAAAAGGCGATATAGAACTTCTCCAGGAACTCAGTGAAGATATAAAAGCAACCTCATTATGTGGATTGGGAATGACAGCTCCTAACCCTGTATTAAGTACTATTAAATATTTCAGAAACGAATATGAGGCACACATTATAGATAAAAAATGCCCTGCTGCTGTATGTAAGGATTTAATAAAATACTTTATTCTTGAAGAGGTTTGCAAGGGCTGCGGTGCATGCAAAAGGGTATGCCCGGCCGATGCAATCCGGGGCATAAAGAAAAAACCACATAGAATTGACCCCGCTCTGTGTATAAAATGTGGTACATGTTTTTATGCATGTAAGTTTAAGGCGGTATCAAAATCATGAAACATTGCTCCGAAAATACCTTCGTATGTCATGCTGAACTTGATTCAGCATCTTTAGAGACCCTGAAACGAGTTCAGGGTGACAAGGAGGGTTTAGGAATAATACATAAGAGGTTAATATGGTTACTTTAACAATAGATGGGAAGAAAGTCACCGTAAGGAAACTGTCAACAGTTCTCGATGCTGCAAAAAAACTCGAAATCCCGATACCTACGCTATGCCATCATCCCGAACTTTCTCCCTTCGGAGGCTGCAGACTCTGTATAGTAGAAATTCAGGGCAATGCACGACCTGTTACAGCATGCACAACTATATCAAAAGAAGGAATGGTAGTCACAACAACAAGCCCCCATTTAGATAAATTAAGGAAAACAACCCTTGAACTTCTCCTATCCGACCATCCAAATGACTGTATGGTGTGCGAAAGAGCAGGTGATTGTACACTTCAGGAACTTGCATATTTTTACAATATCAGGGAGAACAGATTCATTGGTGAAAAACGTCCTTATATTAAAAAAGATGAAAATCCGTTTGTTGAAAGGAGTATGGAAAAATGCATACTCTGCGGGCAATGTGTGCGGGTATGTGACGAGATTCAGGGTGTCAGTGCAGTTGACTTTGCTTATAAGGGATTTAATACAAGGGTATGTGCTTCTTACGAGAAAGATCTCAATTGCGAGTTCTGCGGTCAGTGTGTTGCGGTCTGCCCTACAGCAGCACTAACAGGCAAGATGTGGGCTCATAAAGGAAGGCAGAAAGACATAGAGCAAGTCGATACTATTTGCCCTTACTGCGGATGCGGCTGCAATCTTACACTTCATGTAAGGCGAAACGAGGTTATCCGTGTCTCCTCAAAAGAAGATACGGTTAACGAAGGCTGGCTTTGTGTAAAAGGGAGATTTGGATATGGATTCATAAACAGCCCTGACAGACTCACAAAGCCTCTTATCAGAATAGCTCCTAAAGTGGGGTCGGGGTCCAAAGTTCGGAGTTCAAGGTTTAAAGACAAAACTCAAATTAAAAACTCGTCACTTTTTAAAGAGGTATCCTGGGAAGAGGCATTAGACCATATTGCAAAGAGATTAAGAGAGATAAAAGACAAATATGGTCCGAACTCTATTGGCGGACTTTCATCTGCAAGATGCACAAATGAAGAAAATTATCTGTTCCAGAAATTTATACGTGCTGTCATTGGTACAAACAATGTTGACCATTGTGCAAGGTATTGACACAGCTCAACAGTGGCCGGTCTGGCTACAGTATTTGGTTCAGGAGCAATGACAAATTCTGTACCGGAGATTGAAAACCATGACGTCATCTTCGTCATAGGTTCAAATACAACAGAGACACACCCGATAATCGGTTTAAAAATAAAAAAGGCTGTAAGAAAGGGAGCAGAACTCATTGTTGCCGACCCGAGAAGGATTGACCTTGTGAGATTTGCCAATATATGGGTACAGCACAGGCCAGGAACAGACGTTGCCCTTCTTAATTCCATTATGCATGTAATAGTAAAAGAAAATTTAATAGATAAAAAATTCATAGAGGCACGGACAGAGGGCTTTGAATCCTTCAAGCAATCCCTCGCCGAATACACACCAGAGGAAGGTGAAAGGATTACAGGTGTTCCCAGGGAAGATATTATCAAGGTAGCGCTTCTTTATGGAAATGCTGTACGGCCTGGCATTTATTACACTATGGGTATTACCCAGCATACCCATGGAACAGAAAATGTCTATGCAATAGCAAACTTAGCATTGATGACAGGTAATCTCGGAAGGGAAAGTACAGGTGTTAACCCCCTCAGGGGACAGAACAATGTTCAGGGTGCGACAGATATGGGTTGTGTACCTGACTTCTATCCAGGCTATCAAAAGGTGAATATACCAGGTATTAGACATAAGTTTGAGACGGCATGGGACGCTAAACTCTCTGACAAAATCGGCTTAACAGCAACAGAAATTACCAGGGCAGCCCTCAAAGGAAAATTAAAGGCGTTATATATAATGGGTGAAAACCCTGTTTTAAGCGACCCGGATATTAAACATACAATAAAGGCACTTGGGAAACTGGATTTCCTTGTTGTACAGGACATATTCATGACAGAGACAGCAGAGCTTGCGGATGTGGTGTTGCCTGCAGCGTGCTTCGCGGAGAAAGATGGTACATTCACAAATACTGCAAGAAGGATTCAGAGGGTCAGAAAGGCAGTGGAACCACCAGGAGAGGCAAAAGAGGATTCATGGATAATCATGGAACTTGCAAACCTGCTCGGGTATAAGATGAGATATAACTATATTGGAGAAGTATTTCATGAAGCTGGAAAGGTCTGGCCGGCAGTAGCAGGTATAACTTACGGAAGGATTGAAAAGACAGGCCTTCAGTGGCCATGTCCTACACTCGACCACCCCGGAACTCTCTATCTCTTCAAAGGAGGATTCCCCAGAGGTAAAGCTGCATTCAGTACTGTCAGATACAGACCATCAGCGGAATTACCTGATAACGAGTATCCATTTTTACTCTCGACAGGGAGACAGCTTTTTCAGTATCATACAGGGTCAATGACAAGAAAGATTGATGCAATCAATAAGGTATCATCAGGTGCTTATATCGAGATTCACCCCGATGATGCAAAGCAATTGGGTGTAAATGATGGGGATAAAGTAAAGGTATCTTCCAGGAGAGGCTCTGTAGATATCAAGGTGTTAATTTCGGAACGGCCGTTAAAAGGTATGACCTTCATGCCGTTTCATTTTAAGGAGGCAGCAGCAAATGTGCTTACAAATACTGCGCTTGACCCAATCTCAAAGATACCTGAGCTAAAGGTATGCGCAGTTAAGATAGAACCGAAACAGGAAATTAAAAATAAAAAGTTAAAAAGGAGGCATCATGATTAAGACAGATTTATTAAAACAACAGATATTGCTTGAAGATCTTGACAGCGAAGGACTGAACAAAATTTCTAAAATTATTAAAAAGTACTCCCTAAAAAAGGGAGAACAACTTTTTAAAGAAAAGGACGAAACAAAGGGCCTGTGGCTTATCCATTCAGGAAAGATTGAAATTTCCAGGGTAACTGCTGATGGGTGGAGACAAACACTCGCTGTCTTAACCCCAGGGCATTTTTTCGGGGAATTGTCCATCATTGAGAACAGGCGTCACGTTGCGTCTGCTGTCGCGATCGAAGAAACAGAACTCTTACTCCTTCCGAAAGAAGACTTCGAAAGGTTGTTCGAAGAAGATATGGCGCTGGCATGTAATATCATTAAAAGAATTGCCATTGTGATGAGCAAAAACCTGCGACGGATGAACGATAAATTCCTGAGTGCATTAATAAGCTACTGAAAAAGAAAGTAGGCAGCAAGTAGTAAGCAGTAAATAGAAACTGGTGAGTAACAGTCAAGTGATTAATTATTAAATTTTTTTTATTCTCTTCTTACTTTTTCTACTTATTACATACTATTTATTTTAAAAAGGAGGATTTTAAAATGCCGCTTGATCCGACAAAACATGCAGACTGGGAGATTGCAGAAGCAGCTGAGGCTAATATGAAGACCGTTTACAAATTAGGAGAGGAGTTGGGTTTAGAAAAACATGAACTTCTTCCCCATGGCCATTATGTTGCAAAGGTAGATTTTAAAAGCATTTTGAATCGCCTGAGCAAAAAACCTGATGGTAAATACATTAATGTTACTGCCATCACACCTACACCCCTCGGAGAAGGCAAGTCAACCACAACCATGGGATTGACACAGGGTCTTGGGAAGAGAGGCAAAAGTGTTATTGCTGCCATACGACAGCCTTCCGGTGGACCAACCATGAATATAAAAGGCTCTGCTGCAGGCGGTGGACTATCACAGTGCATTCCTTTAACACCTTTTTCACTTGGACTTACAGGCGACATAAATGCCATCATGAATACCCATAACCTTGCAATGGTAGCCGTAACTTCAAGGATGCAGCACGAGTTTAATTATCCTGATGAACGACTTGCAAGAAAAAATTTAAAAAGGCTTAACATAGATCCCCGCAATGTAGAGATGAAATGGATAATGGATTTTTGTGCTCAGGCACTTAGAAATATAATCATCGGTGTTGGTGAAAAAAATGATGGATTTATGATGAATTCCGGCTTTGCCATTGCTGTTTCATCAGAGGTAATGGCCATACTCGCGGTATCAAAAGACCTTAAAGATATGAGAGAGCGAATGGGCAGAATTGTTGTTGCTTACGATAAAAGCGGAAACCCTATCACAACAGAAGACCTTGAGGTTGCAGGTGCAATGACTGCATGGATGGTTGAAGCACTAAATCCAAACCTCATGCAAACCATAGAAGGGCAGCCTGTTTTTGTTCATGCCGGGCCATTTGCCAATATCGCTATCGGCCAGTCATCCATTATAGCTGACAGAGTCGGTCTAAAGCTCGGTGATTATCATATAACTGAATCCGGGTTTGGAGCAGATATTGGATTCGAAAAATTCTGGAATCTTAAATGCAGGTTCTCTGGCCTGAAACCGCATACTTCAGTTATAGTTGCAACAATAAGGGCGCTTAAATGCCACGGAGGTGCTCCTATCCCGGTACCTGGAAGACGTATGCCTGAGGAATATAAGGGTGAAAATGTAGGATGGGTAGAAAAGGGTTGTGAAAATCTTATCCATCATATTAAAACAGTAAAGAAGGCCGGCATCAATCCTGTTGTCTGTATTAACTCCTTCTACACTGATACAGAAAATGAGATAACCGCTGTAAGGCGACTTGCAGAGGCAGCAGGTGCCAGGGTTGCCCTTTCCAAACACTGGCAGTACGGTGGCGAAGGCGCATTGGAACTTGCTGATGCTGTAGTAGACGCATGTAATGAGCCAAATGATTTTAAGTTTCTTTATGAACTCTCAACCCCACTTCGTCAGCGCATTGAAATGATCGCAACAGAAGTATATGGTGCTGACGGCGCTGAATACTCACTTGAAGCCTTATCAAAGGCAAAAAAGATAGAGGAAGACCCTGAGATTGCAAAACTCGGAACATGTATGGTTAAGACTCATCTGAGTCTTACAGACAATCCAAACTTAAAGGGAGTTCCAAAAGGATGGAAGCTCTTTGTCCGTGATATCCTTACATATAAGGGAGCAGGATTTGTTGTTCCTGTTGCAGGTGCAATCAAGTTAATGCCAGGAACTGCCTCTGACCCTGCCTTCAGACGAGTTGATGTAGATGTTGAAACAGGCAAGGTTAAAGGCTTGTTTTAAAAATATATTTTAATATATGACATAAGAGTATGACATAGTATTTTTGCTCATTCTCGGTCGCCTTGGCGACCTCCGAGGTCGCATCGACAATCCGATCAAATACTATGTCATACTCTTATATTTTTAAATATCCTATATGAAAAAAGTCGGATTTGTTTATGATGATATATTCCTTAAACATGAAATGCCTGCCGGCCACCCGGAATCTCCTCAAAGACTTATAAAAATATTAGAAACACTTAAAAGCTCAGACATCTGGAATAAACTGATCCATATTAAACCCCGACGAGCAGACGAAGCTGACATACTAAATGTTCACGCCAAAAAATATTTCGATAATGTCAAAAACTTTATCGGCTATTATGACCCTGACACATACATTTCGGATAACTCGTTTGAGGCAGCAATGTTCGCCGCAGGCGCTGTTATTGAAGCGATCGATAGATGTAAAAAAGATGAAATAGAACGGGCATTTTGCGCTGTAAGGCCGCCAGGTCATCATGCTGAGGCAAACAGGGCTATGGGCTTTTGTATATTCAACAATATTTCCGTCGGTGCCAGGTATGCGCAGAAGATTGGATATAAGAATGTCTTTATCATTGACTTTGATGTCCATCATGGAAATGGTACCCAGAACATATTCGAAGATGATGACACGGTTTTTTATTTCAGCACACATCAGTATCCACATTATCCCGGCACGGGAAGAGATTCGGAAAGAGGAAAAGGCAAAGGAGAAGGCTTCACTTATAATATCCCTATGCAGTATGGCTCAGGAGATAAGGATTACTTCTCTGCCTATCATGATATAATGCCAGGCATTATCAGAAACTTCAGTCCTGATATAATCCTCATTTCTGCAGGCTATGACATTCATTCAAAAGACCCACTTTCAGAAATCAATGTAACAAATGAAGGGATACGAAATATAGTTAGAGGAATTCTTAAGTGCTCGACTGTCACGCCTCACACCTCTCTGCCTTTTATATTTGCCCTTGAAGGCGGGTATAATCTTCATGCCCTCAGCGAATCAGTATTGATTACTATTGAGGAGATGTTAGAAGATTAAGTCTGAGTAGATGAAGATGAATTTTAAGTCAAATTGAGCTTAATCTTTTTTTTATGTTCATTGCCTCTGCAACCAGATCTAAAACCTGATTTAATTTAAAGGGTTTATTTAATATAAGATCTGCACCGCTTTCTTTCATCTTTTCATCATCTATCTGGATACCCCAGCCGGTAATCAAGGCTACAGGTATCCTGGGATTTTTTGCCTTTATTGATTTAGCTACCTCCCAGCCGCTCATCCCGGGCATGCCCACATCAGTAAAAACCATATCAATCGCCTCTTTATCAAAAATATCCAACCCTTCTTTTCCGGAAGAAGCCTTATAAACATTATGCTCTCCATGGATAAGTAAGTTCCCTAAAATATTCCGGACCATTTCTTCATCTTCTATCACCAGGATATTGGCAGTCTTAACCTCTCTTGTCTGAATAGTCTTTTTTTCATCTTTTTTGAGCTCAGACGGGACAGGTAAAATTATCGTAAATGTAGTACCTTTACCTTCTTCACTCTTAACCTCTATTCTCCCTCCATGCCGCGAGATAATGCTGAAAGCAATACTCAATCCCAATCCATCACTCACAACACCCTTAGTAGTAAAAAAGGGATCAAAAATCCTTCTTCTCAACTCTTTTGATATACCTATCCCTGTATCAGTCACAAGTATCTGCACTTCCTCATTAATGGCTCTTGACTCAATGGTAATCTTACCTCCATCAGGCATGGCATCAATTGAGTTGAAGATCATATTGGTTAAGACCTCCCTTAATTCTGAGGGGCTTCCCATAATATGCGGCAAGTCCTTTTCTAATTTGGATTTTAACTCGATATTAATGCCCACTTCCTGGGCCTGATCTTTCCAGCGGGGTTTTGACATCTCTTTCACTTCTACAATGATCTCATTGATATCCACTATTGAAAATGCTTTATCCACCCTTATCCTGGTAAACTCTTGTATGCGTCGTACAGTCTCAGCAGCATCTAAAGCAGCAATCTCGATTATCTTGAGTTGTTTTTTTATTTGTTCAGAATTTAATGTATCTAACTGCCTGACAAGTAACTCTGTATTACCCAGAATAATAGCCAATGCATTGTTGAAATCGTGTGCAACCCCTGAAGCCATCTGGCCTATAGCTCTTAGCTTCTCGGATTGGATGAGCTGCTCCTCAATTTTTTTCCTTTCGCTGATATCCCTAATGATAACCTCAACACCAATAGTCTCACCTTTTTGGGAATAGGGACGGTCACCAATTTCAAGAAAAATTACCTCTCTATTTTTGTTTAATGCCCTGATCTCATAAATATCCGCTAATGCTTCCCCGACTATCTTTTTCTCAAAACGTTCCTGAGCCACGGGTAGGTCTTCCGGGTAAATAAAGTCTGAAAACCTTTTATCTTCCAATTCCTGCTCAGAATAACCAAACAATCCGCTAAATCTCGTGTTATAGATGCTGAGCTTACCATCAGGGATCATAAATACGGCTACTGCATCATTTATACTTTCAAATAATCCCCTGTATTTTTCCAGAGACTCTTTTAACTCTCCTTCCAATCTCTGCTTCTCTTTTGTTAGTATCTGCTTGCCTATAGACTTTTTAACTAAAGCCCTTAGTTCTTCTATGTCAAAAGGTTTGGTAACAAAAGCGTCTGCACCTCTGTTCAATGCCTTAATAGCATTTTCTGTACTGGCATAAGCTGTCATCATGATTATGCTTAAATCCGGATCTGTCTTTTTAATGATTTCTAATAGTTCTACCCCATCTATATCCGGAAGTTTTATATCCAACACCGCTAAATTAAATGAGCCACCTTTTATTAAGGCCGTTCCTTCATTGGCAGTATTAGCTGTTGAAATTATGTACCCGTCAAGCTCAAGGATACGAGAAAGGGTTTTGCACATGCCTTTGTCATCGTCAATAATCAGGATATTTGGTATTAAGCTTGTCGAGATATCGACTCTATCATTCATGATATTTCCTCTTTCCCATATCAGTCCAACATCTTTTACGTGTCTTTTCGTTCAATGCTCTCACCCTTTAGCTATAGGCAGCCTGATAACAAATGTGGTACCTTTTCCAACCTCACTTTTTAGCTCTATTTGTCCTTCATGTCCCTCTATAATTCCCTGGGTAACTGCCAAGCCCAGTCCAATACCCTTGGCCTTAGTAGTAAAGAGGGCATCGAATATCCTTTCCTGGTCTTCTTCTTTAATTCCACAACCGGTATCTTTAAATTCGACCTCGACAAAATTTCCTTCTTCCCGGTTTGATATCCATAATTTTCCACCTTTCTCCATAGCCTGGAATGCATTTAATATCAAATTATGAAAGGCCTGTCTTATTTGATAAGGGTCAACCATAGCCTTCTTGAGGTTAGGTTTTAGATTCATCTCTACTTTGATATTCTCAGGTGTCTTGGTAACCGACAGGGAATATCTAATAATTTTATTTATATCATATGGCTTAACTACTGGTTTTGAGATCAGAGAAAAGTTCAGGAGGTCTTTGATAATCTTGTCAGAGAGACTTATCTCATTTTCTATAATATTAAGAAATTCAGGAATACTCGGATCTTTTGCTATTAGACCACCTTTGCTGATCTCTTCTTTTAAACAGTAAGCTGAGTTTTTAATTACCCCTAAAGGATTCCTCAGTTCATGAGCTACCCCGGCAGCCAACTGCCCTATGGCAGCCAATTTTTCAGTCCGGATGAGGCGCTCCTGAGTTTTTCTTAACTCTAAGCTGCTCCTTTCCAACTCGGCTGTCCTTTCCTCTAATTCTGTTTTAGACTTTTCTATCTTCATTTGGTTATCCACCAACTCTGCATAAATTCGATCTATAACTTGTATGATTTCCTGCCACATTTTCTCTTCCATCTGCCGGTGGACTACACTGTCAGTAACATCTTTGGCAATGTGGACAAAACGTGTAATTTCATCATGTCCGTTTCTTATTGGATATACATTAATTAATACATGATGTTGACTACTATCATCATGTATACCGGAATGGACGTGGGTTGTGGAGCTGGATTTTCCTGTGGCTAAAACATCATATATTGGACACAAATCAAAGGGTCCCTGGCATGGAAAGTCAATACCATGTGTTACATAATAACAACGCTTATTAATAATTTCAGGTCCATAAATGTCTATTGATTTTTGATTTGCCCAGACAATTTTATAATCTTTCGAGATAAGCAGAATCTCTTCGTCAATTCCATTAACAATATCATCATATACCCATTTATTCTTTCCCTGAAAATTCATTTCTGTACCTATGCGATCACACCTACTTATTAATTGTATGTACAGTACATACAAGGCAGGGATCAAAGGATCTTATCACATGTCCAACCTCTACCGGATTATCCGTATCCTCAACTATGGTACCGTTCAAGGCTTGCTCACATGCCCCATGCTGATCAAAGAAATCCTTAGGAGAAAGATTCCATGCAGTAGGAGTTATTACCTGATATCTTTCAATCTTACCGTCCTTAATGGCTATCCAGTGACCGAGTGCCCCTCTTGCTGCCTCAATAAGGCCTATTCCTTTTGCATCTGTGGTTACTATAGGCTTCTTATAAAATATTGTGCGAGCGTCTATCTCTCTTATCCATATTCCAAGCTGTTTTGCCAACCTCACCGCCTCATGAAGCCTTGCCAAAGCCCTTAAAAAAACGCTTGAACCTTTTTTACTAAATATATCATAGATCATGGGGTCTTTATCCAGTATCATCCTGGCCAGAGGTCCTACCTCCACTGTGTTGTCATCATAGCGTGGAGATTTACACCAACTGTAAGCACCTTCCTTATCCGGATCAGGTTCGGTAATCCCTTCGGAAGGATGTAGTCCTCCCTTATAGCCTTTTAAGAAGGAATACTTGATATATTCAGTTATCTTATCTTCTTTGAGTTGGAGAAAATCATCGTCATAGTAGCCACTGGAAAGCCAGTTTTTTCCCTCAGGAAGTTCATATGCTCCATAAGACAGAAATTTACCCGAACCTTTACCAATTTTATCCAATCCTATTTCTCTCGAAAACCTCACATAAGTCCCTATGTCGCTGTCCTGGTGATTTGATTCTGTTAACCACTTCTCCAGGTCAGCTAAGCTCTTATTCTCCAGCCATCTATCAATCTCGCAACCCAGTAAACTTTCTTCCATGTAATCCTGTAACTCCCTCAATAGTCCCAGGGCCTTAGTTTGGCGTGAAATACTGATACTGCAGGTAACTCCTCCCGGCTGGAAGATAAGTGTATTTGGCCACTTGCCTGCAAATACTCCCATAAGCTCTAACATACTTGGACGAGCCTTAATAGCCTTCAGGTATGATATGCCCTTAAAAGGAAAAAACCGCTTTACAATTTCAGGATAGTCCGGATGAGGTGAATATTTTTTATTGGTCAAATCAGGGGCAAACAAGATATAGAAATGAGTAATATGACTCATAAGAATCTCGATTGCCAGGACAATATTGTTTACCCTATATGCATTATCAGGCATCTGAGACTTCCATGCATTCCTTATAGCTGTCGAGCTTGCTACTCCGTGTGATGCCCCACAGATTCCACAGATCCTTGGAGTAAATACTATGGCATCCATAGGATATCTTCCCTTTAACAAGATTTCAAACCCTCTAAACATCACACCCTTGGATCTGGCATTTTGCACCTTTCCATCCTTAACCTCAATAGTTATCTCCAGGTCACCTTCCACTCTATTAAATGGACTTATATTTATCTTCTTAGCCATCTTAAACTCCTTAATCCGCCTCAGGCGGATTAATCTACCCTTCTGAATGATACTGCATTTTTCTTTAATCTCTCAGGAGTGGCAAGTTTTGATAAATTGGCCATCCCCACATACCAGGCTTTAGGAACATCAAGGGGCAAGGTAACAGGTACCTCTCCTATCTTTCTGGTCTCAAAGAAAGGTACAGAGCTATCTGGAAAATCCGGTGAGGTACAGGCAATACATGGGAAACCTGCTCGAGTGCAACTTCCTGTACGACCCAGCCACATACGCTCATTACAGTCTGATTCACATAATGTTCCTTTACAGCCCAGATATTCAAAAAGACATCCCAGTTGACTATATTCAGTGGCTGAAGCCTTAAATTCGTAAAATTCATTTCGTGGACAGCCATGATGGGCCAGTTTTTTATAGAATGCCTTAGGACGATTGAATTCATCTAATTCTCCGGTGCCTAATTTCCCCATTATTAAACGCATTAGTGTCTCTACTATCCAATCCGGATGACAGGGACAGCCAGGAACGTTGACTACCGGATGGCCTGAACCCGAGACATAATCCTTTCCCAGGGCCCCTCCTTTTTGTTTCCTCAAGAACTGTAGACCGGTAGCCTCAATAAAATTAGCACCTGCAGCAACTATACCGCCAAAGGCAGCACAGGTACCAATCGCTATGGTGTATTGGGTAACCGTAGCAAGCTTTTCTATCCATTCCCTAAACGGACGACCATTAAATAGAAAAAATTTTCCGCTATTTTCAGGTCCACAAATCACAGCGCCCTCCACTATTAAAACATCAAGTTTTGTTTTTCTGGAAATACATTTATTAAATATTTTCTCTACATCTTCCCCTATTTCAAGACTTAGAAATGGATGCCACAGTAAATTTATATCAAGCATCTTCAGCGCGGTAAGTACATGTGGTTGCTCTGCATTAAGGAATGATATCGTATCCCCGTTGCAACCACCACTTTGTACCCATAATAAATTGACCATTGCCTATGCCTCCTTTTTCCCTAAAATACAGGGAAATCTTAAATAAATACTATAAATACTATCTAATAAATACTAACATAAGGTCTATTAAAAATCAAAATTAATAGTAACCATTCAGTGAAAGGTGGCATTAGTAATAGAATGTCTTCCCCTTTGTTAATGTCTGAATACTATTGACCTAAAAATCCCCCTCCATCCCCTTTGCTAAATCCCGAAGGCTTTCGGGACTCTTTGGCAAAGAGGGGTTAGGGAAGATTTTATTAAATTCAATTATCCCCCCCTTCACTGAAGGGTTACAATTAATATCTTACGCAATTTTATACTGTCTTTATTGCAATTTAATGTCTTAATGTCTATAATCTTATTAAAATATGAGCAATGAACGTATAGTTTTTTGTAAGTTTCTTTGTTGTAAAGAATAAGTTCATGTTTGTTAAGACTATATTCCTAATTTTTCTAACCCTCTTTTCCTCTTCTGTCGCCCTTTCTGAAGAAATTAGAAAAGAAGTTATAGTCATCACTGTAGATGGTGTTATTAATCCGGTTTCAGCAGAATATATTGGAAAGAGTATTAAGAAGGCGAATGAGAAGAAAGCCGAGGCACTCATAATTGAGCTCGATACCCCGGGAGGGTTGGACACATCCATGAGAATTATTGTCAAAGATATCATAGGGAGTGAAGTACCTGTTGTTGTGTATGTTTCGCCGAGTGGCAGCAGGGCAGCTTCTGCGGGTGTATTTATAACTCTGGCTGCCCATATTGCAGCAATGGCACCCGGTACAAATATCGGGGCAGCCCATCCAGTTGGCATTGGGGAAAAGATGGATAAGGTGATGGCTGAAAAGGCGACCAACGATGCAACAGCTTATATAAAGTCTCTTGCAGTGAGAACCGGCAGGAATGCAAAGTGGGCTGAAGATGCTGTCAGAAAGAGTATCTCTGCGACAGAGGAAGAGGCGCTCAAGGAAAAGGTTATAGACCTCGTGAGCAAAGACCTGAACAGCCTTCTCTCAGATATAGACAGCAGAAAGGTCCGAACAATTATGGGAGAAAAGGTCCTGATGACTGCAAAAGCAAATGTCATCAGAGAGGAAATAGGGATCAGGCATAAGATACTCAACCTCATTTCCGACCCGAATATCGCCTATATCCTTATGCTCCTTGGTTTTTATGGCCTATTTTTTGAACTTACAAACCCCGGGACACTCTTCCCCGGTGTAATAGGTGGAATCTGTCTCATCCTTGCCTTTTATGCATTTCAGACACTTCCTGTAAATTATGCAGGTCTTCTCCTAATCATACTCGCAATCATTCTTTTCATTCTTGAAGTAAAGATCATATCCCATGGAGTATTAACAATCGGCGGAATAATCGCCATGATTATAGGCTCATTGATGCTCTTCGAATCACCAGCACCTTTTATGAAACTCTCGCTTTCTATTATTCTTCCCGCTGTCATTATTACCACCCTTTTTTTTACGTTAACATTCAGCCTCGCATTCAAGGCATACAGGAGAAAGCCGATTACCGGCTCTGAAGGCCTTGTAGGAGTAAATGGTATTACAGATACAGATATAACAAAAAATGGGGGTATGGTATTATTACATGGTGAGCGCTGGGCAGCATATTCTGATGAGCTTGTATCAAAAGGCGAAAAGATAATAATCGAAGCTGTTTCAGGGTTGAGGGTAAAGGTTAGAAAATATCAATAAATTAAGGAGGTTCATATGCCAGGTTTAGCACCGTCTTTCATGGGTTTTCTTTTAATAATATTCTTTGTAATATATTTCCTTTCGAGTGCAATAAGAATCTTAAGGGAATATGAAAGAGGAGTTGTATTCAGGCTTGGAAGAATCATCCCTGTAAAAGGGCCTGGTCTCGTTCTTATATGGCCGATCATTGATAAACTCGTCAAGGTTAGCCTTCGCACTGTCACAATGGATGTTCCAGCTCAGGATGTTATTACAAAGGATAATATCTCGGTTAAGGTGAATGCTGTTATCTATTTCAGGGTGATGGACTCTATAAAGGCGATTACAGAGGTCGAGGATTTTTACTACGCGACATCACAGATGGCACAGACAACACTCAGGAGCATCCTCGGTCAGAGCCAGCTCGATGACTTGTTATCAAAGAGGGAAGAGGTAAATGCTGAACTCCAGAAGGTAATTGACTTCCAGACAGAGCCATGGGGGATAAAGGTTACGACAGTCGAGGTTAAGAATGTTGACCTGCCAATAGAGATGCAGAGGGCAATAGCAAAACAGGCTGAGGCTGAGCGTGAAAGAAGGGCAAAGATTATCCATGCTGAAGGAGAGTTTCAGGCATCACAGAAGCTTGCAGATGCGGCAAAGATTATAGCAACAGAAAGTGGAGCATTACAGCTCAGGTTTCTTCAGACACTTACAGAAATCGCCACAGAGAAAAACTCCACAATAATATTCCCTGTGCCTATAGATTTGATAAAACCATTTCTTGAAAAGATGGAAAAACCTAAATAGACCCGCGACCTATATCTATAACTCGTGTGGTAAGGAGTTAAGCAATAGCACCATTTAAGAACAAGATATGGCTCAGGCTTTTAATACTCTTGCTCATAGTAGTTGGATTGGCATTAATGGCCTATGAATATGGTTTAATTCCTCTTTCAGTTCATGAAAGCCGATTATTACAAGAGCGGTTGAAACTCTTTCTTGATTCTCTTGGGCCTGTTGCATTTGTAGGATTCATTCTTTTACAGGCTGTCCAGGTAGTTATTGCTCCTGTACCGGGAGAGGTTACAGGGGTTTTAGGCGGCATTATATATGGACCTTTCCTTGGTGTTTTGCTGTCCACCATTGGTTTAACAATAGGCTCTTACATAGCCTTTGCTCTCTCACGAGCCTTTGGAAGACCCTTTGTAGAAAAATTTGTGGACGAAAGAACCATGAGCCGATTCGATTATCTCCTCCATCATAAGGGTGCATTCCTGGTCTTCATACTATTCCTTATACCTGGATTTCCAAAGGACCTCTTATGTTACATCCTTGGGCTTGGACACATTAGCACAGCGGAATTCCTTGTAATTGGCGGTACCGGAAGGCTTTTTGGGACCGTCCTCTTAACCCTTGGCGGCTCATACATACGACACCACCAATATTATCGGCTATCTATTCTTTTAGGGATTGCAATTGTTATAATATTAATTTCAATGGCTTACAAAGATAAGCTCGAGAAATTGTTTCAGAAATGGCATGCATACGCAGGTAAGGCAACATTAAAACACAAAAGATAGAGTGGTCCTGTTGCTGAGAACTTCTTTGAAGGAGGTAAAGAGAACATGTATGACTGAAAACATTAACGGTTATTAGAATCATCTGTTTTTAAATCCCGCATTTAATTAAAAACAATCTAACCAAAAAAGGAGGATATTATGCAGAATTTATCACCTAACACAAATGGGGTGACAAGACAGTTTGAAAGAAGACCTTATTCAAAAACCATCGATTTTTCTATAAGCGCTCTCGAATCAAAGGAACGTAAATGGTTGAATCTAAAAGGCAAGGCCATTGATATAAGTGAGTCAGGCATAGGCATACAGACAGACTATCCGTTGGCTCCAGGTCATATGCTCTGGTTCAATGAGGGAATAGAAAATAAGGCTGGTTTTGTAAGGTGGTGCGTACAGCTTGATAATGACTACAGGGTTGGGATTAAGTTAGATGGAAAACATGTCAAGCATCTCGACGAAGAGACTGCACTATTTAATAAGCAACTTGAGGAGATAGAGAAAAGATGTTTAAATCCTGAAGAAAATACGGACAGACTTTTGAATGACATTACGGTGGCGATTTCCGATGTGCTCAGGGCTTGCGAAGAATTTGAAAGGGAGGTACAGGACAAGGATATTATTCGTGATGCACGTGTCAGGTTCCGCGAAAAAACGAATCCTATCCTCTCAAAAAGCTTCCTTATTAATCGTGCACGAACCTGGCCACAGGGACAGCAGGGTGATTATAAGACATTGGAATACGCTTACAAGAACACCCCTCTCTCTGAAGGGATAGGATACTATCTGGACCTGTATTTACTTAATGCAGATCTTGGCCCAGCTGTCAGGAATAGAATAAAGAAGCTTGAGGATTTGTTAAGGGACGAAATATCAATGAGACAGAAACCATCTGTTTTGAATATAGCATGTGGTTCCTGTCGTGAAGTCTTTGAATTAGCCCCTGAAATTGAAAAATCCGGCGCCAAAGTTACATGCATTGACCTGGATAATGATGCCCTTTCTTTTGCTGCAAATCGTTTATCCTATACAAACATCTCACCCCTCTCATCAGATCAGGTTAATCTTCGTAAATATAATGCCCTCAGGATGTTCGATCATGAACTGAATATGAGTGAGTTCGGGATGCAGGACATTATTTACAGTGTCGGGTTCTTTGACTATCTTGAATCCGATTTTCTATCAAGATTGCTAAAAGCTTCATATACCTTGCTCAACCCGGGCGGTAAGTTAATCGCTTCCTTTAAGGATGCAAGCCGGTACAGACATCAGGATTATCACTGGATCGTTGACTGGGATGGGTTCTTACAGCGATATGAAGAAGACTTCATGAGTGTCTTTTCTGAGGCCCAAATACCTTTTTCTGCAATAACAGAAATGCGTGAAGAAACTGGTGTAATAGTTTTCTATGTAATAACAAAGTAGTATGGATAGAGTTGTTATCACGGGTGTAGGTGTTCTCTCTCCTGTCGGTATTGGCCGGCAAGTATACTGGGAGGCATTATTTCGCGGAAAAACTGGATTTAAAGCGATAAGCCTCTTTGATACTGCGCCTGATAAAGTCCATATTGCTGGGGAGATAAGCGATTTTGACCCTGTCTTGTTTCTCGGCAAAAAGGGACTTCGCACACTTGACCGAAGTACAAGATTGTTAAGCTCTGCTGCTAAGCTTGCTATTGACGATGCCAATCTTCAGATCACTGACGAGAACACTAATTCCATAGGGGTTTCCATTGGAACGATATTCGGAAGTCTTCACAGTATTTCGCAGTTTGACCGTGAAGGGCTTATTGAAGGTCCCAAGTATGTAAATCCATCACATTTCCCAAATACAGTTCTTAACTCGCCGGCAAGTCAGGTCTCAATTCGGTTTAAAATAAAGGGCTTCAATACAACCATATCAACAGGGTTCTGTGCCGCTCTCGATGCAGTCATTTATGCTTCTGATTTTATACGCTTAAACAGAGCAGATGTAGTTCTTGCAGGAGGTGTAGAAGAGCTGTGCGAAGAGACCTTTCTCGGCTTTCATAACCTCGGATATTTATCAGGGTTAAACGGTTCAGAGCCAATTTGCTGTCCTTTCGATGCGAGAAGAAACGGGATAGTCCTTTCAGAAGGTGCGGCAGTTCTTGTTCTTGAAGATTTAGAGCATGCACTTAGAAGAGGGGCTGAAATACTGGCAGTGGTAATGGGTTATGGGAATTCCTTTGATCCATTAGCAGATAGAGATTTCAAACATGCAGGAAGCGGGTTAAAAAATGCAATTACAATTGCCTTGAAAGATGCGTCTCTTTCTCCAGAGAATATAGATTACATCTCTTGCAGCGCTAATTCAACAAAAGGACTCGACAGTATGGAGACACGAGTTATAAAAGAAATATTTGGAGCACATGCTTTTAATATCCCTGTAAGTTCAATAAAATCAATGGTAGGAGAATCTTTTTCTGCCTCAGGGGCTTTATCGTTAGCAGCCGCAATTGGTGCCATAAAGAATGGGTTTATCCCACCGACTGTAAATTACAAGAAAAAAGACCCTGAATGCGACCTCGATTATGTCCCGAATAAAGCAATACAGAAAGATATAAATAATGTGCTTGTAATCTCATCGGACCCTTATGGTCAAAATACAGCTATTGTGATAGGAAAAAAGTAAGTAGTAAGTAGTAAACAAAACAATATGACGGAGGTTGAATGCAGCTTGACTTTGAAGAGATAAAGAAGCTTATCCCTCAGAGATTTCCATTTATCATGATTGATAAAGTTCTGGAAGTCGAACCGGGTAAAGAGGCTACAGCAGTAAAAAGCGTTTCAGGTAATGAAACTTTTTTTCTTGGTCATTTTCCGGAAAAGGCTATTATGCCCGGCGCTTTAATAATAGAGGCAATGGCACAGACTGCGATAATCCTTTTTGCTACTGCGAAAGAAACAAAAAAAGATGACAAAAAACAGATTTATTACTTCGGGTCAGTCAAGGCACGGTTTTTTCATCCTGTGGTTCCCGGAGACCAGTTAAAGATAAAGGCAGTTAATGTTAAATCTTTACCTAATGGTGCCTACGTTTCAGCAGAGGCATTTGTTGATGATAAAAAAATATCAGAGGCAGAGCTTGTTTTTAGTGTAAGAGATGAATAAGAGGGTTGTGATAACGGGCTTAGGGGTTATTTCGTCAATTGGTATTGGCTGGAAGGAATTCTGGAAAAACCTTTTGGGAGGAAAATCAGGCATCAGTCCCGTATCATCTTTTAATACTTCAAATCATTTTACGCACAATGGTGGTGAAGTTAAAATTTTTAAACCGGAAGATTTTATTTCAGAAGAGCGGTTAAAATTTATCAACCGTGCTACTCAAATGGCTCTCGCTGCTGCAAAGCTTGCGATAGAAGATGCAGGCTTAATACCAGGGTATTTAGATAACCATAAAGTTGGGATTTCTTTTGGGACTACTTTGGGAGATGCTCAGACGATTGAAGATATTGACATGCTACTGATTAACAATGAACCAATCAGTGAAAGGTTAATCTGTCAGATTCCAACACATGCTTCACCATCTAATATTGCAAAAAAATATAAAGTTAATGGCCCAAATTTCATGTTTTCAACAGCTTGCGCTGCCGGCAATTATGCAATTTGTTATGGTTATGATTTAATAAAATTAAATAGAGCAGATATTGTTTTCGCAGGAGGATCTGATCCATTTTCACGCATTGAATATACTGGATTTAATCAACTATCAGCAGTAGCTCCGGAAAAATGCCAGCCTTTTGATAAAAATAGAAAAGGAATGATGGTAGCAGAAGGAGCTGGGACACTTATTCTTGAAACATTAGAAAGCGCTTTAAAAAGAAAAGCGCCTATATATGCCGAGATATTAGGTTATGGCCTTAGCTGCGATGCACAGCATATGACTCAACCATCTGTTGAAGGCATTTCTCAATGTATTATAAAAGCAATAAATGAAGCTGGTATTAATAAAGAAGATGTGAATTACATCTCCGCTCATGGCACGGGAACTGTTGCCAATGACAGGGCAGAATGTGCCGCAATCAAGAAAGTCTTTGGGTCTCGTTATAAGCAAATACCCGTAAGCTCAATAAAATCCATGATTGGCCATACAATGGGCGCTGCATCCGCACTTGAAGCAATTACATGTGCCCTTGTTGTAAGAAATGATATAATTCCACCAACAATTAATTATCAAACCCCTGATCCTGAATGTGATATTGACTGTGTACCAAATGAGGTAAGAAAACACATTGTTAATATAGCTTTGAATAACTCTTTTGCCTTTGGAGGCAATAATGCCTCCTTAGTCCTGACAAAATTTACGAATTGAGGAGGAATGCTCATTTGACTACAAACAATGTTGAACAAGAAATCATATCAATAATATCAGACGTATCCGGGTTTGAACCTGAAGAAATAAAGCCTGACACAAATTTACAGAATGAATTGGAGATAGACTCCATTAAAGCTATTGAGATTACTGTTGCAATAGAAAAGAAATTCAAGATACAAGTAAGAGATGAAGATGTTCCGAATATTACAACGTTGAAGCAGGCTGTAGAACTTGTGAATACACTGATAAGTCAGAAGGATGCCAATGCCTAAAAAAGATAAGGAGATATATGATGCCATAATAATAGGTGCGGGCATTAGCGGTCTCGTCTGCGGATGCTATCTTGCAAAGGCGGGCATGAAGGTCTTGATCGTAGAACAACACAACAAACCCGGTGGCTACTTTACGTCGTTCAAAAGGAAAGGATTTTTGTTTGATGCAGCAGCCCATTCATTCGGAAATTATAGAGAAGGTGGGCATGTTCGTAAGATATTTACAGAAATAGGTGTAGATAAAATTATTAAGATTGAAAGATTTGATCCTTCTGATATTATTATTGCGCCCGATTTCAAACTGACCTTCTGGAATGATACAAATGCGACAATAGCTGACATAGTTACTGTTTTTCCAAAAGAAAAAGATAATATTATTAACTATTTCAATTTCCTCACTTCCTCAAATCAAGCTGAATTTACTAAATTAAAGAATAAGACATTCTATTCTCTGCTACATTCTTTTTTTGATGATGAAAAGTTAATCAGTGCCTTTGCTTTACCAGTATTGGGCAATGGAGGGTTACCGCCCTCTTTAATGCATGCATTTAGCGGCTCAAAGATTTTTAGTGAATTTGTAATTGATGGCGGTTATTACCCGGAAAGTGGCATTCAGAATCTGCCGAATGCTTTAGATCGCATCGTAAAACAGAACCAAGGTAAAATTCTGTATAGAAAACTCGTTAAAACAATCCTTGTTGCAAACAACTCTGTTACAGGGGTCAAGTTGGAAAGCAATGAAACACTTATTTCAAAATATGTCGTATCAGCTTGCGATATGATTCAAACTTATGAAACTTTGTTAGGAAAGACAATAACTGACAAACAAATAATTGATCGGTTAAGAAATATGGTTCCTTCAATATCAACATTTATTCTATATATGGGAATCAACAAGCCATTCGAAGGTCTTCCACCTCCTGGTACAAACACATGGTATCTTCCCCATTATGATTTAAACGAAATTTATGATCAAGTACAAAAATGTGAACTTAGCAAGGCTGGTATGTATATGCTCAGGGTATCTCCTGATCAAAAAACAATATTGGCATTTGTCGGAGCCCCTTTTGAAACGCCTCTATTCTGGAAACAGAATAAGCGACAAATCGCAGAAGATTTTCTGAGCAGAATTGGAAACTTAATTCCAGATATCAAGAAAAATATTACCTATTTTGATGCTGCTACCCCTTCTACATTATACAGGTATACACTTAATTATAAAGGGGCAGCATTTGGCTGGGCAAAGATGCCTTCACAGACATATGATCCTATCTTCAGTAAAACAACATCTATTAATGGATTATATCTTACAGGTCATTGGACGAGTATTGCCTTTGGAATGCCTGGTACTTGTTATTCTGGGCATGATACTGCAAAGCGTATATTAAGAAAAGAAAAAATCCTATAAAATTCGTTCATTCAAGTAAGGAAGATTTTTTTTGGGTATGGGCAACGTTTTCCTTGCTTTCTGTGAACAAAAAAATTAGAATTTGATTATGTCCAGAGAAGAATATATTAGATCAAACTTGGATATGCTTTTGTATCATTGGTCGAATATTGCAACAAAAGTAGGTTCTTACGTTATTATTTCTCTTATAATTCTTGACTATTTTGTAACTCCTTCTAATTTTAAAACATTTCTACTATATAGAATTTTTGCCGCAGGTTCTATCTATTCAATCTATTTATTCAATAGGCAAAAAGTAGATAGAAATAGACAGAATGTCATGACCATTTTAGCTGGGATAGCGGTCTGCACGATGGTAGCCTTGATGATAGCAAAAATAGGCGGACATCAATCCCCTTATTTTGCGGGCATAATGTTATCTGTGGTATATGTTATAGGACTTATACCTCTTAGTGTAAACATAAGTATAATTGCTTCTACACTAATGTATGTGATATTCCTGATACCTATACTTATTTATGATACAATTTCAAACCCATCTTATTTTATTAATGCAAATATCTTCATTCTTTCCGTAATATTTTCACTTATTCTGTTAAGATATCTCCACAGCCAGAGATTATTAAGCGAGGTCGGACTTCAATACGATCTCGATCAACAGAAAGAGCAACTCGAAAAATATTCCACCCAGCTCGAAGAATTAGTTCAGGAAAGAACTAAAGATCTTTCCATATCAGAACAAAGGTTCAGGGCGCTTTTTGATAATGCAAACGATGGGGTTGTTGTTCTTGATAAAGATGGAGTTATCATTAATATGAACAATAAGTTCTGCGAGCTGCATGGTTTTGATAAAGAAGCATTGATCGGTACACATTTCAAATTTTTAGAGGTTGAAGATCATAAAGAAGAGAAAGAAGAAAGGCTGAAAAGAATCTTAGAGGGCGAACCCCTCGTCTTTGAGACAGAGCATTATAAAAGGGATGGAAGCAAGATCCTCCTCGAGGTTAGTTCAAAAGGTATCAACATTGGTGGAGATTTATATGTTCAGTTATTCCACAGAGATATCACAGAGAAGAAGGCTATTCAGGAACAATTAATGCATTCGCAGAAGATGGAGTCCATAGGGCAACTTGCCGGAGGGATCGCCCATAACTTCAATAATTTACTGACTGCCATACTCGGTTATGCGGAATTATTAAAGGAATATAGTGATCTGGATAATGATTCTAAACAGAAGGTAAATAGCATTGAGAGTTCAGCTCGAAAGGCAGGTATTTTGGTCTCAAAATTACTGAGTTTTTCACGCAGAGAGACATCCGAGGTTCTCCCATTAAACCTGAATGATGTTATCAATGACTCAGTTAAACTCTTTGAGGGTGTTCTGGATAAAAAAATAGGTCTAAAGACAAATCTAAGCGATAATATCCCTACTGTTGAAGGTGACCCTAACCAGCTTGAACAGGTTATCATGAATCTTATGGTCAACGCCAGAGATGCCATGCCTGACGGCGGTCTTATAACAATCAAAACCAGTCTGGCTGAGATTGAAAGAGATCGATTCAATATGCCGTCTTACATAATACCTGGGAAATATGTTTTATTAACCATATCTGATACGGGTTGCGGTATTCCCAAGGAGATAACAAACAGGATTTTTGAGCCCTTCTTTACCACAAAGGAAAAAGGCAAAGGTACAGGTCTTGGACTTGCAATGGTTTATGGAGTAATCAAAGACCATAAAGGATATATTACTGTTCAGAGCGAGGTGGGCAAAGGCTCTACTTTTGATATTTATCTTCCAGTTTCAGGCAAAGCTACTTATAAGACTGCAAAGCAAAAACTTTTTTCTGTATCAGGACATGAGAACATACTTTTAGTTGACGATGAGGAAGAAGTGTTGAATTTCATCAAGGATATCCTGGAAACCCACGGATATAAGGTATTGCCCGCAGAAAATCCGCTTGCCGCAATTGATATATTTAAAAAACTTGGAAGTAAGATACATCTTGTTATATCAGATATTGTCATGCCATTAATGGATGGGAAAGAGCTGATAAAAAATCTCAGGGCAATAAAACCTGATATCAGAATAATCGTTGTTTCAGGTTTTAGCGACGAAGCTGTCAGTAAAGATATTTTAAAGATTGATGAATTTATTAAAAAACCGTTTGAAATTAATCAACTGCTCACAAAAGTCAGACGTGTCCTGGATGCCGGAATCAGGAATCTACCACCTTATTAATGTCTTAAGTGCTGAGAGCCTTATTTGTCCGCCACCAAATGTAATAACGAAAAAGGTTATAAGTTGTGGATATGGATAAAGAAAAATATATAGAGCAAGAGTTACTAAAATCGACTCAATCGTTTATTGCTTCGCTTCTGCTTATTGCAAGCATTGGAATTATATTATTAAGCCCATTAGATTATTTTGTTACACCTGAAAATTTTAAACTGTTCCTTATTTATAGACTAATTGTAGCTTCTTTGTATTTCACATTATTTCTAATTTTTAAGAAAGTAAACAAATTCCCTCTCATCTTTATTGCTATGGCTACCCTAATAATTTCGGCAATGATTGAATTAATGATACTTTCTTTCGGAGGACATCAATCAACCTACTATGCAGGATTTATTATAGTTTTCATCTTTTTGTTCGGGCTGCTTCCCATGTCTTTTAAAACGACTTTGTTTCTTACTTCAATGATATATGCAACTTATTTATTGCCTATTTTAGTCTTAGATAATATTACAAACCCACGCATTTTTGTTAATAATAACATCTTTTTAATAGCTACTCTTACTGGGGGGCTTATATGGAGATACATAAACTATAAGATTCATATTAAAAAGCTCTCCCTCGAATATGACCTTGCTAAGGATAAAGAGCAACTCGGGACTTACTCTACCAAACTCGAAGACCTTGTTGATGAGCGTACAAAAAATCTGAAAGAGTCCGAGTCAAGACTTAGAGAATCTGAGTCAAAGCTCAGGTCACTTTTCGAACATGCCACTGACGGGATAATGATTCTTGATAGAGATGGGAAGATACTCGATGCCAATAAGGAAGCATGTGAAATACACGGTTTTGATAAAGATGCTCTTGTAGGCGCAAATATCGAACTCCTTGACACCAATAAAAACAAGTCTTTATTCAAAGAGCGGATAGAGCGCATCCTGAATGGTGAATCGCTTTGGTTTGAAGCCCAACATTACAGGAAGGATGGCAGCAAAGTGTCGCTTGAGGTCACTGCCAATGCTATTGAGACAGACGGTAATGTCCTTATACAATCCTTCCTCAGGGATATTACGGAAAAGAAGAAGCTTCAGGAACAGTTACTGCAATCCCAAAAGATGGAATCCATAGGCGCCCTTGCAGGAGGAGTTGCCCATAACTTCAACAATATTCTCACAGCCATTCTTGGAAATGCAGAATTATTACAGGAACATAGTGATATAGATAATATTTTTAAAAAGAGGGTAAATAATATCGAGAGTTCTGCTAAAAAGGCAGGCATGCTGGTCGCAAAGCTACTAAGTTTCGCAAGAAGAGACATATATGAAATAATTCCTTTAAATCTAAATGACATTATCAATGAAACCTTACTTTTCGAAGGTGTTCTGGGCAAGAAGATAAGGATAAATGCAGATCTGCAAGATAATATTTCCACGATTGAAGGAGACCGCAACCAGCTTGAGCAGGTTATCATAAATCTTGTAGTGAACGCCAGAGATGCTATGCCTGATGGCGGTCTGATAGCGATCAAAACCAGTGAGATTAATGCTGAAGATCAACATGATTTTCCGGCCTATATTCCACCGGGAAGATATGTTTTATTAACGATATCTGATACAGGTTGTGGAATACCTAAAGAGATAACAATCAGGATTTTTGAGCCCTTCTTTACCACAAAGGAAAGAGGTAAGGGTACAGGTCTCGGCCTTGCAACAGTTTACGGAATCATCAAGGAGCATAAAGGACACATTACTGTTAAAAGTGAGGCGGGAAAAGGCACTACCTTTGAAGTTTATTTTCCTGTTTCAGGTAAGCCTATTAACGCGCCTGTTACACCAAGACTCTTTTCTCTGGATGGACATGAAAATATTCTCGTAGTTGACGATGAGGAAGATGTTTTGGATTACATAAAGGACATCCTGGAAAACCATGGATACAAGGTGATGTCAACAAATAATCCCCTTTTTGCAATCGACATCTTTAAAGAACTTTCAGGTGAAATAGAACTTGTCATAACAGACAATATCATGCCGCTCATGGAGGGTAAAGAACTGATAAAGAACCTCAAGGCAATAAAACCGGATATAAGAATAGTAGCGGTTTCAGGTTATAGTGATGACGGAATACCTAAAGACAAAGCCATGATAGATGCATTTATCAAAAAACCATTTGAAGGTTCTCACCTGCTATCAACAGTCAGAAGTATCCTGGATACGGGAATCAGGAATCTACCACCTTATTAAGGCCGAGGCCCATGTGAATCCACCGCCAAAAGCCTCGAGAAGGATATAATCTCCATCTTTGATCCTTCCTGTTCTTACAGCCTCATCGAGGGCAATCGGTATAGACGCAGCGGATGTGTTTCCATACCTGTCGAGATTTACAACGACTTTATCCATTGGTATCCCGATCCTGTCAGCAGTTGCCTGTATTATCCTGAGGTTTGCCTGATGAGGTATAAGAAGTGAAAGCATTGAAGAATCTAACTTATTCTCATCAAGGGTTTTAATCGCAAGATCTTCTAATGTCCTTACAGCAACCTTAAATGTCTCATTTCCCTTCATCTTAATATAATGGAGTTTCTTTTTGATCGTATCTATAGATGCAGGGTTCTTTGAACCGCCGCCAGGCATATGCAAAAGCTCCCACATCCTTCCATCAGAATTAATATGCAGTGAAAGTATTCCCCGGTCTTCCTCAGTCGGTTCAATAATTACCGCACCTGCTCCATCACCAAAGATAACGCATGTGTTTCTATCTTCCCAGTCCGTAATCCTTGAGAGTACCTCTGCTCCAACAATAAGTACCCTTTTATGCATGCGAGATTTTATTAAACTGTCTGCAATATAAAGGCTGTATAAAAACCCTGAACAGGTCGCATTTATATCAAATCCTACTGCATTTACAGCGCCCAGTTTATCTTGAAGAATGCATGCGGTTGACGGGAAAGGCATATCACCCGTTACTGTTGCAACAATAATCAGGTCAATATCATCTGCCTTTAACCCCGCCCTCTCAAGGGCTATCTTTGATGCCTCATATGCGAGGTCTGATGCTGCCTGACTATCATCAGCTATTCTTCTCTCCTTTATCCCTGTCCTCTCTATAATCCATTCATCCGAGGTATCAACCATCTTCTCTAAATCATAATTTGTAAGAACCTTTTCCGGGAGATAAGAACCTGTGGATATGATTCTACTTCTTAGCAAGCTTTGTCCGTTCGTGGTGGGCTATTCCCTTTTCAATAGCAGAAGCTATAGTCTCATAGACCTTATTTTCTGCGAAATCGGATGCAACCTTGATGGCATTCTTTATCGCCTTTGAAGTTGATCTGCCGTGACTTATTATACATGTACCATTTATCCCGAGGAGAGGGGCCCCGCCGTATTCGTCATAATCTGTCTTCTTTTTAAAATTTCTTAACGCTGGCTTCATAAAAAGGTACCCAATTCTTCCAGCTGTCAGATTAGCAACCTCCCTCTTCAGCATTTTAATCAGTGCATCAGCAAGACCTTCGCTGATCTTCAGCACAACATTTCCAGTAAATCCATCACAAACAATGACATCAGCATTTCCGGTAAAGATATCTTTGCCATCGACATTACCCATAAAGTTAATATCTGCCTCTTTCAGAAGTTTGAATGCCTCTCTCGTAAGTTCGTTCCCCTTTGTGTCCTCTTCACCTGTGCTAACGAGCGCTACCTTCGGTTCTGGCCTTCCGAGGATCACCCTGCAATATGTACTTCCCATTAACGCAAACTGAAGAAGGTTTTCCGGCTTGCAGTGAAGATTTGCACCTGCATCTATAAGAACAAACGGTGCCTTTAGAGTAGGCATAATTGCTGCTATGGCAGGTCTATCAACGCAATTAGATGTTCCGAGGAGTAATAGTGCTGTTGCCATTACAACGCCAGAGTTGCCGGCGCTTACAAAGCCATCTGCTTCACCGTTTTTTACAAGTTCGCAAGCATTTCTTATGGATGAATCTTTTTTCTTTCTGATTGCAACAGAAGGAGATTCATCCATCCTGACAATCTGTGAGGCATGTTTTATAGATATTCGATTAATAGGAAATCTTTTACTATCAAGTTCTGCTCTTATAGAAGACTCGTCACCAACAAGGATGATATCTATATCCTCAAAATCACTTACAGTCTCGATAGCGCCCTCAATATTGACAGCAGGGCCATAATCACCCCCCATTGCATCAAGGGCAATTCTCATGCTTCTTTTACAACTACATCGAGAACCTTGCGGCCATTATATGAACCACAATTAGGACATACCTTATAAGAAAGTTTTAATTCATTGCAATCAGGACAGAGGCTGAGGTTAGGAAGTTGACCTCTGCAATTGGCCCTTCTTTTATCTCTCCTTGCCCTTGTATGTCTATGTGTAGGGTTTGCCATTTTTCACTCCTTTCAATTGAGAATAATCTCTAACTTGTGATTGCCTTTTTTAATCCCCCTCCGCCACACTTTAGAAAAGGTGGGAATTTAAAAGAAGCTCACTGTTTTAATAACTTTTTTAAAACCTCAAGCCGGGAATCAACATCTTTTACGTTACAATTGCAACTGCCTAAATTAAAGTCAGTTCCGCACTTCAAACATATACCTTTGCATAAATCTGTACATAAGGGTTTCATAGGGAGATTGAGTGCTACCTGCTCTGACACCAGGGTAAGCAAATCCATTTCCTCTCCGGAATAAAAATCCATATCAAGTTCTTCGGCCTTAATCTCATGTTTATCTTCTCCTTTAAGTTCTTCAACAGGATGATATACAACATCAACCGGAATGGATAGCTCACTCCAAAAATCTTTCAGACATCTACTGCATTGAAGTTTGACATCGGTTATTATCTCACCCTTTACCAAAATCTCACTACCAACTTTCTCTATCCTTAACCGTGCTCTTACAGGTAAGAGGATGCCATCAGATTCGATTGTCTCCCGCAGTTCTAAATCAAACCCTTCTTCGGGTATATCTGGAATTAATAACTTCATCAACTAAAAGACTCTTGGTAAAGTGTTTAATTATAAAAATTATTACAAAAATCTGTCAAGCATATTACTTCCTTGACAAAGAAGAAAAACCTATGATAAGAAATCAGAGTTTGGAAATTTTCAAAAAGGAGGAGACAATGAATCCGGATGATCTCAAATACCATAAAGAACACACATGGATTAAAGTATCAGGTAGAAAGGCAACAGTTGGCATTACTGATTATGCACAAAATGCACTTGGCGATATCGTTTATATTGACCTGCCGGAGGTAGATATGGATTTCGAAATAAATAGCGAGATTGGCGAGATAGAGTCAACAAAAGCAACTTCATCCATAATCGCGCCTTTGACTGGAAGAGTTATCGAGGTAAACGAAGACCTTTCAGAATCCCCGGAGATAATAAACGAAGATCCATACGGAAAAGGGTGGATAGCCATCCTCGAAATTGATGATATATCGGAGCTCGATGATATGATGGACTCTTCTGAATATGAGAAATATGTTGAAGAGGAAGCAAAGTGAAATTAGCCATACTCGGCGCTGGTCCCGGGGGATATGTTGCTGCAATTAAGGCTGCTCAGTTGGGTGCTCAAGTAACCGTGATTGAGGAAACAGAGGTTGGCGGAACCTGTCTTAACCGGGGCTGCATCCCCACAAAGTCCCTGGCTGCATCATCAGAGATGTTAGCCAAGTTGAGACAATCGGAGGACTTTGGAATTGAACTTAAAGGCGAAATAATTCCAAATCTTTCTAAAATTATCGAAAGGAAAAACAAGATAGTTAATACCCAGGTAAAAGGCATAAGAGGCCTCTTTAAAAGCTGGGGGATAACACTCAAGGAAGGACGCGGGGTACTTCAGTCTCCATCAGAGATAGAAGTAACATTAAAGGATGGCTCTAAAGAGACTACTACAGCAGATAAGATAATCATAGCAACAGGCTCAAGGCCGTCTCAGATACCCGCATTCCCGTTTGATGGAGACAGAATAATCTCAAGTAATGATGCTATTAACCTTACAGATATACCAAAGAGCCTTCTAATTGTAGGAGCTGGAGTAATAGGCTGTGAATTTGCATGCATTTTTAAAGAACTTGGTTCCGAAGTATCAATTATAGAAATGCTACCGAGGGCAGTTGCTACAGAAGATATAGAGATATCCGAACAACTTGAAAGAGAACTAAAGAAGAAAAAGATAAAATTATATACAAATGTTAAAGTTGAAAAGGTAGATGTAAAAGACGATGGAGTACACGCCTGGCTCACTGATGGGAAAGAAACAGTTGCTGAGAAAACACTTGTTTCTATAGGAAGGGCGTTCAATAGCAACGGGATTGGTCTTGAAACAATCGGTATAAATAAAGACATCCGCGGTGAGATTATTGTAAATGAAAAGATGGAAACTAATGTGCCCGGCATATATGCTATAGGCGATGTTATCGGTGGTTTGCTGCTTGCACATGTCGCTTCAAAAGAAGGGATAACAGCCGCAAAAAATGTTATGGGTGGAGATGAAAGGATAGATTATTCAGTTGTTCCAGCCGGAATATTTACCTCACCAGAGATAGGCTCTGTAGGATTAAGGGAACATCAGGCAGCAGAAAAGGGTATAAAAGTCAGGACAGGCCATTTCCAGTTCAGAACCCTCGCCAAAGCTCACATAATGGGAGAGATTTCAGGCTTTTTCAAGATAGTCTCAGAGGAAACAACAGACAGGATATTAGGTGTGCATATCATAGGTCCCCATGCGTCTGACCTTATACATGAAGCAGCTATAGCTATAAAAAAAGGCTTGAAGACAAAGGACATTGCAGAAACAATCCATGCCCACCCTACCCTTTCAGAGGGCATGATGGAAGCAGCAGAAGATGTCCACGGTGAAGCAATTCATGTGACTAAAAGATGAGTTTTAAAAAAGCAGAACCAGAGAAATGGGTCGCAAATTCAAAAAAGAAATATAAAGAAATATTTTCTGAACTCGATGTACTCCTTAAAGCACTCGATAGATTTTTCTATATTGAAAATCTTCCAATATCAAAAGAGGATCTCACACACAGGAATTTTTATGATGAGCTGACCGCTGTGAGGGATGTTATCTTCAGGATACTCGGCATACTCGAGGTTGTAATCCCTGAAAGCAAGAAGAATGCTTACTGGTTCCAGAAATTTGCAGAGTCAAAATTCTTTACTGACCATACGAGAGACTCATTTAAAGAGGAACTTTATAAACAGGATACCACGGAAAAAGGATTATATCTCCTGTATGATTTGTTCATAAACCTTAAAGGTATCGTCTCAGACCTCCTTAAGGCTGGAAAAATATCATACCTTGGTTATACAAATATAGGACAGCTTATAAGCAAGGAGATAAGGGAGAATAATTTCTTTAACCCTTTCAGGAAGGATATAAATCCTGAATTCGATATAATCAAAAATCATGAGATATCCGACATTGTCAGGTCTGTAAAAGACAGAGAAGTCAAAAAATACATTTCTGTGTTCTACCTTTATCTTTTCAGGTTTTTAAGATATATAAGCCATATTGATATCACATCGCAGCACTCAATTGCCCTGAATTCTTCATTGTTAACTCTCATCCTGCTCAGGTCTGAGATTAACACGTTCCATAACTATATTAAAAAGGCAAGCGACAGGATAAAAGACGAGGAGCTCAAGATTCTTCTGAAATCTATCTCTTATCAGTTCTCTATGGAGACTAAAAGGGTATATTTCCAGGAATTAAAAGAGATAATGCGAAAGAAGGCACCACAGCATTTCAGGGGAAAGATAGAGAACAGTCAGGGCATATTGAAAAACCTGACTGAGCAGAGTATTGTTCAGCTTGCACAGTTCTTCAAGCCTGATCTTATAGGAGAAAATATCTTCGAAAGTTTTACGACAAGGCTCTGGCAGTCCCTGAAATTAAGAGAAGACCTCTTTGTCCTTCACAGGCTTCTCATGCTCCTTGAAGAAAAGACCGGCTTACCCGAAAAAAGGTCAGATGTCTTTGAATCAACGAAAAATTTTATGCTTTATTTCGAGAGCTTAACCTTTAAACTACTGCGATATGACGACTATGATGAGTTTGCCTCTTTTTTTAATGACATATTTTCTTTTAAAGAATCTGATTATAATAAAATACTTGAAAAGATTCATAACTTTAACATCTTTTTAGAGACAACTTTACGCCACATAGATAACAGGGCGGAACTCAGGGATAAACCGATGGATATTAAGAAGATAGAGGAAATTGTAAATCAATATTTATAATAAGGGGGTCTCAGATGGGAGAGATTACAGACATAATTGCAAGAGAGATTATTGATTCGAGGGGAAATCCAACAATTGAGGTCGAGATATTTCTTGAAAGCGGTGTTCGGGGACGGGCTTCTATCCCATCAGGTGCATCTACAGGCGAAAAAGAGGCACTCGAGCTCAGGGATGGTGGAAGCCGTTTTAACGGAAAAGGTGTACTGAATGCAGTCAGGAACGTCAGTGAGGAAATAGCACCACGTTTGAGGGGACTCGATTCAGGAAACCAGATATATATAGATAACCTTTTGATAGAGCTTGACGGTACAGAAAACAAAAGCAGGCTTGGGGCAAATGCTATACTTGGCGTCTCAATGGCGATATGCAAAGCAACCTCGATAGAGATGGGAATACCACTATTTAGATACATTGGGGGGTGCAATGCAAAAGAGCTTCCTGTACCGATGATGAATATACTTAACGGCGGAGCCCACGCTGATAATAATCTTGACATACAGGAGTTTATGATAGTGCCGGCAGGATTAAGCAATTTTCCAAATGCTATCAGGGCAGGTGCAGAGGTCTTCCATACCCTGAAGGGAATACTCAAAAAGAAGGGACTCAATACCTCTGTAGGTGATGAGGGAGGTTTTGCACCTGCTCTATCGAGTGCAGAGGATGCCATTACACTCATAATACAGGCTATAGAACTTTCTGGTTATAAACCGGGTAAAGATATCTATCTTGCACTCGATGTCGCAGCATCAGAATTTTATAAAGATGGATATTATAATTTCGAGGGGAAGAAAGTCTCATCAGATGATATGATTTCGTATTACGAAGTGATGATATCTAAATATCCTCTAATTTCTATAGAGGATGGGCTTTCAGAAAATGACTGGGATGGATGGAAGGTTCTGACACGCAGGCTTGGCAAAAAAGTACAGCTTGTAGGTGACGATATATTCGTCACAAACAAAAAAATAATAAAAAAAGGCATAGAAGATGGGATTGCAAACTCGGTACTTATAAAACTCAATCAGATAGGGACTTTGACAGAGACACTTGATGCTATAGAGATTGCAAAGAAGGCTGGATATACTGCTATAATCTCACATAGGTCCGGAGAGACAGAAGACACAACTATTGCTGATTTATCAGTCGCATATAATACAGGTTTTATAAAAACAGGCTCACTCGCAAGAGGTGAGCGTGTAGCAAAATATAATAGACTTCTCAGGATTGAGGAAGAGCTGTCAGGCTCTGCTATATACAAAGGGGGAAAAGCGTTTTATAATTTAAG